>Ga0070707_100002258_pt1 | contig 18398 bp, 17 predicted proteins | sample KBSK5502metaG_FD_65468 | JGI IMG/M metagenome (GOLD analysis project Ga0070707, IMG submission 65468) | Corn, switchgrass and miscanthus rhizosphere microbial communities from Kellogg Biological Station, Michigan, USA - KBS K5-50-2 metaG | ecosystem: Host-associated > Plants > Roots >... | reverse complement strand
CCTCTCGCCATGAGAGGAATTCGGTTCAAGCCCACCAGCACGATGGCTCTGTTCATCAAGAATGCTTTCATCTATGGAGCGGGAGGCATCATAGTGCCCTTCATCGGGATCAAACTCATCGACCTAGCACTGTTATCGATAGGAGCCTAACCCTCAAGTTGAGTATCAAGAACGAAGTCAAACGCACCTACGGACCCGCGCTCAAACTAGCTATCATCTCAATGCTACTCTGCGGCTTGGTCTTTCCACTAGTCGTAACAGGCTTTGCTCAGATCCTACTGGCCAATCAAGCAAATGGTTCCGTAGCTCATCTTGGAGACAACGGCAGGGTAGCGGGCTCGTATCTTATCGCCCAAAACTTCTCCAAACCATTCTTCTTCCATCCCCGAAACGCAACGCTGTCAGCCTCCGGCGTAGACCCAGACATCACGCTTCAAGACGCGCTCTCACAAATCCCTCGAATATCTGCCGCGACCAACATTACGCAAAGTAGCCTCTCCAGCCTTATCAGTCAGAACATAGAGCGGACGTCGTTTGTCTTTGGCGACGAGTATGTGAACGTGCTCCGACTGAACATATCGCTCATCCAGGCCAATCAGTCGACATATCAGAAACTCCAGCCCAGTCTATTCTCGTGAGAATAACCCAACCAGATCGCCTCGAATTATTACGTTACGCATTATTCTCGACGGAATAGTCAGCGTCCGGCAGGGCAAGACCCAAATGAGCTAGCCCCTCGTTATTCAATCGGATGAAGAATTTCTCCAAATTCACCCCCAAGAACATTCTGCTCGCCACTTTATCCGCTATCTTCCCTTGGCTACCTCCCGTTCTTTTCGAGAAGATAGATTTCTATTTCCACCTAGTGCACCAACCCGACTCGTACTATGCCCTCTCAGGAGACAGGCTCCTCGTCGACATTGCATCCTTCGCAGTCTGGGGAATCGTAGCCGCATACCTGCTCAGGCCTCGATGGGCAATAATCCAGATCGCTCTCAACGCTCTTCTCGTCTGGGTTTTGTTCTACGTGGCCTGTCCCATTTATGGACCTGGAGGCTCTGGCAGCCAGAATGCTACAATGTGGGACCGGACGGGCTAGTTGGATTCAGACTCGCGGGGATCATGTTCTGCTATGGAGCACTCCCTGTTCTCGTGAGTGTGGCCTCAAAAGGAGATGCACTCGATCGAAGGATACGCCCCGCGTTAGCGATTGTTAGCGGGACCATTTTGTCTGTCGTGATGACCTGGTTTCCTCTAAGCGCGTGGTTCTCCGGCGTCACTTACTTGCCATTATTCCTGATTTTTCAGACGGTGTCACTCATCGGAGTGCCTCAGCTTGCGACTGGGATTCTCGCAGCGCGCATCGGACGATCTCTCAGGATAGGAGCGGCTTCGGGAGTTGTCTCGCTACTCTTCACATCCGCAATTTTCTGGACGCCTGAGTGTCCCGGTTGCGATCGGAGCTCACTACTTCTTTACATTCCATTATGGGCAATCTTCGCATTGCTGGGCAGTATCACCGAACTTGGACTCCCGCCCCGATTACGATTACCCAAAGTCGCCGGTTGGCTCGGTACTGTTGGAATGGAGGATGTGAGACGAGTCGGACTTGCTCTTGTGATAACAGTGTGTTTATGGACGTTAGTGGCTCGCGAATTTTGGGACCCAAGTGTTCTCTATCCATCTTCCATGTCGGCAAGTCCCGGAGACTTGACGCTTGGCCAGCCATTCTATCCGTACGTCGGGGGTTACTATAACTCGACCCAGTACAGAATTTGCTGTGTCGAGATTGGAGTCAGCATCTCTATGGCCAACCCGCGACTCCTGATACCTGACAATTTCTTGATAGCAGGCATGGGGGTCCAGTCACCGAACTGTTGCGTCGACGGCTGGGATTTTGGGTGGAGAGCCGACGTCTTCCTCCTGCCGAATAGCAGCCTGATAGTCTCGGGCTCATCATGGGAGACGTGTGATGGCAACGGCAACTGTGGAGGATACATGTGGGAGCACCTCTGGTATCACACGCAGACCACGCTCAACCCGCAGAACATCTCCACAACAATCTATCTACGAATGAAGTGGGAGCCCGTTACTGTTGACGGCCAGCCGCGAAGCATGGTCAACTGGTATTACAACACTACCGGAGTAACTTGGACGAAATTCGGCAGCTACCTACCAGATCGCAGACTCGGAACATACTTTGACATCGGGCTCTCGGGCGGCCCTGCTTCGGAGATTCCGCAGGGGTCGGCCTTTCTGTACCAGTTCGGTGTTGCCAGCAAACTGCCAGTTGCGGGTTGGAGTGTGAGCCTGTTCTACCCCTCGTTCCAGTATCAGGGGTCTTGGCGTACGATGGAGAGGGCTAACATTGTGCAGGGAGATTTCTCCTATTGGAAGGTGAACTATCGATGGGGAGGCCGACCCTACCCAGGAGTCACTGCAAGATCGGCCCTGCTAGACTCAAGCATACCGGCCGGCATCGTGAAGTTCTCGTATACTGGCGGGACAATGAAGGACTTTACGCCATTGTGGTGAACCAATAACTCTCGATGAGTTGTTCCTGTAACAGGGACTCCTCTTAGACAGCCGTTACCGCGGCGTCGACAGATCTGGCAATTGGGTGGTGTCCTGTGATTCCATGCACGATGTTCCTGATTCCGACCAATAACAAAGCCAGCGCTAGGACTGTGGTGAGAATGCCCTCGCCTATCGACATGTCGAGAATCACGTAGACCGGGAGTATGATCGTTTGCACTCCAATCAGGTTCTGTTAACTTATCGTTAGATAGGTTAACTTGCTCTCATCGACTCTAGGGATTACCGTCGTCGTCGGGTTCCATTTCACAGCTTCAACTGAGAGCCTTTCCGCCTCAAGCCCCAGTCTAGGGGGTCTATCTTGGCCTGGAACGGTCGAGCCTCAACCGTCCCAGAACAGGCACTAGGCCTATCATCCATTTGTAAGCCTCTCTCACACCCGTAAGCCTTCCTCTAGGCCAATAGACCATCAGAAGCTTCTTGCACAGGCGCTCATACACGACGACACACTACCCATATTCCAATCGGAAGAGAATAGTCTGAGGCCGGCGAAAGTCAAGTCCGACGAAGAGTCAACAGAGCCCGAAGATCGGAATGGCAATAACTATGACGCCGCCAAGGACCTCAAGTGCTCGCCAAGTGCCGGAGGACTTAACCTCAATTTTGCTCAAGTGTAGCGAGAGGTGGCTGAAATGATGAGTATTTAGTGCCTTTCCAAGCATGGACCTTGGGCTTCACAAAGACGTAATACTGCTTCGAGCAATGCACCGTTATTATGGTCAACGGTGTTCTAGGGCTTCACCATGTTACCTCGATATCTAGCGACCCTCAGAAAACCCTCGACTTCTATACGAAAATTCTGGGGTTGCATCTCATCAAGCTGACAGTCAACTATGACGACCCCAGTACGTACCACGTCTATTTCGGCGATGAGATAGGCCGCCCTGGGACGGTTCTAACATTCTTTCCCTGGCTCGGTCAGCCAAAGGGACACAAGGGTACCGGCCAAGCTACGAACACTTCTTTCTCCATTTTACCCGGATCAATGTCCTACTGGCAGGACCGTCTAAAGTCGCACGGTGTTCCTACCCTGGGTCCGTCCCGACGTCTCGGCGACACCGTTCTTTCCTTCGAAGATCATGATAGACAAGGCTTGGAACTAGTTGGAAACGAAGAAGCCGAAGAGCGGGCCGGCTGGACGCAGGGCTCTGTCCCGAAGGAACATGCAATCAAGGGATTTCACAGCGTTACTCTTCTAGAAGAAGTTCTGGAAAGGACCGAGACGGTCTTGGTAGACACTCTCGGTTTTCGACAGATAGGCGAAGAGGAGGACCGATTCAGGTACGAGGCCGGAAAAGGGGGGGCTGGGACGATCGTCGATATCCTTGCCAGGCCAAAAGCCCAGCGCGGATTTGTAAGCGTAGGAACGGTCCACCACGTTGCTTTCCGGTCTTCGGACGACGCGCACCAGAAGGATCTCCGTCAAGAAGTTGTCAAGGCGGATCTGAACGTGACACCAGTGATTAATCGAAACTACTTCCACTCCATCTACTTCCGAGAACACGGCGGAGTTCTCTTCGAAGTGGCCACAGATCAGCCTGGGTTTGCGATCGACGAGTCTCCTGAGCAGTTAGGGACAAGTCTTGCGCTTCCACCATGGCTCGAAAATTCGCGAAGGGAGATAGAAAGGAAGTTGCCTCCGGTTAGCCTGCCTAGACGGATTGTAGCCTAGGCGCCTACGATGTCTCAAAGTAGCACTTCGGAGAGTCTTCAGAAGAACGTTCGAAAGTATATTTTCGAACACTTCGAGGAACATGCTATTGCTCCTGTGCTGGAGCAGATAATGCGAAAATTCGGGCTGGACAGAACATCTGCGTTTGATGTACTGGTCAATCTTCAGTCCGCTCGACACATTGTGCTTCTAACGGGTACACAGAGAATCCTGATGGCATTCCCGTTCTCGAGCATAGTGACCCCTTTCAGAGTCAAGGTGGCCGGGAAAGACAAAGAGTATTTTGCGAACTGCGCATGGGACGCGGTCGCGATTCATGTAACTCTAGGGAAGGAGGAGTGGATCTCCTCCTATTGTCACCACTGTTCGGAAGACATCAAGATTCATCTCAAAGATTACATGCCGATCTCTAAACAATCTGACACTCAGCCGCTCGTCTATCTAGCGCTTCCGGCGTTGAAGTGGTGGGAAAACATCCTTCTCACATGCTCGAACAATATGGTGTTCTTTAGTTCGAAGGATCATCTGGCCGAGTGGATCAAATCAGGGGGTTCAACGGGGGGCGAGGCATTGACGATTGAGCAGACACTGAGACTTAGCGTTCCGATCTACAAGAACAAAATGAGTTTTGACTATGCAAGACCCTCAAGGGAACAGACAATTGCCCACTTTCACTCCCTTGGACTAACGGGCGACTTCTGGAAGATCTAGCGTAACATCCCCACCAAACATGATCTAGCCGAGAAGGCGTATGGCCCAACACCACCTTAACAAGGTAGAGGACCGAGAGCCTCTCGCCGTCGATTTTGTCATTTTGTCAGTTCCAAAGGCCTAAGCATTCATTTGTTTGGCAGGCCATGGGTTGTAACAAGCGAGCCAGTGTCCGGGCCGAACCTCGACAAGAGGCGGCTCTATTTTGGAGCATATGTCTATCCGTCGAGGACAACGAGGATGAAATCTGCAGGCGGGTGGTGGATTAATTGGGCTGGGAACTTCGCCTGGCAGAATAATGCGACTTGTTTTGTGTCTCGGATCGGGTACCGGTATTGCGGATAGTAGAGCGACTGTGTAGGGATGAAGTGGATTCTCGAAGATTTCTTCCGTCTCTGCCACTTCAACAAGTTTTCCTAGATACATCACTGCGACTCTGTCGCATATGTGTCTCACAGTGCTTAGGTCGTGGGAGATGTAGAGGTAGGTTAGACCGAGCTTGTGTTGAAGGTCTCTGAGAAGGTTGAGAATCTGGGCCCTGACCGATACGTCGAGTGACGCAACTGGTTCATCTGCAACGATTAGTCTTGGCTCAACGGCAAGTGCTCGGGCTATGCAGATTCTCTGTCTCTGACCGCCGCTAAACTCATGGGGATAGCGCTCTGCGTGGTAGTATTCGAGGCCGACCATTCTCAGTAATTCGTACATTCTGTCCAGCCATTGGGCCCGGGGAATGTGTTTGTGAATCTCGAACGGCTCTATGATTATGTCAGCGACCGTCATTCTCGGGTCCAGTGACGCGTAGGGGTTCTGGAAAATGTACTGCATCTGTCGTCTTAGGGCGAGGACCTGGTCCTTGCGTCCTCTACTGAAAATTTGAGTTATGTTCCTTCCCTCAAAGAATACTTCCCCAGACGTCGGTGGGTCCAAGTAGAGGGCGGATCGGGCTAGAGTCGTCTTTCCGCAACCGCTCTCTCCAACAAGTCCAAAGGTCTCCCCCTGGTTCAAGGAAAACGACACTTCGTCCACTGCTCTTACATCTCCCAGTCGTCGTCTTAGCAGGATTCCCTTTTCGTAGACGGGAAAGTGTTTGGTGAGGTTTTTGACATCAAGAGCTACGTTACGCACTGGGTCAGTTCGCCACGGGAGATTTTAGCTGTAATTCCTTGGCCCTGTGACAGTGAACGAAGCGTCCGTCTTCGACCATTTCCAATTCGGGCACCTTGTCGATGCAGATCTGCTGGGCATATTGGCATCTTGGATGAAACCGGCAGCCCGTAGGAGGCTCGATGAGATTTGGTACTGTACCCGGTATGACGGAGAGTTTCTCCTTCCTCAGAGCCAAGTGGGGGACGGAGGTTAGGAGAGCCTCAGTGTAGGGATGCTTTGGTCTCTCAAAGACTTGCTCCACGGTTCCGGTTTCGCAGACCTGGCCTGCATAGAGAATGGTCACTCTGTCGCAGGTTTCAGCCACGATTCCCATGTCATGGGTGATGAGGACCATGGACATTTTGAATGCCTTCTTGAGGTCCTTCATCAATTCCAAGATCTGAGCCTGAATTGTTACGTCGAGGGCGGTGGTCGGTTCGTCTGCGAGTAGAAGCTTTGGGTTGCAAGAAATGGCTCGAGCAATTGCGATTCTCTGCTTCGTTCCTCCGCTCAGTTGATGGGGATATTGATTGATTCGTATTTCAGGATCAGGGATCTTGACAATCCGGAGTAGCTCAATAGCTCTGGTCCAGGCCTCCTTCTTCTCCACTCCCTGATGCCGCATTATGACTTCGGATAGCTGGTCGCCAACACTGTAGACGGGGTCTAGTGTTGTTGTCGGATCTTGGAAGATATAGCCAATCTCCCGGCCGCGTGTGTCCTGCATTTTCTCCTCCGTTTCGGCAAGAAGGTCTCTACCCTGAAACATGACTTCCCCTTCGACGATTCTCCCAGGGGGCGGAACAGCTCTCATTATCGAGAGGGCTGTCACCGTTTTTCCGGAGCCGGACTCACCCACTATTCCAAGAGTTTCCCCCTCGTCCACTCGGAAGTTTATGTCATCTACCGCTTTGACGATCCCAGCATATGTGTAGAAGTATGTCCTAAGATTGCACACTTGCAGAAGAACACTCGCCAAGTCGTAACCTCACATTACTCTCTCAAGCGAGGATCTAGAGCATCTCTTAGTCCGTTGCCGAGGAGGTTGAACCCCATCACCAGAAAAGTTAGGAATATTCCAGGAAATGCTCCCACCCACCAAGCTTGATTTACCGACTCGGACCCTAGTGCAAGTTCCCGGCCCCAGGTCGCCGCGTTCGGGTCACCGAAACCGAGGAAGCTGACACCTGCTTCGATCAGTATTGATGCAGCTATCTGAAGAGTGGTTAGGACGATCATCACGTGAAGTACATTTGGTAGGATATGCCGGAAGAGTAACCTAGTACCTGTTGCCCCAAGCTGTTTTGAAGCTTGGATGAACTCGTAGTCTCTAATATGGAGAACCTCTGAGCGGATAATCCTGGCATTCCCAGGCCATGAAAGGGCTCCGATGATAAGAATCACTATGCCAAGTCCGCCAGTAGCCGTGCTGTTGAACGTGTAAAGAACTCGCAAGAAAACCAGCAGGATCAAGAGGAAGGGAAGCACAAGAAAGACCTCTGTCAGCCTCATGAGAAGATTGTCGACCAGCCTTCCATAGTATCCGGCGGCAAGTCCGATGAGTACCGAGATGACCATCGCAATTGCCGTGGCGCCGAAGCCAACAAGAAAAGCGGCTCTCGCCCCATAAATCACCTGACTGTACACGTCTTCCCCATTCTTGTCTATTCCAAAGGGATGCGCAAGGCTGGGAGGCTGGTTTGTTGAATATGATCCGGGACACTGGAAGCTGAATCCAATGATGCAGTTCGGAGGGTAGGGGGCGAGTAGCCTGTCGAAGGCGGCTAGAAAGGCTATGAAGCCCACAATAAGAAGCCCAGATATTGCAGCCTTGTTCTTCTTGAATCTTCTCCATGCAAGGGCCCACTGGCTAACTCCTCCTCTTTGCCTGACCGAGTTGGAAGCTCTTGAGTTCGACACGGTGTCGTCCTATTCTAGCCGGATTCTTGGATCAATATACGCATACGATACGTCAGTTAGAATGTTGGCTACAAGCGTCATTAGTGTTATCGCAACTACTATTCCTTGGATAACGGGGAAATCGAGCTTGTTCGTGGCTTGGACAAAGAGCGCGCCGACTCCTGGCCAGTTGAAAACCGTCTCCGTGATCGGTGCTCCGGCGAGGAGACCACCGAAGTACAACCCTACATAAGTTATGACGGGCAAGAGTGCGTTTCTCAGACCATGTTTGTATGTAACCGTTCTATCCTTGAGGCCGCTTACTTTGGCTGCGAGGATGTAGTCCTGCCTTAGCACTTCTAGCATACTGGACCTCACGAGAAGAACAACCGGAGCAAGAATTGCGAAAGTGTAGACCGCTGTGGGTAGGGTCAGATGCCATAAGCGGTCTAGGACGGCACTGCCGAATGGATACTGACTTGGAAGCGTTGACTGAGCAAGACCAGGGGGAAAAAGTCCTAGGTTGTAACCGAACACGAGTATGAACACTATTCCCAGGAAAAAGATCGGAATAGACGTCCCTACCAGAGCTGTGTTGCTGACCACGAGGTCAAGTTTGGAGTATCTTCTCTTTGCTGACAAGACCCCTATTGGTACGGCTATCAACATGGAGATGGTGAGACCCAAGAGTTGGATCTCAAGCGTATACTGGCTTCGATCAAGGAGAAGAGTTGAGACTGAGATCCCTCCTCCGATGGCGTAAGCGTTACCAAGATTCCCTGTGAAAAGCTCGCCCAGCCAAGTAAGGTACTGCGCGTAGACAGGCTTGTCGAGTCCGAAATACTCTCTCAGAAGCTGGCGTTGTGCATCTGAAATGTTTGGGTTCAGGGCTGTTAGAAGTCTCACAGGATCGCCTGCCAGGCGTTCTATCGAGAAAACGAGTAAAGTTATCCCGAAAAAAACGGGGATTAGATAGAGAGCCCTTCTAATCACATATCTTGTCAGCGACAGGAATTGAAAACCTCACAATTCGAGCCCGGCGCGTCTGGGTTTGATACAGGGTAACGGCTACTCGTGCGAGAAGGCGCTTTCTTCGGAACCATGCACATTCTTTATTTGGCTAACTTCTACTTATCGCTATAGTTGAAAAATGAACATTACACAGAAGAGAATACGCGCCTCAATACTGCCTCTTTGTCTCGTCTCCCTATCTCTGATTCCCATTCTCCCGATGTCAACGCATGCACAGACGGGCATTTTCAAGATTACTCTGATGGTGCCTTCATCTAACCCGGCCAGACAGTCGTGGTCGCTAGTGGTGCAGAGTAATCTTGCATCGCTGGGAATTGATGCTGGCAGAGTAGTCCTCGACTTCGGAACAGTACTGAGCAGGGCATTTCAACCTCCCCTAAACATACTCGGAAAAACTTACGATAACGGAGGCTACGACGTCGTGTTCATAGGGCAAGCGTTAGGAATCGACCCCGACCCTTGGTCCTTCTACCACAGCTCTCAGTTTGCCCCAACGGGCGGCAACTTTCAGCTCTGGAACAATACACAGAATGACCAGTTGACTACTCAAATCAAGGAGACCCTTGACAAGACCCAGCGGCTAAATCTAGTGAAACAGTGGCAGGTGCTGGCTAATGACGAGGAGCCTACGGCTACTATCCTTTACACGAAGGAAATTGTGGCATTCGACAGTAAAATGACAAACGGAGCCGCTGTATGGTCTGCCTACCATTTCCCAACCTGGCCCTCCGTTGAACAGCTATCCACGAATCCCGTCAACGCATCGATAATTCTAGCACAGACTGGTCCCACACCAGATGAGGGCCTGATCCCGGAGCTTTCCAGCTCGTATTATGACTCTACCGTCTGGTATACTTTGTTCAACAACCTAGCCCAGAGGAATGATACGATTGTAAAGTCTATGATTCCCGCCCTTGCCACCGACTGGTCCGTGGCATCTGACAACAAGACATGGACCGTACATTTGCGTCAAGGCGTCAAGTGGCACGACGGAGTTCCATTCAATGCTACTGACGTGAAGTTCACCTTCGACTCTGTTCAAGACAATACGCTTGCTGCTGTCGCTAAGTCCTTCGTGCAGGGTATCGTAGGAGGAAAGAACAACGTTTCAATTGTAGATCCCTACACGGTGAAATTCAGTCTGCCTCAACCCTACGCCTATTTCGTTGAGAATATTCTTGGACCCTCAGTAAACAGCATCCCAATTCTACCATGGCATATTTTGAAGAATATTCCTTACTCCAGCTGGAGAACGAGCTCGTTCAACACAGGGCAAGGAGGTCCAGGACCTATTGGAACTGGCCCGTATATGTACGTCGGCTACAACTCAGCCTCAGCAACTGTCCATGTGACTCGAAATGACAATTACTTCGACTTCCCGACAAACGGCAGAGCGGCACTCATTGCTCGAGGAGCCTTTCAAGTCAAAGACTTCTATGTCCAGTACATACTTGGCTCAGACGCCGCCATCACCGCCATAAAGACCGGCACGGTCGACGTGTTGGATTCTCAATACCATTTGGAGACCCAGCAGAGCTTCCTGTCAACATGGGGAACGAACAATTGGGTCACCTACTATGCCTATGGTGCTCAGGAAATGGGATTCAACATGCAACACCCAATCTTCGGTACAGGCACTGGAACACCACTGGGACAGCAGGATCCGTCTAAAGCTGCCTTGGCGGCCAAGTATGTAAGACAAGCAATTAGCCATGCAATTCCCAGGCAGATAATTATCGACCAACTGCTAAACGGCTATGGCGTTCCCGGTATAACAACCCCTGTGGTAGGCGATTACAGAAACGGTAACACTGTGACAGACGGCTTCAACGCCGCTCTTTCACCGTACTCCTTCAACCTCACAATGTCTAGGCAACTACTCCAACAAGCGGGTTACTTCCCAACAACTCCCACACAGCAGAGCTTCTGGGACGCGTACGGCATCTACATAACATCCGCCCTCGTTGCGGCCATCGTCGCTATTTCAGCCATCTACATCCTCAGAGTCAGACGTAAACCACTTCCTCCACCCTCAATGACCTCACAGCGGTCAACAACCAATCCGTAACAGCGCCATCATCACCCCTCCCTCCTTTCTTTTTTTCCTTGCCGCTACGCAAGAGAAATACCGAACCCTATCAAGATCAAAAGAGACGACGCCACTAACCATCTCCAACCAACACCCTCAGCGTGCTTCTCGCCACCCCTAGACCAGGGCGCAGACCCAAGGAGCATCTCGCCAAGCTTCGCAGCCGAGGGTGTTGCAGACAGCGCGATACCCACTCCGAGTATCAAACCGATTCCCCCTTCCAGAAAGAGGATGAGAACAAGGGTCGGCTTTGGAATAGACCCTAAACTGACAAAAAGGCCGAGAGAGTCGCCCAGCGCCAAGACTGACGCAGCAACAACCGGCCTTTCCAAATATTCAAGAAGTCTTTGCGTGCGTTTCCAGATGACGCTAACTCCACTTCCGCTATCCTTCAAGTCTTCAGTCATTTGATCATCAACCCGATCATGCTAGGGATGAGGCCAAGCCCGACGGGTATGGGAAGACCAGGAAATCTCAACCGTGATCGGGCCATTCTAAAAGTCACAAAAGCACCTGCTAGGATCAAAACTGCGGTCACAGCACCAATGTAGATTCCCATCCCACGCAACGAGGCCGCCGACAACATGGAATATACGAGGAGATCTCCAAGCCCAATCTCGAAATCAGCCAATGGGAGAGTAGTTGCAGAGATTACGTCGTCGAAACTGGCGAGATTGAGGGCCCGTCGAAGAAAGTTGCTCTCAACAATCAGAGTATCTAGAATTGATAATGCAATGAGGAAAGGCAGAGTGAACGACAAGGGAAACAGAACCCCGACAAGGGTCCCTAGAAGGGTAACTGAGACGATGGTGAGAATGAGTGTTTTCCTTGGTGATAGTGATCCGGTGTAGCTACGAAAGGACCAGTAAAGGCCCAAGTAAGTTAATGGCGCCGCTGGGAGATAAAGCAGGACCGGAAGGGTGCCCGGTGTGAAGGATAGCTGTAGTAGCACCGGGCCCGAGACGATTCCCATGACAGTTATTCCTGCAACGACGAGTCGCACGGCTCGCTCGCCACGACGCCTGAAGGCATAGAAGAGACCAAAGATCACGAGAATAGAGATGAAACCTGGGGTAAGAAGATCAGTATTCGAGGCTGACGAATAACCGGAGAACTTTGTGGGCGAAAAGCCGGACAGAGTGATCTGTGCGATCATAAGGGAAGCGAGTAGAGACCCCCCGAGAAGAATCGCATCTCTTAAGCGGTGGTCCAAGCCTAAAACACGCTGAGGTTAATCGTTAACAACATGTCGAACCAACCAAATAAGCATCAATGGTCACAAGTCTCTCAGCTCGCCTTGGAACTCCATTTGTTTTCCGATCCATATCGAAACAGTCGCCATTTGATGCAACTTCGCTCCCACGATGCCCTGTGGAAGAAAAGATTGGACAAACGTCTTGATCTCCCAGGGCCCAAAGAGGCGAAAGTTTCGTCTGCTCACTTGTGGCGGTTCACAACCCAAATCGACCCGGGCATCATGTGAGCTGCAATTCCGAATCCGCGTGATAATGCCTACGGGGGTTCGTCCGGAGACCCTGTTCGGCATGCTAGGCTGTTGAGTCGTGCTGGCCCGCAATCGGAAAATACACATGAGATTAGTCTGAGGGGCATGTCGCGAGAATCTCTTGGCAGTCAATTCAGACACGGACTTACCTTCATCGCGACTCTCGCCTTCGTAGTCAGTTTCTTCGGCTCCAGGCTATTCGCGACCCTGTTTCCCGGCACAGTTGTCATGCAGGGCGGAATCCACCTTCATCATTTCTGGTATGGTATTGCCCTGATTAGCGTGGCTGGCTGGATGGGCATCGCTTGGAGGAATGAGAGGCTCTACCGGCTCTACGCTGTCCTATACGGACTTGGAGCGGGGTTCGTCGGGGACGAAGTCGGTCTGCTCTTAACATTCAACAACTACGAGTCTGGACTTACCTACCTGTTCTTCGTCGCAGCGATCTCTTTTGTAATAATCGCCACACTCTTTCTTCGCTACCGGGCCCAGTTGAAGGAAGAACTTCTCAAACTGAGCTTCCGAGAACGCGCTGCTATCATCGGCGTCTACATTACTGGTTTCTCCGTTTTCTTCCTCTTCCTCTCGTCCGGTGTTAGCCTTGTGGGAATACCACTAGCATTGGCAGGCTTGACAATTCTGGTCATAACATACGCAAGGCATAGGAAGGCTCGAGCACTCGCCAAGCAGCCATCCTGACAGCGCAGCGCGTCCGCTCTCAGTCAAGTCATGTGATCGAATAGTTCTCGAGAAGACCTAGATTGTTACAGTTGCTTCTACTGGCTTGGCCATTTCGAGAGCTTTCTCTCTTGGGACTTCCATTTGATGGATGTCCCTGGCATGGAGTTGGACGTGTTGGACTAGCTCGTCGTCTGATTGTGTTCTCACCATGAAGCCGCAGTCGCAGTTTACCTGTTTCGCCATTTTCTCGTCACCGGCGAAACGTCGTGGTTCCTAATAAGATGCCAGCATGGGATACTGAGTCAGGTCGACCAGACTTACTCGCGCTCGGCCTTCTGGCTTCTTGTTCAGCGTCGTCTCTTGCGTAGATCTGAGCTGATATTCGGACCGTCGGACTCCGGTTGCCGTCCTCAAGGTTGGACTATGAACTCAGAAGCACTTATCTGAGACGGAGCTGATAATGAGCAGGTGAAGGCGTCCAGCCCGCATAGACGACAAATGGGGCTCCTTCGTCGAATAGACGTCCCAGCGCTTCTGGGTGCTGTTGTAGCACTGTTTCTCGGACCTGCGAGTGGGCCTTGGTGGACTGTAACGGGAGCTACGACGAGTAGGGTCCTGAACGTCCAAGTCTCCCCGTTCTACCTCCAAGCTGATGCTACAGGGATATCCGCGACCACATTCTTCTCGGTTCCTCTAGGAACATTCACAAGCCTATTATTGATCCTGAGCTTGATCGCTCTAGGCGCTTCGAGCTTCCATCCTAGGACCTGGTGGGGAAAGCTAGCCACCTACTTCAGCCTCTGCTCGATGACTGAACTCTATCTCAGTTTTCTCTTAATGTATCATGGCGCTCTAACTATGCTGCTCGGCGCATACAATATCGTCCCGCCATACTTGGGAACGAGTCGCCTCGGGGCCAATATTGTGGGTCTCGACCTCAACAGCTATCTCAACCCGCTGGTAACCGCAAACTTTGGCGTTCCCTTCTACCTAGGCTTCTTAAGCATAGGACTGATCGCGACAAGTCTGATCGTCAACGACACTGTTGAGAAAAGAAAGAAGAGCGCCCAGCGAGGCGTGGCCGCCATATTCACAACCGACCAACAATCATAGATCGGTCAGAATGCTTCTCCGCGGCCAAAGTTCCCTTGCCGAATCAGAGCTCCCCTGGTCTCCACGACATCATCCAACCTCCATCAAATGTTTGTTAAGCAGTCAGATGCACTCTGAGCCTTAGATTGAAGATTCCCAGTCCCGATAAGGAGTCGACGGAGCTCTTCCGCTCTCTCGTACCGGAAGACGACCGCGTCACGGTCCGGCCGATGTTTGGCAACATTTCGGCTTTCGTTAATGGCAACATGTTCTTCGGAATATTTGGAAACGACCTATTCGTACGCTTGTCGATTGAAGATCGCGAAGAGCTTCTCAAGAACAAGGGAGCATCAATGCTTGAGCCGATGAAAGGAAGGCCAATGAAGGACTACGTCGTTGTGCCCAAGATCTGGTTGGACCGGCCGGACACTGTTCGCTTCTGGATTTCGAAATCACTCGAATGGTCCAGCAAATTACCGCCGAAGAAGACGAAAAAATAGTCGCTCTACCAGGGAGATTCACATGCAAGGGCGGGATCTCATGAGTCCAAGCGAACGGGAATTTCATCGAAAAGTGGCCGTTGAATGTTTCAACAAGACCTGGAAATACTTGAAGAAACAGCACAGGACCTCAGGCGATAACAGGCTGATGCTGAACCTGGCTCATTCCTCCCGGTACCACTGGAACCTTGTTGGGAAGGCATCTAACTTTGCAATTGGGGATTGGCAGATCTCGCGGGTGTACTCGACTCTCAACCAGCCGGACCTGGCCGTACACTTCGCCAGGAGCTCCCTCGAAACATGCCGGAAGAATAACATCTCAGGATGGCTTCTTGCCTCTGTGTATGAGGGAATGTCGAGAGCCTACGTCGCGAACAAGGACTATCAATCGGCTGGGGAATACTTGGACAAGGCACGACAACAACTCAGGAGTGAGGACGTGGATGAGGAGGACCTGAAAACCATCTCACATCAAATCGACGAAACAGAAGGCATGATAAAGGAATAGTTCCGGAAGACCATCATTTCCAACTACGCCGAACCTCTTTTCTGGCGGCTGGAGGATGCTTCCTTGGAGGCTTCAACTTTCTTGATCGTTTTCTTCGGCAGTCTGAGGGTTCGGGGTTTGTAGGGTTTGAGCGGGCCCTTCTTTCCTCGTCCTAGCCCTGCTTGCTCGATATTCCCTTCCTCCTCAAGTTTCTTCATGACTCGGGAGATGGCCTCCTCTCTCCGGTCGAATACCCATGCAACTTCGTAGGGATAGGAAGCTCGGCGGTCCCTGATCCAGCGGGAACGTATCATTTCCTGGACGAGGAGTTGTAGTCCGCTTGGTCCGACTTTTTTCATTCCCTTGATTACGTCTTGCAGGTTCTTCTTGTAATCCGCGAGGAAAGGGTCTTTCGACTCAAGTCCTTCTGTTCGACTCATTTAGGTAGCCTCGTTGCTAGTCGTCTTCTTGAATGTGATCAGTTTCACTTGGCTCCATGTAATCTGTTACTTTCGGGTCTACCTCTTGTTATTATTCGCTGAGTATGCTGTCTTGCTTAAGGTCCAAGCTCTTCGGGGGCTCAGTGTCGGGAAGAACAATTCCTTCATGGCGAATGGTCGTGGAGGCAGAAATTGCTAAGATGAGAAAGTTCCAAGAGTTTCTTCGGACTGATGATAAGCTGGTGTTCCAGGATCTTCTGAACCAGTGCAAGCTCTACGCTCCCTATGCTAGTACTATGGTCTCTACAATCAAGGAAGTGCCATTGTTCTTCTCCATGCTGTTTGGCCAGCACAAGAAGATCATTGAACTGGAAAAAAAGATCCTGATGCTTGAAACACTTGCAACGAAGAGTGAGGCAACAGTTCCTATGCAGCCTCCTGAAGAGCCCGCCGAAAAGTTGGAAGCCAAGACAGTTCAGACGAACTGAGTCCCTTGCTAGGTTCGTTCCCTTTTCCTATGTTCGCTCAACCAGTCAGGAATTATTACCGTTCTGAGCAGTTCCTGTATTGAGGCTCCTCTATTCTTGGCCTCTTTCTGGAGAATGCGATAAGTTTGAGAATCGAGCATCTGCATGAACTTCATCTTGTTACTCACTTGATTTCACGCTTCGTCGAGCAGTCCGCCGCCGGGACCCTCTAAAAACCATGCGGATATATTCTGAAACTGCCTGAAAACCAAATCCACGCCCAAGACAAAGCGTCTAAGTAAACTGCGGCAGCACTCTGCCTGGTCTGGCCTTGTAGGCGGGAACTCCCAGTCCAACCGTGATCATCGCGCTCTTCTTCTTCGCGTGAGGCGAGAAGAACTCGCTTACGGCATCGTCATAGAAAGTCGAGCCTGAGGCGCCAAGACCGAGCGAATAAGCCGACAAGTAGATCTTACCCGCCACGATTCCACCCTCAAACTGAGCCGCGCGATATCCGCGATTGCCAAGCGTTCCAAGAACGTCTCGAAGGCGCGTTAGAAGAAAAAGTACCACGCTAGCGTCTCGGAAGAGCGGTTGCCCGAGGCACAAATAGGCTGACATTTGTCGGAACTCGCCTGGTTTCAATTGTTCTAGTGATTCATGTTCGCTGGCGTAGTAGTAAGAGCCGGGAGCGAGTCCTTCAACTGCATTCGCAATGAGGTATGTGTCGATTAGATTGTCGTCGTCTAGAAGGTAGTCTCGTAGAATCGGCCCTGTTGAAGTTCTCAATACTGTAGATAGCTGCGAGAATGTGATAGACGAGCGAGCGAACCTCCTAGTTGAGCCTCTTTGCAGTATGACTTCCCCAAGCCCTCTAGACTCCGTAGCTTCAGTCATTGAAGGTGCGAGGCGAAACACCGGGTACATCGTCTGTGCTGAAGGGGATGGAGCAAGTCCTAGTTTGGTCCACCGGTCAACTTCGTCTGTGTTTCGGAGAAAGGAAGCGCGATGTGCTTCCCAGATTCCCGCATATTCCGTTTCCTCGTTTGAGAGAGCCCGGACCTTAGGGAGAATGGGATCGATTTTCTTCGCCGAGCGATCCGTTGACTTTTTCGTCCCTAGACCCACTGGTGAAAGGAGAATCGTTGCCTCTTTACCATCTTGTAAGCCGAAGAGTTCGTTAATGGTCTGATCGACGAAGCCCTGGACTATTCTGGTTGGTAAACCCATGGCCGCTGAGACTGCCATGAGATTCGCTGCGATTACTCCGCCGTCCCAGAACCAGTGCCTGTAAGACCGGGCCTCGTATTTCCAAGCATTCTTCCAAGCCAGTGAAGTAAACGCAATGGTCGCAGGAGCTGCCGCTATGGCGTCGTTGCTTGCCTCGGCTAGTTCTGGTCGATAATCACCCGCCCTGATTCGTGAAAGCTGAAAGCCCAGTGGATCGAAGTGATAAACGCCCGCTTCGAGCCCCGCAATGTCTCCGGCCACAACGTACAGCTCGATTGGATAGAGAGCGCCGGTGGCCGATGCAGCGCGCATATAGTGAAGCTCGCTACCGAACCGATATTTTCTGGTCAGTCCTGCGGAGAAGTAGAGCAATTCAGCAAGTTCTGCGAGTCCAAGATTCTGCTCTCTTGTCGGAAGCGATTGTCCGGAGATGGTGCTCAACGGTGCCGTTTCTGGCCGAGGAAAATTCCTCGGAAGAGCTACTGACGCCAGATCCTCGTATGTCTTGAACTGTGATGGCTTGTTAGCCCAGTCGAGATAATGCGCCGATGTTTGTATGCTAATTTCGGAATGCTTCGTAGCCTCGTGATAGTTCAAGGCGTAAGTGGTGTCTTGATTCAATGAGGATCCAGTGGACGGTCGGCCTGTTCCAGACGTCACTACTGGCAAGTACCTGGGACGACGCTGATGCTATTTGATAGCCGGTCGCTTTTCGTAATCTTCCTTCAGCAGACCGAGGACGACCGTGTCATGGAACTGGTTGTTGAAGAAGTTGTGGTCTAGCAATCGTCCTTCTTCCTTGAATCCGAATTTCTTGGCGAGTGCTATGCTCGCCTTGTTTTCTGCGAAG
>Ga0070707_100002256_pt1 | contig 18401 bp, 17 predicted proteins | sample KBSK5502metaG_FD_65468 | JGI IMG/M metagenome (GOLD analysis project Ga0070707, IMG submission 65468) | Corn, switchgrass and miscanthus rhizosphere microbial communities from Kellogg Biological Station, Michigan, USA - KBS K5-50-2 metaG | ecosystem: Host-associated > Plants > Roots >... | reverse complement strand
CGGCGACGGAACGACCGCGATCGGGCTGTACCGCGCCGACAGCGAGGCCGCGCTCGACGGCCTGCTCGCCGCCCTGCCCCTCGCCGACTGGCTGCGTGTCACGGTCACGCCGCTCGAAGCGCACCCCAACGACCCGGCGACGGCCTCTCGATGAGCGCCCGGCTTCCCTACCCTTCCCTGACCCGGGTCTACCGCCTCGAGGCCACCCTGGGCGAACCGCTCGACCTCGGCGACCTCGCCCAGGGCCGCCGGCGCATCGTGCCGCTGACCGGCGGGACCTTTGCCGGGCCCGAGCTGAACGGGAAGCTGCTCCCGGGCTCGAGCGCCGACTGGCAGACCGTCCTCCCCGACGGAACCGCCCTCGGCGACATCCGCTACACGCTCGAGACCGACGAGGGCGATCTGCTCTATGTCCAATCACGGAGCATGCGCCACGGCAGCGCCGACGTGCTCGCCCGTCTCGCGCGCGGCGAGGACGTCGACGCGAGCGAATACACCTTCCGCACCTCAACCCAGATCGAGACCGCAGCGCCCGGGCTCGAGTGGCTGAACAAAGGCGTCTTCATCGGCGTCGCCGCCCGGCCGCCCGGCGGCGTGATCTACGAAACCTACCTGGTCGGATGACCGCGATAAAGAAGGAGAACAAGATGGCACCCATCGTCTCGCGCGGATTCCGTGGCCGTCGGGCTGCGGACGTCGATCCCGCGCGCGTCCCACCCGGCCAGTATGTGACCCAGGACTTCCCCGTCCTTTCCGCCGGACCGACGCCGCACACATCACTAGAGCTATGGGACTTCTCGATCGTCGGCGAGCTGGACGAGCCCCGCGGCTGGACCTGGGAGGAGTTCCGCGCCCTCCCGAGCGAGGAGATCACCCGCGACATCCACTGCGTGACCAAATGGTCGAAGCTCGACACCGTCTGGCGAGGCGTCTCGGTCGACACACTCCTGGAAGGGGTCGAGACGTCAGCGGCATACGTGATGGCGTACTCGGACGGCGGCTACACGACCAACCTGCCGCTCGAGGACGTCACGGGCGGCAAAGCGTGGGTGGTCTTCGCCTACGCAGGTCAACCGCTCGCGCCCGAGCACGGCGGCCCCGCGCGCATGCTCGTCCCGCAGCACTACTTCTGGAAGAGCGCCAAGTGGGTACGGGGCCTCCGGCTCCAGTCGACCGACGAGCCCGGCTTCTGGGAGACAAACGGCTACCACAATTACGGAGACCCATGGCAGGAACAGCGCTACGCGGGAGACTGACCTGGCAGCTCGCGGAGCTCGTCGAGGCCGGCGCCGAGACACCCCGCGTCAAGACGATCGTCTTCGACGTGCCCGGCTGGCCCGGCCACCGCGCCGGCCAGCACGTCGATGTTCGGTTGACGGCCGAGGACGGCTATCAGGCGGAGCGAAGCTACTCGATCGCCTCGGCGCCCGCCGGCACTCGCGTCGCGCTCACGGTCCAGAGGCTCGAGGACGGCGAGGTTTCCCCCTACCTGACCGACGAGCTCCGGCCGGGCGACAAGATCGAGCTACGCGGCCCGATCGGCGGCTACTTCGTCTGGGAACCTTCGAGGGCGGCCCGCTCATGCTCGTGGCCGGCGGATCGGGCATCGTGCCACTGATGGCGATGATCCGGACGCGCGCAGCCGCCGGCGACGACACGAAGACGCGGTTGCTCTACTCCTCACGCAGCCAGGACGACGTCATCTATCGCGACGAACTCGAGCGGCTGAGCGGCAACGGCCTCACCGTCGTGCACGCGCTCACAGATTCGCAACCCCCCGGGTGGACGAGTTACGCGCGCCGTGTCGACGCCGAGATGCTCGCCGAGGTTTCGCCTTCGCCGGCCGAGCGGCCGCGTTTCTACGCGTGCGGACCGACGCCGTTCGTCGAGGCGGTGGCCGAATCGCTCGTCCGGCTCGGACACGACACGCGGGCGATCAAGACCGAACGCTTTGGACCCACCGGACGGTGACATGGGCGAGCTGATGCTGGATGGCAATGCGATCGCAGGTCTCCTACGGGAGGTGTTCGCGGTCGAGATGACAACCGCGATCGGGACCTGTGGCGGCTGCGGTGCAGCCGGGCCGGCCGGGGCCGTTCACCTCTACCGAGGTGCCGGCATCGTGCTCCGCTGCCCGCACTGCAACAACGTGCTCGCCAAGATCGCCAAGAATGATTCGCAGGTTTGGTTGTCCGCTATCGCGCGGGCCTGGCCGTAGCGCCGTAGCGCAACCGGCGCGTTTTGTCGGTGGCATGCGGCACGATGTACGCGTGGCTGACGAAGTGCGCTCGTCGGCTTGCGGGCCGGGGAAGCCGCAGGCCGACGTTCCCGTGGCGGTGCAGCCTTTCACTCATCTCGGTGTTCCGCACGCGGAACATTACCGGCGCTTGCTCCGGGTCTTTGCGCGGGCTAAGGAGCGTTTCATTGTGCACTTGCGCCCGGAGGACGTCGCCGCAGAGCTGCGGGTCGATGCCGTTGACCAGCTGACTGAGGCGCTGGAGCAGCTGGTTAAGTGGGGCAACCTGCGGGCTGACGTCGACACCAGCCGCGTCACCACGGTGGAGGACTTTCACCGTAAGCGGTCGCTGTACCAGCTCACGGCCGAAGGGCACGCGGCTGAGCAGGCGATCTCGTTCTACGACGAGGCGATTGGCCGACGGGGCCAGCTCCAGTCGGTCGCCCTGGCCGACATCGCCGGCCAGCTCCAGGCGCTGCTCGCGCTGGCCCGGGAGAGTGATCCCGATCCGGCCAAGATTCACCTACTCCTGCTATCAGTGGCGGAGCGGTTTTCTTCACTGGCCGATAACGCACAGGCGTTCATGTCCGCGTTGCGGCGCTCGATCGACTTCTCCGACGGAAACGTCGACGGCTTCATCGCGTACAAGGAACGGCTGATCGACTACATCAACCGGTTCATCGCCGACCTCGCCAACTCCGGTGCCCTGATCGCGGTCCTGCTAACTGACTTGGAAGCCGCGGGTCACGAGCGACTGCTGGCGGTCGCCGCCAGGCGTGAGGCCGCCGACGCGGCCCCCGCGGGGGCGGACGCGGCAGCGGCGCTGGCTGACGCGGAAGATCAGGCACTCGACGCGTGGCGAAACCGGTGGCGCGGCCTGGACGACTGGTTCACCTCGCGGGACGCGGGGCATCCATCCCAGGCCAGGCTGCTGCGGCAGGCTGCGGTGACCGCGATCAAGCAGCTCGTTGACACGGTCGGCCTGCTTAACGAGCGGCGTTCCGGCCGGTCGGACAGATCCGCGGACTTCGCTGCGCTCGCCCGGTGGTTCGCTGAGGCACCGGACGACGCGACGGCTCACCGGCTGTGGCGGGCGGCGTTCGGCCTGTCCCCCGCCCGGCACCTGTCCGTGACCGGCGACACCGCGGACGAGTGGGAAAATGTGCCGGCCGGGACGCCGTGGGGCGAGGCCCCGCCGATCCGGATTTCTCCGCAGCTCAGGAAGACCGGGAGCTACGAGCGGCGCGGCAAGCCCACTCAGGTGAAGGACCGCTCCGCGGCCAAGGAACTGCTGCGCCGCCAGGCGGAGCACGAGGCCGCGCAGACCACCGAGGCACGACGGCGGCTGCGCACCAGCGGTTCGACGCTGCTGTCCGACCTGGACGTGCTCGACCCCAGGGCGTTCCGCCTCTTCCTCAGCCTGCTCGGCGATGCGCTCGCGGACCGCGCGCCCGGCGACACCGAGGTGAAGACCGTCACTAACGACGGCAGCCTGGAGGTGCGGCTGCGCCTGGTCCCAGACGGCGGCACGGCCGCGATCAAGACCGAGGACGGAGTGCTCACCGGTCCCGAGCACGTCATCGAGATCACGGACCTGATGCCATGATCCCCGCCGAGGAACAGGCGCAGCGCCAGGCCGCCCTCCGCGCCCTGCTCGCCAAGCCGCTGCTTGTCGCCGCCGACGACGCCGAGTCACTCATGCTGGTCCGGCGGCACCTGCCGGCGCTCAGCGGCTGGCTGCGCAGGGAGACCGGCTGGCGGCTGGCCGCAGACGCGGAGACGGCCCGGCTGTTCAAGACCGCCCCGCTGGCTTCCGACGCTACCCATCCCGCTCGCGCACGCAACAGGGAGCCGTTCAGCCGCCGCCGGTACGTCGCTCTCTGCCTGGCCTTGTCCGCACTCGCCCGCGCCGACGCGCAGACCACGCTCGGCAGCCTCGCCGACGATATGCTCACCGCCGCCTCCGAACCCGGCCTGGCGGCTACCGGGTTCACGCTGACCCTGGACAGCCGGAGCGACCGCGCCGACCTCGTGGCGGTGGTCCGGCTGCTGCTCGCCTGGGGCGTGCTCAGCCGGGTCGCCGGAGACGAGGACGCGTACCTGTCGGCCCGCGCCGACGTGCTGTACGACGTACGCCGCCCCGTACTCGGCCTGCTGCTCACCGGCAGCAGAGGCCCGTCGACCATCAGCGCCCGCGGGTTCGACGCAAGGCTCGCGGAACTGACCGCCGAGCCGGTTGCTGAGACCGACGAACTGCACAACCAGGCGCTGCGCAGGATGCTCACCCGGCGGCTGCTCGACGACCCGGTCGTTTACTACGACGAGCTGGCCGAAGACGAGCGTGCCTACCTGGTCGCCCAGCGGCACAACATCACCGGGCGGATCAGCGAGGCCACCGGGCTGCTGCCGGAGCTGCGCGCTGAGGGCATCGCCATGGTCGACCCGGACGACGAGCTCACCGACGTGCGGATGCCCGAGCAACGCACCGACGGACACGTCACACTGCTGGTCGCCGAGTACCTGGCAGGCAGGGCGCGGGCGCCGCGGGCCGAGCTGCTCGCGTTCGTCCGGCAGGCGGCGCAGACACACGCGAGCTACTGGCGCAAGGGCGTCACTGATCCCGGCGCGGAGATCGAACTGCTCGAGGTCGCGCTGGAGAAGCTCACCGCGCTGCGCCTCATCGAGGTGGACCTCGGGGCCATGCTCGACGGCACCGGCACCAGCACCGTGACCAGCAGCCGCCCGGCCATCGCCCGCTTCGCCCTCGCCGAACCCACCATCCGAGAGCCCGGCAGTCTGCCCAGAGGCAAGACCGGAACGAGCCAGACTAGAAAGGCGACGGCCGATGCTGCCGACACCATCTTCTGAGCGGTGGAAGCCCCTGCGGGCCGGCCTGGTCGACATGTTCTACTACGACCAGGAGGAGTTCTGGTTCCACGACGGCCGTCTGCTACTGCGCGGCAACAACGGAACCGGCAAGTCCAAGGTGCTCGCCCTCACGCTGCCGTTTCTGCTCGACGGCGACCTCGCGCCGCACCGGGTGGAGCCGGACGGCGACCGACAGAAGCGGATGGAGTGGAACCTGCTGCTCGGCGGCAAGCACCCCAGCCCCGAACGCCTCGGCTACACCTGGCTGGAGTTCGGCTGCAGGGGCGCCGACGGCACCGAGGAGTTTCGCACGATCGGCTGCGGGCTGAAGGCCGTCGCCGGGCGTGGAATCGCACGGCACTGGTTCTTCGTCACCAGCCAGCGCCCCGGCGCCGAGCTGCAGCTGCTGCCCGACAGCCGTGTCCCGCTCACCAGGGAGAAGCTGCGGGAGGAGATCGGCCAGCACGGGTTCGTGTATGACCGGGCGGCCGACTACCGCCGGGCGGTGGACGAGCACCTGTTCGGCCTCGGCCCGCACCGCTACGAGGCGCTGGTCAACCTGCTGATCCAACTGCGCCAGCCGCAGCTGTCGAAGAAGCCTGACGAGAAGCTGCTGTCCAGGGCGCTCACCGAGGCGCTGCCCCCGCTCAGCCCCAGCCTTGTGACGACCGTTGCCGAGGCGTTCCGCGGTCTCGATGAGGAACGCGACGCGCTGCGCTCCCTTTCCGAGGCTCAGGAGGCGGCCACCGACTTCCTGGGCCACTACCGCCGATACGCGAAGGTGGCGGCCAAGCGCAAGGCCGCTGGGCCGAGGCTGACGCAGAGCCGCTACGAACAGCTCAGCCGGGACCTTACCGCTGCCGAGGAGGCCTTTACGGCCGCCCAGCAGCAGCTGGACGACGCGCAGCGCGAGCTCACGCAACTGGAGGAGCAGCGCACCGAACTGGAAACGCGCCAGAAAGCACTGGAGGCCGACCCGCGGATGCGCGACGCCGAGCGGCTCGATCAGCTCCGCGAGGACGTGGCCCGCAAGGAGAAAGCGACACAGGTCCAAGAGACCGACCGGGACCGGCAGGCCGGCCAAGTCACGCGGTACGCCGACAGGGCGATCGTAACCGCGCACCGGGCCGGCACCGGACGGGACAAGCTCGCCCAGGCGCTGCACGAGGCCGCGCGCACGGCAGCCGACGCGGCCTGCGCCCAGCAGCATCGGGCAGCGGTCGCGGCACTCGCCGGCAAGGGTCTTGAAGGCACGGGTCCAGGCGCTCCCCCGCCAGCGGAACGGGCCGACGGCGAGCACCGCGCGGTCGCTGCCTACCTGGATGCCCCCGAGGCGCCGGCGGCTGACGTTCTCGCTCGGGCCAGGCGCGATGCCCAGGCCATCGCCGACCGGCAGGCGCAGGCCGTCGCGCAGCTGGCCCGCCTGCTTGAAGAGTCCGCAACATGCGAACGCCAGCTGCGGGCCGCGCAGGAAGCGGAAGGCAGGCTGTCGGCTGAGGTTCAGGCCGCAGCGGACCGGGTCACGGCCGCGGACCTGGCAGTAGAGGAACGGATGCGGCTGCTCCTGGACGCCTACCGCTTGTACCTCAGCGGCCTGGCCGAGTTGCAGGTGGCCGATCCCGACGAGCTCATCGCTGCCCTGGAGTCCTGGGGCCTGACCGGCGAGGACGCGAACCCCGCGGTCGCGACCATCGACGCCGCGGCCCGGGCGGCCGGCGCCGAACTGGGGAACATGACCGGGAAGCTCAGCACTCAGCGGACCCAGCGTGCCACACGGGCAGGCGAGCTGGCGGAGGAGATCGGCCGGCTGCGCGCGGGCGGCCACGACGCCCCGCCGGTCCCGCACACGCGGGCCGCCGACGTTCGCGACGGCCGTCCCGGCGCGCCGCTGTGGAAAGTGACCGACTTCGCGCCGGGCCTGTCCGATGACGAGCGCGCGGGGCTTGAGGCGGCCCTGGAGGCGGCGGGGATCCTCGACGCATGGGTAACGCCGGAGGGGAATCTCGTCGACGGGGACGTGATCGTGGTCTCCGGGCTTGCCCCGGTGGCCGGGGCATCGTGCGCCAGCCTGCTGGTGCCCGCGATCGATCCCGACAACCCTCAGGCTGGAGCGTTGCGGGAAGAGTCGGTGGATTCCGTTCTGAGGGCTATTGGGCGTGATCCCGGGACCGCCGGCACCGGCGGGACCTGGGTGACCACGGACGGGCGGTGGTCTAACGGGGTACTGAGCGGCGCCTGGCTCAAGGACCAGGCCGGCTACATCGGCGAGGGTGCGCGGGAGGCCGCGCGGCGGGCGCGGATCCAGTCGCTAGAGCGCGAGCTTGGGGAGGAGCGGGCCGCGATCGAGGGAATCGACGCGGACCTAGCGGACATCGAGGCGCGGCAGGAGCTGCTCGCAGCGGAGCACCGGACGGTGCCGCCGGACGGCGGGGTGCGCGAGTTCCAGGCGTTCGCCGCCACCGGGCTGCTGCGGGTCGCGGTGACCTCGCTGGAGATTCCCGACGTGGAACAGCCGTGGGCGGCGACGCCGACGGTGATCCTGGCCCGTGCCGTCAACGTCGAACTCGACTCCGTGGACGACGGGGACGGGCCGTGGGACCGGATTCAGAAGCGGGTGACCGAGGAGCACAAGCTGCTGGCGGACGCGATGGCCACGCACGGGCACTCGGCAGGGATGACGCTGAGCGAGGGCGTCATCGTGATCGACGTGGTCTTCCAGGGCCATAGCCACGACCTCCCCGGGCTGGCCGAGGCGCTGGCGGCGGAGGTGGAGCAGCGAACCACGCTCCTCTCGGCGCGGGAGCGGGAGATCCTCGAAAATCACCTGCTCAACGAGGTGGCGGGGACGCTGCATGAGCTGATCGCGGCGGCCGAGGCCGAGGTCAGGCAGATGAACGACGAGTTGGAATCGCGGCCGACGTCGACCGGCATGAAGCTGCGGCTCATCTGGCAGCAGGCCAGGAACGCCCCCGAGGGGCTCGACCGGGTCAGGCTCAAGCTACGGCAGACGATCGACGCGTGGTCCGCTGCTGACCGGGCGCTCGTGGGCGCATTCCTGCAGCAGCGGATCGCCGCTGAGCACGCGGACAATCCGGCGGCCGGCTGGGCCGAGGCGCTGACTTCGGCGCTTGACTACCGGGGCTGGCATGAGTTCGTCATCCAGCGGTACCAGGACGGGCAGTGGCGGCCCGCTGCCGGCCCCGCCTCGGGAGGCGAGCGCGCGCTGGTGGTGTCGGTTCCGCTGTTCGCGGCGGCTTCGTCGCACTACAAGTCGGCCGGCAACCCGAACGCGCCGAGGCTGATCGCGCTCGACGAGGCGTTCGCCGGAGTGGACGACGACTCCCGCGCCAAATGCCTGGGCCTCCTCGCCACCTTCGACATGGACGTGGTCATGACCAGCGAGCGGGAATGGGGCTGCTACCCGCAGGTGCCCGGACTTGGCATCTGCCAGCTCGCCCGCCAGGATGGCGTCGACGCGGTCCTGGTCACGCCGTGGCGGTGGGACGGCCGAGAACGCCGTAGGGCCGAACGGGCGGCGGTGTGACCAACATGGCGGAGGATGGCACCAGGCTCCACCGCCTGCTTGGCGGCGAGCCCACCGCGTGGCTAGTCGGGAGGGCGCGAGACCGGCTGGAGGCCGGGCGCCCGCTGACGGGGACGGTGACCCTGACCGGCGCGACCGTGGAGCAGCGACGGGCGGTCGAACGGCTGATCGGCAGGGCGCCCCGTTCTGGTTCGTCGCTGTCAGTGTCGCTGCCCGAGGTGGACCGGGTCCTGCGGGAGAGCGGGGCCGCGCCGGGCGGGCTGGCCGAGGCCGTGGCGCTGCTGACCGGTCCGCTGCGGGACCGCAACCGCGACCGGATGGATACGGCCTCCGCCTGGGCGGCTGCCTTCGCGCCGCTGGACGACGCCGTAGCGGGCCGCGCCGAACTAGCCGCTTGGCGGGGGTGGCTCGATGCCACCGGCGTCGTGCGCCGCCTAGCCCCTTCACCTGATGTGGCGCTGGCGTTGCTTGACCAGGTGGCGGCGGTGCTGCGGCGACTGCCATCGCGGGGAATCCCGATCGGGCGGCTCGCCGCCGAATGCTGCGGCGACGCGCACGCCCTCGATGAGGGTCGCCCGGCCGGGACGCTCGCCCTGTCCGCGGTCCGCGCGCTGGCCGGCCTGCCGTTCGCGGCTGACGTGAACGCGGACTCGCGCCGTACGGTATGGGCCTTCGTGGGCGTTCACCTTGACGACCTCTCCTCGCTGGTGCTCTGCCTCGGCCTGCTCGGCGACAGCCGTACTGCCCTTGGCAAGGTGCTGGCGCTGCACCGGGAAACCGGACAGCCGGCGGTGCTCACCCTCAGGCAGTTGCGCTGCCACGATGGGGCGCTATCAGCGGGCCTCGTGCGGATCTGCGAGAATCCCGTGGTGATCGCGGCCGCCGCGGACGAGCTCGGCAGTTGCTGCCCGCCGCTTGTCTGCGTCGGCGGCCAGCCGTCCGCCGCCGGATGGCGGCTGCTCGACTTGCTGGCGGCGGGCGGCGCGGAATTCTGCTACCACGGCGATTTCGACTGGGGCGGTATCCGGATCGCCCGCGCGGTTCGTCAACGAGTGGGTCAGGGACAGTCGCACTGGCAGCCGTGGCGGTATGACAGGAACGCTTATGAGGCCGCGGCAACGGCAGTGTTGGCTGTGCATGCCGCCACGCGGCTGCCCCGGCTGGCCGGCGAGCCGGTCGCGACCCCCTGGGATCCGGGTCTGGCGGCCGCCATGGCGTGCCACGATGTTCGCATCGAGGAGGAACTTTCCCTCGACGCCCTGCTCGCGGACCTGGCCTGACCGGGTCCCTATCAGGCAATGCGAACGCCGAAAATCAAGGGCCCAGACATTCGAGGCAGGATAGCCCCTGTCCGTGCTTCATGCTTGTCTTATAGTGGTCGTATGACAGCCACGACCATCAGCTTCCGCGCCAATGAGCAGACGATGGCCGAACTCCGCCAGCTTGCTGGTGACGGGAACCTGTCGGATGCGATTCGCGAGCTCATCCACGCGCAGTACACAGCCCGGCTGTACGCGCAAGCTGCCCGTGACGCCGAACGGCTTCGCCATGACCCGGCCGACCTCGCTGAGATCAAGGCCGTGACCGAGGAGCTAGACGAGATCAGTGCGTGGTGACCTGTTCCGGCTGCGTCCCGGCAAGGACTCCGCCGGGCACGAGCAGCGCGGCCCCCGGTACGCAGTTGCGATCCAAAGTGACGGAATCCTGCTCTCCACGCTGATCGTCGCCCCGACTTCCACCAGCGCGCAGGCGGCGATCTTCCGGCCGGAGATCGAGTTGGACGGAACCGGGACCCGCGTACTCGTCGACCAGATGCGCGCGGTCGACGCCAGCCGGCTGGGCGACTTCGCCGGTCGCCTTGACGCCACGGAGACAGGAGAGGTCGACCGGGCCGTCCGGCTCATGCTCGGAGTTCTCTGAAACGGCCCCGGGGTACCCGTCTCGGTCGATCGGCCCGGTGCCGACGGAATGTGGCATCCCTGGAAAGAGTTGGCCGACGCTTTTTCATTGATTCGGACGCTAGAAAGCCGACAAGACCTGGGAGCCAACAGCGACAGTTTTCTGATCGATATTATTTTCGTCCACTCGAACGGCATCAACGCCAGTTGACCCCTGGGGAGCCAAGTGGGGAGCCACCGCTGACAGTTTTCAGGCGACGCTAGCCATGTCAACCACCATCGGCGCAGTTAGACCCCATGTCAGGCGACCTCAGGCCACCTCCAGGCACCCACCGGAGGTGCCTTCTAAGCAGCGGGTCGCGGGTTCGAATCCTGCCGGGCGCGCCAATCTGACCAGGAAAAACGTAGCTCTCCAAGATCATCTTGGACCTGTCTGCAGCTGTTTTACGTAGCAGCGGGAGCCAACGGGGAGTTGTGCGATCCTGGTAGATGCTTGACATCTTGGTTCTGGTTTCCGGGCGGCAGTTTGCGACGCGGTTCCGGTAGGTGGCTGACAGTGGTTCCGGTAGGTGGGCGACACTCCGAACTGGTTTCCGGGTTTTCCGCATGCCTGGCGCTTGCCTGCGATCAACAGGTTGATCTCGGCGAGAGGGGCCGGGTGTGCTGGTGGAGCTGGGTGTCGTGGAGCAGCGGTACCGGGCGGTGCTGGAAGTCCTGGAATGAGGTCGCCGTGACTTTCGCGCCCACGATTGCGCGTAGATTATCCGGTTCTGGGCGTGTCCGAGCTGTCAATGGCCGTATCGGCCGGCGTCCCAGCCGTGGTGCGGGGTTCGGCGGCATGCAGCCTGAGGAGTTGGTGTGGCAACAGGCCGTCCGAATTGGGCCGCTTTATGCGGCGACGAGCTAGTCGGCGGCTCATGTGGCGGCCGGGCGGGCAGCGGTTTGGTGGTCGGCCTGGGTCAGGCGGGTGCGGCCCGGCTGGCTCTGGCGAGGAATGCGCAGACCGATGCGGGATCGAAGTAGAACATCTGTCCTCGGGCGAGCTTCCCGTCGCTGAGGCGGTAGAGGCCCAGCACCTCGCTGTCGAGGCTGTCCCCGGCCGGGGTCAGGCCGCGCTGCCGCCACAGTACGACGACTTCCTGGTCGGCCGCCGCGATCACCCGCGGATGGAGCCGCCGCTGCTCGGCGGTGGGCTGCAGCCGGTCCCAGTAGGCGGCCCAGCCTTCGCCGCGCCGGGCCAGTCCTCGGGCGCTGCCGCCGTAGGGCAGGGACGGTGGCCAGCAGAACTCGACATCGGGCTGGCATGCGCGGGCTAGGGCCTGGTCATCCCGTTGCTCGACCGCGGCGAACACGGCCATGACCGCATCAACGCCCGGTGTGCCGGTGGTCAGCATCTGAGTCCTTCCGCTCGGTCTCGCGTGCCCGGCGGCCGATCGTGGCCGGCATGCCCGGGTTTGCCCTCTGGTAGGCACGCTAGTCCCGTGCTGGTCCAGTTAATAGGACCAGTGGACTGCTGCTGTGGTGTACCAGTTGGCCCGTCGGCCGGTCAACCGGGCGGGTAGAGGGAGTGGAGGAGATCGCCGAGCGCGGCGACCGCCGCGCGATAGCTCCGCCCGGCCGGGGTCCCGTAGCCGATGACCAGCGCCGGGTCGGGCGGTTCTGCGCCGGCGTCGCCGACGCGGTAGCTGCTCAGCCCGTCGAGCGCGAGCCCGGCCAGCGTCGCCTTGGTGATGACCTCATGCTCGCCGGGCCCGCCCGGCGGCATCTGGACAAGGGCATGGCCGCCGGCGGCGATGCCGGTGATCTGCACCATCGGGGCCCGGCTGGCGAGCGTAGCGGCGAGCAGGTCACGCCGCTCGCGGTAGATGCCGCGCATCATGCGGATGTGCCGGTCGAACATCCCGGTTTCGATGAACCGGGCGAGCGCCAGCTGCTCGAGCGAAGAAGGCCACGCATTCATGCCCCGCATCGTGTCGGCGACCGCGCCCGTCAGCTGCGCAGGCACCACCAGCCAGCCGACCCGAAGCGCGGCCGCCAGGGACTTGCTCGTGGTGCCGACGTAGATCACCCTGCCCGGGGCCAGGGCCTGCAGCGCGCCGACTGGCTGCCGGTCATACCGCAGTTCGCCGTCGTAGTCATCCTCGATGAGGATCCCGCCGCTGTCGCTGGACCAGGCGATCAGCTCGGCGCGGCGCCGCGGGTGCAGCATGACCCCCAGCGGGTACTGGTGCGCCGGCGTTACCACGACCGCTTCCGCGCCGAGCCCGGCCAGCGCATCGGCCCTGGCGCCGAGATCGTCGCAGGGCAGCGCCCGTACCACAAGACCAGCCGCAGCGGCGATCTCGCGCATCCGCGGCGAGCTGGGATCCTCCACCGCGACGGTACGGGCGCCCAGAGCGGCGACAGCCCGGAACGCGATGCCCAGGCCGTGCCCAGCACCGGCACAGACCTGCACGGCTGCGGCTGCGGCGCGCACATCCCTGGCCCGCCCCAGGTATCCAGCCAGCGCTGCGCGCAGCTCGGCCCGGCCGCGCGGATCGGCGTACCCGAACGCCTCGTCGGGCGCCTCGGCCAGCACCCGGCGCATCGCAGCGGCCCAGGCCTGCCGCGGGAAGCTTGACGGGTCGGCGTGACCGGGCCGCAGGTCATGGCGCGGCGCGGGGTCAGCCGGCGGGTCGGCGGGCGCCGGCGGCGCCAGCGGCAGGTCCGCCACCCGTGTCACGGCCCCTTGACGCGCCGCCAGCCATCCCTCCGCGATCAGCTGCTCGTACGCCTCCACGACGGTTCCCCGGGCCACGCCCAGATCACCGGCCAGGGCCCGGGTAGAGGGCAGCGGATCGCCAGCGTGCAGGCGCCCGGACCTGATCGCGTCCCGGACCGCCCGCTGCAGCGCGGCGCCGAACCCCCGCGCGTTGCGGTCCAGGTGGACAAGGAAGTCCAGCCCGGAACTGGTCCAGGAAAGTCCGGCCTCACTGGTACTAGGCACTAGACCATTGTGTTCTTTAGCATCGCAGGCACAACGGGAGACCTGGCCGCCCGAGCCGTATGTGCCAGCCGCAGGAGCAGGCGATCACTTTGCGTAGCCGAAGCGGGGGGCGGGTCCGTCTCGATAGCCGTGCTCCGGGAAACTCAACGCCAGCGCCCGGCCCGCAGTGCGATCCCGCCGAGCTCCGGTGTCACGGGACGGCGCGCGACCTGGTCTAAGGGACGACAGCACAACGGTGAGATGGGCAGCGGATGGAGATCAGGAACCGCCACGAGCGGATTGTCGCGGCGCCGCCAGAGCGGATCGCTGCGCTCATCGCGGACTTCGATCGTATCTGGCCCACGCAGATCGCTCCCGCTCCCCGGCTGCACGGACACCGTTTGTACGACGCCGGGCCGATGCTCTGGGAAGAGTTCGATCGCCCAGATGCCGCGCGCGCATTCCGGGTGATCAGGCCGGACGGACTACGGGGCGAGCACTGGTTCGAGCTGGGGGTTGCCGAAGGCGCAACCGTCCTGCGCCACACACTCGAGGGCCGCGCGGTCGGGAAGTACGAGGCGATCTGGCGTGAGCGGATCGAGCCGCTTCATAACCTGATACTCGAGGCGCTCCTCGACAACGTCGAAGCCGCCGCGGCAGCCGACTGAACGGATACAGCTTGTTGAGCGCACCAAGGGCTTGTAACCAGGCGCGATAGGCAGCCGACCGCCTCCGAGACGATCGCGTATCACAGCCGGGGAACCTGCTGAGAATACTGACCGGCCTGCTTCTCCGCCGCCCGGTTTCGCGCGGTCGCCAGCGTGCCGGAAAGGCAGAAGCGGTCAAAGTAGACGCACCCGCCCGGCGCGCCCGAGCTATGTCCAGGATGGTAAGCCACAGACCGCGCAGAACGGCCCTTTCTGGCGCAGTGTCCTGGGCTTACCTGTATTGGCTCACGTAACTTAGGCCGCCGCGGGGCCACGCGGGGGAGGTCTTGACGGTGATCTCGGCCGGGCCGAAGCTGGAACCGCCGCGAGGACTATCCAGTGCCCGGGCGGGGTGCGCCTGAGCGGTGATCCTCGGGCAGCGCGGTGCGGGGCACCGGGAGGCTGCGGACCCGGCAGGCCCACGGGATTTAGGGCGTGGGCGGCGATGAAGGCGGCCACGGCGGCCGGCCCATCACGTCCTTGACTCACAGCCACCGAGCGCTTGAGCACATCACGCTCCATCGCCAGATCAGCGTCAAGGGCACCCGAACATCGGTTCTAACCGCTTCGCAGAAACGATCTTCAGGACGCACCCTTGAGCGCCGGAGCCGCCGACCCAGCGGGCCTGACGGCAAGGGCCAGGCCAGAGGCCAGGCCCCAACCGCACGCGGCGAACCCCGCGAGAGGACAGGCACCCTCTGAAGAGCACGGGATATAGCGCGTTGCCCAAGAAGCGTACAATTATGTATACGCAGAGTAAGACGCGGTACCGGCATCCCGGTGGAGAAGGGGCTGCCATGAGACTGCAATCACATCGCCGGAATCTGCTATCGAACCTGTCTACCCCGGCCGGTGAATCACGTGCTACGAGGCCTGTACGTTCGCGGCGGCTCCGCTGGTGGCTCCGTACTGGCGCTGTGCTGTCGGTCATCGGCATACGGCGATTGGCGCGGACGCGCTGGCAGCCCATCTTCCTGGTTACCGGTGCCTTGGTTTTCGTCATCGGCTTGATGCTGCGAAGCAGCGTGGCTTTCGTTTCCGGATTGCTGATGATGGGATCGGCTGCGTCCGGCACGGCGCCGCCTAGCCCCACCGCTGCCGTAGTTCACACGTGGACGTGGCTGCATAAGAGCCGGACCGGTAACCCTTAGGTGGTCAAGCTGGCTCAGCTCTCCTACCGCAGGATCCGTCAAGCGTCTATGGCCCTTACCCCGGGGAGTGCACCGAAGCGAGCCTTGGCATCACGGCTCAGTATGGTTCGGCCGGTCTGAGCCGCGTGGGCGGCGATGATCAGGTCGTGTGCGCCGCGCGGGGAGCCGGACCGGCCGACATGGGCGAGCAGGCGTCCGTGGTGGGCCGCGGTCGCCTGCGTGTAGTCAAGGACATCGAGCACAGGTCGCCGTGATCTGCGTGTCATGGTTGGCGGGCGCAGAGCAGCGGCGAATCGTATAACGGTGATTTGGTGCGGGCGGCGGTTCGGACCGGGCGCGGACAACGGCCGGGCCCTTGGTGGGCCCGGCCGTATTCGGGAGTTAGGCGGTGACGTCGTGGTAAGCGGGCGCGGCGTCGGCTGCGGTCATTTCAGCGGTGATCGGGGAGGGCCTGAAGCCCTTGACGACCAGCCACACGCCCAGCGAGAACTCCCAGGCAGCCACCGGGAGGGTCGCGATCACCGCGAACGCGGAGACATGTCCGATGCCGCCGCCGAACAGCGTTGCGATTACGGCGGTGATGAGCAGCGGGGCTCCGATGAGTCCGACGATCGGGATGATCCGCGGCACGAGCCGGGACCGGTACATCAGGGAGCCCAGCAGCAGTGCGTTCACGCACGGCATGAGGGTCTGTCCGAGCAGAAGCGTCCAGTTGTAGACCGCGACGTGCGACGCGCCGGTGGTGACGAGCGCGGCCGCATTTGCTCCGGCCGCTCCGCCCAGGTCGTGCCGCAAGGTCACCAGCGAAAGCAGGCTGACGACGCCGACGAAAATCATGGCAGCTTCAAGGACGCGAGCGGCGACAAAGCCGAGCGCGACGCCTTCGTTCTGCCGCTTGACTACCGGGTACAGCGTGACAGCGGTGCCAATGCCGGCGAGCGCGACGATCACCTCGAGGAAGCCGCCCACGAGCACTCCCGTGTGGGCGCCGGAGCTGAGAATCCAGTCCCGATGGTTCTTCACGGGGCCGTAGAGGGCGAGTGTGGGGATCGAGATGAAGGTGATCAAGTAGAAGATGCCCGCGACGAGCGCGGTCTTCCTTGTCGAACTCATCGGGATTCCTGTCGCCGGCGGTTTCGTTGCCGGGGTTCGGACGGTGATGGCCATATCGGTCTCCTTCGGTGGATTCATGAGTTACCGGGGCCCGTTGGCGGGCACTCGGGCCGGTCGGGTTGGACCTGAGTGACCGAGACGAGCGGCAGGCCTAGGTCGCGGACTTTCTGGAGCAAGCCATGCAGCGCGGCCTGGTCGGCTACCGGGCCACCGATGATCGTGGTGCCGTCGTTCTCGTTGCTGAGGTTCAGTCCGTCAAACCAGGCAGCCCACCGGGAATCGAGGTGCCCCCTGAGGCGGATTTCGTACCGCCCCGGGCTGTGATGAGGGCCGGCCGGTATCTCGCTCATCTGCCCTCCCTTCAACTGTTGCCCGGCTGGATGGATCTCAGCCGGCGTTCGGACGTTCGCTGGTTGATCGAAAGGTAGAAGGGAAGGTGATGAGGACGCATCACCACGTGTGGTGATTGATGTGGTGATCTGGCCGTTCGCCCGGCTCTCGGGCGGCCGTCGCCGGAGGCAGATGGCGGTGCGTTAGTCGCCTGGCTCCATGCCGCCTGAGGAGGGCGCAATGCCCGACGTTTCCGGGCCCGGAGATAGCAACCCCGCCGGCCGCCCGCGGTTGCCTCCTACCGCCGGGCTGGACGGACTGAAGTACCGAACCGCAGCCGAGGCTGCGCCGGAGCCTGAGTCGCCCGCGGCACACCGGGCCGGATGGGGTTTCATCTCGCTGTACACGCTGGCGTACATCAGCACCTCCCTGGTGTTCATCGCGCCCCTGCTGGTCACCTTGGCATTGAAGGTCAACTCGCTAGTGGGGATCGAACGGGCACCGGACAGCCTGGCGCTTGTCGCCGGGATCGGCGCCCTGCTGGCCATGTTCGGCAATCCGTTCTCCGGCAAGATGAGCGACCGCACCTCGTCGCGGCTGGGCATGCGGCGGCCCTGGATGGTCATCGGCCTGGTGGGCGGTTCCCTCGGCATCCTCGTTGTCGCGTTGCCCCTAGCATCGCGGTGGTCCTCGTCGGATGGTGCCTCGCCCAGCTGTTCTTCAACGCGCTGCTCGCCGCCATGGTGGCGGCGCTGCCCGACCAGGTCCCGGCCGCTCAACGCGGTCTGGTCGCCGGTGTCCTGGGTGTCTGTACGCCTATCGCGTCGGTGAGCGGCACCTTCCTGGTCAAGCTGTTCACCGGCAACCAGCTCGCCATGTTCGGCGCCCCGTGCGTGATCGGCGGGTTTTTCATCCTGCTCTTCGCGGTCACGCTGAAGGATCGCCGACTGGCCAAGGCGGATAAACATACCTAGTCACTGCGAGAATTCGCCAGCAACTTCAACGGTTTTCTCGTCGGCACGGCCATCGGCGGACTCGGCTTCGGCATATACGTGGCCGTCGACCTCGCGCTCGTTGTCGACGTGCTGCCGGAGCACGTCCAGCTCGCGTTCACTCAGTGGCTCGATCAAGCCCTGACTGGCGGGCGTGCTGTCCTCGGTCTTGTTAACGGCGGCCAGGAGCCGGCGGACGTAGTTCCGGGCGATCCCCTGCTTCGCGGCCACTCTGAGCAGGGACGCCTGCCAGCAGGTCGCACGAGACCATCTGGTCACGTGATTACACGGTACGCGGAATTCTGGCAGACCATGCGTCCACGAGCCAGGTCGACGGGGATCGCTGGTTACATCCTGGGGTGCGGCCGGTCAGGTCAGTCGAGGTAGTCCCGCAGGACCTGGGAGCGGGACGGGTGGCGCAGCTTGGACATGGTCTTGGACTCGATCTGGCGGATCCGCTCGCGGGTCACGCCGTAGACCTTGCCGATCTCATCCAGCGTCTTGGGCTGCCCGTCGGTCAGCCCGAACCGCATGGACACCACGCCCGCCTCCCGCTCGGACAGCGTGCCGAGCACCGAGTGCAGCTGCTCCTGCAGC
>Ga0070707_100002254_pt1 | contig 18403 bp, 18 predicted proteins | sample KBSK5502metaG_FD_65468 | JGI IMG/M metagenome (GOLD analysis project Ga0070707, IMG submission 65468) | Corn, switchgrass and miscanthus rhizosphere microbial communities from Kellogg Biological Station, Michigan, USA - KBS K5-50-2 metaG | ecosystem: Host-associated > Plants > Roots >... | reverse complement strand
GCGCGTGCGCGAGGCCATCAGCGCCGGCCGCCTGCGCGAGCTGCGGGCCGAGGTGCTGGCGGCGGCATGAACTTCGACCAGGCCACGGCGGCCGAGCCGGTGGCGCCCGGCCGCTACACCTACGTTTGGGGCACGGAATGGACCGGCCTGCGCGGACCGCACGGCGGCTTCCTGGCCGCCGTCCTTCTCCGGGCCATGCAGGCCGAGGTCGGCCACGGCCGAGCGCCCCGCTCGCTCACCGTGCACTTCGCGGCCCCGCCGGCGCTGGGCGCGTCCCTGATAGAGGTCGCCGAGGAGCGCCGGGGCGGGCGGCTGAGCACCGTGAGCGCGCGCATGTCGCAGGGCGGAACGGCCATGGCGCTGGCCCTGGCCGGGCTGTCGGCGCCCCGCGAGGGGCCGGACATCAGCGGCGCCGTGATGCCCGAGGTGCCGCCGCCCGAGGACCTGGCGCCGACCCCGCAGCGGCCCCACCAGCCGTCCTTCGCCGATCACTTCGACTACCGCTACGCGCTGGGCGGCCGCGTGTTCCACGGCGGCGACCGGTCCTACTCGGGCGGCTGGATGCGCCTCCGCCGGCCGGTGCCGATCGACGCCGCCGTGGTCGCCTGCCTGGCCGACGCCTGGATGCCCTCGCTGTTCACGCGCATCGACTTCCGCGCCTACGCGCCGACCCTCGACATGACGGTCCACTTTCGCGCGGCGCTGCCCCTACCCGGCGTGGGTTCCGAGGAGTTCCTGCTCGGAGTCTTCACCTCCAAGCGCGCCGAGGGCGGCTTCTGGGAGGAGGACGGCGAGCTCTGGACACGCGACGGTCGCCTCCTCGCCCAGTCGCGCCAACTGGCGCTGGTCATCCGTGCCGGCGGATAAGGGCCCTTTTCATCAAAATCGCGCCGGCCGGCCGATCGAAAGGGCCCTTTTCATGAAAAGGTCGGCTCCTGGTCCGCTCGGCCGGCGGCGGGTCAGGGCGAGCTGATCGGCCCCAGGTCCCGCGGCTCGGGCAGCACCGCGATCAGGTTGCGCAGCTGCGCCACGTGCCCGGCCTCGTGCTGCCCGATGGCGTCGCAGACCTCGAGCAGCGTCAGCGCCCCGCGCGCCGAGTCCTGCACCGGCTGCGCCCACTGCTCCTCGGTCAGCCCGCGCAGCAGATCGACGGTGCGCCGGCGGTCGCGCATCAGCGACTCCATGAGCTCGGCCGCCGAGGCCTCGCCGTCGTCCTCCACCGGCCCCGGGTCCATTGCCGTGCGCAGGTCGACCTCGCGCTTGCCGTCGATGACCACCGCGCGCAGCAGCGCGTCGACGGCGCGGCCCGAGCGAGCCATGTGCGCGACCAGCTCCCGCAGCGTGGGAAAGGCGGGCCCGTGCCGGTAGCGCAGCCGGTCCTCGTCGAGCGAGAGCGCGATGTCCCCGACCCGCTCCGGCACCTGCGCCAGCATCACCACGTAGTCGTCCGGGCGGGGGCGATGTACCGGCTCTTCCATGGCGAGAGGGTAATAATCAGGCCGTGGCCGTCGCCTACCAGACCAACTGCGAGCGGTGCGGCAGCGAGCTCGTCCGCAACGCGGCTTACTGCGAGAGCTGCGGGGAGCGCACGCACCGCGCCCGCCGCCTGGTGCGCCTGGCCGTGCGCGTGGAGCTCCTGTTGGTGCTGGCCGTGATCGTGATGATCGTCGGCTTCGCCTTCATCTATCTGAACCAGCGATAGCACCCCACCCGTCGTTCGGTGCATTCGCCGGCCGATGCCCGGGTTTACGACCGCTGAGAGGTGCATCCGCCGGCGGATGCACTCAACCTAGCGCCGGTAGAGCGCCCTCCCGCCCATCTCGTCCTTGTTCAGCCGCTTGTTCAGGTGCAGCCCTTCGAGCACGAACTCGATCACCGAGGCCCGCACCTCCGGCTTGTCCGGCAGCCCCAGCCGGCGCAGCGCGTTGTCGACCTCGCCCGACTCCCCGATCGCGCGCAGGTAGGTCGAGGCGGGCATCGACTCGCCGACCTCCAGCATCGTGCCTTCCTCGAAGCGCCCGACCAGGGTCTCGAACTGCGAGGCGGCGAAGTGGCGCCCGAAGACGGCCGACACCGCGCCGCGCTGGATGCGCGCCATCACCTGCTCTTCCTTGCCCTCGTCCAGCGCTTCGATCTCGACCCGGCCGGCCGTGGACGCGGCCAGGAACTCGAGGTCCGAGATGCGCGGCACGGCCAGCGACTCGCCGGTGCGCACCGCGCGCCGCACCGAGTTGGAGGCCAGGTTCTCGTAGTTGCCTATCGACATCCGCACCGACACCCCCGACGACTGCGAGATGTGCGGGCTGCGCCGGGCCCCATGCGACATCTCGGCCACGATCTCCTTCATGAAGCCGGGCACCAGGACCTCGAGGTCGGCGGGCGGCGGCAGCCGCTCGCCCTCCATGATCTCGATCTCCTCGGCCACGGTCAGCGGGTAGTGGGTCCGCACCTGTGACCCGAAGCGGTCTTTGAGCGGCGTGATGATGCGGCCGCGCGAGGTGTAGTCCTCGGGGTTGGCAGAGGCCACCACCAGGAGGTCGAGCGGCAGCCGGATCCGGTAGCCGCGGATCTGCACGTCCTTCTCTTCCATGATGTTGAGCAGGCCCACCTGGATGCGCTCGGCCAGGTCGGGCAGCTCGTTGATGCCGAAGATGCCGCGGTTGCAGCGCGGCACCAGGCCGTAGTGGATGGTCAGCTCGTCGGCCAGGTAGCGCCCCTCGGCCACCCTGATGGGGTCGACCTCGCCGATCAGGTCGGCGATCGAGATGTCGGGCGTGGCCAGCTTCTCGCCGTAGCGCCGGTCGCGCGGCAGCCAGGCGATCGGGGTCTCGTCGCCCCGCTCGGCGACCAGGTCGCGGCAGCGGCGGCATATCGGTGAGTAGGGGTGGTCGTTGATCTCGCAGCCCTCGACCACCGGGAGGATCGCGTCGAGGAGCCCGACCAGCGACCGCATCAACCTCGACTTGGCCTGCCCGCGCTCGCCCAGCAGGATCATGTCGTGCCCCGAGATGAGCGCGTTGGCGACCTGGGGGAGCACCGTGTCGTCGTAGCCGACGATCCCCTCCAGGAGCGGCGTGACCCCGGTGCGCATGCGCGCGAGCAGGTTGCGGCGCAGCTCCTGCTTGACGGTCTCGCGCTCGTGGCCAGAGGCCCGCAGCTCGCCGAGGGTCCCTGCCTGGGCGGTCACCGGCACCAATATAGACTGGTCCCGTCTTGACCCCCCGGCCGACCCTCGCTCAGCGTTACGAGGGCGCGCGAGGGCGGGGCGAGCCCCTCATCGTCGGGCACCGCGGCAACCCCGCCGAGCACCCGGAGAACACGCTGGCCTCCTTCCGCTCCGCGGTCGAGCTGGGCGTCGACATGATCGAGTGCGACGTCCACATGAGCTCGGACGGCGAGCTGCTGGTGATCCACGACCACACCCTCGAGCGCACCACCAGCGGCACCGGCATGGTGCGCGACCACACCTGCGCCGACCTGCGCGCGCTGGACGCCGGCCGCGGCGAACGCCTGCCGCTGCTGGCCGAGGTCTTGGCCCTGGGCGCCGAGACCGGCGTCGGCCTGGTGATCGAGCTCAAGCAGATCCCGATCCCCTATCCCGGCATCGAGGAGAAGCTGGTCGAGCTGCTCCAGGCCACGGGTACGCTCGAGCAGGCCACGGTGATCTCGTTCCAGCACGGCTCGGTGCGGCGCGTGAAGGAGCTCGAGCCGCGCCTCGAGGTCGGCATCCTGGAGGGCGCCCGGCCCATCAACCCGCTGCGCCTGATGGCCGAGGCCGGCGCCGACCTCTACGCGCCTCACTATGGAGCCATGGACCCGGAGCTGGTGGCCGAGCTGCACGCCGCCGGCAAGGCGGTCGGGGTCTGGACCGTGGACGACACCGCCGGCGTCCTGTGGTGCCGGATCTGCAAGCCCGACTCCGTCTCCACCAACCGGCCGCGCGACATCGCCCCGCTGCTGAAGTCCCAGTCGTAGGAGGAAAGCATCATGCCCGTCACCACCATCGCCGTGTCCGACCTCCCCAACCGCGTTGGGGAAGCCCTGGGCCCCGGCCCCTGGCACCAGGTCACGCAGGAGCAGATCGACATGTTCGCCGACGCCACCGGCGACCACCAGTGGATCCACGTCGACCGCGAGCGGGCCAAGGCCGGTCCCTTCGGCACCACCATCGCCCACGGCTATCTGACGCTCAGCCTGCTGCCCACGCTGATGCCGCAGATCCTGTCCGTGGGCCGGGTCAAGATGGGCATCAACTACGGGGTCAACAAGGTCCGCTTTCCCGCGCCCGTGCCCGCCGGCAGCAACGTCCGCGTGGCCGCCAAGATCCTGTCCGTGGAGCCGGTGGCCGGCGGCGCCTTTCAGGTCGTGACCGAGTGCACGATCGAGCGCGACGGCGGCGACAAGCCCGTCTGCGTGGCGGAGACCGTCTCCCGTTACTACGGTTAACGCGGAGGCTTTAGAGACCTTCGCCGCGCGGCTCCTGGAAGCCGCCGGCACGCCCCAAGACCTGGCCGCCGAGGTGGCGCGCCACCTGGTCGGCGCCAACCTGGCCGGCCACGACTCCCACGGCGTGCATCGCCTGCCCCAGTACCTGGCGCAGGTCGACGCCGGGACCCTGGTTCCGTCGGCCCGCGCCAAGATCGTCAGGGAGAGTGCCGTGCTGGCGCTGTTCGACGGCCGCCGCGGCTTTTCGCACCCCGCCGTCTGGGAGGCCTGCGGCTGGGCCATGGCGCATGCCGCGCGGAGCGGCATCGCGGCGGCCGGCGTGCGCCACGCCACCCACGTCGGGCGCCTCGGCGACTACACCGACCGCGTCGCCCGCGCCGGCATGGTGGCGATCCTCACGCTGGGCATCGCCGGCCAGGGCGCGGGGCTGGCCGCGCCCTTCGGGGGCACCACCCGCTTCCTGGGCACCAACCCCTGGTCGATCGGACTGCCCATCGCGGAGGGTGAGCCGTTCGTGATGGACTTCGCCAGCACGACCGTCGCCGAGGGCAAGGTGCGCGTGGCCCAGGCCGCGGGCAGGCAGGTGCCCGAGGGCGCCCTGCTCGACAGCGCGGGGAGCCCGACGCGCGACCCCGACCGCCTGTACGACGGCGGCTCGCTCACGCTTCTGGGCGGCGCGGTCGCCGGGCACAAGGGATACGGACTTTCGCTGGCGGCGGCCCTGCTGGGCGCTCTGGCTATGGTCGACGACCCCGATCCCAGCCCGGCCGGCACCATGGCCGGGACCCCGCCCAACCCGGACTACGCCGCCGGCGTGTTTCTGGCCGTGCTCGACCCCGAATGGTTCGGCGGCCGGGAGCGGTACGCGCGCCTGGCAGCGGGCATCGCGGCCCAGGCCCGGGGCAACCCGCCCGCACCCGGGGTGGCCGCGGTCATGATCCCGGGCGAACCCGAGTACATCAACCGCCTCGACCGCGAGCTGGCCGGCATCAGCCTGCCCGAGCCCACCTGGCGCGAGCTGGCGGCCCTGGGCGAGCGCTTCGGGGTGCCGTTACCGCCGCCCTGAGCGGGGCGTTCGCTCCAGAGTGAGCGCTTACGCTTACTCGCCGCATTGCAGGGCGCCAAGCCGCCTTTCGACGACGTGTACCGGGACTTCCTGGGCCGGATCTACGCTTACGTGCGCGCACAGGTGGGATCCCAGGCGGATGCCGAGGACGTGACCTCGATGGTGTTCATCAAGGCCTGGGAGGCTTATCCCAGGTACGAGCCGCAGGGCGCCACGCCGGCCTCCTGGCTGTTCCGGATCGCCCGCAACGCGGCGCTCGACCACCTGCGCTCGGCCGCGCGCAAGGAGCGCCTGGCGAGGGCGGTGGCCAACGAGCCGGAAGCCCTCGACGATCCCGCCCAGATGGCCGCCGAGCGCATCCAGCAGCAAGCACTGCTGCGGCTGGTCGAACGCCTGCCCGAGCGCCAGCGCGAGGCGGTCTCGCTGCGCCACTCCGGGCTCTCCTTCGCCGAGGTCGGGGCGATCCTGGGCTCCACCGAGGACGCCGCCAAGATGCTCTACCACCGGGCCCTACGCGTCCTGCGCGAGGCCGCCGCCGCCCAGGAGCTGGGATGAGCGAGCCGCGCGACCCGCTCGAGGAGCGGCTGGACCGCCTCTTCGCCACCACCCGGCCCCGCCGCGGCTTCGAGGACGAGCTCTGGGCGCGCCTCGAGGTCCGCCGCGGCCTCTGGGCCCGCCTCACCGACCGCCTGCGCAGCGTGCAGCTGGTGCCGGTGCTGGGCGGCCTGGCCGCCCTGGTGGTGGTGGTCCTGGCCGGCGGCCTGCTCCTCAACAGCGTGGCGCACGGCAGCCGCGCCAGCACCAGCAGCTACAGCGGCGGCACCCGCGGCGGCGCCGCCGGGGCCCAGAGCGCGGACAGCTCCGCCGGCTTCGGCCGCGTCCCCCGGCCGGTGGTCCGGCTCAGCGACGCGCCGCAGCCAGCCGTGACGTTGCCCGCCGCCCCGAAGGCGGCCTACGCCGGCTCGGTCACGGTGACCGCGGTCACCGCCTCGGCGCCGCTGCCGGCCCGCCTGCCGGTCACCCGGTACCGGGAATTGACGGCGCCCCAGGCCGACGCCTTCGCAGCCGGCCTCGGCGCCCGGCCCAGCGGTCCCGTCCCGCCCGGCGCCCTCGGCCGCTACGCGGGGGCCAACTTCACGCTCACCATCTACCCCAGCGACCCCGGGCAGGGCATCGAGCCGCGGGTCGTGATCACCCCGGGCAGCCCGGCGCCGCAGGCGGCCGGGCCCGACGACGTCAAGGCGTACCTGGGCCGGTTCGCGGTCGCTCCCGACGCCACCGCCACGGCCCCGGTCACCGACCGCGCGGGCGGCCAGGAGGTGGTGCGCTGGACGCGCCTGGTGAGCGCCGGCGTCAGCGAGCTCAACGCCAGCTGGGAGGCGACGGTGGGCAGCGACCTGAGCATCCTGGTGGCCGACGGCGCCCTGCCCCTGGCCCGCGAGGTCGCCGACTACGCGGTCGCCAGCAGCCAGCAGCTGGTGGCGCTGGCCAAGGCCGCCGGCGGCGGCAGCGGGCCCGCGGTCGTCCTGGACACCGCCCAGGCCGTGTACGTGGTCGCCAGCGACGGCGCCTACGGCTACTTCGAGCCGGCCGTGCTCTACACCGGGCACTTCACGCAGGGCGGCGTCACCTACGAGAAGCGGATCCTGGTCCCGGCGGTGGCGCCCCAAGATCTCCGCTGAGGTGACGTCGGAACCGGAGCCCATCCCGCGCCCGGCCTCCCGCATCGTGCTCCTCGACCCGGCCGGCCGGATCCTGCTCTTCAAGCTGGTCGACCCTCCCACTGGCCGCTGGTGGTGGTTCACCCCAGGCGGCGGGCTGGCCCCCGGCGAGACCCACGAGGCCGCGGCCTTGCGCGAGCTGGTCGAGGAGGTGGGCCTGGAGGGCGTGACCCTGGGGCCCTGCGTCTGGACGCGCGAGCACGTCTTCCCGATGCCCGGCGGCATCCGCTACCGCCAGCGCGAGCGCTTCTTCCTGGTGCGGGCCGAACCCTTCGAGGTGAGCACGGCGGGCCACCTCGACTACGAGGTCGAGGCGCTGGCCGAGCACCGCTGGTGGAGCGCGGCCGAGATCGCCGCCTCCCAGGAGACCTTCGCGCCCCGCCGGCTGGGCGCGCTGCTCGGGGAGCTGCTCCAAAACGGCCCGCCGGCAGCGCCCGTGGACGTCGGCTTGTAACACTGAGCGCACGGACAACGTCACGCTGGCCCGGGCGACCATGGGCACCTCGCTCGGGTTCCACATCGCCTTCGCTGTGCTCGGGGTCGGGCTGCCGGCCCTGCTGGTGGTGGCCGAGGGCCTGTACCTGCGCACCCACGACGAGGCCTGGCTGCGCTTGGCCCGGCGCTGGGCGGGCGCTTTCGCGATCCTCTTCGCGGTGGGCGCGGTCTCGGGCACCGTGCTCTCCTTCGAGCTGGGCCTGCTCTGGCCGCGCTTCATGGCCTTCTCGGGCAGCATCATCGGCCTGCCCTTCTCGGCGGAGGGCTTCGCCTTCTTCACCGAGGCCATCTTCCTGGGCCTCTACCTGTACGGCTGGGAGCGGCTGACCCCGGTCCAGCACTGGCTGACCGGGATCCCGATCGCGATCAGCGGCGCGGCCAGCTCCGTCTTCGTCGTCATGGCCAACGCCTGGATGAACACGCCGACCGGCTTCCACCTGGACCCGGCCGGCCACCTGCAGAGCGTCGACCCCTTGGCCGCCGCCCTCAACCCGTCCACCGCGACCGAGGACCCGCACATGCTGGTCTCGGCCTACGTGGTGACCGGCTTCCTGGTGGCCGCGGTCTACGCGGCCGGCCGGCTGCGGGGCCGCGACGACGCCGACCACCGGCGGGCGCTCACCATGAGCATGGTGATGGCCACCGCCGCCATCGCCCTGGCCGGCATCACCGGCGACAGCAGCGCCCGCTTCCTCTACCAGGAGCAGCCGGTCAAGTTCGCGGCCCTGGAGGGCGAATACCAGACGCAGCGGTGCGCGCCGCTCCACCTGGGCGGCATCCCGCTCGACTCGGAGCATCGGGTCGTGCTGGCGGTCGAGGTCCCCTGCGCGCTCAGCTTGCTGGCCGCCTTCGACCCCAACGCCCAGGTGCGCGGCCTGGACGAGTTCCCGCCCGACACCCGGCCGAACCCGATCCTGGTCCACCTCTCCTTCGACACCATGGTCGGTCTCGGCCTGCTGCTCGGCCTGCTGTCCGTCCTCTACTGGCTGCTGCGCTGGCGCACCGGCCGGACGCCGCGCTGGCTGCTCTGGGGCCTGGTCGCGGCCGGGCCCGCCTCGGTGGTGGCGATGGAGGCCGGCTGGTTCGTGACCGAGTTCGGGCGCCAGCCCTGGATCGTGTACGGCATCCTGCGCGTCTCCGAGGCGGCGACCACGGCCCCGGCGCTGGGGCCGACCTTCGTGCTCTTCCTGCTCATCTATGTGCTGCTGGCGTCCACCACCGCGGTGCTGCTGCTGAGGCGGCGCGGATGACCACTGCGGCCGCCATCGCGGGCATCCTCTGGCTGGCTCTCACCGCCTATGCGGTGCTGGCCGGTGCGGACTTCGGGGGCGGGGTCTGGGACCTGCTCGCGTCCGGCCCCCGCGCGGCCGGGCAGCGTCGGGCGGTGGCCGAGGCCATGGGGCCGGTCTGGGAGGCCAACCACGTCTGGCTGATCTTCATGATCACCGGGCTCTTCACAGCCTTCCCGACCGCCTTCGGCAAGCTGGCGCTGGCGCTCTACCTGCCCTTCACGATCGCCATGACCGGGATCGTGCTGCGGGGCGCGGCCTTCGCCTTCCGCGGCCACGCGCGCGGGGCAGTGGAGCCCCTTTCCGCCTGGGGCGTGGTCTTCGGCTCCGCCAGCGTGGTCACGCCCTTCTTTCTGGGCACCGCCGCCGCCAGCGTGGCGACCGGCCAGGTCGACAGCTGGCCGACGCCCTATGGGCTGCTGGTGGGTGCCTTCGCGGTCGCCATCTGCGCCTACCTGGCGGCAACCTACCTGGTGGTGGAGACCGAGGGCACGCCCTTGGAGGCGGACTTCCGGCGCCGGGCCGTGGGAGCCGGCCTGGCCTCCGGTGTGCTTGGGCTGCTCACCCTGGCGCTGGCCCCGGCCCTGGCGCCCACCCTCTTCCACTCGCTCACCGGGCGCGGCCTGGCGCTGCTGGTGCTGGCCCTCATCAACGGCCCGGCCGCGGCATGGGCGGTCTGGCGCTCGCGGCCGCGGCTGGCCCGCCTGGCCGTGGTCGCCCAGGTGATCTGCGTGCTCTGGGCCTGGGCCGCCGGCCAGTGGCCCTACCTGCTGCCGCCCACCACCACCATCGACGCCGCCGCCGCCCCCTCCGGCACCCTCAACGCGATGCTGGTGGTGGTCGCGATCGGGATGGCGCTGTTGCTGCCCTCGCTGTGGCTGCTCTTCCGGGTCTTCAAGAAGGCCGAGGCGTCAGGGCCTCGGCCGGCAGCCTAGGTTTCCTCGGCACCCACCAGATCCGCGATCTGGCCGCGCACGGCTTCCTCGGTGACCCCGAGCTCGAAGAGCAGGCGCGCGGCCTCGCTCTCGCCCTCCCGGATGATGCCCAGCAGCAGGTGCTCGGTGCCGACATAGCCGCCGTGCGCGGCCTGCGCCTCCTCGAGCGCCAGCTTGATCACCGTGCGCACGCGGCTGGTCGGGAGCAGCAGTCCGCGCTGGGGATGGCCGGTCGTGTGGAGCAGGCCCTGGCCGAGGTGGCTCTCGGTGAACCCGAGCGCGGTCAAGACCTTGCCGGCCAGCCCGGCGCGGTAGAGCGCGACCAGGACGTGACCGGTGGTGATCTGGCCCTCGCCGGTCCCTTCGGCGATCTCCTGCGCGCGCGCCAGCGCCGATTGGGCGGAGCGGCTGAACTGGTCGAAGGCTCTGGGGGAGGCCGGCCAGGGCAGGCTGCGGCGCATCGACCGCGGCCGCAGCGGCGCCAGCCCGCCGAACCCCCGGCCCATGAACTCGGGAGGATGAGACTCCAGCCAGTCCAGCACGGCCAGCACGACGATCGAGTTGATGGGCAGGCCGCTGGTCTTGCTGGCCTTCTCCAAGCGCTCGTAGACGTCGTTGACGAACCTCACGGTCGTGGCCTTGGCGTCCGCCATTTCGACGTCATAATGACGCCAAACTTTGACCAGCGCAATCGTGGTCGGCGGTGCGATCGGCGGGCTCGCCGCGGCCCGCGCCCTGGCGGCCTGCGAAGCCGAGGTCACGGTCCTGGAGCGGCGTCCCGAGGGTGCCGGCGAGGGCGCCGGCCTGCTCCTCTACCCGCCCGCGGGCCACGCGCTCGAGCGGCTCGGCGCCCTCGAAGCCTTCGAGCGCGGCTCGGTGGTGCTGGCCGGGATCCAGACCTTCGACCACCGCGGCCGCCTCCTCTACCACTTCGACGCCACCGGCTTCGCAGCGAAGTACGGCCACCCCCTGCGCGGCGTGAACCGTGGCGACCTGCTGGCCGCGCTCGAGTTTGAGACCAGGCGCGGGATCACGGTCACCGACGTCAAGGTGGCGGACGAGGTCCGAGCGCGCACCGAGCAGGGCTGGCTGACCGCCGACGTTCTGGTGGGGGCCGACGGCATCCGTTCCCGGGTTCGCGAGGCCTTGGGTCTTGGCGCGGAGCCCCGGCGCACGGGGTGGGTGGCGTGGCGTGGCGTGGCGCCCGCGCCCCCGGACCTGGACCGCACGCTGGCCGCGGTGGTGGTCGGACGGGGCCGCCACGGCGGCTGGCTCCCGGTCGCCGGCGACCGCGTCTACTGGTTTCTGACCGGCGACGCCGGCGAGACCCGGATCCCGGCCGAGGTCGAGAAGTGGGCCGGACCGCTGCCCGGCCTGATCGCGAGCACGGACCCGGGGGTGGTGCTCTTCAACGAGCTGCTGGACCGCGATCCCGACAGCCGCTGGGGCCGGGGCGCCGTCACCCTGGTCGGGGACGCCGCCCACGCCATGCTGCCGAGCATGGCCCAGGGCGCCAACCAGGCCCTCGAGGATGCGGCGGTGCTCCTCGAGGAGATGCGCAAGCACGGGGTGGGCACGCAGGCTTTCCGCGCTTACGAGCGCCGCCGCGCGGGGCGGACGGCGCGAGTGGTCAAGCTCTCACGCCAGGTGATGCCCGTCTTCCAGTGGAGGCGCCTGCCCGCCCGCTGGCTGCGGGCGCGCCTCCTCGCTCTGCCGCAGAGCCTCACTGAGGGCCGGACGGAGTGGCTCTACCGGGGCGACGCCGGCCCGGCCTCCGTCAGCGGGGCGTGATCGGCATCCCCGGCCGGGGCACCTCCATCACCGACAGCTTCGAGTTCAGCCCGCCGTCGAACAGGGACAGGTTGGTCACGAACAGGTGCAGGTCCTCGAACACCAGGCTGGCCGGGAAGTCGAGGGCGTTGGCGCCGGCGCCGTCGTAGCGCGCGACCAGCTCGGCCTTTCGGTTGAGCACCTGCACCTCGTTGGCCTGGTTGGCGCACACCCACAGGTTGCCGGCGACATCGAACATGATCCCGTCCGCGCCGTGCAGCGCCTGGGTGGTGTGCTGCTGGGCGTCGATGGTCGCCCCGTCGGCGAAGACCTCGACCGCCCCGGCGCTCCCGTCTTCGAGCACCGGGATGCGCAGGATCCGGCTGTCACCGGTGTTGGCGACGTACAGGAAGCGCTGCGTGCGGTCGAAGGCGACCCCGTTGGCGCCGAACGGCGGGAAGCCCTTGGTGGTGAGCAGCGGGTCCTGCTTCCAGACCCGGCTGCTCGATCCGTCGTGCGCGACCTTGGTGATGGTGCCCGCGAAGGAGTCCGAGACGAAGAAGCTGCCGTCGGCGTCCTCCGCGATCGCGTTGGCGGCGGCGAAGCCAGTGGCCAGCGTGGCCACGGCGTGGGTGGCCGGGTCGACGCGCAAGAAGCGGCCGTTGGGCGCCGCGCCGTTGGCGAAGTCGACGACGTAGAGGCTGCCCGCGGAGAACAGCTCACCCAGCAGGTTGGTGGCGCCGGCGGTGCCCGGCTGGACGGCGATCTTGTCGACCACGGCGCCGCCGGGGCTGATCACACAGATGTTGGCGGAGGGGTGGCGCACCGGCTGGAACGCCGGGAACGAGGCCGCGTACAGGGTGCCGGAGGGATCGACTGCGATGCCCTCCGGGTTGGGACAGTCCGCTAGCAGGTTGGGACCGAAGTTCGTGAAGGCCGCGGTGGCGGCTTCGGCGTGCAGCGGCGCCAGCGCGATGGCGGCCGCGAGGATCGCGATCAGCGGGCGAACACGTCCCATGCTTTCCCTCTCAATGGCCCGTGGCCCATCCACGGTTTAGCCTGAGTTTGAGCATGCGCCGCCTGCCAGGCAACACCTAGCAGTCTGGCAGATACTGCGCTCGGAGGGTTCCGACGGCCTCGCGGATCGGCGTCTACGAAATCGAGGGGGAGGCGGGCCGAGGTGGGATGGCGGCCGTCTTCAGGGGGCGCCACCCGGTCCTCGAGCGGCCGGTCGCCATCAAGCGGTTGATCGTCCCCGCCAGTGGTGGTCCCGAACTGGCCCGGTTCCTCGGCGAGGCTCGCATCATGGCCTCGCTCAGCCACCCCAACCTTGTGCAGGTCTACGACCTGATCGAGGCGGAGGGCGTCTACCACCTGGTCCTGGAATGGGTCGACGGCGACTCCCTGCGCGGCGTCATCGAGCGCGGCCGCGCACCGCGGGACCTCATCCAGCGCGTTCTCCAAGGTTTGCTGGCGGGTCTCGGGCACGCCCATCGCCACGGCGTCGTTCACCGCGACGTGAAGCCGGAGAACGTGCTCCTCACGGCCGACCGTGGCGTCAAGCTGACGGACTTCGGCATCGCCCGCCTCGCCGACAGCGCACGGCCGGGCATGACGGCCCCCGACGCGACCCTGGGAACCCCCGAATACATGTCGCCTGAGCAGGTGATGAGCAGCCGGGTCGATCACCGCAGCGACCTCTACAGCGCCGGCGTCGTGCTGCACGAGCTGGCCGCCGGCCGGCGCCCGTTCGTCCTCACCCCGGGTGCTTCGGCCCTGTCGATCCTGGGCCGGCTGGCGACCGAGGAGGCTCCGATCGACAGCACGCTCGATCCGGAGCTGCGTGCGGTCCTGGCTCGGGCATTGGCGCGCTCGCCGGAAGCCCGCTTCCAGAGCGCGGAGGACTTTGCGGCCGCCCTGCGGGGTGAGGCGTCTGAGTACGGCGCGGCCGCGCCCCCGGTCATGTCCATCAGCGCCGAAGCCCTGCGCCGCGCGGGCAACCTCCCCGAGCAGCTCAACGCATTCGTGGGTCGCGCCGGGGAGCTGGCCGAGGTCCGCAAGCTGCTGGAGGCCGCGCGCCTGGTTACCGTCACCGGAGCCGGCGGGGTGGGTAAGACGCGCTTCGCGCTGGAGGTGGCCGCGGCCGTCGCCGGCCGCTTCCCCGACGGGGCCTGGCTCGTCGCGCTGGCCCCGGTCGGCGAGGCTGAGCTCGTCCCGCAGGCGGTGGCGAGCGTGCTCGGAGTGGCGGAGCGGAAGGGTGCGCCGCTGGTCGCAAGCATCGTCGACTGGCTGCGGGGACGGCGGCTGCTGTTGGTGATCGACAACTGTGAGCACCTGGTCGAGAGCTGCGCCGGCCTGGCGACAGAGCTGCTCGCCCAATGCCCGGAACTCCGGATCCTGGCCACCAGTCAGGAACGGCTGGCGGTCCCAGGCGAGCAGCTCTGGGCGGCGCCCGGCCTCTCCGTCGCCGACGCGGTCGCGCTCTTCGAGATCCGAGCGCGGGCTGCGGCGCCCGGCTTCGAGCCGGCCGCCGCGCGGCCGGACATCGAGGCGATCTGCGTTGCATTGGAGGGAGCGCCTCTGGCCATCGAGCTGGCTGCGGCGCGCGTCCGCCTCCTGGCGCCAAAGCAGCTCCGGGAGCGCCTCCACGACCGGTTCCGTAGCCTCGACGCCGGGGTGCGCACGGGCACCGGCCGCCACCGCACGCTGCGGGCGGCGGTGGAGTGGAGCTACGCGCTCCTGGAGACCCCCGAGCGAGAGCTCTTCAACCGGCTTTCGGTGTTTGCGGGCGGATTCCGGCTCGAAGACGCGGAGGCGATCGCGGCCGGCGATCCGATCCAGCCAGCCGATGTCCTGGGGCTGCTGGGCCGGCTGGTCGACAAGTCGCTCGTGACTGTCGAACCGGGGACGGTCTCCGCGCGCTACCGGCTGCTCGAAACCTTGCGCCAGTACGGCGCCGAGCGCCTGGCCGCGGCGGACGCCGCCGACAGCGTCGGCCGCCGCCACGCGGAACGCTTCACCGAGCTCGCCGAAGCCGCGGCGCTGCGGCTGCGTGGCGGCGGGCAGGAGGCGGCGACCATGGAGCTCACGGCCGAGCTCGACAACCTGCGGGCAGCGCTGGCCTGGACGCGGCGGAACGATCCCGACCTGGGTCTCCGCCTGGCGGCTTCGCTGGGGTTGTTCTGGGTCGTCCGCTCACTGTTCAGTGAAGGCCGCGCCTGGCTGACCGACATGCTCGCGGCCACGACGGACACAGCTCCGGCCAGGGTGGCGGGCCTGATCTCGGCCGGCCGCATGGCGCAGCAGCAGTTCGACCACGCCGCCGCCCGCGACCTCTACGGCCGGGCCCTCGCGCTCGCCGAGGCTCAGGGGGACGACCAGGTGGCGGCGCGCGCGCTCCACAACCTGGCCACCATTCTCGAGGAGCAGGGCGACTACCAGGGGGCGCACGAGCTCTTTGAGAGGAGCCTGGCCGTCTTTCGCGCCAGTGGAGACCTCTACGGGGTGGGGACGGTGGCCAACAACCTGGGCAACCTGCTATTCGAGCGGGGCGACGTCACCGGCGCGCAGGCTCAGCTGGCTGAGTCGCTCGCGGTCCGCCGCCAGGCCGGCGACATCTACGGCGTCGCCACCTCGCTGGGGAACCTGGGTACCGCGCTGCTCGAGCAGGGGCAGCCTGCCGAAGCGCGTCGCATGATCCAGGAGAGCCTGGAGCTGCGCGGCCGCCTCGGCGACCGCTCCGGCGAGGCTTACTCCCGCCAGGCGCTGGCCGACGTGGAGCTGCAGACCGGCAACCTGGCCGCAGCCCGGAGCTTGCTGGAAGATGTGATCCGCGTCCGCCGCGAGCTGGGTGAGAGGCCGATCCTCGCCGGCAGCCTGGAGCTCGTAGCCCAGCTCGCCGTAGGGGAGGGCGACGGCCGCCGGGCGCTGGTCCTCCTGGGCGCGGCCGCCAGGCTGCGTAAGGCGAGTGAGGCGCCGCTGCCGGCGATCTATCGCTCGCGCTTCGAGCGGGTGACGACCGAGGCCCGCGAGCTGGTGGGGGACACGGCGGGCCGCGAGCTGGACAGGGGCCAGGGGATGGATCTCGAAGCGGCGGTGCGCTTCGCGCTGGGCGAGGCTTAGCCTGAGTTCGAAGATGCGCCTCCTGCCAGGCAACACCTATCTCGCCGACCCCGCCCTGCGCTCGCTGATCCGGGCCTGGCTGCGGCCGGCGACGCTGGCCTGGGCGGAGCCGCAGCTCGAAGAGATGGGCCGCCTGGCGGCGGAGCAGCTGCCGCGGCTGGGCGACGAGTGCGAGCGCAACCCCGCCTACCTGAAACCCATCGACCCCTGGGGCGAGCGCGTCGACGAGGTCGTCTACCCGGAGGCCTGGCGCAGCCTCGGCGCGGTCGCAGCCCGCTTCGGGCTGGCGGGCATGCCCTACGAGAAGGATCCGCTCGACCTGGCCGGCCCCGAGGTGCGCGTCGTGCACGCGGCGCTCTGCTACCTCTTCGAGCCGGGCACGGCGACCTACATGTGCCCGGTCTCCATGACCGACGCCGCCGCGCGCGTGCTCATCGACTTCGGCCCCGACCGCCTGCGGACCGACGTGCTGCCCCACCTGGTCAGCCGCGACCCGGACCAGGCCTGGACCGCGGGCCAGTGGATGACCGAGCAGCAGGGCGGCTCCGACGTGGGCGCCAACACGGTGGAGGCGCGCCGGCTGGACGGCGCCTGGCGGCTCTACGGCCGCAAGTACTTCTGCAGCAACGTCGGCGGCGAGGTGGTGCTGGCGCTGGCCCGGCCGCAGGGCGCCGGCCCGGGCACGCGGGGGCTGGGCCTCTTCCTGGTGCCGCGCCTGCTGGAGGGCGGGGTTCGCAATCGCTACCGCGTCGACCGCCTGAAGGACAAGCTGGGGACGCGCGCGATGGCGACCGGCGAGGTCACGCTCGAAGGCGCGCACGCCGAGCAGGTGGGCGACGTGGAGCGCGGCTTCGCGCAGATGACGCCGATGCTCAACATCACGCGCCTGCACAACGCGATCGCCTCCGCGGCCGCCATCCGGCGCGGCCTCATGCTGGCCCGCGGCTACGCCGCCCAGCGCAGCGCCTTCGGCCGGCCACTGGAGGCGCAGCCGCTGCAGCGCCAGGTCCTGCTCCAGCTGGCCGTGCTGGCCGAGTCTTCGCTGCTCATGACCATGCGCCTGGCCGCGCTCATGGGCCGGGTCGAGTGCGAGGTCGCGTCGGAGGAAGAGCGCCTGCTCTTCCGGGTCGGCACCTCGCTGGCCAAGCTGTACACGGCCAAGCAGGCGGTGGCCGCGGCCAGCGAGGCCATCGAGGCCTTCGGCGGGGCCGGCTACATGGAGGACACCGGCATCGCCCGCCTGCTGCGCGACGCCCAGGTGCTGCCGATCTGGGAGGGCACCACCAACGTGCTCAGCCTGGACACGCTCCGGGTGGTCGCCAAGCCGGGCGTGGCCGAGGCCTTTCTGGACGAGCTCACCCGGCTCGGCTCGCCAGGCCGCCGGCAGGTCGCCGACCTGCTCGGCACCGTGGCCGGCGCCGACCCCGAAACGGCGCAGCGCTTCGGGCGCAGGCTGGCCTTCGCGATGTCCGAGGCTTGGATCGCCGGCCTCCTGCGGGAGGCCGCCGGCAGAGGCGCCCGCGAGTCGGCCCTGGCCGAGCTCTGGGAGTCAGGTACCGAACCGGCGCTCGAGGGCGACCGCTTCGAGCTCGTGGTCGACGGGGTGGAAACCGGAACAGCGGCGGTCGGCTAGGGGTTGCCCCAGGTATGGAAACCACAATCGCCCACCCCCGCACCCGGGTCGAAGCCAGTCCGCGCCGCGTGCGCGTGCGCTTCGGCGGCCAGACCATCGCAGACAGCCGGCGCGTCAAGTTCGTGTTCGCCGGCCCGCGCGGCATCCCGGTCTACTACTTCCCGCTCGAAGACGTCAGCCGCGAGGTCCTCAAGGAGAGCTCGCGCTCGGTCGAGCACCCGGGCCTGGGCCAGGCCCGCTACTGGTCGGTCCAGGTCGGCGACTCGACCGCGCTCGACTCGGCCTGGGGCTTCCCCGAGCCGATCGCCGAGGCGTCCGAGCTGAAGGACCACGTCACCTTCCGCTGGAGCGACATGGAGGCCTGGTTCGAAGAGGACGACGAGGTCTTCGTCCACCCGCGCGACCCCTACAAGCGCGTCGACGTCCTGCACAGCTCGCGCCAGGTGAAGGTGGTGGTCGACGGGGTCACGGTCGCCGCGACCCGGCGTCCGAACCTGCTCTTCGAGACGGACCTGCCGGTGCGCTACTACATCCCCAAACTCGACGTGCGCCTCGACCTGCTCACGCCGTCGGAAACGCACACGCGCTGCCCGTACAAGGGCGTGGCCTCGTACTACGACCTCACCGTCAACGGAAAGACCTACAAGGACTTCGTCTGGTACTACCCGACCCCCATCCCGGAGATCCCCAAGATCGAGAACCTGCTCTGCTTCTACAACGAGAAGGTCGACCTGTATGTCGACGGCGAGCTGCAGGAGCGGCCGCAGTCCCCCTTCGCCTAGGTCAGCAAACCGTTTGCCCCTGAAAGTCGGCCTCGGGCTCTTCACGGCCCAGGTACCCCCGGGCTCCGGGCGGTCGGCCGCCCAGGAGTACGCCGACATCCTGGGCCTGACCCAGGACGCCGAAGCCGCGGGCTTCGACTCCGT
>Ga0070707_100002253_pt1 | contig 18404 bp, 11 predicted proteins | sample KBSK5502metaG_FD_65468 | JGI IMG/M metagenome (GOLD analysis project Ga0070707, IMG submission 65468) | Corn, switchgrass and miscanthus rhizosphere microbial communities from Kellogg Biological Station, Michigan, USA - KBS K5-50-2 metaG | ecosystem: Host-associated > Plants > Roots >... | reverse complement strand
TTTGAACGCCGCCATCTGGGCCAGGTAGCGATCGGCGTTGCCGAAAGTCTGGGTTGCGGCGATCGATCCGGCCGTAACCTGCACAAGATCCTCTGTCGCGACATCCTTATTGTTGAGTGACAGCCGTTGCGTGAAGCCGGTCCCCGGCGTGATGGTTGTGATCGATCCGGAATCGTCCAACGCGACTCCGAAAATCAGATCACCGTTCACCGTCGTCGTAGCTGCCGTGCTGGTCACCCCGTTCGTTGCCGTCGTGCCGTTCGCAAGGTTTTTCGCCACCACGTCCACCGGGTTCACGGTGGCGATGCCCTGATACTCCTGAATCAGGATGTATCGATAGAGCGTGGCACTGCTGAAGGTCGCTGTGACGGTGTTGCTGCCGCTCTTCGCATTGGGCGCATAACAAATCGCCAGCGACTGATCCTTCGTGCTGTCGTACTGGGTGGTCGCAACAGCGTAGCTGTTGCCCTGCGAGTCGGAACAGGTCACCGAGGCGTTGCTACCCCAGGAGACTGCCGCAACGATCAGGTTGCCGGAAGTGTTCGGCGTCGTGAATGCCTTGGCGATCGAAGTACTGTTGCCGTTACTGTAGACGCCCGTCCCCTGCACATACGTCACAATGGCCGATAGCACCGTCACGCTGGCGGTACCGTTAATGCCTCCACCGGACGCGGTTACGGTAAACGGACCGCCAACGGAGCTGGCCGCAATAAAAAGCCCCGTCGTGCTGATGCTTCCACCTCCACTCACGGTCCAGCTGAACGACGGCTGGGTCGTCAGCGCGATCCCAAACTGATCCACGGCCGTGGCCGTGAACTGTTGCGAGCCACCGATCACCACCGTTGCACTGGCGGGAACGACGCTGATGGTGGTCAGGGTGGCATTCACTGTTACGCTGACATTGCTCGTAACGGTGAGATTGCCCCGGTCTTTAATCGTCACCTGAAAGCTGTAGTTCCCCGCTTTTGCGAAGGTCGCAACGACATTTTTGGCGGCATTCGTTCCATTGGCGCTGAACGTAACTGCTGCCGGCGGTGAGCCCGTGGTGGCCCACGTGTAGATCAGTTTGGCTTCGCCGCCGTCATCGGCTCCCAACACGCTGAGGTTCGTCGTCTTGGCGAACACGGGGTTGGGAGATGCCGCGGCTGGTGTTGCCACGGTCGGCGCGGCATTCGTGACAGTCACACTGGACGTACCGTTAATACCTCCACTCGACGCAGTAACCGTAAACGGACCTCCGGTCGTTGTGCCCGCCGTAAACAAGCCGGTGGTGTTGATGCTTCCACCTCCGCTCACAGTCCAACTGAACGACGGCTGCGTCGTCAGGGCCGTACCAAACTGATCCGCGCTCGTTGCCGTGAACTGCTGCGTCAAGCCGATGACCACGGTCGCGCTGGCTGGAGCCACGCTGATGGTGGTCAGTGTCGGATTCACCGTCACGCTGACATTGCTGGTGACGGTGAGATTGCCCAGGTCTTTGATCGTCACCTGGAAGCTGTAGCTGCCGATCTTTGCGAACGTTGCCACGACGTTCTTGGCGGCATTGGTTCCATTCGCGCTGAATGTAACGGCAGCCGGGGGTGTACCAGTTGTCGCCCACGTGTACGTCAGGTTGGTTTCCCCGCCGTCATCGGCTCCCAACACGCTCAAATTCACCGTTTTACCTGTCGCCGGGTTTGGAGATGCGGAAGCCGGCGTCGCTACGGTTGGCGGCGAGTTGACTGCCGTCACAGTAATGCTGGCGGTTCCGTTAATACCACCGCTCAACGCCGTGACGGTGAACGGACCGCCCGCCGAACTACCTGCCGTAAAGAGTCCGCCGGTGCTGATGCTTCCGCCTCCGCTCACCGTCCAGCTGAACGACGGCTGCGTCGCCAGGGGCACGCCGGACTGATCCAAAGCTGTCGCGGTGAACTGCTGAGTCCCGCCCGCCGATACGCTTGCGGTGGATGGAGCAACGCTGATGCTCGTTAAGACCTGTCCCGTATTCACCGTCAGGTTCAAAAAACTATCGACGATAACGAAAGCAAAGCCGTTGTACTTGTACGAGGACAGTCCTTCCACAGTGAGGACGTACGTTCCGGGAGGAGTCGAGGCCGAAGTGGACAACGTCAACGTGGTCGTGCAATTCGGACTACACGTCGAAACTGAGAACGAGCCAGTCGCGCCTGCAGGTAAGTCGTAAACAGAAAATGAAACAGGTTCGATCGGACCATACAGCGCCGTCGCAGTGATGGTTGTCGATTGCGTCTGTCCCTGCGTGACGACAATATCCGGTCCGGTCAGTGAGAAACCAAAAAGTGAATTGTCCGAGGTGAATGTGACCGGCGCCGATGTCGCTTGATTTCCGGCCACGTCCGACGCGATCGCCGTGAGCGTGTGAGAACCGTTCAACAGGGTCGTCGTATCGAGAGATATCGAATATGGCGCCGTGGTAACCTGCGTACCCAGATTGTCTCCATCGAGTTGGAACTGTACGCTTGCGACGCCGGAGCCTGAATCAGAGGCGTCTGCGCTCACCGTGATCGTGCCAGAGACGGTCGAGTCGGGCGCTGGCGAGGAGATCGAAACCGACGGGGGCGTGGTATCCGAAGGCGATGTAAGGGCTCGGAGCTCCACCGGGGAGGACGTCCCTCTGGCCTCGACTAAACCGCGGCCGCGGAGCAGGTCGCTTCCCGAAACCACATACAGGATGGCGTCGGCGCCCATCAACACTCCTGAAACGGGCGCATTAAACTTCTGTCGCCAGAGTTCTTCGCCGGTAGCTATACGAATCGCAATCAATTCATTCGTTTGAGGTGCGATCGCGTACAGAGCCGCGCCTGCGTCGTCAGATGCATTTGACGCGAAGCCGCCGATCAGTGGATCAATGCGAGACCAGATCGTGTGTCCATCAGAATCGATGGCGGCGTAACTGTGCCCTGTTCCCGATACCGCAACGTCGACAACGAACACTCCGGTATTCAGGACAGCCACGGTTTCTGTCACGATCGGGCCGCTTGCGATTACAGAGCAACTTCGAAGGTCGGGCGAGAACTGCAGAAGGTTATGGCTGTCATGGCCGGTGTATATGCGGTTTGAAGGCGAATACGCGTAGACAGGGCCCGCTATCCCGCAAGCCGTTTCGAACAGCACCTCACCCGAAATGACAGACAAACCGACAATGGTATCGGCGCCGCCGACGGAAACCGACGGCTCCAGCAAGTACGCCGTCGACTCGTCGCTACTAAAAACGGGTCTGCCTACTCCACGTCCAGTATGACCGGTGTGTTCCCATTTTGGTGTGCCATCGGGATTCACCGCCGTCAGTTTTTCGGGAATTCCGCTGAAAGTCGAGCCGGTGTGAAAGTACACCGTGCCATTCGAATCCACTACTAAAGGACCGGACTCGTTGCTCGAGTTGGTGAGGAGAGGCTGTGGCCATATCGGCTTTCCGGTATCCGGATCCAGGGCGATGAGTGCATCGGCAGACGAAGCGTAGACTACGCCGGATGGGGCAATGGCGAGATCTGCGATACCGCCGTTGAGAACATCCATGATGTTCTCGCGCCATCGCTGGCGGCCGCGAGTGTCATAAGAGGACACGGTAGCGCCATCGCTCAGGATGAGCGATCCATCATGCCCTATTCTTTTGACACTACCCCAAACGTTCGATGCAATGACGTCGAATGCCGGCTGCAAAACGGGACCTGACGCAGAACTCACATTCGTGCGGGAGGGATTCATACCCTCCATGCGCGCGCCATTCTGAGCAAAGAGGTCTGCGCATACCACCATCCACAACAGCACAGCACCGATGTTCTTCATAACGGACATAAGAGATCCCCTACAGGTCTGAGGACCGTTCCGGCGAAGCAAACATCTTTTCGTGTGAGTTATAGGAAGGCTATGCGGCGGCCTTCCTGGCATCCCTTATTCGAATTGAGAACAAAGATCCGAGTGTCTCAAAGAAACGTGTGTGATTAGGCACAGCGGATGGACATTTGTCAAACTGCGTTATGAAACTTAGGGGAGATAGCCACAAAAAAGCACAAAAGGCACAAAACTTTTGAGCCTTTTGTGCCTTTTTGTGGCTGATCCTAAACTTTCAATTTAGGGAATAGTTTTTCAGCGTTATCTCACCCTGAAGGTGCAAGGAGGCAAACGATTCAGCATGCACGCACGCCGGACGGCATGCAGGCACACGGCGCTGCGCGTGTGCAGGGACCGATTGCATGCCTGCGTCGCGAAATGCACGCAAGCACCCGGGGAGTGCATGCAGGCAAGCGGCTCTGCTCACGCGCACATCGGACCGCATGCACACACGCGGGGTTGCACGCAAACATTCCAGACGTGCACGCATGCAAATGCGCGTTGCATCCATGTACGCGCCGCTGCAAGCGTGCCACCGTGAAGTACACGTAAGCACACGAGACCCCCTTGCACGCACGTGGCTCTGCACGCAAACAGGCGCCATTGCACGCGAAAACCGAGGGACTGCACGCATGCAGATCGCGATGCGCGCATGCAGACCGCGACGCACATTGGAAAGCCCCGGCCACCCACTCTCAGAATGCGTTGTTCCAATGTTGTTCTTTTTTCTGTTGACAAACTGTTCATGCGCTCCCATTCTAGGGTCCGTACTGTTTGGAACAACTAAGGAACAACATTAAGCGCACATATGACCGAACGCATCCATAAAGCAACATTAAGCCAATCGCAGGGCAGAGAAGGTTGGTCGGTAATCTTCAGACATCCGGTTCTGCTCGATCGCACCACCGGCAAGCCTGGACGCCGGGTGCGCCGCGGACTTGGAACAAGAGATCAGAAGGTGGCCAAACGGCTTGTTGCCGAGCTGAATGAGCTGCTCGCGGACAAGGTGTTCTGGGAGCCCAGCAGCCGTCGAACAGCGTTGACTCGGTTCAGTTCTCTTGTGGTGGACATCTTCTATCACGACATGATGCCGCAGCACGAGGACGCACTCACCATCCGCGAAATCGCGATGACGTTACCGGGATCCTCGGAATCCAGCTACCGGCAGGTCCTGTTACTGGGCACGACCGGGGGCGGTAAGACCACGCTCGTGCGGCAATTCATCGGCACAGATCCTCAGTCCGAGCGATTTCCCTCGACGTCGACGGCAAGAACGACGGTTGCCGATACAGAGATTTTCTTCAGCGCCGGACCGTTCCGCGCTGTCGTGACTTTCCTTCCGCGTGATGAGGTCCGTGACTATCTGGAAGAATCGATGTCGGCGGCGGCGCTGGCAGCCTATCACGGCGACCCCGACTCGGAGGTCTTGAGGCGATTGCTCGATCATGTCGATCAGCGGTTCCGCCTCTCCTATGTGTTAGGCGACGCCAATCCTGAAGATAGGATTGACGGGGAACTTGCGGAAGACTTCGCGGAAGATTCCTTCGCGAAGCGCGAGCCCGATAGGGCGAAGCCTCAAGCCAATGACGACCGTCATGACTTCGATCTCGGCGAAACGCGCAAGTTGCTGAGCTCCAGTGTCAAGCGGCTGCGGCAGATCGCGCACCAGCATATCCCCGGCTTACGCGAAGAACTGGAAGTGACTGAAAGCGACGAAATCGTACGTGAAGAGCTGTTCGAAGACGCTGTCGACAATCTGCTGCGAAGCGACGACCGGTTTCAGATTCTCGCCGACGATCTCATGAACGAGATTGCACGCCGTTTTGAACCGCTGCCCGGCGAGCTGGCGAAGACGAAGCAGGGTTGGCCGGAATCCTGGTTTTACGAATCGGACGACCGGCAGGCGTTCCTCAAAATCGTTTCACGCTTCACCAGTAACTACGCGCCGCGTTTTGGAACGCTGTTGACGCCGCTCGTGAGCGGGATTCGTGTCGCCGGACGATTCGCGCCGAATTGGTCAGGCCAGGAATCCAGCGCGAAGCGCGAGCCCGATAGGGCGAAGCCTCAATTGTTGGTGTTGTTGGATGGCGAGGGACTCGGCCATACGCCCGATCCGGCAGCGAGTCTGCCGACGTCCATCACGCGCCGTTTCGAGCATGTCGATGCGGTTCTGCTCGTCGATAGTGCGACGCAGCCGATGCAGGCGGCCACGGTTGCGGCGATGCGGAATCTGGCCTCCAATGGCCAAACCGACAAGCTCATCATTTGCTTTACCCATTTCGATCAGGTTGTGGGCGACAACATTCCAACCTTCAAACTGAGAGAACAGCACGTCCTGGCCTCTGCGGAGAATGCGCTGATCTCGATCGGTGAACAACTCGGCTCGTTTGCCGAGCGCGCGCTGCGGCAACGCCTCGGCTCCGCCTGCTTCTTCCTCGGTAATTTGCATCAAACGCTCACGGCGGACACAAAGATCGGAAAACGCACGATCGAGCAACTGCAGCGGTTGCTGGGCATGATCGATGGAATTGTCGTCAAGCCTCAACCGGTGGCGTCACGCCCCGTGTATGACCGGACGAACCTGGTCCTTGCCGTGAAGCAAGCGGCCGAAGAGTTTCAGACCGCGTGGAAGGCGAGACTCGGGCTGGAGGGCAAGACCGGAATTCTCAAGCAGCATTGGAGGCGCATTAAGGCCCTGGCCCGCCGGTTCAGTGAAGGATGGGCGGACGAATACCAGGATCTGAAGCCGCTGGCGGATCTGCACAGACAGCTGCAGGAAGGCTGCTATCGGTTCATCCAAAGCCCCGTGCACTGGACCGGGCCGGTTCCTTCCGACGATGAAAAGCAACAGGTTTTCACCGAATTCGCCAGAGACATCAGCGTCCATTTGATGATACCGGCGGCGGAGCGGGTGCAGGATGAAGCGCTGCAGATGTGGCGCGACGCCTATCACCTTCGCGGAAAGAATGCGACGTTCCGCCGCGCGATGTTGATCCGGTCGAGAATTTTCGAAGAGATCGCGCCGCTGCTGGAACGAAGTCCCGACGCGAACAAGTTTATGAACGACATCATCCGCGTCGTCCGCGACGCGGCCGAGCGGCACAACATCGCGCTGAATTAAGAGTTTCTAGCGGGAGAAGGTCCGGACGCCCTTCTCTAGTCGATTCAGTTCGACCCCTGATTTTCCACGCGCCGCGTCAGCGGCAAGCGCGTGAAATTCCTGTACGCGGTCAGCTATGTCGTGCAGTTTGCGCCGGTGGTTAACGGCGTGGTGGGCCCATGGACGAGCAAGCCGGTCGCCGGCATCAAGCCTCCGTTTCTCATCACCGGTCTGACTCCAGGCACAACCTATGTGTTTCAGGCTCGTGCTCTGACAAAGACCGGTTACTCCGACTGGAGTGAGTCGGTCACGCGTATCGCCGTGTAACGATCGCTCCACGCCCTCTCCCGCGCGAGCGGGAGAGGGAGAGGGCTTTTTTATTGACTTGCAAGTGGTCCCAATGAAAGCAATCACGATCGTCGGAATCGTTTTCTTCGTTGTTGGCATGGTCACTCTGATGTTCAGCGGTTTTCCGATCCCTTCGAAAGCCGACAGCGACCGCGCTCTTTCCATAGCGGCCATCGGTGCCGGAATAGTAGGGGAGATAGCCACAAAAATGCACAAAAGGCACAAAACTTTTGAGCCTTTTGTGCCTTTTTGTGACTATTCCTAGACCTTCAATTTAGGGAATAGTTTTTCAGCGTTGCGCCGGCCCATGTTCTGCATGAACTCGTCGGTGAGTCCGAGATGCGGGATCTCATTCACTGTCGACTCGACGGGTTCAGCGGAATAATCGGTTCCGAAGAAAATGTGATCGTGCGGCATGAACTTCATCATGGCCGCCATCGGCCACGGAAACGCGGCGTGCGCGATGTCGTAATACCACGTGAGCTTGTTCACTTTTTGCCGGGTGAACGCGCGCGTTCCGCACAGCATCGTCAATGCGCCTGCAGCACCGAGATGTTTCAATACGTCGCGCCGCCTCATGATTACACCTTGAACCGCGGGAACAGCCGTTCCGCGTTTTTGCGTTCGAGCATTTCCAAGACATCACGAGACATGCCAAGGCTGGGAATCAGGTTTACTGTCGATTCGATCGGCTCAGGAGAATAATCCGTTCCAAACAGGTACTGCGTCGGAGGGACCAGCGTCGTCAGCGCTGCCCATGGCATTTTGTACGTTGCGTGAGCACAGTCGTAATAGAGCTTCTGGAGTTCAGCCCACAGACCATCCGGAATGTATTGGTTCTTGTCCGCCGGATACCGGTCCTTCATGCGGCCTGCCAGGACGGGCAGCGTTCCGCCTGAATGGGCTGTGATCAAGCGAAGGCCGCGATATCGAAAGAGCACGCCATTCGTGATGAAGCTCGTCACCGCGCGCGTCGTTTCAAAATCGATCTCGTTCATGAACGATGACGCGCCGTAGTTGAGGTTATTGCAGCAGCCGGGAACCCACGGATGCATATAAAGGATGGCGTTCCGGCGGCCAAGCTCCTTCCAGATCGGCTCGAGCTTCGGATCGCCGGGCCAGTGTCCCTGGTTGTCGTTCGTGTAGATGCTGATGCCATCGCACTTCAACGTGTCGTAGGCATACTCGATTTCCTTCAAAGAACCTTCAACATCGGGAAACGGTATCGAAGCGAACAATCCGAATCGCTTCGGATAATCCTGCATGCATTTCGCGCCGAATTCGTTCACGGTTCGCGCTGCAGCGCGGCCCTTTGGAGTATTGTCGTAAATCACGTCGCCCATCTGTGTGAGCGAAAGAATGGCGACGGCGATGCCGAACTTATCCATCTGCTCGATGGATTGCTGTACCGTCCAGGCGCCGCGCCCGCCACCACGCTGGCCGCCACCAAGACCGAATCCCGGTGGTTGATGGTGATGATGGACATCGATCAAGCCGCCTTTCGCGGTCGGCTTGTATGTTTGTCCCTGACCGAACAGAGTGCTCGAAGGTGCTATCGCGCACGCGCCGGTTGCCGTAAGCGTTTTGATAATGAATTCGCGCCGTGAGTTCATTGGGCATCCCTTCCTTATTTTTTGGCGATCATACTTTGATAGACGGCCTCGACAAACATATCCGTCGTCCAGGGGCCACCGGTGGCGCCGAACCGGACGTCGTAATCGGCCGTAGGCCGTGCTGCTTTCACCTGTTGCAAAGTAGCGCCGGTCTTGATCATGGCCTGGACGCGATCGCGAATGATGACCAGCATGTCGCGATACTCTGCGACTTCCCATTCATCGGTCACGCGGCCGTGTCCGGGAATGATCATCGTCCCGCCATCCTCGTCGTGAACATAAACGGTTTTGTCGAGTATGAAATTGAGAGCCTGGATCTCTCCCTGGAGGCTCCCGCCATTCTTGATGTCGATGAATGGATAGGATGTTGTCGAGAAGATGTCGCCGGCGACGATCACATCGGACGTACGAAAGTGCACGACGCTGTCGCCGTCCGTGATGGCATTCGGCATCGGAAACATCTCCACCGGTTCGCCATTGTGATACTTCCTCCGCCGATCTTCGAAGTACGTATCGCTTGGCGATGCCGCCGCCGGCGGCTTTTGCTGAAGCATTCGTGTCTGGATATTCTGCTGGCCGATGATGGTCGCTCCCTGGCCGGCATCCGCGAACTGATTCGAGAAAAACGAACCCGTAACGCTGGGATCGGTGCCCGAAGCCTGAAGCTTCGCATTACCACCGACGTGATCGGAATGAAAGCTGGTGTTGACGATGAACTGAATCGGTTTCGCGCTGATCTTTCGAACCGCCTCGATGACTTTCTCCGAGAGTCTGCCTGCACCTGTATCCACCACGAACGCGCCCTGCCGTCCGACCTGTACAGCGATATTGGCTCCGTCTCCCGTGAGCATGTATACATTGCCCGCAACGTGCAGGGTATGGATTTCGCCATCATTCGGTGTGGGATCTTTCGCGCGGCTTCCCTGCGGCGCTCCCGAGGGCATGGTTTTGGCTTTCGCTGCCGCGTCGGCTGCCGCAGTGTCCTTTACTTTTGCGACAAAGTCCGGGTACATCGTCTCCGGCCCGCCCAATGTCCCGAGCAAGGGAACTTTGTTCTTGTTCGCGTACTCCTCCAGTGATGGGTTCTGGCCGAAGAAGTGACTCGGAACGTAATCATTCTTGCGGCCGAGAATCTGTTCGCTATCGTCGCAGGCGTATAACCAGCCATCGGGGTCTTTAGGCTGGCGCAGCATAATCGATGTTTTGCTGAAGGTTTCACTCAAATAAACCGGATCGTCCGTGACCGCGAAGACCGTGATGATGTCTTCGTGCCGGATGTAGTGCTCGGTGAGCGTCGCTTCGTCGCTTTGAGGAACGCCATTGGCGCGAATCCAGCCGCGCTTCATGTGCGTCGTCGTGACGGTCAGGATGTCGCCGTCATATTTGCCCGTCGAAAATCCCACGAAGGTGTGTGGCGCATAAGCCGGAGGACGAGGGCGGCCATCCATGTATACCGTTCGTTCGCCTTGCGCGATCTGTCCGTAAAATTTGTATGCGACCAGTCTTTGCGTGAATGGATCTCTCTCTTCCCAGATGCGGTAATTGCCGGGCGCATACCAGAAATAGGGCGGAACATAGCCCATGCATTGCTGCTGCTTCACGGTCTGCCGCGACGCGGGCCACGAGAGCGCGTACAGGCGAGCCGCATCGTTCAACGAAATTCCACCATAATCGACGAGAGCGCCGGCTGCCGTACCGAGACCCGCATCCTGCTGACGCCCGGGTTGCCATGATCCGGAAAGATCGGTTCCGTTGATCATTGGTCCAAGAGGCGGCCCGGCATTCGGCGCAGGTCCCTGGCCGAAAATGATGGCGCTCGCTGTCAGCAGCGCAAGCACGCCAAAACCAATTCCGATTGCTTTCATTAAGGCTCCTGTGATGCATTCGAAATTACGGAGGCGGACAAGGAACCACAAAGACACGAAGACACAAAGAAAGCCGGCATCGAATGCTCCTTGGTTGCCGGCTTTCTTTGTGTCTTCGTGTCTTTGTGGTTCCTCATACCACTTTCTTCGGTCCTATCGAAGTGCGCAGGGTGTTAGATTCCAGCCGGCAGCATTGGCCTGCTTTTTGAAATGGGCAGCCGTGATCATGGGATCGGTGAGATAAGTGGGATCCTCGAGCTTCGATGTGAGGACGAGGTAGGTATCGCCATTCGCTTCTGTAACTAGGTCATAGTATTCCGTCAGCGTTGCATTTGCGCTGTACGGCACGCCATTCCTGCGGAGGTACCCGGGCTTCAGTTTCGCCGTGACGACTTTGAGGGAACCGGCTCGAGGACTGGCGGGCGCTGCGCCGCGGCCGCCGCTTGGCTGAAACTGCCATTCCGCTTTTGACGCACCTTGCCAGTCACCGCCCTGACGTTGAGGATTCGCAAATTCGAACAGGCGAGTTTGTGTTCCGCTGTCGGCCTCCACCTTCATCGTCTGATCGTCCCGCCACGTGATGTGAAAACGTCCCGGGTTGCGCATGACCGCCACCGCGCCGTAACCCCTGCATTGCTCTCCTGCGGCCTGATCCTTCCCAGGATCCCATGCATCAGCTACCTTGCGGCCGTCCGGATTTAATGGGACGCCGGCGTAGTCTCCTTTGTTCGGAAACATGCGCCAGCGCCAGTCTTCACTGACGATCGAGACCCAGTAGCCGGTCATGTCGAATGGCGCAGCGGCCTTTGCTGTTGGAGGCGGTCCCGCTGCGCGTCCGGCTCCAGTGGGGCCCTGCGCATACAAGCCCAGGGCCGCGTTCAAAACCAGCAAGAGAGTCGTTAACTGATGTTTCATTTCAAGGACGGCAGGACAGCGTAACCGGAAACCGGAAGATTCGTCCTGAACCAGATCACGATATCCGCCTGCAGGTCCGGTTCTTTTTCGAACATCGTGGCCGCATGACCGGCGCCCTTGAACATGCTCAGGGCACTGTCCCGGTTAGTCGACAGGCCGACGAGCTTCTTGATGGAAGCTGCAGCGTTGGTGTCTTCTTCACTCGCCGCGCCCATGATCGGCATTTTCACTGAGTTCTTGATGAACGCTTCGCCGTCTGCATCGGTTCCACCCGACAGCAGCACGAGAGTTTTTATCTCCGGGTGCCGCCGCGCCGCTTGAATCGCCTGATTGACGCCGCAACTTCCACCGACCACGCCAATCACGGTTTTGTTGACCTGATCCTGGGAGGTGAGGAACTTGAAAGCGGCGTCAACATCACCCGGCATTTTATCGCGCGAGGCCGTGAGGTCTTTGTATTGGGCATTCCGGCTGCCGCCAAATCCCCGGAAATCCAGAGTCAGGGCGTTGTATCCGGCGACGCTCAGCATCGTTCCCAGCGTGTCGTAGATCTGCCGGTCGGCATTGCATTGATGTAGCAGCAGAAGTCCCGGCCCGACCTTTCCGGCCGAATAGAAAGTTCCTTTTAACGAGAAGCCGTCGTCAGCAGGGATCGTTACTTCCTTCTTGTCTGCTGCAAACAGCGCAGCGCTGAACAAGAAGACAATGATTGTGGACAAAGTGAGTTTGCTCATAGCTCTACTCCTTTATAGGGGGAAACAAAGACGCAAAGAATTAGCCACAAAAAGGCACAAAATCCACAAAATGATTTTTGAGACTTTTGTGCCTTTTTGTGGCTAATTCTTTTGCGTCTTTGTTTCCCTCACCATAACCTAATTCGATGCCGCGGTACGGCGGGCGATTTCCGCCTGGATGCATTCCGAGACAATACTCCACATCTTGACGTAGCGATCCGTTCCAACGATGAACGGATTCGGATCGCTGGCTTTCATCGTCTTGAGCTTCGCGAGTCGGTCCGGCATGCCGTCGAAAATCGGGTGGTTCTGAATCTCGACTTCGACCTTCATCTTCTTTGCGGTGTCGAGATAGTGTGCGATCGACTGCACGTATTGTTTCAATCCATCGGTCGTAATGATGTTGGTGGTCAGGATCGTGCCACCGAACAGGCCCGTTATTCGCGTCTTGCCCTTGTCCTTGACCGGGAAAATGAATCCCAGCGCACCCGGTGTGTGGCCGGGAATCGCGACGAGGGTCACAGTCAGGTCGCCGTTCTTGAAGGGCTGGCCTTCGGCAAGGACGACATCCTTTTTTGGCTTCGCCTGATTCGCGGCATTCGGATTGGGATTCGGCTGATACATCAGGTCCCAATCTGCCGCTGTCGTGGCGACCTTCGTGCCGTAATGGTCCTGGAAATATTTCGCGCCACCGAAGTGGTCGGCGTGGCCATGTCCGAGAAGGATGTATTTAACCTTCGTGGGGTCGAGCCCGACTTTCTGCAACTGCGCAACAAGACCTTCGACTTTGTTTTCCAACCCGGCGTCGAGGAGCACTATGCCGTCTGAAGTGGTGATGGCGTAAACCGTCGTTTCCGAATTGCCGACCGCGTAAACGTTGTCGAAGATCTTCGTGGGCTCCAGGTCCGGAGCGTTGTTGTTGTTTGCTCTCGCGTTTCCAATGATGCAAAAGAAATCAAGCGGCTTCGCGAGAAAGGGATCGTTGCCTGCGAGTTTTTTCGCCGCATCGACATGCACGAGGGATAGCGGATTATCCGGTCGCTGCGGCTCGCCACGCCCTCGCTGAGCAAAGGCTGTGACTGCAACACACAGCACTACTGGCAAGCACAAAAAAAGTCTTTTCGACATAAACTGCCTCCAAAACGAAATCAGAAACCAGCCACAAAAAGGCACAAGATCCACAAAATTATCTTGAGACTTTTGTGCCTTTTTGTGGCTATCTTCTGCCTCCGTTAAAACACATATTTGAGTGCAAACTGCATGATCCTGGGGCCGCCCGACGTTGGTCCCGATCCTGCCGTGCAGCCCGTTGCGCTCGCGTTTGCCGCGCTGCAAAGAATTCGGCCAAACGTATTCGCATTACCAAACGTGGTGCCGGGATTTCCCGGACGGAAACTGTTCGTGACGTTAAAAGCCTCAGCGCGAACTTCGATACTCTGTCCTTCCTGCACTTTGAATTGCCGCGACACGGCCTCGTTCCACTCCCAATAAGAAGGTCCAACGACGCTGTTATAGCCGACGTTTCCATAGGTCCCCTGCGCCGGTACAGCATAGGCTGCGCCGTTCAGATACGTTGAAAGAGAATTCTTGTCTCTGTATTGGCTCGCGAGTATTTGATTCGGACGCTGCGTTCCGGTATTGCCCTGGAATCCGTTCAACGCCTGGTCGTTACCGAGAAGGATGTTCAGCGGACGACCGGACCGGGCGCTGAAGATTGTCGAAAACGACCAACCGGCGGCCAGGACATTCAGGGTTCTGTTCGAGAAGCCCGGCGTTTGAAAAACGGCCGTTGTGTTGAAGATTTGCCGCCGATCCTGATCGCAGGGCCCAACGTCGAGATTTCGATTCCCCGGCCCATTGTTCTGGTAAGCCTGGTGAACGTAATTCGCGCCCGGGTTCAGAAGCGTGATCACTGGTAATCCGATGCAATGCGACCACGTGTAATTCGCATTGATGTTCACGTTCCGTCCCGCGCGCCACCGTGTTTCGAGCAGCAGGCCGTTGTAGCCCTGCGTTCCGCCATCATCATACTGAGTCAAATAACCGAGGTTCGCCGCGGGATTCGCGAGATTCAGTATCCGGCGCTGATTGACGTTCCCACCGTTCGAGCAGGGACCAGGTGCGACAAGACCGTATTGTCCCGCGACGCAATTTCCGGGAATGTACTGTGCCGGATTTAACTCGATCGCATTCCACATGTGAATGATGTGCGTGCCGACGTAGTTTGCGGAAACGAACAAGTTCGTCGTCACCTGGCGTTGAAGGCTGAAGTTCCACTGGTACTGCGTGTGCGTCCTCATATCTGGCGGCACCGGTAGATATGAGCCGAACGGCGCGTAGAACGGAGCGTTCCTGTTGAAGTTGTATGGGAACGGGTTACCGCCGGGATACGTCGCCCACGGATTGTCGAGATTGGTATTGGTCTGAATGACGGTCAAACGGAATGGCGACACCGAGGACGTGTTCAGATGCAGGTCCTGTTCAATAAAGTCGTGCGCGATTCCACCGCTGACTCGGATCGCGGTCTTTCCATCGCCTCTCGGATCCCATGAAAGTCCGACGCGAGGATCCAGATTCTTGTAATTGGATTGAATGCCGGATTTGCCATTGAAACCGGGATCGCCGGGATAGGTGAAGCCCGGAGGAGCATTGGGAATCACCGTGCTTCTTTGATTCGCGTAAAAACGGGTCAGGCTGAAGTTGTACAGATCGCCCTGCGGGAATGACATCGGGAAGAACGGCTCCCATCGAAGACCGTAGGTCAGCGTCAATCGCGAATTCGCCTTCCACGTATCCTGCGCATAAATTCCAAAGAAATTCTGATTCAGATTCAATGGATTCGGATTCGCCTGCCGGAACTGCGAAACGTTGCCGAGCAGAAAGTCCGACATGCCCAGGCCAGTCGTTGCGCCATTGACCGTATAAGAACCGCCCGACCACGCCTGTGCAACAGACCATTCCACCGATCGCATGTAGTGTCCACCGAATGCGAACTGGTGGGATCCTTTGACGATGCTGAGGTCGTCATTGACTCCGTAGGTCGTCGTGTATGCGAACGAGTTGGCGCTGAAGCTGCCGTTGCCCGTCAGCGAAAATGCTCCACTCACGGGAAGCGAAAAGTATTTTGGAGTGTATGCAAAGGCGTTGATGCCCACATCATTCACACCGAAGATCGATGCTCCTGGTTTCAGTGCCCTGACTCGATTGCCGGATAAACGAAACGAGTTGACGACGTTGGGATTGACAAGATACGTGCTGCCGATGGTCAGCGAATGAGACTGGTCATCGGAACCGAAACCGCTCGAGGTCAATACATCGTTGCGTGCAAGGTCGTACGGAAGGGCGGTCTGGATCTTCGTCAGCATGTAACGCGCAAACAGCGTTTGTTTCGGGTTGACCTGATAATCGACTCTTGCCGGAAGCTGATGATCGTTCTCATGGAGAATGTTTCCGGTCAGGTATCTTCCGCACCCATCAAACGCCTGCGGGAGTCGTGACGCGATGTTCAGGGCAGCCTTGCTGAAGAGCTGTGGACTCACTTTATTGTCCACGAAGGGTGCTCTGAGATTGATCTGCCGGCTGTTCTGGCACGCGGGCGAAGCAAAAGTCGTGAAGTCACCGGCCAGCATCTGCGGCGTCGGTACGAATACCGTGTTGTTGATCGGCGTTTGCCGAATGGTTGTTCCCTGATATCCCGTGAAGAAGAAGATTTTGTCTTTCTTGATCGGGCCGCCGATCACGCCGCCGAACTGATGGCGTTTCAGTCCATCATTCTTTACTGCAAAGGCGTCGCGGGCATTGAACGCATTGTTGCGAACGAACTCGAAAGCATCGCCATGAAATGCATTCGTTCCGGATTTGGTCACGGCGTTGACGGCCGCTCCGGAATGCATGCCATTCGAAGCGTCCTGAGTACTTGTGGAGAGGCGGAACTCCTGCAGCGCGTCCGGGAATGGCAGAGGCATGCCCGAGCCATCAAAGGGATTGATGTGCGGAGACCCATCGAGTGAGTACTGCACTCCGTCGGTATTTCCCCCGGCGACAGAGATCAGAACGCCAGTTCTCATGCCGAAGCCGCGTGATGTGGCCGTCTGAACCGCGAGACCTGAGAGAGTTACCAGGTCAGTCACATTCCGGCCGTTGAGCGGCAGATCGAGAATGCGCTGGGTTTCGATGACCTGGCCGACGCCTGAGCTTCGCGTTTCCACCTGCGCTGCATTGGCCTGAACTTCGACGGTTTCACTGACCTGACCAACCTGCATGATCGGATCGATCACGGGATTGCTGTTCACCTGAAGCACAATGCCGCTCTGTACAAATGTGCGGAATCCGGTCAGCGCAGCCTCCAACCGGTATGGACCCAGTGGAAGGCTCGCCAGGACGTAGAACCCCGTTTCATTGGTAACGGTTGTCCGCGCAATGCCCGTTTCCGTTTGCGTCGCCGTGATTTCCACGCCTGGCAACACGGCTCCGCTGGGATCGCGCACCGTGCCGCTGATCTGAGCCGTGGCCTGCCCCCAGGCCACGCCCGTGGCGAGAACGCAGACGACCAGCGCCGCTGATAAAGCCATCACCAATGCCTTCATGGCCACCCCCTAAGAGTTTCCAAAGCTTGTTGGTCGCAAAGTTGAACGGATCTTAGTGTGAACAGGAACGGGATTTCAACGGTTTCAATGAGAAATGACAATTAGCCACAAAAAGGCACAAAAGGCTCAAAATTAAATTCCTTTTGTGAATCTTGTGCCTTTTTGTGGCTAATTGTCATTTCTCATTGAAAAACGTTTCTCACGGGACAGCCCTGCATGGCGAGATGCGATTTCTCGACATGGTCGCACAGGTCCTGGGCGTTCTTCGTTTGCTTCTTGAGAAGCTCAATGACTTCCGAATAGGTATGGATGTTGCCGTGGACCGGGAGGTCCTTCTCGACCTGCAGCTTCCAATAATTCACGCTGTCGGGATAGCTGTTGCCCCACCATACGATGTCCCAGCCTTCATCGACGAGATCGCCTTCGGCCACAACCTTCGCGGCCGGCGCATATGCAAAGATGCCGTCGGCCATGTGATTGTTCGCAATCACCCGATAGAGTTGGACCTCCATGGATTTGTCTTTCAACACAAGGTGATCGTCGAAAGTTCGAATCTTGAGCGGCTTTGGATTACGCCCGAGCGCGTCGGGAAATTGCTTCGCCGGGCGCGACGTCATTTCCTTGAAGAGTTCCGCATTACCGCGGTGCGTGATGATGGTGAGCCCCTCGGCGACGGCCGTGCGCAGCCCGCCCGAATGATCGAAATGATGATGGGACACGATGACTTCGGTCAGCGGCTTGTTGGGAACAAGTGAGCGGGCCTTGTCGATATCCGCCTTCGCATTGGCTTCGCTGCCGTACGCTTCGAACATCGTGAGATGATCGTCGAACTCGAACAGCGTGGAATTTCCGCCAGCGCCTCTCAAATACCAGATACCTTTTGCGACCGGCACCGCTTCGACGTTGAGCCGCGGCGGCGCCGGCGCGGTCGCGAGAGCTGAAGACCGGACCGCCTGCGGAGCGGCAAGGTCGGCGATGGCGCCGTCGACGACATACTTGTCGACGTACAGTTTGTTCCACACCACATTTCGAAAATCGATCGTCGTGTTGTAGCCCCACGGCAACATGACGCCCTTTTCGTTTTGATATCCGACGAAATGTGTTCGATAGGTGACGTCACCGAGATTGTTGTCCGGGCCAACCCAGCTGATCCACGCGGGAAGATGCGTCTCGCTATCGAAAGCCACGGTCAACTTGTCGCCCTTCGCGGTCGTGAGATCCATAACCTGCCGGCTGCCGTCCTTGCGAAGGTTGGTGAGTCTTGCGCCAGGCTCCCACGCGGCGCGAACAATCGATACCGGATTGCCGAGCATTTCAATGCGGCGCGCACGGACCGCGGCATCTGCCGCGCGAACGGGTCTGCCTTCCACGCCGGCGTTGAACGCGATGTC
>Ga0070707_100002252_pt1 | contig 18404 bp, 19 predicted proteins | sample KBSK5502metaG_FD_65468 | JGI IMG/M metagenome (GOLD analysis project Ga0070707, IMG submission 65468) | Corn, switchgrass and miscanthus rhizosphere microbial communities from Kellogg Biological Station, Michigan, USA - KBS K5-50-2 metaG | ecosystem: Host-associated > Plants > Roots >... | reverse complement strand
GCTCGACGCGCTGGATGACCAGCTGGGCGATCCTATCTCCGCGCTTGAAGCGAACCGGTGCACTCCGGTCGGTGTTGATCATCGTCACGGCAATCTCTCCACGGTACCCCGCGTCAATCGTTCCCGGCGCGTTGACGAGCGTTACGCCGTGCCGCGCCGCCAGCCCGGACCTGGGGTGCACAAACGCCGCGTAGCCGTCGGGCAGCGCGATCGCGATCCCGGTCGGGACGACCGCGCGCTCGCCAGGCGCGAGCTCCACGTCCCGCGCGGCGTACAGGTCAACCCCCGCGTCGCCGGGGTGCGCCCGCGCGGGCACCGGCAGGGCGGGGTCGAGCCGCCTCAGCAGGATCTCGACACGGTCGCCGCGCATCGTCATCCGATCCCCTCCCTCCGGCTCGTCACTGCCGCTGCTGCGCGGTCGGCTCCTGATCATGATCGCCGCGCAGGTAGGGCCAGGCATAGGAGACCACCGCGGCGACCGGGACCGCGACGATGGCGCCGGGGATGCCGGCCACGATCCCGCCCACGGCAAGCGCCATGATGATCGCCAGCGGGTGCAGCCGGACCACCCTGCCGACCACCAGCGGCTGCAGCAGGTGACTCTCGATCTGGTTCTCCGCCAGGAACACGGCGAGCAGGATGAGCGCGGCGATCAGTCCCTTGGTCGCGAGGGTGATCACGATGGCGAGCGCGCCGACGACGAGGATCCCGACGAGCGGTATGTAAGCGGCAATGAACACCAGGATGATCAGCGGCACGACCAGCGGCACACCGATCAGCCACAGCGAAAGCCCGATGATCAGGGCATGGATCGCGGCCACGATCGTGGTGCCGCGGATGTAGCTGACCAGCGCGTGCCAGGCCGCATCGCCGGCCAGGAGCGCGCGCCTGCGCGCCAACGGCCGCAGCCCGCTGACCAGCCATGTCCAGATCTTCCTGCCGTCCTTGAGCAGGAAGAACGTGATGAAGAACGTGAGGATCAGACCGGTGAGCACCTCGAGGAAGTACTTGCCGCCGGTGACGACGGTCCCGGCCACCAGCGACTTGTGCCGCGCGAGGTAATCGAGCAGCTTGCTCGAGAGCTGGTCGAGCCTGATGCCCTTGATGTGGAACGGCGGCCCGCTCAGGTAGGACTGCACCTCGTGGACCGTGCGCCTGACCTCCGAGGCGAGCCGGGGGTAGTCCGCCCTGACCCGGTTGGCGATCAGCGTTCCCACGCCGACCAGGACGGCCAGCGTCGCGAGTATCGTGCACCACGTCGCGGCCAGCGGCGGCAGCCCGGCCCGGCGCAGCACCGCGGTCAGCGGCTGCAGCAGCGCGCACAGCAGCAGCGCGGCGATGAGCGGGATCACCACCAGGCGCAGGGCGTCCGCGATCTTGAACGCCAGGTAGGCGACCGCCGCGACGAGCAGCAGCCGCCATGACCACGCCGCGACGTTGCGCAGCAGGCCGGGCACAGTGTCAGCCCGGGGAGACGACCCCCCGGAACCCCCGGTGGTGCGGGGCGCCTCGAGGTGCTGCCTTCCCTCGTCGCCCGGCTCCGGCTCCTCAGTCCAGGCGGCACCGCGCCCCGCTGCCGAGCCGCCGTCGTTCGGCCGGCTGGCCTGCCGCGACCTGGCCGGCCCCCAGAGGCCGCGCAGCCGGGCCGCCAGCACGCTCGCCGCTCCCCGCGCTGACCCGCCGTCCGTGCTCATGGCCTCCATGTAACCAACTACGGTTGAACAATGCGCGGCTACCGTGAACGACTCAGGGTGCCATTTTCCTGGTGGCTGATCCTCACCGGCTGCGTGCTACTGCTCGGAACCACGCTGTGGGCGGGCCTCAGCCTGTTGACCGCCGTGATCATCTACGTCGGGCTCGAGGCGGCCTGCGCGCTGGCGCTGCTCGGCTGGAGCGCCGCGACTATCGAGGTCACCGATCGCGAACTGCGAGCCGGGCGGCAGCGGATGCCGCTTGCGTCGATCGCGGGCGTGACCGCCTTGGACGCCGGCCAGACACTCGCATTGCGCGGCCCGCGCGCGGACCCGGCCGCTTGCCTGCTGCTCCGGCCCTGGTTGCCGACCGCCGTCTACGTCGAGGTGGCCGGCCGCCCTGCCGAGCAGCCGTACTGGCTGATCGCCACCAGGCACCCGGCCGAGCTGGCCGCGGCCATCGAGCGCGCGGTCCTGCCCGCGCCGACCGGGCCGGCGGTGCGTCCGGCGGCCCAAGCCTGCGATGATTCTGCTGGCGACCGCGCGGCAGAGCCCGGCCAGCGACCCCGGATGACCGGAACGGCATTCGGAAGAAGGGACGGAAATGCCTGACAAGGGCAGCAAGGCGGTAACGACGCTGGCAGGCGTGGCCGCCGCGTTCGTCGCGCGCAAGATCATCGGCTTCGCCTGGACGAAGATCACCGGCAGGGAGCCGCCCGGCAAGGCCGAGGATCCCGACGTCGGCATCGGCGAGGCCCTGGCCTGGACCGTGGTGCTCGGCACCGGCGTCGCGGTGGCCAGGGTGCTGGCGGCCAGGTTGGCCGTCAGGCAGTCCTCCAGGCACGGGAGCGAGCCTTCTGACTTGGCGTAGCGGCGCAGGCTCTACGCTGTGTGCGTGCACTCCAAGGACCGATCAAGGCTCGTTTTCAAGATCACCTACGCGCTCCGGCATCCCGGCCGGATCGCCAGATATCTCCGGCGCCGCGGCAGAGATGCGTGGCTGCAGGTAAGGTCTGCGGACCACGTCAGCTACTACCGCGCCGTGATGCGCTCCGACGCGGCACGCAGCACCGAAGGCGCGGTCGGCAGCCCGTCGCACGACTACTGGCTGCAGGTCGGCCAGTTGCAGTTCGACTACGCGACCAGCCACGGGCTCAAGCCCGACATGCGGATGCTGGAGATCGGCTGCGGCAACCTGCGTGCGGGGCGGCTCTTCATCGACTACCTCGAGCCTGGCAGCTATTTCGGGATCGACATCTCACCCGACATACTCCTGGCCGCGCAGGACACCGTGGCCAGCTGCGACCTGCGCGGCAAGCTGCCGCACCTGACTCTGGTCAGCGATCTGCGCCTGCACTTCCTGCCCGATCGCGCGTTCGATTTCGTCCACGCGCACAGCGTGTTCTCGCACTCCCCCATCGAGGTCATCGACGAGTGCCTGGCGCACGTTGGCCGGATCATGGCCCCGGGCGGCTTCTTCGACTTCACCTTCGACCGGACGGAAGGCGCCGAGCACCACGTGCTCAGGGAGGACTTCTACTACCGGACGCAGACGCTGCTCGACCTCGCCGCCGAACACGGCCTCGCGGCTACCCTCATGGACGACTGGGAGCAGACCGGGCATCCGCAGTCGAAAATCCGGGTAACTCTTCCTGTCTCCTCCTGACCCGAGCAAGGATGAGGAGAAACGTGATCCGGGCACGGCATTGCTGACGTCCGCGTCCGACGGGAGCACCGGATGGCTGAGCCGCACGTACTCGCGATCGTCCTTGCCGGAGGGGCCGGCAAGCGGCTGGCGCCGCTCACCGCCGACCGGGCCAAGCCCGCCGTCCCGTTCGGCGGCCTGTACCGCCTGATCGATTTCACGCTCTCCAACATCGTCAACGCCGGCTGCCGGCGAATTTGCGTGCTCACCCAGTACAAGAGCCACAGCCTGGACAGGCACATCACGACCACCTGGCGGCTGAGCACGCTGCTCGGCAACTACGTCACGCCCGTGCCGGCCCAGCAGCGGCTCGGGCCGCACTGGTACACGGGCTCGGCCGACGCCATCTACCAGTCGCTCAACCTGATCTATGACGACGGGCCCGACATCGTCGCGGTCTTCGGCGCGGACCACGTGTACCGGATGGACATGATGCAGATGGTCCGCCAGCACGTCGACGGCGGCGCTGGCGTCACGGTCGCGGCCATCCCGGTCGACAGGAAAGAGGCGTCCAGCCTCGGGGTGATCGAGACCGGCACCGACGGCCGGTCGGTGACCGCGTTCCTCGAGAAGCCGGCCGATCCGCCCGGCCTGCCGACGGATCCCGACAAGTCCTATGCCTCGATGGGCAACTACGTGTTCAGCACCGACGTGCTCATCGAAGCGCTCCGCGAGGACGCGGCAGACGACGGCAGCCGGCATGACATGGGCGGCGACATCCTGCCGATGCTGGCCAGGCTTGGCCGCGCCCAGGCGTACAACTTCCTCGACAACGAGGTACCAGGTGCCGAGGAGCGCGATACCGGCTATTGGCGCGACGTCGGGACCCTCGACTCCTATTACGAGGCGCACATCGACCTCTGCGCCGTGCACCCGGTATTCAACCTCTACAACGACCAGTGGCCGATCCTCACCTACGTGCCGTCGCAGCCGCCCGCCAAGTTCGTGCACGACAGCGGCGACCGGATCGGGCGTGCGATCGACAGCGTGGTGAGCAACGGCGTGATCGTCTCCGGCGGCCTGGTCGTCAAGACCGTGCTGTCGCCAGGCGTGCGGGTCAACTCCTGGTCACGCATCGAGCGTTCTGTGCTCCTGCACAACACGAAGATCGGCAGGCACGCCGTCGTCCAGGACGCCATTCTCGACAAGAACGTGGTCGTGCCTGACGGCGTCACGGTCGGCGTCGACAAGGAGCATGACCGCGCCCGCGGCTTCGTCGTGTCGGCGGGCGGCGTGACCGTCGTCGGCAAGGGGCAGCAGGTGCCCCCGTGACGGCCGGGTTCGCCAAGGTCAACGTGGCCCTGCTCACCAGGGAATATCCTCCTGAGGTCTACGGCGGCGCCGGCGTGCACGTCGAGTACCTGGCGCGCGAGCTCGCGGACCTGGTCAGCCTCACCGTGCACTGCCAGGGAGCCGACCGGCCAGGCGCGGTCGCGCACCGGCCATGGGACCTGCTCGATGACGCCAACGCGGCGCTGAAAACCATCTCGGCCGAGCTGTCCATGGCGGCCGCCGTGGCTTCCGCCGACGTGGTGCACTCGCATACCTGGTACGCGAACCTGGCCGGGCACCTCGCCTCCACCCTGTACGGGATTCCGCACGTGATGACGGTGCACTCGCTTGAGCCGTTGCGGCCATGGAAATCCGAGCAGCTCGGAGGCGGGTACGCGCTGTCGTCGTGGTGCGAGCGCGTGGCGGCCGAATCGGCGGCCGCGGTAATCGCGGTCTCCGGCGGGATGCGGGCCGACGTGCTGGCAACCTATCCGTCGCTCGCCGCCGAGCGGGTGCACGTGATCCGCAACGGCATCGACACCGACGAGTACGCGCCCGACGAGCGGACCGACGTCCTCGACAAGCACGGGATCGATCCAGGCCGGCCAACCCTCGCCTACGTCGGCCGGGTGACGAGGCAGAAGGGGCTGCCGGTACTGCTGCGGGCGGCCGAGTTGCTCGACCCCGACGTGCAGATCGTCCTCTGCGCCGGCCAGGCCGACACGGAGGAACTGGGCGCCGAGGTCACCGGGCTCGTCGGGCACCTGCGCGATACCCGGTCGGGGGTGATCTGGCTGAACGGGATGCTGCCGAAGCGCGAGGTCATCCAGATCCTCAGCCACGCCACGGTCTTCGCCTGCCCGTCCCTGTACGAGCCGCTGGGAATCGTGAACCTGGAGGCCATGGCGTGCGGGACGGCCGTGGTCGGCTCGAACGTCGGCGGCATTCCCGAGGTCGTGCTCGACGCGCAGACCGGCCTGCTGGTACCGCCTGGCGACCACGAGCTGCTCGCCGAGGCTCTCTCGTCGCTGCTCGGCGACCCGGCGAGGGCGGCGGCGATGGGCCAGCTCGGCCGGGAGCGGGTGACCGCCGAGTTCAGCTGGGCCGCCGTCGCGGCGCACACCGCCGCGCTCTATACCGAGCTGGCCCGCGGCTCCGGGCCGGCCGTGGGCTGATCGCGGCCGACTCGCTTCTCGAGGACGCCGGCCAACTGCCAGATCTCCCCGCGGACGCCCCGGTCGTGCGGATCAAGGGCGTGGCCTGCCAGGGCACGATCGAGGCAGGCACGAGGCCCGTAGCCAAGGACCGCAGCTTCAGGTGACGGAGCCCGCGGCCGCGCCGGTCACCCGGTCGCCCCAGCGGGCCAGCTCGGCCTCCAGGTCGAGCGGCGCGATCATGTCGCCCGCCGCCATCTCCTGCTCCCAGCGGTCGGCCGGCACCCGCCACATCACCTCGAACTCGATGCCGCTCGGGTCCTTCGCGTACAGCGACTTGGAGACCCGGTGATCGCTGGCCCCGACCAGGGCGCCGAGCCTCGCCAGCCTGCCGCGGACCTCGGCGAGCTCGGTGAGCGTGCCGACCTCCCAGGCCAGGTGGTAGAGCCCGAGATAATGCCCTGACGGCGGCGTGCCGTCGGGCACCGCGAACAGCCCGAGATCGTGGTCATTCGCGCTGGCCTGTGCGCGCAGGAACGCGGCCCGGCCAGGGATTTCTGCGCGTACCTCGAAACCGAACGCGTCGCGGTAGAAATCGACCGAGGCGGCCAGGTCGCGAACGTAGAGCACGGCGTGGTTCAGGCGGCGTACGGGCATCGCAAGCTCCCCGGGTCGTGGTACCTACCTGCACAATGCGCCGCGCGCCGATGAGATTCCCGGCTCGGCGGAGCGGTTCTACTGCCGCCAGAGCTCAGTGCGGGACGGCGCCCGCGTCGGCCAGGCCGATCTGCTGCGCGTTGCCGAAATCGTCGTCGACGAGGACGACGCGCCGGCCGGCCGCGTCGAGCAGCGACGCGGCAACCGCGGCCCGGTATCCGGACTGGCAATGCACCCAGATCATGCCAGGGCCGATCTCGCCGATCCGCCCGGCAAGCTCGTGCAGCGGGATGTGGATCGCTCCGGCGATCCTGGCCGCGCCCCACTCGGACGTGCGACGGACGTCGAGCAAGACGGACTCGCCAGGGCGGTGCTGCCCGCGCTCCCGAGCGAGGCCAGCGAAGTCGGTGACCGGATAGCTGGCGAGCGGCGCGCCGCCCGACCATGCCTCCGGCGCGCCCGTGGCCGCCGACTGCACCTGCTCGATGCCGATCCTGACCAGTTCCCGCTGCGCGGCGGTCACGTCGGCCGCCGTCTGGCCGAGCAGCGTGAGCGGCCTGCCCCAGGGGATCAGCCAGCCGAGATAGGTGGCCAGGTTGTCGCCGAGCTCGAACTGCAAGGTGCCGTGCACGTGCCCGGCGGCGAACGCGATCCTGGACCGCAGGTCGACCACCCACTCGCCGGCGTCGATGCGGCGCCGGAGCTCCGAGCTGCCCGCGAGCCTGGGCAACGTCAGCTCGGGCGCGAGCGGTCCAGCGGAGTTGGCTGGCGCCATGTGCGCGTAATACGCCGGGTAGACGTCAAGCGCGGCGAGGGTGGATTCGACGTAATCGTCCTCGCCCATGGTCAGCGCCGGGTTCGCGATCAGCTCGGCGGCGATCGTCGTCGACGTGCCCGTGGTCGGGGACGCCGAGCAGAAGCTGCCGAAGCCGTGCGTCGGGTACACCATCGCGTCCCGCGGCAGCCGGGCGGCGAGCCTGCGCGCCGAGCCGTGCTGCGCCCTGGCCAGGTCGACGGCGTGCTCAGGGCCAAGCAGGTCGGTCCTGCCCGTCGACCCGTTGAGCAGCGAGCCGCCGGTGAACACCGCGACGATGCGGCCGGCGTGCTCGATGGCATAGGACAAGTGGTTGAAGGTGTGCCCAGGAGTCGCGATGACCAGCACCCGCATCCGGCCCGCCGCGATCTCGTCGCCGTCGGCAACCGGGATCCTGTCGAAGGAGACCCGATCGGCCGCGCTGACGTGATAGCCGGCGCCCACCGCACTCGCGAGCGCCAGCCCGCCGGTCACGTAGTCGTTGTGGATATGGGTCTCGAAGACGTGCGTGATCGTGACCCCGCGGCTGCCGGCCAGCGCGAGAACCCGGTCGATGTCGCGCTGCGGGTCGATCACGATCGCGATCGTGCCGTCGGTCGCCAGGTAGCTGCGGTCGCCGAGCGACGCGGTGTCGATGACGTCGATGTCGAGCAACAACCGCCCTCCCTTCTGGCCGGCAGACCCAGCCTATCCAGGCGGAACGACCGGCCCGGTGTAGACGCCGCGCGGCCGGATCGGGGTCCCGCGCGCGTATTCCTCCAGTGCGTGCGCGACCCATCCGGCGGCGCGGGCGACCGCGAACATCGCCTCGCCGGCGCCGGGAATCATGCCGGCCACGACGGCGAGCGCCGCGAGCGCGAAGTCGATGTTCGGCTCGGGCAGCGAGCGCCCGCGCGCCTCGGCGATCATCGCCTCGGCCACCGCGAGCCGCTCCGATCCGGGAGCGGCGGCGCGGAGCAGGTCGAGCAGCGCCGTGGCGCGCGGATCGCGCCCGCGGTACACGAAATGACCGAAGCCGGGGATGCGCTCGCCGCGCCGCAGCAGGTCGCCGACCGCCCAGGCCGCGTCTGCGGGCGCTGACGCCGACCGCAGCATCACTTCGGCGCCGAACGAGGCGCCGCCGTGCAGCGCCCCGCCGACCGCACCGAGCCCGGTAGCGACAACGGCGTACGGGTCGGCCCGCACGGAGGCGGCGACGCGCGCGGCGAGCGTCGAGGCGGCGAGCTCGTGGTCGGCAAGCAGGACCAGAGCCGCGCGGACCGCGTCGATCAGGCGGGGACCAGGATCCGCCGGGCATAGCCGCGGCACGATCCGCTCGGCCATGGTGCCGCTCGCCGGCTCGCTCATTCCGCGGGGCGCCTGGCCGTCCCCCGCGGCAGAGCCGCCCTGGACGACGGGCAGGCAGTCGACCATGCCCGCGATCAGGCACCGGCCCGCCGCCACGACGGCTGGAGCATCGAGGTGCAGCCGAAGCGGATCGGCCGCCGCCAGGGCGGGCACGATCACCTGAAGCCGCTCAAGCGGCAGCGTTCCCGCGGGCAGCGCGGCCTGCGCGGCGCTGCCCGCAGCGACCGCCGTGGCCGTGGCCTCCCACGGCTCGCCAGGCAGACTGCGCCCGTCGCCGCCGCCAGGCTCGCCGAGCGCGCCGGTCCAGAGCAGCGAGGCCACCTGCTCGAAGGTGCACGTGCTGGCCAGCGCGATGGCGTCCATTCCCCGGTAGCGCAGTTGATCGCCGCTGATCTCGGTGAGTCCGGTCTCGATCACCAGCTCGGCCGGGCGTGGCGCCCGCCGCGGCCTGCCGCGCCTGGCCAGTCCCTCGACCTCTGCGGCACTGAACAGGCTGGCCCGCGATCCGTGCGTCTTGCGCCTGGTCAGCACGCCGCGACTGACATAGGAGTACAGACTGGCCTGCTTGACGCCGAGCCGGCGCGCAGCCTCGGCGGCACCGATCCACTCGCCCAAGCTTGACCACCTCAGTTCCGTAGGGCACCGCGCCAAGGCGTCGATTAAGACATTGATTTTAATCAACATTGACGCACTTGTAACCTAAGCATTGACGATCAGGCCGGCGATCACGGGCACGGAGGCGTGCATGCCGCAGGTTCATTTTCTCGACGTCACCAACCGCGACGGCGTGCAGACCGCGAGGACCGGCCTGTCGAAGTTCGGCAAGACCATGGTCAACTTCTACCTCGCGAAGCTCGGGGTCGCGCAGTCCGAGATCGGCTTCCCCTTCTTGTTCCACGAGGTGCCGTACGTCCGCGCGAACGTCGCGCTCGCGCGCGCCGGAGCGTTCGGGGGCCTGCGGCTTTCTGGCTGGTGCCGCGCCGTCGCCAGCGACCTCGAGCGGTCGGTCCCGCTCGGCCTGCGCCACTACAACCTGTCGATCTCCACGTCCGACCAGATGATCGCGCACAAGTTCCGCGGCAAGCTCGACCGCGATGCGGTCATTGCCGAGATGTCCGCCGCCGTCGCGGCGGCCAGGCAGGGCGGCGCCGAGACGATCGGCGTGAACGCTGAAGACGGCTCGCGCACCGACGACGGGTTCCTCACCGAGTTCGCGCTCGCGGCCAAGGAGGCGGGGGCCGACAGGATCCGCTACTGCGACACGATCGGCGGCGATTCCCCTTACCGGATCAGGGAACGGTTCGCCAAACTCGCCTCGGCCACGGCCATGCCGGTCGAGACGCACTGCCACAACGACCTGGGGATGGCGGTGGCCAACTCGGTGTCTGGCGCGCTCGGCGACCTTGACGCGGGCCAGGACGCGTGGGTCAACACCTGCGTCAACGGCATCGGCGAGCGCTCGGGCAACGCCGACCTGCTGTCGTGTGTGCTCGCGTTCTCGCACGGCTTCGGCGTTAGCGACGTGGCCGAGATCGGTGACGAGGTCGACCTGTCCTGGGCGCGCAGGTTCGCGCTCTGGGCGAGTTACGCGCTCGGCCAGCCGATGCCGCAGAACCAGCCGGGAACGGGCCGTAACGCCTTCGCGCACGAATCAGGCATTCACGCCGACGGCGCGCTGAAGGACCGGCACAACTACGAGTTGTACGACGACGACACGCTCGGGCCGTTCCCGCAGGACTGGCACGCGCGGGCCGGGCGGGTCGTGCTGACCGGCGAGTACGGCGGCATGGCAGGGTTCAGGCACGTGATGGAGGGACTAGGAATCGATGTCGCCGAGCACGAGGACCTGATATTCAGGCTCGTTCAGCTCTGCGCGTCGGCGACCGGCAAGCCGCTGACCGACGACGAGCTGCGCCTGATCGCCGCCTTCCCGCGCGAGCTGTCGCTGCTGTACCCAGGCCAGCTCGGGAGCTGACCTGGTTCGGCAGGCGACTCAGCGGCCGATCTGCCGGCGGCTCCTGATCTGCTTGAGCCTGGCCTTCTGATTCGAGTCGAGCATCGCGTACGCCACGCCGGGGATCGCGATCGCCAGCGCGATCACGGCCAGCGCCAGCCACGGGTTGACCAGGAACAGGATGAGCCCGATCACGACACCCGCGATGCCGATCTTCATGTGAGGGGTCATAACAAGTAACACCGGACCTTCCCGCCGCGACGGGATGACATTCTCCCGCACTATCCTGACCGAACGGGCGATCAATCCCGCCTGCAACCACCGTAGCTCCCAGCCAGAGCGCTGCGACCAGTTCCGCGGGACGGACCCCGGTGCGAGATGATGTTGGGCAACGCCGGTGGAGGGAAGAGATGACGCTGTCACTGCCGATCGAGGCGGAAGCCAACGAGTTGCTGTCACGTGACGGGTTCGCGCTGCTGCTCGCGATGATGCTCGACCAGCAGGTCCCGTTCGAGAAGGCGTTCAACTCGCCGTACCAGCTCGCCTTGCGCCTGGGCCACGAGCCGACCGCCGAGGAGATCGCCGGATTCGATCCCGACGCCCTCGCCGCGATCTTCGCCGAGCGACCCGCCCTGCACAGGTTCCCGCGGGCGATGGCCGCCAGGGCGCAGGAACTGGCCAGGGTCGTCGTCGATCGATACGACGGCGACGCGAGCGCGCTGTGGGCCGGCGCCGCGGACGGCGCGGAACTGCGGAGCCGGCTTTCCGAGCTGCCCGGCTACGGCGCCTACAAGGCCCAGATCACGATCGCGCTGCTCGGCAAGCAGCTTGGCGTTCAGCCCGACGGCTGGCGCGAGGCGGCGGGCCACTTCGGCGAGGCGGGGTCGCATTACTCGGTCGCCGACATCCGCGACGACGCCTCGCTGGCCGCGGTCCGCTCGCACAAGAAGGCGATGAAGCAGCGGCGCGCGGCGGCCGCGAGCTGATCCGCCTGTCACGGCGGCTACCAGGCCGCCTGATTGACTCCGAACCTGCCGGTGTCGACGAACAGGCGATGCTGGCCCGTCAGCCGGCCGTCGCCGATCGCGGCGGCCCAGAGCACCGGCGGCGAATGACCGGCGAGGTACAGGACGAAGTCGCCGCGTGGCGCGATCACGACCGGCAAGACCCCCTGCGGCAGCTTCGCGATCACCCGTGCCCGGTACCCGCCGGCGCGCAGCCTCACCCTGGTGATGGTGCCAGGGGCGCCGAAGCCCATCTTGGCGATCAGGAAGGCCCGGCGCTGGCTCAGATCCCCGCTGATGACCTGGAGCGGTGCCTGGTAGGGATCGGGCACGACGATGCGGCGGGCGGCGAGCCTGTCCGGGCGGACCTTGACGATGATGAATGGCTGACGGCCGGGCGGCGTCTGGCCGACGCCTTTCCTCTCGGCACGAGCTCTGCCGGTTCTGGCAGTCGCCGTGAAGGCTGCCGGGACGCCCGGCAGGACGACGACCTCGTCGCTGTCACCCAGCCAGGTGATCGCGCCCTGATTGAGCAGGGTGCCGCCGCTGCCGAGCTGGGACCGCAAGTCGATCACGCGAGTGCGGCCCGTGCGGAGGTCGCGGACCGCGACCGAGGTGAATCCGTGCCCGGTCGCATAGGCCAGGTACCGGCCGTCCGGGCTGACCGCCGGATAGGCCCCGTCGGCGACGAAGGTGAGCTTGCCGGTCGCGATGGAGATGCGCCGGATCTCGATCACGTTGCCCACCGGGCCGACGACGTACAGGTACTTCGAGTCGGGCGAGAGCGCGAAGCCGTTGCCCGTCGGGACCCGGGCCACGACCTTCGCCACACGGCCGGTCGTCGGCGAGACCAGCTCGATCACGGACGAGTTGTGCGCCGAGCTCCCCGCGACGGCCACGAGCGGCGGATCGGCGGCGCGGGCCGCCGCGCCGTGCCCGGTGCGCTGCCCGCAGCCCGCGAGCCCCAGCCCGCCGAGCACCGCCACGGCCGCGATCATCGCCGCCGGGGCCAGCCACGGCGTTCGCCTCGGCCAGTCCCGAAGGGCGGCGGCGCGGCCGGTACGCGGACCGGCGGGAAGGAGCCGTTGCGCCCTCATATGCCTTTCCTGACTGAGCCGTTGCTCGAGTTCGGTCACCTCGCCTCATCATCCACCGCGGTGGCCGGTATTGTCTCGGCCCATGACCGAGATTCCCCAGGCCGGTGCCGCCCATGTGCACGTGCTTGCCGACGGTTACGCGCGCGAGGACGAGCGCGGCGATCGCGTGGGCAGCACGGTCACGCTGATCACCGAAGGCGACGTGGCCGTGATCGTGGATCCTGGCTTGGTCTCGTCGCGCGACGCGCTGCTCGCCGCGCTGGCCGAACGCGGAGTCGCGCCGGGAGACGTCACCGACGTGGTCTTCAGCCACCACCATCCCGACCACACCGTCAACGCGGCCCTGTTCCCTGCGGCGCGGATCCATGACTTCTGGGCCGTCTACGACGGGGACCTGTGGATCTCACGCGACGCGGAGGGCACCGAGCTCAGCCCCTCGATCCGGCTGATCGCCACCCCCGGCCACACCGACCAGGACATCAGCACGGTCGCGTCCACGCCTGACGGCGTCTACGCGTGCACGCACGCCTGGTGGGCGGCCGATGGCCCGGCGGATGACCCGTTCAGCCCCGACCCGTCGGCGCTGGCCAGGAGCAGGCAGCGGCTGCTGGACATCGCCACGGTCATCATCCCCGGGCATGGCCCGAGCTTCCGGCCCGGCCACCAGACCCCGCGCTAGACCGCGTCGCCCTTCAGCGAGAACGCCGACAGCCGCCACGCCGCCGCGGTCAGCGTCGCGACGGTCACCGCGAGCGCCATGATGACCGCGGTCGCGGATGTCAGGTGCGCGTTCAGCGCCGAGGTCTTGGCGATCGAGTTGGCGATGCTCACCGAGTACTGGCCGATGGACAGCAGCCGGACCCCGCCGACGAGGTTGCCGAGCAGCCCTTCCCACAAAACCAGGTACAGCAGCCCGACCGCGATCGCCTTGGTGGTCAGCGTCGAGAGCATGACGAACAGCGCGTTGTAGGCCACCGAGGCGACCAGCGCTCCCGCGAGCAGCCCGAGCGCCAGCTTGCCGCCGAACCCTCTGGCGATCCCGGCGGCCAGGTACTCGGGTATCGCCCCGAACGCGATCGTGAGCATCACCGCCGCGGCGAACTTGGACAGCACGACCGACGTCCGGCGGACCGGCGTCGCGAGCAGGTGCACGATACTGCCGTCGTCGATCTCGGCGCCGAGCACGCTGGTGCCGATGATCAGCGCGGTCAGCGGCAGCACGACGGAGAACCCGAACGCGCCGAGGAACTCGGCCGGCCACACCGGGCTGACGGCGACGAGCCTGAGCGTGATCGTGATCAGCAGCAGGACGACCGGCACGAGCAGGAACACGAGCGCGCGCTTGCGGCCGAGCGTGGCGCGCAGCGTGATCCGCAGCACGACCGGATTGAGCAGGCCAGCCATTCCTCTCACCGTCCCGTCACGTCGTCACCAGGTAGGAGAACACGCTCTCCAGCGACTCGTCAGAGGGCAGCACCTCGCGCAGCCTGATGTCGCCGTTCTTGCACAGCCCGGCAAGCTCCCGGCAGAACGCGCCGAAGTCCGACGTCCTGACCTGGAGCCCGCGCGGGGTCAGCTCGACACCGGTGACGGCCGGGCGGCCGATCAGCGCGGCGCCCAGCGCTCGGTCCGCCGACGTCCTGACCAGGAACACGTGCGGCCGCGTCGTCATCAGCCTGCGGATCGCGCGGAAGTCGCCCGACGCGGCCAGCCGGCCGCCCACGATCACCTGGATCGTGCCGGACATCCGCTCGACCTCTTCGAGAATGTGCGAGCTGAACAGGATTGTCCGGCCCTGCCCGGCCATCTGCTCGAGCAGGTCCATCATCTCGAGCCGCTGCCGCGGGTCCATCCCGTTGAACGGCTCGTCGAGCAGCAGCACCTGCGGGTCGTGCACCAGCGCGGCGGCGACCTTGATCCGCTGCCGCATCCCCTTGGAGTAGGTGGCGATCCGCCTGTCCTGCGCCGCCGCCATGTCGACGATCTCGATCGCGCGCCGCGCGGCCGCGTCGGGATCTGGCAGGCGGTGCAGCCTGGCGGTCGACCTGACGAAGTCCGCCCCGGTAAGGAACGCGTAGACCGAGTCGCGCTCCGGCACCAGGCCGAGCAGCGTGAAGATCTGCGGGTTGCGCCAGCTTGGCTGCCCGCCGACAGTCAGCTCGCCCCGGGACGGGGCGAGGAACCCGGCCATCAGGTTCAGCAAGGTGGTCTTGCCCGCGCCGTTCGGGCCGAGCAGCCCGGTGATCCCTGCCCCGACCGTCATCGTGATGTCGTTGACCGCGACCACATTGCCGTACCAGCGGGAGACGCCGCAGAGCTCGATCGCGTTGACGGTGCTCAATTCGCGCGCCTCCGGCCCGACGTTCATGAGACGCTCACGCTCGCGTAGCGGCGGACCAGCGCGGCCAGGCTGACGCCGAGGAACGCCAGCAGCGCCACCCCGTAGGCGGCGCCGTAGCCGCCGGGATCGGCCACGATTCCGTGGCTGGTCCCGCCCAGCCACTGGCGCACCCCGTCGAGCACCGTGAACGGGCTGATCAGCCCGAACAGGTGCTCGGCCGCCGAGACCTGCGCCGCGCTCGACAGGCGCGCGCCGGTCCCGTGCGGCCCGGTCGACTGGACGATCTTGGTCAGCACGGTCGTCAGCGTCCAGGTCATGAACAGGAAGATCGCTACCGAGCCGGTCGAGAAGGCACGGCGACCGCTGACGCTGGCCAGCGCGAGCCCGATCGGGGCCAGGACCACCGCCCACATCAGCCCGACCAGCAGGCCGGGCACCGCCGCCCTGGTCTGCGCCCAGATCGCGGCGCCGCCGTGCACCTGCATGATCGTGCCGACGTAGAGCAGCAGCACCGGGATGTCGATCATGGCGAGCAACGCCAGCGCGAACGCGGCGAATTTGGCGAGCGGATAGTCCCGCCTGCGGATCGGCCTGGCGAAGTACAGCGGCAGCACCCGGCTGCGCAGATCGCGCGAGACGAGCTCGGGCGCCTGCGCCGCGATGAACACGACGAGCACGAGCACGCGCAGCGGCCCGACGTAGGCGTCGTAGCTGACGACCCGGCCGTGCGACCGGCCGAGCGCCATGACGACCGCGTTGATCACCGCGGGAGCGCACATGATCGCGAACGTGAGCACCGGGATGATCTTGGCCTTGGCGCCGCGGCCGACGCCGAACGCGGACCGCAGGCTGTGCCAGCACAGCGCGAGCGCGATCGTCGCGCGGCCGAACCTCGGCCCGTCGTAGGTCTGGTAGCCGATGTCGTGGATGACGCCGGTTCCCGGCGCCAGCGCCCCGGTGCCGACGCCGACGTCGTCGGCCATGTTGTCAGTGGCCATCGGCCGCTGCCGTCCGTGCGGCGGTGGTATGGCCGCCAGCGCTCGCGTCGAAGCCGACCCTGGCCAGCGCCGCGCCGGCAATCGACGCGTCGGCGCGGAACAGTTCCTCCACCCGGTGCCGGCGCTGCTCCATCCTGATCAGCGGCAGTCCGAGTCGCGCGACCGCGTCGCGCACCGCGTCGAACGTCTCGTCGCCGGCGATGAGCACGACCAGCTCGCGCTCGGCGCGGACGACGCTGACACCGCGAGCGGCCAGCTCGGCACCGAGCAGGTCGGCTCCCTCCTCGACCTCAACGGCGAGCACCTGACTGACCTGCGTGAACGAGCTCATCGTGGCCGATCGCAGCAGCCGGCCAGCGGCGATCGCGACCAGGTGGTCGCAGATCTGCTCGACCTCCCCGAGCAGGTGCGACGACACGACGACCGAGATGCCGAACTCGCCGCCGATCCGGCTGATCAAGTCCAGCATCGCGGTCCGGCCGGCCGGGTCGAGCCCGTTGGTCGGCTCGTCGAGCAGCAGCAGCCTGGGGTCGCCCGTGAGCGCCTGGGCGAGTTTCACGCGCTGCTTCATGCCGGTCGAGTAGGTGCCGATCTGCCGGTACCGCTCCTCGTAGAGCCCGACGTGGCGGAGCGACTCGGCGGCCCGCTCCTTGGCTGCCGTCGGCGGCATTCCCGACATGCGGCCCATGTGCGTGACGAATTCTGTGGCGGTCACGTCCGGAGGCAGGCAGTCGTGCTCGGGCATGTACCCGGTCAGCCCCCTGATCTGCTCACCGTGAGCGACCGTGTCGAGGCCAAGGACGGCGGCCGTCCCGCTGGTCGGCTGCAGCAGCCCGAGCAGGATCTTGATCAGCGTCGACTTGCCGGCGCCGTTCGCGCCGACCAGGCCGGTGATGCCCGGTCCCACCGCCATCGTCAGCGCGTCGAGCGCGGTGATCGAGGCGCCGAAGCGCTTGGTCAGCGCGGTCGCGGCGATCACCGGCGCGTCGGCGCCCGCCGGGGCCCGAGCCTGGCTGGCTTGATCTGCGGTCACGAGAAATGACCCTTTCTCCTGGCGGATCGCGCTGCTCGGCGCATAGCGTTACCACCCTCCCGCGCCGCCGGCCCCGCTGTCATCACACGCCAGGCTGAATCCTGATCAGCCTGGGGTAGCACGCTGCCTCACTCCGGCCGCCTCGGCGCGAGCGCTGCCCGACTAGCCGGGCTTCCATGATCCCGAAGGATGTTTGTCGGCGCTGCGGCAGAGATCCTTCGGGATCATGAACCTGGCGGTCGGCCCCCGGCCTCAGCCGCGGCTCTCGCGGCGCCCGCGTCGCGCCCGATACGATGCGGCCCATGCGGTTCGCCATCGCGATTCCCCAGTTCTACGCCGACGGCGAGTTCGATCCGTCGGCGTTCCGCGCCTATCTCACCCGCGCCGAGGAGCTCGGCTTCGAGAGCGCCTGGACGCAGGAGTCGGTGCTCGGGCCGTCCTCGCAGTTCGGCCCCCTCGAGGCGATGACCTACGCGGCAGCGTGCACGGAGCGGCTGCGGCTGGGCTGCGTGGTGTTCGTGTCCACCCTGTGCAGTCCGGTGCACCTGGCCAAGAGCCTGAGCACGCTCGACCAGCTGAGCCGCGGCAGGATCGAGGTCGGTGTCGGAACGGGCGGAAAGTTGCGGCCGTTCGCGGCATTCGGCGTGGATCCCGAGCGGTATGTCGCGCGCTTCAGCGAGGGACTCGCGCTGATGAAGGCGCTGTGGACCGAGCAGAAGGTCACCTTCGACGGCGAGTTCTGGCAGCTCAACGGTGCGAGGATGGAACCCAAGCCGTTTCAGAAGCCGTTCCCGCCGATCTGGATCGGCGCGGCCGGGCCGGCCGCGCTGCGCCGCGCGGTCCGCGTCGGCAACGGCTTCTTCGGGGCAGGCTCGTCCCCCACGGCCGCCTTCACCGACCAGGTCGCCACCGTCAGGCAGGCCCTGGCCGACGCCGGCCGGCCCGGGCAGGATTTCGGCATCGCCAAGCGCGTGTACGTCGCGATTGACGAGAACGCCGGGCGTGCGCGCGAGCGGATGAACGCGGCGCTCGCCGGGATCTATGGGCAGCGGGTGCCGAGCATCGAGGCCGCGGCCGTCACCGGGACGCCCGCCGACTGCGTGCGTGACCTGCGCGCGGTCGTGGCGGCAGGAGCCGAGCTGATCCTGTTCACGACGCTCTTCGACCAGGGCGAGCACGCCGAGCGGCTGGCCGCCGAGATCATCCCGCAGCTTGGCTAGGTCGCCGCGGCTGGTCAGGCGGCATCGGCTGGCCCCGCATCGGCTGGCCCCGCATCGGCTGGCCCCGCATCGGCTGGCCCCGCATCGGCTGGCCCCGCATCGGCTGGCCCCGCATCG
>Ga0070707_100002251_pt1 | contig 18406 bp, 18 predicted proteins | sample KBSK5502metaG_FD_65468 | JGI IMG/M metagenome (GOLD analysis project Ga0070707, IMG submission 65468) | Corn, switchgrass and miscanthus rhizosphere microbial communities from Kellogg Biological Station, Michigan, USA - KBS K5-50-2 metaG | ecosystem: Host-associated > Plants > Roots >... | reverse complement strand
ACTGCTGGTCATTCTGTACGCGTGGCGCACGATCGATCTGACGCCAACCAGCCGCATCTGGGTCGCGGGTATCGCGGTGGGGACCTACTTCCTGGTCCGCCGCATCGCGGCGCAGGTCGCGATGGAAGTGCTGCGGAAATAAGGAGCTCTCGATGCACCGCTTGATGCTCGTCGCCGCCGCGTTGCTCGCCCGGCCTCTCGCCGCCCAGACCGGCCTCACGATCTACAACGATGGCCGGATCATGGTGCGCCGCACCGTCCCGGTGGCACTCGGCTCCGGTGTCAGCAACCACCGCCTCTCGCTCGGCTTGCTCGACCCGGCGTCGCTCTTCGCGCTGGACTCGGGCGTCGTGGTGGTGGGAAGCTCCTATGACGAGTCGGTGGACGAGGTGAATACCATGCGGCGCGCCGTGGGGCAGACGCTCAAGTTCCTGACCGGCCGGGAGAAGAACGGCGTCGCCGACACCATCACCGCCACGGTGCTGGGTGTGAATCCGGAGCGATTCCGGCTGGCCAGCGGGCAGATCGTGTTCTACCGTCCGGGCCAGGCGCTCTACCCCGCCGAGCTGGTGCTCATCGATCCGACACTCCAGGTGGCCATCCGGTCGGCCCAGTCGCGCCCCTCGCTCCGGCTCGGATACTTCACGGGCGGCGCTTCGTGGAGCGCCAACTATTCCGTCGTGCTCGGCCGCGGCACGGCGCGGATCAGCGGGCAGGCGTCGATTCCTTCCGTCACGCTTCGCGCCGTCGATGCCGACGTGCAGCTCCTGGCCGGGTCGGTGGGCCGGGCCTCGAAGAATTTCCGCGCGCCGATGGTGCAGGAGCGGATGGCGGTGGCCGACATGTCGGCCCAGAGCGAAGCCTCGGAAGAAACCGTCGGCGAAGCGCATGTGTACACGATTCCGGGGCGCCTGACCCTCGAGCCAGGGGTGACGTCGTCGGTGGGCCTGTTCGAGCCGGCGATGGCGCCATGGGAAAAATCCTATGTGGTGCGGGGGCAGATTCCCTACTACGGAATGCTGCAGCAATTCGGAAACGAGGAAAGCCAGGTGCCGGTGGAAGTCGCCTACACGCTGAAGCGGACGCCGAAGACGCCCTTCGGGGATCTGCCGGTTCCGGGCGGCGTGTTCCGGCTCTACGAACCCGACGACGCGGGCCGGCTGCAGCTCATCGGAGAATCCTCGGCCGGGCATACCGCGGCGGGAAAAGACATCCGACTTTCCGCGGGCGCCGCGTTCGATCTGACGGCCAAGCGGGTGCAGATGACCTATACGACCCGGCGCGACTCGTTGCGGACGATCGCCACCGCCGATTATCGGGTGACGATCACCAGCGCCAAGGATACGGCGGTCACGGTGGAGGTCATCGAAGAGCGCCAGGGTGACTGGGCGGTGCTCTCCAGCTCCATTCCGGGAGAAAAGGTCTCCAGCACGAGGACGCGCTTCCGCGTCCGCGTGCCGGCAAAGGGAGAGGCCGTCCTCAACTATCGGGTCAGGGTGGTCTGGTGACGGCAGTCACCATTGTTCACCTGTCCGATCTTCATTTTGGCCGGGATGTCAGCCTCACGCAGGTCGAAGCGATGGAGGCACAGCTTCCATCGCTTTCGCCGGACGCGATCGTGCTGTCGGGCGATCTCAGCCAGCGCGCCCGCCACGGTGAGCTGCAGATGGCGCGGTTCTTTCGCGACCGGGTGGGCAAGGTCGCACCGGTGCTCACCATTCCCGGCAATCATGACGTGCAGTGGTGGGCGAGTCCCTTCGGCGTCCGAGGGAGCGAGCCGCTCTACAGGAAATACCGCCGGTACTTCGGCCCCGACCTCGCACCGCATTTCGAGATTCCGGGCGCCTACATCGCCGGTGTGCTGACCAGCCACGGTGTGGCGGCGGGATCGATGACCTGGGACCTCAACGACATGGCGGTAAAGGGCCATCTCCCGGCCGCGGAAGCGGCGAGGGTCACCCGGTACTTCCAATCCGCTCCTCCCGGTACGGTGCGGGTCGCCGTGGTCCATCACAATGTGTTGCGGGGGCAGATCTCAGGGCGCATGGGGCTGGCCTGGTGGCGCCGGGCGCAGCAGCAGCTGCGCGCCAGCGGAGCCGATCTCGTCCTGTGCGGCCACGACCACCAGGAATCATCGGGGCAGATCGACGGAACGGTCGTGGTGAGCACGACCGGGACCTTGACCTCGCGGACCCGCGGCCAGCGCCCTTCGGCATTCAATGTGGTGCGCGCCGATGACGAGGCGATCACCGTGCAGCACCTGCGCTGGGAGGAGGACTTGAAGCGCTTCAAGCCGTCCGACGAAGCGCGCTACGGCCGGATCATGGGTCGGTGACCGATCTCGAAGCGCGGCTCCGCGCTGCAGGCCTTCCCGCCGCCATTCCCATCATTCGCCACACGAATCGCCGGGTGCTGGTCTCGCTCACGCGCGGCGGCGCGCTTCGGGTGCACGCCGGCTACTCGTTCGCTCCCGAACCGGTGCTGGCGGCGATCGCGCGCTGGGCACGCCCGCGGCTGCGGCGCACCGACCGGCTGGCCGCCGGGCGCATCCTCGCCGCGTTTCCCGTCCACGTCCATGTTCCTCCCAAAGGTCCAGGACGGCGCGCCGCAGGCCCGCTCGATCCCGGAGACATTGCCCGTCTCGAACGGCTCCGGACGCTGCACGCGGAGCTCAACGCGCTGCATTTCGGCGGAGCCCTGGGTCCGGTCGAGCTCCGCCTCTCCGGATTGATGCGGCGGCGTCTCGGTGAGTTTCGTCCCGCGGCGGAACCCGGCGCGAGAGCGGAGATCACGATTTCGCGGAGACACCTGCGGCGCGACGGTTGGAGCGCCGCCGGCGAGACGCTGCTGCACGAGATGGTGCACCAGTGGCAGGCGGAGAGCGGCCGTGCCCCCGGCCACGGTCCCGACTTCCGGCGCAAATGCGCCCTGCTCGGCATCGAGGGCCGTGCGGTGTGCGCCCGGCCGTCGGCGTGACACGCACGCGATTTCATCGTATATCTTTGCGCTGATGGCCAAACGCATTGCCCCGGAAGATCCCCCCATGCCGCTGGAGACCGAGGCGGCGCTGAAGCTCTGGGTCGTCCTGTCTCGGGCGCACGCCAGCATCTACGCGCACGCGGTGGCGCACGTCACCGATCATGGGCTCTCGCTGACGGAATTCGCCATCCTCGAGGCGCTCTATCACCGCGGCCGGATGGTACTGGGGGAGATTCAGCGCCGGATCCTGGTGTCGAGCGGAGGAATCACCTTCCTGGTGGACCGCCTCGCCGAGAAGGGTCTGGTCATTCGCCAGGAGTGTCCGGAAGACCGCCGCGCCAAATACGTCTCGCTCACCCGCGAAGGCACCCGCATCATTCGCGAGATCTTTCCTTCCCACGCCCAGGTGCTCACCAACGCCATGCGCGGGCTCACTCCCGCCGAGCAGCACGAGGCGACGGGGCTGCTCCGGTCGCTCGGGCTGACCGCGGCGATGGGCGGGCTTCCGCCGTCGCCCAATGCGCTCCGTCGCCAGCAGAACGCGGGGAAGCCGAGGGGGAGGAGGAAGGGCGGTTAGCCGTGAGCGGTTAGCGGTTAGCGGTTTAGCGCAATATCTTTCCCGGCTCTATTTCGCGACTACACAAGGGGTTGTGATGGCTTTCGACGGGGTGGATTTCTACCAGCTCGACACGGTGCTTTCCGAGGACGAGCGCGCCGTCCGGGATACCGTCCGGGCGTGGGTCGACGAGCATCTGATGCCGGTGATCGGCGACTGCTACATCGAGGGGAAGTTTCCGAAGCACCTGATTCCGGGGATGGCCGAGCTCGGCCTCTACGGCGCCAATCTGCCGGAGGAATTCGGCTGCGCGGGGCTCAACAACGTCGCCTACGGGCTGATCATGCAGGAGCTCGAGCGGGGCGACAGCGGCATCCGCTCCTTCGCCTCGGTGCAGGGCGGGCTGGTGATGTACCCGATCTATGCCTTCGGCTCCGACGAGCAGAAACAGCACTGGCTTCCCCGGCTCGCGGCCGGCAAGGAAATCGGCTGCTTCGGCCTCACCGAGCCCGACTATGGCTCGAACCCGAGCGGGATGGTCACGACCGCGAAGGAGACGAAGGACGGCTGGGTGCTGAACGGCACCAAGATGTGGATCACCAACGGGAGCCAGGCCACGGTCTCGATCATCTGGGCCAAGACCGGGGCCATCGACGATCCCCGATCCATCCGCGGCTTCATCGTTCCCACCGGCACGAAGGGCTATGCCGCGAAGGACCAGAAGGGCAAGCTCTCGCTCCGGGCCAGCGACACCAGCGAAATCCACCTCGGAGACGTCCATCTCCCCAAGGACGCCATCCTTCCGAAGAGCGGCGGGATCAAGAGTCCGCTCATGTGTCTCACCCAGGCGCGCTACGGCATCGCCTGGGGGGCCATCGGCGCGGCGATGGCGTGTTATGATGAAGCGCTCAACTACGCCAAGCAGCGGATCATGTTCTCGAAGCCCATCGGCGGGACCCAGATCCAGCAGGTTCGGCTGGCCGATATGCTCACCGAGATCACCAAGGCCCAGCTCCTCTGCCTTCAGCTCGGCCGCCTCAAGGACGCCGGCACCATGACCCCGGCGCAGGTCTCGCTGGCCAAGCGCAATAACGTCAACATGGCCACCGAGTGCGCCCGCGAGGCCCGGCGCCTCCTCGGCGCGAACGGCATTCTCGCCGAATACCATTCCATGCGCCACATGGCGAATCTGGAATCGGTGTACACCTACGAGGGGACGCACGACATGCACTCGCTGATCCTCGGCCAGGAAATCACCGGGATGCCGGCGTACTGATGTCGCGGGGGCGCCTGGCGTTCACGCTGGCGCTCCTCTTCGGTCTCAATTTCATGAATTTCTACGATCGCCAGGTGGTCGGGGCGATCGGCGAGCGGCTCAAGACCGACTGGCAGCTCAGCGACGGCCAGCTTGGCGGACTCACGACCGCCTTCATCCTCCTCTATGCCGTGGTCGGAATTCCCCTCGGGCGTCTGGCCGATCGCGGCCGCCGCCCGGTGGTGCTTGGCGTGGGCGCCGTCATCTGGAGCGCGTTCACCGCGCTCTCCGGCCTCGCCTCTGGATTCGCCTCTCTCTTCATCTTCCGCATGGGTGTCGGCGTCGGCGAAGCCAGCTGTGCCCCGGCGGCCAATTCGCTGCTCGGCGATCTCTTCCCCAAACATCAGCGCGCCCGCGCCATCAGCATCTTCATGCTCGGGCTGCCGCTCGGACTGGGCGCGAGCTATGCCGTCAGCGGCCTTATCGTCCAGGCCACGGGCAGCTGGCGAACCGCCCTCCTCGTCGCGGCCATCCCCGGCGCCATGCTCGGGATCCTCGCATTCTTCCTCCCGGATCCGCCGCGCGGGGGCGCGGACGGCCTGGCGGTCGCAGCGCCGGCCCCCGACCCCAGGGCGATCGGGGAGATCCTCCGGATTCCCACGATGTGGTGGATCATCCTTTCGGGGGCGCTACTCAACCTCAACATGTACGCGCTGGGAGGATTCCTCACCTCGTTCATGATCCGGTACCATGCGCTCGACATCGGCCAGGCCACGCTCCTGGTATCCGTGATCATCGGATTCGGCGGCGGGTTAGGGATGCTGGCGGGGGGCTGGGTGGGAGATCGTGCCGCCCGCCACCGGGTGGACGGCAGGCTTCGCGCCGCGGCGCTTGCCCTCGTCGTTGCGGCACCGGTCGCGCTGATCGCACTCGGGCAGGCACGCGGATCCTACTGGAGCTGTGCGGCCCTGCTGCTTCCCGCCTGTTTCCTGCACTACATCTACTACTCCACCGTGTACGCGTCGATCCAGGACGTCATCGAGCCCGCCCGCCGGGGGACGGCGATGGCGGTCTACTTCATGGCTTTCTACTTCGCGACGGCCATCGGACTTTATGCGTTCGGCCGGTTGAGCGATTATCTCGCCGCCGGCGCGCTCCTGGCCGGGGCGACCGCAGCCGACAGCCGGGCGCTCGGACTGCATGGCGCCATGTATGTCGTTCCGATCGTGGCCGCCGTCGTCGCAATGGCGCTCTGGGCAGGCTCCCGCACCATAACGGCGGATCACGCGAGGATGGAGCGCAAGCTCCGCCAGCGCTGACCGATCCGGCGCGCGGGGCGGTGGCACGGCGCCGCCCACGAGGCTATTTTCAGCGAATCGTCCCAACGGCATAACGTGTTTGCCTGAAAGAGGTTCCGAGGTGAAAATCGCCGTCTGCATCCGGCGTGTTCCCGACACCGAAATGCGGTTCGCCGTGGCCGCGGACGGCAAGTCGGTGGATCAGACCGGCCTCAAGTTCGACCTCTCAGATTTCGACGGATACGCCCTCGAGGTCGCGCTCCAGCTCAACGAGAAACAGGGTCCCGGCGAAGTCGTCGTCGTCACCCTCGGCCCCGACGCGTGCCAGGAGATTCTGCGGAAAGGGCTCAGCATCGGCGCCGACCGCGGCATCCACCTGTCCGCCGATCCGGTGCCGTTCGACGGCCTCGCCATCGCGGGCGCGCTCGCCGCCGCGCTCGAAAACCAGGGCTTCGATCTGATCCTCTTCGGCCGAGTCGCCACCGACACCGGCAATGGCACCGTCGGACCGATGACCGCGGAGCTCCTCGGCATGCCCTGCGTCACCGCGATCTCATACCTCGAAATCAGCGGTGGAAGGGGTACTGCACATCGCGAGCTGGAGGGCGCCACCGAAACCGTCACCTTTCCGCTCCCCGCCGTCCTCACCATCGACGAAGGCATCGCCCGGCCGCGGCTTCCGTCGCTCAAGGGCATCATGGCCGCCAAGAAGAAACCGATCGAATCGAAGCCCGCCGTGTTAGGGCCGGTGCGCCTCGTGGTGGAACGGCTCGAGCTTCCGCCGGAACGCGCGGCGGGGAGGATCGTCGGTGAAGGTCCCGGCGCCGTTCCCGAGCTGGTCCGTCTCCTCCGCGACGAAGCGAAGGTGCTCTGATGGGCAACGTCCTGGCGTTCGCCGAATTCCGGAGCGGCACCCCGCGCAAGACGGCCTTCGAAGCGATCACCGCGGCGCGGAAGGCCGCCGACGAGTCGGGCGCCGGTGAAGTGCACGCCCTCGCCATCGGCGCAGCCGGCCTCACGGCCGCGGCCGGTCAGCTGGCCCGCTACGGCGCCGATGTGGTGTACTGCGTGGAGCACCCGGCGCTCGCGCGGTACAGTCCCGAGGTGTTCGCGGCGACGGTGGCTCGACAGATCAAAGCCGGCGGATACCGTGCGGCGTTCTTCCCGGCATCGGCCGAAGGACGCGACCTGGCGCCGAGGGTTGCCGCGCGTCTCGGGGTGAGTCTGGCGAGCGACGTCACCTCCTGCGAGCTCACCGGGGACGCGCTGGTCGCGCGCCACCCGGTCTATATCGGAAAGGCCATCGCCACGCTGCGCCTGACCGGCACCCCGGCGCTGGTGTCGCTCCGGCCCGGCGCGGTGACGCCGGTCGAGCAGCAACGTGCCGGCCGGGTCGAGCTCCTCGAGCCGGGGCTCGATCCGGCGGAGGCCAAGGTCGTCGTGACCGCGGTCGAGCAGCGTGGCGCCGCCAAGCTCGATCTGGGTGAGGCGCCGGTCGTCGTGAGCGGGGGACGCGGGCTCAAGGCGGCGGAGAACTTCAAGCTGGTCGAGGATCTCGCCGCCGCCTTCGGCAACGCCGCAGTGGGTGCCACCCGCGCCGTCACCGACGACGGATGGCGGCCTTCAGCCGACCAGATCGGCCAGACCGGACGCATGGTGAGCCCCACGCTCTACGTCGCGGTCGGTATTTCCGGCGCCATCCAGCATCTTGCCGGGATGCGCACCGCCCGCGTGATCGTCGCCATCAACCGCGACAAGGATGCGCCGATCTTCAAGGTGGCGGATTACGGCATCGTGGGTGATCTCTTCGAGGTGGTACCGGCGCTCACCGAAGCGGTCCGCAAGGCGCGCGCGGACCACTGAGGCCGCCAGTCTCCGTGGAACGGCTTCCCGATCTCACCGCCGACGCCGCGAGAGTTGCCCGGGCGGCACTCGAGGAAGACGGCCCGATCGATCTCACGACCGAGGTGGTGCTCGCCGCATCTCGTGAGACGGGAAGCTCGATCGAGTACCGGCAGCGAAGCATCGTGGCGGGGCTGGCGTACGCGACCGCAGTGGCTCGGCTCGCCGGCTGCCGAGCGGTATGGCAGGCGCTCGAAGGGGACTGGGCCCAGGGTCCGCGCGGCCGCCTCGAGGGCGAGCTCGGTGCGATACTCCGCGCGGAGCGGCCGCTGCTGAATCTCCTGCAACGGGCCACCGGTATCGCGACTGCGACGCGAGGTTATGTCACGGCAGTCGAGGGGACCGGTTGCCGGGTGCTGCACACCAGAAAAACCGCACCCGGACTCCGGCTCTTCGACTCCGCCGCGGTGGTGGCCGGCGGGGGTGCGGTGCACCGTCTCGACCTCGCCCATACGGTGATGATCAAGGACAATCACTGGCGCGCGCTCGAGGCCACGGGGAAGACGGTGGGTGAGGCGCTCGATTCGGCGCGGCGGCGGGGGGCGACGAGCCTCCAGGTCGAGGTCGAATCGGAGGCGCAGGTGGAGGAGGCCTGCGCGGCGGGGGCGGACCGGCTGCTGGTCGACAACCAGGTTCCCACGACGGTCGAGGCGTGGGGGGCGCTGGCCCGCACGATTCTCCCGGGCATTCTGATCGAAGCCACCGGAGGGATTACGCTGGAGAATGTGCGGGAGTACGCGCTGGCCGGCGCCGATTTTGTCTCGGTGGGCGCCCTCACCCACAGCGTGAGCGCGGCCGACATCGCTCTGGAACTGGATTGAGGAGACCCCGCGTGGGCCGCATCGTTCCATCGGAACATCAGCTCCCACTTCCCCTGGCCCGGCTCATTCTCCGGGACCCGCCGGATGCGGAAGCGATCCCGATGGACGTGCTCTTCGTCGGCGCGGGGCCGGCGGGCCTGGCCGGTGCGATCGAGCTGGCGCGCCTCGTACAACAGGATGGCTCGCTCGGCGAGGTCAACATCGGCGTGCTCGAAAAAGCGGGAGCGCTCGGCGAGCACAGTCTCTCGGGTGCGGTGGTCAATCCGCGGGTGTTCCGGGATCTCTTTCCCGATCTCCCTGTCGAGCAGCTGCCGTTCCGGGGACGGGTCGATCGCGAGGAGGTCCGGTTTCTGACCCGGGGAGGGGGATTCCGGATTCCGACGCCCCCGACGATGCGAAATCATGGCTACTACGCCGCCTCCCTCTGCGAAATGGTCCGCTGGCTGGGCGAGAAAGCCGAGGGGCTCGGCGTCAACATTTTCGCGGGGTTTCCGGCCGACGCGCTCCTGGTGGACGGGCCCCGGGTTCGCGGCGTCCGCACCTCTCCCTCGGGGCTGTCGCGCGACGGAACGCCCGGCGCCGACTACCAGGGGCCGACCGATCTCACCGCCACCGTCACCGTGCTGACCGAAGGCACGCGGGGCACGCTCTCCCAGGCATGGCAGCGATGGCAGGAGGTCGGGAGTCCCAACCCGCAGATCTTCGCGCTCGGCGTCAAGGAAGTCTGGGAAGTCGCCCGCCCGCTCGATCACGTCGTGCATACGATGGGATGGCCCCTGCCACGCGACGCGTTCGGGGGGACTTTCATGTATCCCATGGGACCGACGCAGGTGGCCCTCGGGCTGGTGGCCGGGCTCGATGCGCCGAGGGCGGGATTCGACGTGCACGAGCTGTTGCAGCAGACCAAGCTGCATCCGTTCTTCCGGCGCTACTTCGAGGGAGGGCGTCTGCTCGAGTGGGGAGCCAAGACCATTCCCGAGGGCGGCTATTGGAGCATCCCGGACCGCCTGTCCGGCGACGGCGTCGTGCTGGCGGGGGATTGCGCCGGCTTCGTGGATGTGGCCTCGCTCAAGGGAATTCACTACGCGATGCAGTCCGGCGTCTTCGCCGCCCGGTCGGCGTTCGAGGCGCTCAAGAAGAAAGATGCCTCGGCCGCGACACTGGCCTCCTACGACCGAACGGTCCGGGAGAGCTATCTTGTTCGGGATCTCCGGAAGACCCGGAACATGCGGCTGGCGTTCAAGCACGGCTTCGTGCGGGGTGGAGTCGAGAACGGGCTGATGACGCTGACCGGCGGGGCGTTTCCGGGATCGCGGATTGCCGTCGCGGAAGACGCCGCGGAACCCCGCGAAACCGCGGCGGTGGAGCCGTTCGTGCCGGACAACGTGCTCACCTTCGGGAAGCTCGAGGCCGTTTTCAAATCCGGCAACGCGACCCGCGACACGGTCCCGTCGCACCTGCTGGTGGGCCCCGACGTCGCTGCCGAGGTCGCTGATTTTTACGCGCATCTTTGTCCGGCGGGCGTCTACGAGCGGACCGCCGAAGGATTACGGGTGAATCCACCGAACTGCATCGACTGCAAGGCCACTGATGTCCTCGGCCCGCGCTGGACCCCCCGGGAGGGGGGAAGCGGGCCGAAGTACAGGTTGATGTGACGCTCGGGCAACGGATCCAGGAGGCGCGCGTCCAGCTGCGGGAGCTCTGGTCGCCGCCGGATGGTTATCTGCTGGACGCGGGCACCAGCGCCGAGCTGATGATCGCGCAGGTGCGGTTGGCGCTCACGACCGTGCTGCTCCTTGTGCCGCTCACCAACCTGGTCATCTCGGGACCCTCCGAGCGGTCGAGCCACATCGCGGGACTCATCATCACCAGCCTGGCGGTCGCGATCGCGCTCGCCGCGTATCGCGTGGTGCAGCGGGGCCAGCGGGAACAGTGGCTCCCGCTGGCCACCAGCCTGATGGACGTGTCGCTGGTGAGCCTTGCCCTGCTCACCTTCAGCCTGATCGGCGACCCGCACCAGGCGGTGAACAGCAAGGTCACCTTCGAGACCTACTTCCTCGCCATCGGCGCCACCTGCCTTCGCTACGATCTGCGCGTCTCGGTGATCGCCGGGTTCGTCGCGATGGTCGAGTACGCCATCGTCCTGATGGTGGTCGTGCTGTTCCACGACCTGAACTCGCTTCAGTACGCGCCCTGGGTGTACGGCCGGTTCTACTGGAGCGATCAGGCCTCCCGGCTGATCCTGCTCACCCTGCACACGATCCTCTGCTCGATGATCGTGTACCGGCTGCAGCGGCACCGCCGGCTCTCCAACAGCGACCGGCTCACCGGACTCTTCAATCGCGCCTATTTCGAGGACTTCCTCGCCGCCGAAGTGCGCCGGTCGCGGCGCTACTCCCGCTCGTTCGCGGTGGCGATGGTCGACATCGACCGGTTCAAGAACTTCAACGACACCTACGGCCACGCCGCGGGCGACATGGCGCTCAAGGCGGTGGCGGTGACCATCCAGCGGGCGCTCCGGCGCAGCGACCTGGTGGCGCGTTATGGCGGCGAGGAGATGGTGCTGGTCATGCCGGAGACGACGCTCGGCGCGGCACGGAAACGGCTCGAGGGAGTGCGCGAAGCGGTCGCCGGAGAAGCGATCAGGATTCCCAAGCGTGACGAGCAGGTGCGGATCACGGTGAGCGCCGGCGTGGCCTGCTGGCCGGTGGACGGCGAAGACCCGGACGATCTGCTCCACATCGCCGATGCGAGGCTCTTCCACGCCAAGGCGCTGGGACGGAACCGGGTCGTGGCGTCGAGCGTGGCGGCGGCGTCGGTCTAGGTGCTGGGTGCTGGGGACTGGGTGCTGGTGATTCCGCCGTGAAACCCAGCACCTAGTACCCAGCACCTAGCACCCTACAGTTTCACCACCTGCCCCAGAAACAGAATCGTTCCCGACAAACGCTCTCTGATCGCGAACAGAAACGGCCGGTCGAACTGAATCGTGGCCGGTGCCGAGGTCACGCCGATTCCGACCGATGTCGCGGCCGCCGCGGTGGTGCCCGCCTCGTTGACATCCACGAACGTCTTCTGCACGACCTTCGAGATGTAGAGGTTGCCGCCGACGGTGCCGCTCAGCATCCGGGAGAAATCGGCCCGCGCCGGATCGAAGGCGATCCGCATGCCGAGTCCACCCAGATCATCATTGAGCTCGCGCTTGTAATCGAGTCTGAACCGCGGAAGCAGGAGCCCGGTCTCGTGCTCCGCGAGCGCGCCGGTCCATTCCGCCCAGCGCGCCGTGTCGAGTCCGTCGGTCAACTCGGCGAGGGATCGTCCGGCGGCGGGGAGCACCAGCGTCATCGCGAACGCGCCGTTGCCGTACAACAACTCGACTATTTCGTGGCCGGGCACCGAGGCGTGGCGCAGCGGCCTGGGCGCGAGCCGCATCATGGGCACGCTTCGAGTCGTGCCGTCCGCCGCGTGGAAGGGGAGATCCTGGGTGGCTTTCGGATCGAATGCGCTCCGCCAGCTGCCCTTGAAGTAGATCGCGTTGATGAGGAACATCACTTCATCGGCTGCGATCTGGTCCAGAATGGTCGGAATCTTCCCCTTGGTTTTCTCGTTGACCCACTGATTGATCGCCGCGAGGGTCGAGGGCGCGGCAAAGTCGAGCGCCTTGATCTCGGCGTCGAAGCTGGTCTTTCCCGCGTCGAGAAAGGACGCGGCAAAGGGCATCCCCGCCCGGGCCCAGATCGAGTTGGCGATGGCGAAATCGACACTGGAGTCGAGTCCCTGGAGCAGATCGATCAGGCTCCGATATCCCGCATTGATCTCCTCGATCGGTGCGCCCTCGACCGACAGGGCCAGCCGCATCGAATCGAGCGTCGTCCCGGCGGCGCCATTGAGGGTCATGCCGAGCGCCATCGATGCGCTGGTGGGAGAAAGGAAAATGTTGTCACCCGGCCGGGCCCGCTGAACTTCGCGAAAGAGCCCGAATGCGAACTGGTTGCCCGCCGAAACCAGGCGCGACTCGGCCGGCGAGAGCGCGCGGGGCAGGGCGGTCAGCAGGGGCGGCGGTCCGGATTGTTCGGTGGGGCCGGAGCAGGCGGTCAGGGTCAGAAGGGCGGCAGCCGCCAGCTGGGTGAAAGTCTGCGGCATGGAGTCACCTCGCGCGCTTCAGGAGAACGGGTATGGCCTGGAGATTTCTCGACTGGAATGAGTACTCATCGTCCACCGCGTTGTAGATGCGGTCCACCGCCAGCATGACCGGATGTCCGTCGCCGGGATCATACTCTACCTCGAGACGGTCGGGATCCTCCTCGATGATCGTCGCCACCTGGTCGAAGAGGCCGGGAATGGTCGGGATTTCCGAATAGAACTGCGGCTCCACATCCAGGCCGGTGTCGGCATACCGCGCCTGGATCACCACGTTGTCCCGCACGCTGACCTCGACCCAGCGGCCCACCAGTCCCCCACAGAAACAATCCCAGCGCACGTCGTAATCGTAGTTGTCGGGGCCGACGCGAGCCCATCGCGCGCGGGCATCGGCAAGCTGCTCGGTGTCGTTCGGTCCGGTGACGAGGGAGCAGGCGGCGAGGAGGCTGCTGAAGGCGAGGCAGACCGCCGCCCGGAACATCGGCCGCTATTTGACGGGGGTGGTGAGCGGGAGCAGATCGCGGGCGCTGATCGCGACCTCGTCATCGGTTGCGCTCGAGGAATAATCGATCTCGATCCGCGTCGGATAGCCGTAACTCGGATCGTACTCGGCGGAGAAGTAGGAGGCATGCCGATTGAGCGCGTCCTCGATCATGTCGAACAGATCGGCGATGGTCGGGACGTAGCTCAGGAGCGCCGGCTCCACACCGGCACCGGAATCCTGGAACTCGGCCGCGGTCACCTGCCCGGCCTGCACCGTCACCATCATCCGGCGTCCGCCGAGGAGGCAGAAACAGCTCCGGTTGACGTCGTAGGTGTACGACTGGCTTCCCAGGGCGCGCCAGCGGGTGCGGGCGGCCTCCAGCGAGTCGCGCTCCCCCGGTGCCGTGGGGGCTTCGCAAGCCATCCCGGCGAGGAGGAGCAGGGCGGCTGGGAGGAAGGATCGGCGGTTCATGGTACGGAAGGGACGTGCACGGGGCGTGCCTGAGGCACAGAAAGGCAACTCGTTGCCCTGTATACCCGGGTTCCGGGGGGTCCGGCGGACTGACTCCGGGGTGGGTCAGGGGACGTGTCGAACCGACACGCCGCCCCGCTATTCGCCGAGGATTTTGATGATCACGCGCTTCCGGCGCTGGCCGTCCCATTCCCCGTAAAAAACCCGCTGCCAGGGCCCCAGGTCGAGCCGGCCCCGCGTCACGGGAACGATGACCTCGTGGCCCATGGTGAGGCTCCGCAAATGCGCCGCGGCGTTGTCCTCCCCGGTCTCGTTGTGGCGGTAGCGGGCCGGCTCCCAGGGTGCGACCGTGTGCTCCAGCCAGTGCAGGATGTCGTGCCAGAGTCCCGACTCGTGGTCGTTCACGAAGACCGATGCCGAAATGTGCATTGCGGAAACCAGTGCCATTCCCTCCGCGATTCCGCTCTCCGCGAGCTGGGTTTCGAGCTCGTCGGTGATGTCGATGATCTCCTGGCGGCGTTTGGTCTCGAACCAGAGGTAGTGGGTGTGCGACTTCACCGTCCCGCCCACCGGGTCCAGATGGAGATGGCGCCGCAGTTGCCGTCGTTGAACTCACCGGGGAGCTCACCGGGACCGCGAAAGATCTCGATCAGCTCGATGTCTCCGGGAGGAATGCGGTCGAGCATTTCGCCGACGCTCGCCATGGCGAGGCGGCGAGCTCCGAGCTCGGCATCTCCGCTCCCGCGGGTACTTTGGACCACGGATACCGACCCCGCGAGCGAGCTGCTCTCACCCAGCAGCTTCCGCCCGTCGATGTACACGTTGATCTTCGGCGGAGACTCATGACAGCGGGCAAAGGCAACGACGCTCCCGTATGCGGCGCCCGGCGGATTAATCGAGGTTTTGATTCCCGCCCGGGCCTGGAAGAGGTCGACCGTCCGGAAGGGATTGCGCTGCTCGATCTCTTCCCGGCTGATGAATTGCCCGAAGCCGATCCGGCGCCGGCGGAAGTAGTCGTCATACTTGGTCGTTCCGGCGTATCTGGCCGGTTTGGCGTAGCGTCCGGTCACCTTGATCTCGGGAAGCTCGAAGACTCCCGGCTCGAGGAGCACTCGTCCGCTCCAGTCGCCATCGAGTTTGAGAAGCTGAGCCCGGTACCCTGGGCGCCTGAGCTGCACGAGGGTTTGCCTGGCTCGGGGCGCGAAGATTCGAAACGTCCCTGCGGCGGACGACATGGCGCTCAGTGTCGTGCCGACGACGCGGACTTCCGTTCCTTCGATCGGATTACCGAAAGGATCGACCACCGTTCCGGCGATCATGATTCGGGTCGTATCGGTTTGTGCGGCGATCGATCCTGATGAGACGCAGGCCAGAAGCTGAATGAGCAGGCAGGAACGAACGGCAGCCGCGGTACGCATGGGAAGTCCTCCCCACTCGAAGCTAGGGGTTGGTCCCTGACAGGTCCAGCAGGCCGCCTGCGGATTACTATCCGTCATGGACAATATCTGCCATAGCCTGGTGGGCGCCGCGCTCGCGGAGAGCGGTCTCGGGCGGCGCACCCGGTACGCGACGGCGGCACTGATCCTGGCCGCGAATCTTCCCGATCTCGATGCACCGATGGCCTTTACCGACCTTGGTCTCGGCTTCCGCCGGGGAATCACCCATGGCCTTCCCGCGCTCATCGTGCTGCCGTTTCTCCTGACCGGCGCGCTGCTGCTCTGGGCGCGCTGGAGAGGGAAAGAGCAGGGGGTCATCCCGCGCCAGTTGCTCCTCCTTTCCGCGCTCGCGATCGTTACCCATCCGGTGCTCGACTGGATGAACAGTTACGGGATGCGCTGGCTCATGCCGCTCGACGGACGCTGGTCGTACGGAGACAGCCTCTTCATCATCGATCCGTGGCTCCTCCTGATGCTCGCGACCGGATGGATTGCCGGCCGGCGGGCGCGACGGCACGCTGGAGAGGGAGGGAGCCGGGACGGAGAGCGCGCCGCCCGGTCGATGCTCGCGGCGAGCGCCGTCTACGTGCTCCTGATGACGGGTGTGACTGCGATGGGGCGAAGGGTGGCCGCAAGGGACCTCGGGCTCGTCAACCCTTCGCACAAACAGCTGCTGGTGTCGCCGCCCTTCCTCGCCTCCTGGCGGCGGGAGGTGATCGTGGACACCGGCTTCGGCTATCGCTTCGGGGAGATTCGCTGGTTCCCCCGGCCGGTGCTCCGGCTCGCCGGAGGAGAAATTCCCAAGCAGCTCGAAGCACTTCGCGGGGTGCCGTACAGCGCGGCCCTGGAGAGTTTTCTCGGGTGGACGCGGTTTCCGTTCGTGACGCGAATCGGAGAGCGGGTGTACCTGGACGATGCGAGGTACGGGACGCGCGGGAAGAGTTTCGCGGCGGTCGAGATCAGGGGTCAGTGATCAGTGGTCAGGGGTCAGTGGCTCTCTCTGATCACTGACCCCTGACCCCTGACTCCTGACTACTTCCCCTCCTGTCGACTCTTCGCGGCCGAAAACAGCACGCCGCCGGTCAGCAGCGCGAGAATGACGCCGAGGGAGGCCTGGGTCGAAATATGAATCCAGGCGGCCAGCCCCATCTTGAGACCCACGAAGACCAGGATCGCCGCCACCGCCGGCTTGAGGTATCTGAACCGCTCGATGGCGTCGGCGAGGACGAAATAGAGCGCCCGAAGGCCGAGGATCGCGAAGACATTCGAGCTGTAGACGATGAACGGATCCCGGGTCACCGCGAAGATCGCCGGAATGCTGTCGATGGCGAACACCAGGTCGCTCCACTCCACGACGAGCACGACCAGGAAAAGCGGCGTCGCGAACCAGGCGCGGTGCATCCGGACGAAAAAGTGATCCTTGTCGTAGTTCGCGGTGACCCGGACGAATCGGCGGGCCAGTCGGACGACCGGATTCTTTTCCGCATCGATCGGCGCGAGTCCTTCGGCCCGGAGCATCCGGATCCCGGTGATCACCAGGATGGCGCCGAAGACGTAGGTGATCCAGTGGAAACGCTGCAGCAGGAGCGCGCCGAGGGCGATCATGACCCCGCGCATAAGGATCGCGCCGAAGATGCCCCACTTGAGCACCCGCGGCTGCAGCGGCGCGGGCACCGCGAAATACTGGAAGATCAACAGGAAGACGAACAGGTTGTCGACACTGAGGGAAAGCTCGATCAGGTACCCTGAATAGAACTCCATCGCGAGGGTGGAGCCTTCGCGCCACCAGAGGAAGAGCCCGAAACAGATCGCGATCGCCCCGAGGCAGGCGCTCCAGAGGCCCGCCTCGCGCACCTTGAGCACATGGGCGTGGCGGTTGACCACACCCAGGTCGACCGCGAGGAGCGCCACGACCAGGGCCGTGAAGCCGATCCAGATTCCCGGCTCATGATGCGGCATCCGCTCTCCAGTCACAAAACGAAAAACGAGACCTCGTCCCCCCGCCGATGCGGGTGACGAAGGTCTCGCTCTGAAGCGAAAGCCCCTGGCTTTCGCAGCCCCGGGAACCGTGCCGGCCGCCGGCCGACAGTCTTGACGATTCCGCGGTCCGCCTCCCGGCGGATAAGCTACTCCCCTTCCCTCGGCATGAAATTACCGTTCCGGGCCCAGTCGCGTCAATTCCGAGGGCTTCACCTGGTCCCGGCCGGTGTTAGGTTCTGTCCTCCTCAACCGTCCCTTCGCGTCGGGAGCAGAGATGCAGGATCAGGATCGAGAGCCGGTCATCACGATTTGCCTGCTGGCCGCGCTGGTGGACGGGGTGCGCTCGCCGGAGGAGCAAGCCCAGTTCGAGCGCATCACGGCGCAGCTGGGTGGAATGCCGGTGGCGGACATCCACGCCACGCTGTCCGAAGCGGTGCACCGGCTCTCCTCTCCCGAGGCGGGCCGGGTGGCGTACGAGATGGCGGTCTCGGTCATATATGCCGACGGCGACGCGAACGAGCGGGAGCGGGATTTCCTGAACCAGCTCCGGACGGCGCTGGCCCTCGTGGACGACGGTACCGATGCGCTGGATCAGGAAGCGCTCTCGCTGGGCGAGGCCACCCTTGGCCCGGCCGAGCCGGAGCCCGACGGTGAGCGCAGGACCCCCAAGGGTCTCTTCGCCTCGCAGGGCGGGCTCCCGAAGCTCACGGCCGATGCGGCGCTCGACAACCTCATCCGGAAACAGGCGCTGCTCACCGGCGCGCTCGAGCTGCTCCCCCAGAACATCGCCTCGCTCGCGATCATCCCGTTGCAGATGCGGCTGGTCTACCGCATCGGCACCGACTACGGGCATCAGCTCGATGCGGCCCAGATTCGTGATATGCTGGGCGCGATGGGAATCGGCGCGGCCGCGCAGGTGCTCGACGGGATGTCCCGCCGGATCATCGGGAGTCTGGGGAGAGGGCTCTTCGGATCGGTGCTCGGCGGCATCGTCGGGGGGACGGCGGGCGCGGCGGCCGGGGCGGGGCTCTCGTTCGTGACGACCTATGCGCTGGGCCACGCGGCCAAGCAGTACTACGCCCAGGGG
>Ga0070707_100002250_pt1 | contig 18409 bp, 21 predicted proteins | sample KBSK5502metaG_FD_65468 | JGI IMG/M metagenome (GOLD analysis project Ga0070707, IMG submission 65468) | Corn, switchgrass and miscanthus rhizosphere microbial communities from Kellogg Biological Station, Michigan, USA - KBS K5-50-2 metaG | ecosystem: Host-associated > Plants > Roots >... | reverse complement strand
CTTTCGATTGTCCATCCACGCGAGGTGTTCAAACCCTTAATCCTCATGAATGCCGCGGCCTGGATTTGTGCACATAATCACCCCTCCGATGATCCGTCGCCCAGCGACGAAGATCGCCAGCTCACCAGCCGACTCCGGCAGGGGGCGGATCTCCTCGGCATTTCTTTACTGGACCATCTCGTCCTCGCTGACGAACGCTGCTTCAGCTTTGCCGATCAAGGCTGGCCTGGCCCCTGAGGGCATAGGTCGGATCAGCCGAACAATGGGCCGAGGTCTATGCGTGACGCAGGACATAGGGTCGCTGGTTCCGTTGCGCATGCAGCATGGCTAAGTGCTTGGCATTCCATTTCTTCGCGCCCGTGTAAATCAGCTGTTGAAGAAATTGTTCTCCCCGGTGAAAGTAGGCGAGCGCCAGCATGGCGCTAATGGAGTCGCCCAGCCACTGACACACCTCATCGACGGTCTGCGTGACCTTCTCCACTACCAGCCGACACCGTTTAAAGCCCTCAGTGAGGGAGTCCCACCAGGGGAGTAGGGGCGCCCGGTACTTTTCCCAGGGTTCCTCGTCCCGGCTGGTCTCCCGGAAATCGACATACGAACGGAGGACACCCACGAGGAATTCCCGCCAATCCTCCGGCGGCAGCGTCAGCAAGGCTTTCGCGCAGGCTTGTGCGCGGTCGTGTTTCAGTTCGAGCTCCCACCGGACGCCATACTCCTTTGCTTCAATCCGGCCTTTCTGTTCGAGTTCCAGTCGTTTGTCGTAGACCCGCAGCATGGTCTGACTCTCTCGACTTCCGAAGTACAGGGTGTCGCCTGTGGAGGCGCCATCGCGCAACGAGGACCCGGCAATAACTTGGAACTTGTGAGATCGAGTGACCGCTTGACCCGCATCCACGGCCTGTTTGATCTGTGCGATGGAGACCTGCCCTGCCCGATCATCGAGGGCGACATCCATCCGGGTAATATGCCCCCCGCGCTGAAACACCCACGCCAGCACGCTCCGGATTTTCGATTCCTCCCAGGTGGACACAATCCCCGCAGACAGATCCACATGGACTTCCCTGGCATTGCGAGGCGCCCCCGTTCCCAGTTTGCCCATGCCGTGGCGGCCTTGATTGGTCAGCCAGCAGGTCGGATAGCCACGAAAGCCCGTTGAGGCCTCGAACCATTCGCCGCCGAGGAGCTGGCCGATCTCATCGACCGACGCCTGCGGGACCGTGAAGGCGAGCCAGTCGAGAATGACGGTAAAGATACGATCGTCCATGTTGAACCTCCTTAGCTGATTGCGATGCAAGCCCCCGTATTACCAGACGGGGGCTTCTGCCCGTCCGGCTCGCGCCGGACTAGGCAGCCATTCCCGTCAGTCTAGTGTCGGATTGGCCTTGAGCCGCCGGCTGAGAGCATCCATCGCTTTCATGCCTATTGTCCGCCCGATGATCTTCAAGGCTTGCATTTCCCCATCAACCACCATTTCCATGAGCATGCAGGCCCGGATATATTCTGAGACCGTCATCCGTGCTTTCTTGGCGCATTTTTCGATCAAGTCCTTTTCTTCATCTGTCACCCGAAACTGCATCATTTGTGTTTTCATAACGCCTCCAATGTACGTCATAGTGAATGACGCATTGTATGTCACTGTGAATGACGTGTCAAGATCGCTGAGACGGGCGGCAACAGGTAATGTATCCATAGGTCCCCGTGTTACTGAGACGAGGGGGCTCCCGCCCATCCGGCTCGCGCCGGATTGGGCGGCCTACCCTAATGACATACTATCGGTATTTACTCTTGACCGTCCTTCCCTTGTTGACATAGTTTCGAGAATCATAGGATTCAACATTCGGCACGGAAATGACCTTAATACTGACGGCCCTGACACCGAAACATATTGTCCAAGTCAGCGACCGTCGTGTCGTCCGGGTTGGACCATCTGGGGAGATACAGAAAACTGAGGATGAACGTATAAAGGCTATAATTACCCCCTGGTTTGCCTGCAGTTATAGCGGCCCTGCTGAGCTAGGCAATAACGACACGGCTGAATGGCTGGCACTGCAACTCTCCGATCATATCTGTAAATCAGACGGAGGCATTTCCCACCTAGGGCCAGCGATTCAACAACAGGCTACTCTGCAGAATGTGAGAAACCAGCCTTTTTCCATGGTGTGCGCTGGATGGTTTGGCAAAGACGAAAGAAAGCCTCTGGCATTCGTTATCAGCAACGTTGATCACCGTGATGGCCACCCGCTTAATAAATTTCAGACTATACAGTTTTCCATAAAGGAAGGCGCAGTCTCGGTCGTTATGGCGACTGGAGTACCATTGACCCGCTCGGAATATGACAATGTTAATAGAACGATACAAAACATTTGCAAAGGGGACAGCGCAACTGCCCGGGCAATCGCAAAAATACTTGCTCAATGTGTTTGGTCAATAGCACGAAGCCCCAAAAGAAAGACTTACGTCTCTGAAGAAGTCCTTATATCCTCGCTTCCACTCCTTAAACCCAGGTCCCTACCCATGGTCGTGGGCAAACTCGTTGAAGAGTTTTGGTCGGTAACGTGTGTCAAAGCAAGGGAAGGTGTTGAACTGCCCGGCGGGCCAATTATCGTCGGCAATAAAGCTGCCATTCAAGCTCTTCTGCCTGAGAAACCTCCTCGACCTGGAATATCAACTGGGGCTAAGATTATTCGCATGCCAGAGAGGGGATCAATTACTGCCATCATATTGACCGATCCGCCGCTAGGAGAAGCATGGGGATGGCCTGGCATGAGTCCTGGGGAGTCGCTTTGTGAGCCTCATGAGTAAATTAAACTCCCCCAAGGGTCTTCTCATCACTGGGCCGCACTCTAGCATGACGCCAACCTCACGAAAGGGTGATTAAGATGAAGCGGGAGAAAATGGCCGGTATGTTTTTGCTCTGCGCCACGCTTTGCGGCTGTTCAGGTCAAGTGTATACCGTCATAGGCGCAAGACCTGTTGATAAAGGAATTGATGGTAAATACCTGAAGGGGATTACCGCTTATCCTCCCAAATTATATGTGGAGACATTTAAACTTACCGCATATGTGCATGACGGAAAGATACTCAGGACTACAGACGGTCAATCTAGCGATAAGAAATGTGAACCAGGACTGATGCAAAACATTGCTACGCGGCCTGATTACTCATCAGCGTATCAGCTTGTGTATGAACCTGGGCTTCTGGAATCGAAAGATTTTAGCATAGCGCTCAAAGACGGCATGATAACGGCGGTCAACGTCAAAAGCACGCCAGACCGAGGAGAAACACTGAAGAACATCCTTCCGACGCTGGCCGATTTGTCGGGAATGCCAATGGGGGTGGCGGCTTCGGATGAAAGAGTACTCTGTAATGCCAGCCCCGTTCTGAGAGATATTATTCCATATGTTCCCTAGGGAGGAGCTATAGTCGGCCAGATGGGATTCGAACGGCATATCGCCAATGCTCAGATAAATCCTGTCCGGGGAGCCGGCTGGGACTCGAACCCAGGACCCTCGCCTTAAAAGGGCAACGACGCGCACCACTCATCCCTATTCTGCCCAACAAGTCGCACAGTTCCGCCGATCAACTCTCTTCTGGTTTTGGTCCTTTTCGGGGTGAATCGGTAATAGTTCACGGACAGTAGGCGGACAGTCACATCTGGACGATACATCGCTTAGTATTCAGACTCTCACCCGATAGGATTCCAACCACACGTAGTTCCGGCCCAATGTCCAACCGAATCGCCTTCGGCCGTCCGATCGGTTCACAGACAACCCGTCGCCATCGCCCCGTCCTATTATCAGCACTCCCGCGTTGGTCTCGATTAAAGTGGGCAGTTCCAGTAAGATACCTGCGTCTTACGGGAGACCAGGAATGAAGGAATCAATCTATGTGATATCTGATCTCCACTTGGGCGGAGCTGAAGGAACCGATAAGACGCCTAGCTTCCAAATGACGTCGAAAGAAGGCTGCCAACGGTTAGCAGACTTTGTTCAATATTTGGTTGCACAGAAATCTTCCGATCGAGACATCCATCTAATAATCAACGGTGATTTCGTCGATTTCTTGGCTGAGGAATCATTCTCTTCGTTTACAAAAGACAGCAACACAGCGCGCGACAAACTCAGCAATATTATCTCCACTACTAAGGAGGTGTGGAAAAATCTTGGTACATTCGTAAAGTCGGGAGCGAGACTTACCCTCCTTCTTGGCAATCATGACCCCGAACTCTGTCTGCCAGAGGTTAAAAAACTTCTCTTGGACACAATCGGTTCAGGTCGCGTGGAATTCATTTATGACAATCAAGCCTATACAGAAGGTCTCATATTGATAGAGCATGGGAATCGATATGACAGTTGGAATGTAATCTCCCATGGTGCTCTACGCGCTATCCGATCCGCTCTCTCAAGACGAGAGGAACCAATTGATTACGCCGGTCCAGCGGGTAGCCAACTCGTGTATAAGGTCATGAATCGCCTCAAACTGAAGTACCCCTTTGTAGACTTACTCAAACCGGAGGGACCTGGCATTCTGCCAATACTGGCTGTTTTAGATCCTGGCTCAATAAAAGAAGTTCCGAAACTTGCAGCATTGGCGGCCAGGTCCCATCAAGAACGGTTTGACGTCAACGGACTTCCCATCGATCCTCAAAACATAGGAGGAGAAGCCCCTACCCGGCTTAAAAAGGACGATGACCTTATTAAGCTGGCTTATGAACTGGCTGGCATGGGAGATCCGGCTAATATTTCGGCCTTCACTAACGTAAAGGATTTGCTCACTCGGCTAATAGAAGCTACGACGCGAGCTGCCAAACAGGTAATCAAAGAGCAGGCAAGTGGCCTATTATTAAAAGCATTTCGAGGTTTCACAGACACTCATAGACAAACATTTGACGTCAACGTGGAAGTTGAACCATACCAAACTCCCGCCAAAAAAGCGGCCGAGCGAGGTTTTAAGGTGATAATTTTCGGTCACACGCATCTCGTTAAGCGAGTAACCCTGAACAATCAGGGCGCGCTTTACCTAAACACGGGCACTTGGGCTGATTTAATGAAAATTCCCAAGGCAGTTTTTGACGGGCAGGAAGACGTGGCGAAAAAAGATCTTTCGAGGTTCTTAACGGATTTGGAAGACGGAAACCTTGGTCGCTGGCGTTGTCAAATTCCATCCTTTGCCAAAGTAGAGTTGGACGCAGGAAGGCTTATTCACGCGGATGTATATCTGTTTGATAGTCACAAACCAATCCAACCCATACCAGACGGACGCCTTACCGGACTCGATTACTGAGTTCAATCGAAGGGGGAACCATGCTTGACATTTCAGACATTAAGGCTGCCTGCGGGCTGATTACCACCCCTACCATGCAGGGAACTGCATATCTAATTGCGGTTGACCGTGTGGCTACTGCTTTTCATTTATTTCAAGAAACCGACATAGGCCTCATCGACCAATCTACAGTAAGGTTCCAGGGGACTGAGCGAAAAGCCACCCTTCAAACCTTCAACGAAAAGTCCGACTGTGCCATCCTGTCACTCAACGAACCCTTACCAGACAGAAAACACCTCATGCTTGGCGGGGCTGTTAAATGGAAAGCGACATGGGACTGCTACGGATTTCCCAATGTTGGTAAAGGTACAGGGGTGACCCTTGGGGGGATTGTAAGCGATCCTGATGCTATAGACGATCTCGACAGACCAGTAATTGAGCTCTCATCCCCAGACGTCGCCGCTGGAATGGCAAGCCCTATCCATGGTTTTTCCGGAAGTCCCGTAGTTGTTGATGGCCTTGTAGTCGGGCATCTTAAACGCTTTTTATCTGATCCAGACAATCCTACCCGTCCGGCTTACGGGAAGGTATATGCGACACGGTCCGAATGCGTCTCAAGCCTACTCTCACAGCAGGGTGGTGATTACCGATTTAGCGAATTGCCGGCCATCGAACGCCCAAGCCCAGGGTCTCCCCTAGCGACGAAACACTCAAAGAAAATTCGTGAGTTAGTTAAGCAGTGGTCTAAAAAAGACTTACCAGAAGACACCACAGTCTTGGCAGCCCATTCGCTTATGGAGCTTGGACGTCCCGATCAAGCCCTAAACCTCGTTGCGACCGAATTTAAAAGTAAGATGACAGATTTATTTCCTACACTAGCCCATGTTCAACCTATGGACCCGCTGCTTGTGGATCGGTCTATCGAGATATTACAAAATCTCCGAACACCCAAGCGGCTTAAAGCGGTGGCCGACGGGCTCCTTGCGAATCAATACATGACAAAATGGACCACAACTGGAGATCGACAGTTTTTGGATGCGACACACACCATATACCTGGACGTTTTTAACAAGACCCACAACTGGTATGCAGGAATTAATGCAGCCGCTTCGTCCTTGTGGTTAGACAAATCAGGACCACATGAAACAATTGCCACGGCAGTTTTAAAAAGTATGGGAACACTTTCGTCAAGGGAAATGGATCAATGCCAACTAGGCGCAATGGGCGAGGCATATCTATTAGTGGGAAATTTAGAAGATGCTCAAAAATATTATAGGCTTGCCGCTCAGCAACCTGGTGCCAAAGGCGGCATTAAAAAGATCGCAAATCAAGCACGTCAGAGCTTAGATTCACTTGGTCTACCGCAGTCAAAGTTAGATGATTTTTTTGGCTAACAGTTATTTGACTGAGAGTTAATAGACGTCACTATGCAAACTTCTCTCGCGAGTTGTTGTCAGATGAGCGCTCCTGCGGCGACAGACGGCCCTTGTAAGGCAACTCGCCTGGCAAAGGCGATGAACCTAATTTTGACCTTGGCTGTTCAATGACTTAGCGAGACTGTCCGTGTTTGTGTCCGTGTTGGAAGGAGTGGTTTTATGAGCAAAACGTCCGTCTACGGGCACACAACTCAGGGGGGATACACCCTCAAAAGGGCTGTGAGGCAGCTAGGAAACAGAGCGATAGCCCGCCGAGCCGATCAGGAATCGAAGTATCAGGTGTGCTAACTTTGTGCTAAAAGCTGTTCGAGTCCACAATAACCGCTGAAATCACTATAGGTGTTGGAATGTTCCTAAGCCTCGGTATTCAAATAAGAAACGGGGAAACCATTTGAAACACCGAGCCTTTTCAAAATCGTCTTGCTCACATTCGATCTGCCATAGTCCGTTGCCACACGCCTTCATCTCTCAGAACGGCTTAGGCCAGAGCACCAGCGTTGAATCACTCTTTGCATCCCGGATATCACCGAATGACGAAGAAGGCGGTGTTCCTGGGAGCAGATAGAGCGAGGAAAAATGAAACGACGAGAAGATAGCGAGCTTTTCCTGAATTTTTGTCGTTAAGGTCGACGCCCCGTTTACGAGCTGTGGCTGCAGTGAGTCGAAGATATCACCCGAAAAAATGCCGCCTTCCACCCACACATAGACCCAGGCTACCCATCCCTGCACGGTTCCTGCTCCATCAAGCGCGAGTTCGATATCGTACCGGACTTGAGCATCGTAATCGGGCCACCAGTCCACTGCCACATTGAGGCCTTGTTCGATGCTGACGAACATCTTTCCGGGATCGTAACCAGGCCAGAAGGTCGTGTAAATGCGCGGATCACCGTTACGCGACACTTGCGTGCCGGCCAGCTGCGCATCCATTCCAGTCTTGAAATCGTCGGCAATCTGGTCCTTTAGACCGACCACGAGCTCATTCTTATTGCGATTGACCAGAAGGGCGGACTCTATCTGGTCGTTCAGCGAGTCGCCGACGTAACTCCACCACGATGTCCATCCCTCCTGCATATTGAGCGACAAATAGGTGCCGAGGAAATGGTTTTCGGTGAATGCGAAGGTATTGCCATCAAACCCGTCGTAAGCCGTACTACGGAACGACGAGATGTTATTGGTGAACTGGCTCCCAAAGACGATCCACCAATAGCGCCAATTGTCATCTAACGTGAACGAGTCGACATCACCCCCAAAGTTGATGTCTTTATAGAAGTCGGTGTGGACCGCCATCGCTATCCCCCCCTCTTCGCTAATGGGCCCACAGTACCACCTCTGCCCTGTGGACCACGGGACTGACTAAGAGCCTGCTCACTTTGGAAGTACTCCTCTCCAAAAAGCCGCGTCACTACTTTTCGTTGCAGCAGACGAGTGGTCTCATCGTTGGGTGCTACACTGAGTAGCTCACCAGTAAGACGGAGAATTTTTGCGCTGAGCTCAGGGTTGGTATTTGATGTCAAGCTTTTCAGGTGTGCTTCTATGGCTACTCGCAGATAGTCCACGCTCGCTGGTTGGATTAATTTATTAGCAGAACGTGACATGACGCGCTGGACGTTCTGATCGACACGGACGCGTTGTTGTTCTGGCCTCAATATTCTTCCTTGTATCGGGGTCACAGATGTGAGCGCCTCGACACGAAACCGGCTGTGCAACGAGATCGGCCTCTTCGGGGATTGACCAAACTCGAGTGCGCGCTTGGCTTCTTCTCGAATTCGTTCAGTACGACTAAGCTGCTTGACTGCATCATCCTTGCGCTCCATCTAGTATCTCCTTTCCGCGATTACACATAAGGCGTAAAACGATATGGTGTGTGAAACCTTTCGTAAACCAGACAATTGAACTCACATATCTGAGCTGTCCCTCATAAACCAGGTCGGAGACCCCAGCGCACTGCACTTAATAATTCGTGCCTGTTGCAACATTTCCGTGCACGAACGGAGGCATTACAGCTGCCTCGGATCTCATGCGTATTATATCTACCAAACCAGACCGAGCCGCACTATCAGTCATCGTCTGACATGCGTTATAGAATTTTCAATGGTCCTATTGTCGTGGGTTGTACGACAAGAAGAAGAGAGGACAGGCTGAGGGCTGAGAACTAACATAATAGGTGGTACAAAAACTCCCGGCTGGTCAGCTTCGGAATTGTGGGTCTGTTTCCGCTCATAGCCTCGATTGTTGAAGTCTGGATTGTCGAACATATAGGATCGAATTAGATTCAGAGGATCTATTTCGATCCGCTTCCCATCTCCAATCTGCTTGAACAGACACTCCCCCACAAAGACAGCTTATTGATTTTATTACCTTCGAGAGACTTAGACATTACTTGAAACAACGGCGCGATGCTTGCTGTTGTTTAACATGCAAAGTTTTAGCTCCTTGCATGCTCGGAAATGACGGATAGATACATGGGTTGTATTCCCATCGAAAGTGGAGCTGCTCATGGGTTTAATTTTGGCCGGAGTAAACGGTTTTCTCTTCCGCTTCGGTCGTATTGAGGATGAGACAACGTTTACGAAGGGCAATTCTCAACTCTTCCCAAAGGTTCGAAGAAGAGCAAGACGTTCAGGCAGTTATAGGTTGGATCGCTTGGCTGAACCATTCTCGTCCGGTCGTGTCGTTACAGATAATATGTCGTTACAGATAATATATGGTCCGCTGAACGGGCTTATAACCTAAGGGAGGATTCGTGAAATGGTCCTCTACTCTAAGATTAGCGGCTTGGTCTTGGGCATGGTCAGTTGCATGGCCTTGCTCTCAGTAGGCTGTGCAAGTTGGATAGGGGAAGTCCCGTCACAGCTCCGGGTTGATACCGGCATCGAGCCGGACAAGCAAGACAAGTATGTCCGGTTCCGCACGACCTATTACTTTCGTGTCGTTGATTCCTGCAAAGTAGAGGATGGCATTAAGGGCAACGACTATGAACTACGCGTAGGGGGCTTCAAAGCGAGAAAGCAGGGGCTGCCAAAAATTGTAAATGATTCGCTCTACCGATTTCGTATGAGTGGGCAAGCCAGTGCCCTCTTCAACACCATCCACTTTGAGTCGGGTGTGTTACGCGCAGAGCAAATTGATCCGTTTGGCAGCGGAATCGCCTACGACAAGAGCACCAGGACGTTTCGGGTGGAACCGGCAAGTACCAGGCGAGGACGCGCCGAGCGTGACGAGACGTACGCAGAGATTGAAAAGCTCAGGAAACTATACGTGGATGTAGGGAAGGAAGGTCAGCCCATAACTCTCCAACCCGAAGTTGCGGTTCTTATCAAGAGACAACTCCAAATCCTGGCGGAAGGCTCAGATCTCTATGACGGGAACGGGACGACACTAGCAAAAGTTAACGATCAGGCAGTCCGCTGTCCAGATGGACGACCAGCAAAACGCAGCTTTTATCTGTATGGTCCGGAAGGTGTCCGGGAGCTCGACCCGGATGAACGGCTCTTGATGGCTATGTCTTCTGACAGCAAACCTGTGATTAGCCTACTGCAGCAGATGTCGAATAAACAACTACCGCAACAAGGGAGCGCAGGGCCGGCATTACAGGATCTAATCGGCGAGCGGATTTTGATGACCGATGCGCAGCAGGAGCTTGACGATGCCGGAGATCAATTGATGAGCGACACGGCAGCATTGGATGTCCAATACAGTCCCCAAGAAATTGCGAAGCGGCTTGTAGAGACGTTTAAGTCCTCGCCTAGTGCGCGGACGAAGAGCCAAGGAGGGAACACTCCATGATTGGAACGCGCTCTTTGTCGAATGTCGTTATAAGCATGCTGGTGCTACTCGGAATTCTAGGCTGTCCCGGACCGTTCTCAGGGTCTGCTGCCATGCGCATTGAAGTGGAAGTCTACAAAGGCCCACTTTCCGAGGAGCCCGAACTCCAGTTCGGTCGGTTACTCGGTGATCTTTACGAGGCGCGCAAGGCGCTCATCGAGACTGAGAACGTTACTCGAGCAGTTATCGCTAACCAACACTTCGAGGGTGCAATGAAGGGAAACATAGACAACTGGCCCCTTCCAAGAATTGGAAAACAGAATGCAATCGCTGACCAAGTTAACACCGCCATTATTCAGGTTGCAGGGGAGATTGACAAGCTCCAGGGTCCGACGGAAGACCAGAAAAATCAGTTAAATGCAAAATTCCAACAGTTGGCAAGAGAGCGCAGCAATGCTGAGCAGATTGACAGCCTGTGTAAGCAGGTTAACCCAACAGGACTTCTTAACCAATTCGACCACTTTAATTGTCTCATCCTGGTAACACTGGTTTCAGATACAGAGGACATGAGAGAGAGGATTGACGCCATTGAGCAGGAATTTCCTACCTTGGTGTCACAAGATGGGAAAGCCAACACTGCATTATCATTGAATTCGATGCAGAATATGATATCAGAAAATAAAGTAGAATTGTTCTTGTTCAGAGTCTCCCATCTGGCCGCAGTCATGAGGGACAAGGCTTTTCGCTGGGCCATAGCCAGCACCGCTGGCCAGGCCTTAAACTTTAAGATTCGAATTGCGACAGTAAATACAATCGTGGTCGCATCAGAGTATGGGAACCAACTTGAAGCTCGAGCCGATGCATTGAGAAAACAGATGGGTCGAGCAACCGGACGAGACCGCCGGGAGCTTACACCAAGTGTGTTTCTTCGTGAAGCCGAGCCGACGGACTTTGTACATCTCTATGACTGGTATGATGCATCCTATACCGGACTGCTCACCTTCCCCTGGGTTATGGGGTCTTATCTTACGGATCAAAGCAGTGCTTTCAAGGTTCAGGATAGGATAAAAGTCATCGACCGCTTATTTGCCAACCGCTACTGGTCAAAAATTAATACTGTATACGCGAGTGGTCGTGGCAAGGTGAGCATGGCCTTTATCAAAGATGATGTGGGGAACTGGAGCTTAAAGAGTTTTGACAATGACCCGGAGCAGTTGCTCAAGGCATACACCGATTTTGCCAAAGTAGCGATCAAGAAGGCGGCCGAGATTGCCCAGGATATTAGTACCAGTGGAGCTTCGGCGGGAGCCAGAACAGCTATGGCCCATCTTCTTGAGAAGGCGAACGAGGCAACCTTGAGTGTGCCCAGTATACCTTCTGGTGAAACGGGACGGTTGGGAGTAGAGGGTCTCCACAGGTGGGTAACTGCGAAGCTGACCAAGCAGGCTTCAGAATTTGATGCGGACGATAAGAGCCTCAGGAACAAGTACGAGAGCACAAAGGAAGGTGAAGAGAAATCCCAAATCGCGCAAACCCTCACGAAAAACCGCAAGGGTTATTTAAAGGAGTATGAGAAGATTCTATCGGACTACAGTAAGTTAGTAGACTCTGTTTTAAAGGAAGAGCTCGCTCAATAGTTAGATACTTCTTAGGTAGAATGTATTTGAGCCTGAAGTGACAAAAAGGGCAATAGTGGCTTACGGCTTTTCCGAACAAGCCGATTTACGTTTCACCCTCGCACATCAGAAGCAGTATAACGACTTGGATTTTTTCCGGCAGGTTTGTATGCACATTCCTATTCCTTCTATGGACAAAACATTCCCCCTAACCAGATTTGTCCGGCTCGGAGAGCCGTTCAGGGATCGAACCAAACGTTCGGTCGTAAAACGGTCGTATAACAGAGCAATTTTCCGCTCAATCCTTCTCACTCAATCTCACTCCCTCTCATGGCACAAGTAATTGAGATTTTTCAGAAGGTCTATAAACCTCGCACCCGTATTGAGAGTGCTGAATTAATCCAAAATCAAATCCCGCCTTTGGCACCATCCTATGAAAGAAGCAACAGTCTTGCTGTGCTAAATATGTGCTAAAAGCTGTTCGAATTCGTAATAACATTTCAAATCAGTAGACCCCCTGGAATGCTCCTAAGCCTCGGCATTCAAATATAAAACGGGGAAACCATTTGACACACCGAGCCCTTTTAAAAACGCCTCGCTCACATTCGTAAACCGCAGGTCATCAGGCAGCTACCCTGATTTCTCCGGAGAATGCCACAATCAGCCGCTCCAGATGTGGGGTCAAAAGCCTGATATTCCCGTTGAGACACCAACCTTATCCCACGGTTCCTTTCAACAACCTTGAAGTGCTGCGAACTTTACTACCAGGAGTTCTGGCCTTTCAGCTGTCAGCTTGAGTGGGGGAGGGCAGGACCTCCTGCAATGCCGACCCCAGTTGATGCAGCGAAAATGCCTTCTGAATACAGGCCGTGGCGCCCTGGTTCAGCATCTCTTGCTCAACCGCTTCTGTGCTGAGTCCACTAAAAACTACCACCGGTAGGGTGGGGTGTAGTATCCGCAATTGCCGCAGTATGCTGCGACCGTCTATTCCAGGCATGTTGAGGTCCAACACGACAGCATCAGGAGTCCGCCGGTGACATAACATCAACCCTGCCCCACCATTGTCTGCCAAAATAACTTCATATCCTCTTTCCTCTAGGACGGCAGCTAGGAGGCCTCGGTCGCGGGCATCATCGTCTATGACTAGAATCTTCGTCATGTGAGCCTTCATCCGCTATTTGATTAATCTGCTCTCTCATCGTCTTTCTGGCGCATCCACTCCTGATAGCTGCCCCGACCGTCCCAGCTCATCCCTACAACCTGGATCAACTCATCAGCGAAGACGGCACGGTCACGATCGAGCAGCCCATCTTGTCAGTGGAGGAAGCGACGATCCATCATTTTCTGCTTTCATCATCTGCATTTGCTACCACGCTGCTACCAGGACAGGACAAAGCAGGCCCATCTAGCCCCCTCTCGGTGCTGTCTTGATTTGTGGTTTCTTGTGGGGTTAGGTTGTCTGAGGTAGAACTATCTGAATTTCGTAAACCGCAGGTCGTTTCGTGGTCCAGTATGTCCCGCATGCCATCTGATCTCACGCAGCCAAGGCAATACCTTCTATTTTGAAGGGGAGAGCGGGCATCAATGACGGGCGTAGAGGCTGCCCTCCACCAGCTTTATTTTCACTAAGGGCCAGCCGCAGCAATCCCTCATAATTCCCTGAGACTTCCGCCATCAAGTAGCGCTCCGCACCGTCAGCACACGGGTGGAGCGTGATCGGTGCCCTCAACAAGCTCTTGAGCACTTCTCGCGCCTTACCCACGTGGTGGTGGGGGAGCGTTGCGAGGTTCCCGACGAGTGTCTTAAACCGTCCTTTCAAGATTCGCCAGGAGCAGCGCCACGTTGTCGGTTTTCGTGACCCGAGTCTTGATGATGTCATGCAATCTCGCGCGTTCACCCTCGGCCTTTTCAAGTGCTGCCTTAGTGCTCACGGTCAGGATGCCTGCTTTGATTGCCGCCATGATGTTCGCAATCTCGCCCTTGACCTGCTCTAGCTGACGGGTGGCTCGCTCGCGGTCCGGTGCCTGTGTACGGAGACGTTCCGCTAAGAGCCGGATAAATTCTTCCTTGAAGACGATGAAACCGTCCTCGGTGAAAAGATCGCACTGAATGGACTCTATGAGGACCGATTCCACAACGGTCCGAGAAACCTTGATGGTGTTCGAGCAGACCGACTGGCCGCGGTAGAGTCAGCCGCTGCATCAATAATGCCGAGGGTCCACGATGACAAACTTGTGTTGGCATTGTGCACCCTGTCATCCCGCGACTCGTCTTGTCGCGGAGATCATCCAGGAACGCGTCATTGATAATGCCTTTGAAGCTGGAAAGCATTTTGTGGCCTTTGGCGTCCGTGTCAATGCCGTCTGACACGCCAATCAGTCGCACTCCCCAATGCACGAGCCGACGACGGGCCTGTTCGGTCTCCACTTGATCGCGCGAAAGGCGAGAGAAGTCATCCACCAGTAGGACGTCGAACTGTTTCGCCTCAGCCGCCTTGAGCATCGCTTGGTAGCCTGGACGGTCGCTGGTACTGCCGGAGATGGCTTTGTCATGATAGCGGGCCGTCACGGTCCAGTCTTCCTTGATCGTGCGCTTTTCGCAATTTCGATACTGGTCCTCAATGCTGGCCTCGCGTTGGTTCTCGTGCATATAACGCCACCCGTGTCATGGCTCTTCGGAGCCCTCATCCCTATATCCTCCCCGCAAGCGTCCGAAGTGTCCGTCATCCTGGATAACCCATTCATCCCTCTAGGTCGGTCTCATTAGATCAGGCCTGACATAGCTTCAGACAGGAGCTTTTCTCTCGGGTTAAGGGGTGTGCGGAGGTTACGAAATAAAATTCCAACCTCTCCGTCTTTGGTTTACGGCCTTCGTAATTTCTGACATACAGGGCAGTAATGGCTCCATCGATTGCGCTTACCGGTTTTCTTGTGTGTCACTTTGCCGCCGCAGTGTGGGCAGACACCTTTGCGATGGATTTTCAGGTTTCGCCGGAGAACAAATTGTTTCCTCCACTTATAAAATTGCATCGAGAACGACCGGGCTATGGCGAGAATGTTCCTGCGCTTCTGCGGCGAGAGATCTCGCACTCTTTCTTTCGCATTGATGCGAGCGAGTGAAAGAATCTCATTTTTGATAATGTTCCCGACGCCTCCAAAGATGTCTTGATCGAGGAGAACGTCCCCGATCTCTTCATCGAGGAATTTCTTCATCTTTTCGTATGCGAGCGCGCTGGCCCATCTGGGAGACATAATATCCGTCGCATAGTCGTAAGTCGTTTTTAATCTAGGGTGTTCGATGATTTGCACGAGCAGTTGTACATCTCGACGTGTCCGTTCTCAAACGTGAAAGCGAGCCTCGGTACACGGGGTTTGTTGTAATCTCCGGTAACGGATTTCCCCTCGACCACTGCGCTGAAGGTGCCGAACAGAAGAAAATGAACCTTCAAGGCGAAGCCGTCGAACTGAAAGAGAAGGTGTTTGCCCCAGCTGAAAATATCTTTGACGAGTTGTCCCTCGAAGCGGCCTTTGTCGATCGTCGTGTTGCCAGATACGCTAAGGACCACCTTTTTCCTAAGAGGTATGAGCTGTTCTTTCGCAAGAAATAATGACGGTCCTTCCATGCAACCTTCCCCTACCGCACCTGAGCCGACCCAGCAAGATCCATCATCACGGAAAGACGGAGATTTAGGAGAATCATCCTTGTGATGGATGACCCGGGGTTAGCGCTTCCGCTATGCCACCGCAACCAACTGCGACTCGCTCTAGCCATTCTAGTTAAGAGAGGGTTGATGAATCGCACATCGCTGTCTACAGCATCCGATTCACAAATTGCAGGTATTAGTGTAGTTTAAACAGATCTGGCATAAGACATCTCCAAAAGCCAGTTCTTGTGTCGCTTTTCTCCGCTCATAAACTATTGCCTGTCCATGTGCTACCAGGCATTGGAATCAATGCATCCACGATTTATGATGTATGCAAAGAGCTTGAGAAAGCACGACACTCCTAGCTTGATGGGGCTTCAGATGACAGGAGTGATGAGACATGAGCCGAAGCTGAATCAGCAGTCCTGTGACTGACGGTCCGGACATTTAAGGCGATGGAACAGCGACCCCTCATGTGGCTGTGGCTTGGGTTCTTCGTAATGACCATAGGCTGCAGGGCTGAGATTCATCCGGTCACGACTGGATCCTTCAAAGCCCTTCCGTCAACGGGCGAGCGAGTGTTGGTGGAGGGCAGTGAACTCGCTGTCGTGAATGCCGTGGCCGCATGGCTCGAGGACCGTGGCCTGATCGTGATCGAGCAAAAGGAGCTCCGACCATACTTGGGCAACGACACGCTGCGCCAGTGTGGAGAGGATTGCTTCCGGACGGCGATGATCGGTGGCGCCCGAGCGTTAGGCGCAGACGAACTTATTCTGACGCAATCATCGAGACCTCACGCGCCGGATCGATTGGCGGTCTCTCTTCAAGGTCTTGCGGTCCGGACCGGCGAGGATCTGTGGAACGCCTCGGGACAGCTGGTGATTCCCCACACTGCGCTGAATGAGGCACAGATCACACAAGAACTGGCCACGGTCGCGTGCCATGCTCTGGCTACAGTGTGGGGGTATCGACCCGCAGGCGTCACATCCGAATCCTCAGTAGATTTCTGTCACCTCCACAGTTACCATCCTTGATAGCTCCAATCGTAGCCGGTGTGCGAGCCTCCTCACAACCTTCTTCCTTCAAGGAGCCTGCGGGAGGTCCGTGGACCTGAACGAGATAAAGAAGAGAACGATGTATTGATTGAAATACGCGGATCCTTCGTACCACGGCGTCGAACGGATGAATCGGCCGGTAGCGGATTCATAGATGTCGACCCTGTAGCGCATATACGCTTTCTGTCGCTGAGCCTTATATAGTGCGAGCTCAGGCAGTGCAATCGGCAAGAAGCCACCTTGGATCGCCGGTATTCCGATAAACGTTTGTGCCTGATCGGTTCCCAGAGCCAGGACGAGCAGGCGCAGGAAGTAGGTAGCCTCATGACGACGTTGCTGCAACGGAAAGCCAAGCACGCCCAAACGCCCCTCGGCAAGACCATGGACGAGGACCAGACCTGTTGCCGGCGTGGGGACCACGGGAAAGGCATTCGGGTCAGCGATAAAACGGTCTTGGAGCACGAGCCGATCGGTCGGGAAAGCCGCCACTTCCACCGCCACCGATCCTCCGGGAGAAAGTGGTAAGCCCAGTGCATTCATGCTGCGTTGAGCCGCATAACTTAAGAGCAGTTCTTCTATGGCCGTCCGAGGGGTGCGCGTCGGTTCTCTGCTGATGGCGCATCCCACAAGTGCTGCGAACGAACACAGGAGGATTCCGACACGGACGGCACGATCTCCCGGAAGCCCCGAGTATCGCATTGGTGGTAGCAGTGCTCCTTGACGATCAGTGTACAAGACGAGGAGGTCGCGCACAAACTTCCGGAAGATGACAATGGCGGCTCAGAAATATCGGGCAGCAGAAGATAGGTCTGTTCGGATGACTGGAGCGAAGCATCGACGTTCCCTTCCCCAACAGGCTCGCCGCAGAACCTTCCATTCCCGCAGATCCCCCAGTAGCACTGTTCCCTTAAGGGGATTGGTTTCGAACGGAAGGACAACCCATTCCTTGAAGGACCACATGTCCCGGGTGGCTGATCTTTTTTCTTCCCCGGCTGCGTCATAAGCCCGCACCATTTCAGGCATGACAAACGAACCCGAGTCATTTGCCTGGCTTGGCACACATGTTGCTCCAATTAATTATTTGTACAGACACAAACAGATGGGCGTTATTGTCCTATCTGTAACAAGATGAAAGGAGACACCGCTATGATGCATGACAACGCACGCTCCCTCATCGTGGGCGCCACGGCCCTTGTAACAGGATTATGTGTCGGTGTCGGCACGGGTATTCTCTTTGCTCCACACTCTGGAGCGCGGACGCGGCGACACCTGAGAAGCTTCGCAGAAGACATGGCTGAAGATACGGTCGAAGTCGTTGATAAGGTCATTGAACAAGGGAGACGCTTGATGGCCGTATGACAGTGCCTGGGCAGAGCTCACGTCCGTTGCATGATCTTTCCGCCAACGGCCTCTCCCTTCCGAGTGAGCCGAAACAGGGCACGACAATCCTCGACCGCACGCTGACTGGTGCTCCGAGAGGACCGCGGCGAAACCAAAGGCGACCAGCCAGGGAAGCTGAAAATTGAGCTTCGGGACACGATTGTTACACCGCTTCTTCGGCTTATCGCATCGCACTTCGACCTGTTAGCGGAGGATCGCAACAGGACTTTTCTCGTTGAGGCTCACGATCAG
>Ga0070707_100002249_pt1 | contig 18413 bp, 14 predicted proteins | sample KBSK5502metaG_FD_65468 | JGI IMG/M metagenome (GOLD analysis project Ga0070707, IMG submission 65468) | Corn, switchgrass and miscanthus rhizosphere microbial communities from Kellogg Biological Station, Michigan, USA - KBS K5-50-2 metaG | ecosystem: Host-associated > Plants > Roots >... | reverse complement strand
CCACGGAACTGTCGTCGCCAGCTCTCATAGGCAACCTCCCCGCCGTACGGCTCGCGATAGACCAGGATGTCCACGTCGCGCAGTCTTGCCTCGGGGTCGATCGCGACGAGGAAGGTGATCGGCTGGTCCTTTCCCTTCACGTTTCTTACCTGGGCAAAACCGAGCAGCGAGTCCCCCCGCCGGACCCGGATGACATTCGTCGTGTCGATACGCACGGTGTCAACTGCCAGCTCGTGTCCGAAGACTCTGCCGAGCGAAGCGGTCACCTTCGCCGTCGGTGCGTTCTGGGCCGCCGGCGTCCCGAGCGCAACGACGAACGCGGACGCTGCGACGAGCAAGGCCGGCCGGTTTCGCGGGCTCAGAATTGATATCCCAGTCCGAGACGCACCACGTCGTCCTGGCCGGCCCCGGCTTTGTTCCTGCGGAACTGATAGTCTCCCTTGATGGCGACATTGGAGATCGGCTTCCAGGTGAGCCCGGCAGTCGTGATCCGCCTGGCAAACGCGTCGTCGGCGGTGCTGCCGCCGGGGAGACCTGCCTGGGTGTTCAGCCGCTCGTAGCGCACGAAGGCATTGAGCTGCGCTGTGCTTTCGCGGCTCAGGAGATGGAGGAGGTTGTAGGCACCTTCGCCGTACCATCCGCTCATGCGGCTTCCCACGGTCTCGCCGAACGCATCGCTGATCTCTTCCGCTTTCGAAACATGCGTGTACGCCGCTTCTCCCCGAAACGCCCAGGGGCCGCGCTCGAGACGCGCATCCAATGCCACCATGGCGACAGGCGCGGCAAAAACTCCTTCACCCAGCCGGGGATCTCCATTGGCGCTTCCTCCGTAGTAAACCGCGCCACCGATTTTGACCCCCGGACGCGCATACTCGAGTCGCCCGGTCAGCGAAGGGTTGGCGAAACTCGCTTCCTTGCCCTCCTGACGGCCCCCGCGAATGCCTCGTTCCGCCGTGAACCCCTCGGCGAGCAATCCGTTTACCAGGTAGAGGCGGTAGGCCAGCCCTTCCGTGCCCGGAATGGTCCCGACGACACCCACACCGAGCTCGCGCCAGGTCGTGGGAATGACGACGGAGTGATAGTCGCCCCGCGCCACACCATTGAAGGTGGGTGGCTCGTGCGTCTCGTTGAGGATGCCGAGGGGAACGAGCACGAGTCCCGCCCGAGCAGTGGCGTGATCGCTCAGGCGGAAATCGAGATATGCCTGCTCGAGTGCGACTTCTCCGCCTTCCTCACCCCCTTCTACCTTCGCGTCCTCGACTTCGAGCTCCGACCGGAACGTGATCCGAGGATCGAACGAATGTGCGAAGTACAGCACGAAACGCTTGACGGTGCCGACCGCCCCAGCCCCGAGGCGATTCGAATTGACGTAGTGGAACTCGCCGTAGCCCCCCAGCGTCGTGCTTGCCTGGGCGCTGAGGGGTGCACTGATCGACGTGAGAAGGAGATATGCCGCGGTCGCTGCTTTTGCCGGAGAGCAGGTTCGGAGGTGCACTGTTGCCTTGACATTAGTGGTTGAGAAACGTTCTCATATAATTTATTCCGATAATTATACTCCCTTTTATCGGGTGAATACAACTGCTTTGCAACTCGGGATCAGGGTCGATTGGTTCGAATCGTGGGTTTTGCTACGAGTGTCGATTCGGAGGGCAGGGCTCCGATCCATAGGAGCAGAACACGCAACAGTCTCCCGGCTTCGGTTTGAGCATGATGCCACACGCCGGGCAGGGCCAGAAATAGACGCAGGCGTCGGATGGCATCATCTCGACCGTCGCGACCGCGCAATGCGGGCAAGTGATCGTGGCGGTTTCCGATGCCAAGTCGTCGGGGCCGTCGCGGACATGTCCGATGCGGGCTAGTTGCCCGCGTCGTACACCCGGCGGATCTCCATGCTGCCCTGAAGCTGGGCGCTGGTCAGTTTGGCTTCGACGACGAGCCGTTTCTTCGCGGCATCCATCGTGAACACTTCACGGATCGATCCCGTCGAGCCCAGTTTGCGCTCGACTGTAAGCTTGCCGTCCTTCCACTTGGCGGTCGTCACCATCGATTCTGCTCCAGGCAACGGCTCTTCCACCTTGCGGCCGTCGAGATAGAGGATCATCGGAACGCTCGCATCGTCACTGATGACGATCACGGTGTCGGTCTGGACGACGACAATCTGCGGCGCGGGCCGCATCACCCGGCCGAACGGCCCGCTCCGCATTGCCGATGCGCCACTGGCGGACGCGGATGCGGCGCCCGTGCTGCCACTCTCGGGCCGGTCAATACGACCCGCTCCGGTGCTGGGACGTCCGCGCCCTTCTCTCATACCGCTCACGACCGTCGGCCCCTTTTCGAGGGCTGCCTGGAGCTTCTCGCTGGGATTGTCGCTCTCCTTCGCATTCAGCTTCCAGGTTCCCGCAAGCGAAACATCCTGAGCGACCGCCGGAGCCGCGAATCCCGCGGCGACGATGCACAGGCCAAGGGCCGCCATAGTGTGGCGCATTGTGGATGCTCCCGTTTTCTGGTGATGCATCCAATCTACTCGGTCGCCGGAGGAACGCGACGCTGATTCTGTCCGCCCCCCGGCGTGCGGGGATTCTTCAGCCGGTCGGGCAGGTAATTCCACTGCTCGGCCGTCAGAATCGCCTTGGCCGCGTCGAGCGCGGCCTGCATGTGCTTCTGGGCCACTTCCATCTTCGGGCGGATCACCGCCATCATGCGGCCCCCGTCGACGTTGGCTCCCATCTTCGCCATCTCGGTCTGGAGCTCCTTCGCGAGCGCGGTGTTCTGCGCGGCCACCGTATCGGAGACTGCGGTCAGCTTCTTTTCCTGCTCGTCGCTGAGCCGGAGCCCGATGCGGAGGTCCAGGATCTCCTTGATGGGATTCGGAATCAGGCTGCCGAACCGGTTGGCGAAGTCGCCGCCTTCCGCGGCACCCCGTGCCGCGCCGCGAATGCCACCACCGTCGCCGCCCCCGCCACCGCGTCCCCCGCCGAACCCGAACGCCCCGGCGAGTCCGCTCTGACCGAGGGTGTAGCGAAGCTGGATTCCGACCTGGAAGGGAGCCCGAATGGCGTTGCTCCCCGCCGAAGTGGCTCCGAACCGCTCGTTCACCGTATAGACGAATCGGCTGTTCGCGGCGTCGAAACCGCGGACCGACAGCAGCGTCGTCGAAGGCCGCACCGTCTGACCCCAGCCGTGCAGGTTGTCGCTGCCGTGAAGCAGCTGGTCCACACCACCGAGGAGGTTCGACGTCACCAGGGAGATCGCGGGCCGGCGATTCAGGCCGCCCCACGCGGGGCGGTAGTTGAGCTGGAGATCGAGCGAAGGCTGCCATGGTCCCCGGCAGCTGTTTCGGGCCGCGATGCCGCCCATCTGTCGCGTGAGGCAGGAACGCGCTCCGGACGAGGCACCGTCGAGGAGGCGCTGCATCCCGTTGCCGATCGCGGTGTCGGGCGCGCTCGACGGATTGAAGATGAACGCGCGATCGTTGCGCGACCCGTCGCCATTGATGTCACCGCCGACCAGGGGCGTGTAGGGGGTGCCCGAGGTAACCCTTCCGATGCCGGTGAGCTCGAGCGCCGCCGTGGCCGGCCAGGTCATGACCGCGAGAAAGGAATGCCGCCGCTCGAAATCGCTGGTCGCCCAGTCGCGCGCATTGGGATCGAGTCCCGCCGTCTGACCGGCGAAGCCCCGCTGTCCCCCGCCTTCCGACGAGGAGGATTGATCGCGCGAATGCGACCAGGAGTAGGAGCCCTGCAGGGAGATTCCGCCCCGCGTGATCCCGTTGGCGGAGAGAGTCACCCCGGCGGACCTCGATCCCAGCCTGGAGTCGAGCAGCAGCACCTGGCCGAATCGCGTGTCGATTCGTGATCCCGCCAGCGGCACGACACCCGACGACGGATTGATGACCGAGGCGGGAGCGAACACCGGGCGGCCGATCTCCGAAGCGAGCGCAAACCGGGCCGGGCCGAGATTCTGATCGGTGTAGCCGGACTGGCTCACTCCGCGCGCGAGACTCAGGTCGGCGCCGAGCGTCCATGTTCCCATGCGCCGCTGCACCCCGAATGATCCCCGCCAGGCGCGCGGCGCCCCGAAGCTCTGATCGAACACCGTGACCTGCGGGCTCTGCGTGGGGAGGGGCGACCCGCCGCCTCCGATGCAGCTGCTGGGAATCGTCGAGGGATCTGTCAGGTAGCCGTCCCAGTCCGGCGTGGGCGCCGCCGAACCGACGCAGAAGAGTTGCGTCTCCGCCGTGGCGAGCCCGGTCGCCGATTGCGCCGCGGCGGCGAGACTCGTGGGAATCGGACTCCGGAATTCTCCGAGCCCGCCTCGAAGTGTCAGGACCGGAGGTCCCTGCTCCGAAGCGCCGATCGTGAGTGTGAAGCCCGCCCTGGGACTGAAGTGAGTCTCCTTCGGCAGGCGGTCGGTCCGATAGCCGAAGACCTCCTCGACAACCGGGTTGTACGCCGGCGCATGGCCGAACTGGGAACGCTCGACTCGCGCGCCAAGGGTGAGCTGCAGCGCCTGAGTCGGGCGCCAGGTGTCACCGACGTAAAGCGCCGAGTTGAGCGCGGTACTCCGGCGGTCGGAAGGTTGGAGCGTCCGCGTGAAGCTGGCCGGGCTCCCGCTGTACAGATCCGCCAGCGAGTTGAACGTGAAGGTTCCCGTGAGGTTCGTTGCAACCACCTGGCTCGATGAGGTGCGGTTGAACAGCATTCCCGCCTTGATCCGGTGCGATCCGTTTCCGGGAATCAGCGACAGCTCTTCGCTGATCTCGACGCCGCGGCTCGAGCGCCGCTGCGAGAGCCCGGAGTTTCCGCCGAAGCTCAGATTCGACACCGTCTGGGTGCCGTCGTCGAGCGCCGAGATGACCTGGACCCGGCCCTGCGGCAGATCCTCGAACGCTTCACCGCGCTGGGAGCTTCCCGAGAAATACGCGCGGAACTCGTTGATCACCTTGGTGCCGAATCGGGAGCTCAGCGTCGCCATCCCCCCGCCACCGGAGGAACGAGTGGAGCCGCCGGCCGACGGGACCGAGAGCTGGCCCACGCCGGTCGGTTCGCTTCGGTTCTGCCGCCAGTCGCCCCGAATGGTGAGCGTCTGGCCGCTACTCAGGAGATAGTCGAACCGCGCGATGCTGGAGAGATCGTTGGTCGACCGGTTGGTGAGACTGTCCTCGGTGTACAGCGGCAAGCCCCGGTCGGCCAGGAATCCGAGGAACCGGCTCGCCGAGTCGGGCGCCAATCCGAGGCGATTGAGTGAGGAAGGCGATGCCGAAAGCAGCGATTGCAGGCCATCGTCCCGGAAGCGTCCCTGGCCCGAGAGAAAGTAGAAGAGCTTGTTCCGGACCAGCGGCCCGCCGAATCCCGCGGAGAGCTGGTGCTGGGTGAATCCCTGGGCAAAGGCGGTGCTGTCGCCCGTGCTCACCGACAGGTCACGGTCGCGCAGGCCATAGTTCCCGGTGCCGCGCACCGAATTGGTCCCGCTCATCGTGGTCGTCGCGACCTGGCCCCCGCTGAACTGTCCCCGCGCCACGTCATAGCTGTTGGTGATCACGCGAGTGTTGCGCACCGCATCCTGGGGCACCCCGGCGCCGCCGAAGGTGAGCCCGTCGAGGGTGGTGCTGTTGCTGGTGGGGCGCTGGCCCGCGACCGAGAAGCCGGCGGCCGTGCTGTCGGAGCCGCTCACCGAGACGACACCGGGTGCGAGAGTCGCCAGGATCGTGAGATCGCTGGCATCGATCGGGAGCCGCGCGGCGCGCTCCGCGGGAATCGCCCGCTCGATCGTTCCGGGAGTCGGCGGTCCTCCGTCTCCACCGAGCGGAACATTGGGACGCCCCCGGACGACGATTTCCGCGAGCCGGGTGGTCGGAGTGCCGAGGGTGATATTGGTGATCAGCCGGTCTTCATCCGCCTGTCGGGCGATGGTGCGCATCACCGGCGTCTTCCCGATGGCGCGGACGATCAGGCGATACTGTCCACCGCCATCGGGGAAGAGCAGGGTATAGCGTCCCCGCGGATCGGTCTTGGTCGTCCGGACTATTTGCGTCTCGATCGAGGTGGCTTCGACGACCGCGTCCGGCACCGGCTGGCCGGCGCTGTCCCGGACGATCCCGGTAAGCACGTCGGTGGTGGTGCCGACCTGCGCGCGGAGCGAGCTCGCCGGCACGAGGGCGAGAGCCAGAGCGAGCAGTGCGGTAGTCGTGCGGCGAAAACCGTGCATCTAGTTCCCCTCGGTGACTGGCTCGTACACCCTGCGCATCTCGATGCCTCGCGGAAGCCGGGTTCCGGAAACTTTTACCAGAAGGACCAGCTCTCTGGTCGCGGGGTCGAGCGCGTAGGTTTCCCTGACCGTGCCAAGCTCGGGCAGCTTTCGCTCGATGCTGAGGCTGCCGTCCTTCCACTTCGCGGTGATCTCCACATCCTGGCCGATGAGCTGCGGCTCCCGGATCTTCCGGCCATCGGTCACATACGTCACCAGCTCGCCGCTGGCATCGCTGATGGCGACGGTGGAATCGGTCTGCCGGATGAGGACCTGGAGCACTGGGCGAAGGAAGGTCAGCAGCACGGCCGGATCGGGTGCGGCTTCGGGCCGCCCCCCGCTGGGTACGCCGCGAGTCCGGCCCGCCCCCATGGGGGGCGCGCCCCGCCGGCCCTCATATTCCTGCCCCTGGCCCTCCCGCCCCTGGCCCATCTCTTGGCTCTTGTCGGGGTTGAGGCGCCAGAGGCCCGAAAGGATTGCGTGATGTTGCTGGGCGGTGGACTCTGCGGGGAGTCCGATGCCGAGCGCCAGGGATGCCAGCAGGAGCGAAAGACTGCGAAGCCGCATTGATACCGTTCCCCAGGGTTGACCGATCTCAGGTTGGACACTCGAAGCGCCCAACTGTTAACGCTCAAGGTGGGGGAAATGTTGGGGCCGAGGAGCCTTCAGCCGTCAGCCATCAGCCATCAGTCGCGGTCGACTGAAGGCTGAAGGCTGCAGGCTGCAGGCCGAGGGCTGATGCAGGCCGCTCCGCTCAGAAACTGACGCCAAGCGAAACAATCACACTCCGGCCGAGCCCCGGAAACCCATACACCGGCTCGTACCTCGAATCGAAGAGGTTTTCGATCCGCGCCCGGAGGCTGACCCCGCGGCCGGCATCGAAGGACCCGTAGAGCCGGGCGAGGGCGTAGTCGCCCGGATCGACCCGAACCGACGGGAAGCTGTTGAAGTCGGTGTCCTCCCGTGCCGCGACGACCAGCAATCCGAAGCCCACGAGCGCCCGAGTCCCGATGTCCACTCCGGCATCCCCGCTCAGGGTTTGCCTTGGGCGTCTGATCAGCCGCACCAGCGCAGGATCGGTTTCCGAAAGACTCACCGCGCTCAGAATCGTCCACGCGAGCCGCGCGTCGAGTGGACCCGCGTTCAGACGGGCGATCGCTTCGACACCCTGAGTGCGCGCCCGGTCGATGTTGATGTTCCGTCCCTTGGCGGGGTAGTCCGCCCCCTCGAAGCCGATCAGGTCGGTCAGCGAATTGTGGAACCAGGTGATTCCGAGCGTCGCCTTCCCGCCGGCGATTCCCTGATCGACTCCGGCGTCCCACCCCCGCGACCGCTCGGGCCGGATACCGGGATTCGGCTCTTGAAACACGCTGCCGAATCGCGCCGAGAGGCTCGGCGCCATGAACCCCGTGCCATAGGAGGCCCTGAGCCTGGTCCTCGAGCCGTCGATGCGCCATGCGCCGGTCGCGCGCCAGGTGACGGCATCATCGAAGGTGTTGTAGTTGTCGCTTCGTACCCCGGCCGTCAGCGAGAGCGGCGCGAGGGGAGTCCATGCCGCCTCGGCGTAGATGCCGAAGAGTCGCTCATCCAGCGACTCACCATCGCTCGTCGCAGTGCTCCACTCCCGATTGATTCCCGCAATCAGCACAGCACCGGCGGCGGGAAGAATCGTGTTCTGCCAGTCGAGCACCCGGCGCGAGTTGTCGAGCGCAAAGCCGTATTCATCTCCGCCATTGAAGCGCCCGGTCCCCTTGGTGAATTGCTCCTGGCCGCCGACGGTGAGCCGACTCCGCCACCGGGCGACCGGTCTCGCCTCGACCCAGATGGTGGCGAGATGATGCTCGAACGTCGTGGTGCCTTCGGGAGTGGTGTTGGTGGTGCGCAGGTCGCCGGGGCTGGTATAGGTCTGTTGCAGACCGCGAAACGTCGCGCCCGCGTCGAAACGGCTTCCAATCCGGTAGTCGGCACGGATCAGCTGGGTGCGCTGATCCCAGTCGTTGGGACGGCGTTGGTTGGCGGTGCCGTTGATCGTCATGGCAGCGGCGAGTCGCAGCCGTCCGGTCTGTCCCCCCGCCGAGAGTCGGCCTCGCCAGCTCTCGAACGATCCCCCCTCGAGCTCCGCCTCTCCCCGGAGGCGACCTTCGCCCCGGGCTGCGTCGAGGGAAACCACGCCACCGATCGCCGCACCGCCGTAGAGCGTGCTCTGCGGTCCCCGCACGATCTCGAGCCGTCCGAGGCCGGCGAGATCGGCGCCACCGAGAAAACTTCCGGCGCTGGTGTTCGCATCGTTCACCCGGATGCCGTCGACCAGGAAAAGCGTCTGCGACGAAGAGACCCCGCGGAGAAAGAGCGACGTGACCGCTCCCGGGCCGCCGTTTCCGAGCAGTATGCCACCGGGAGCGAGCTGCAGCGCCTCCCGAAGCGACAGGAGCTGGCGCCGCCGGAGCTCTCCGGGGAGGAGGAGATCGGCGCTGCTGCCCACGGCGGAGAGCGGAGTCGGAGAGCGGGTCGCGGTGACCACCAGCTCTTCGAGCCGCGTGGAATCCCGGGTTTGTGCCTGAGCTGCACCACCGGCGGCAAGGGAAAGTCCGAGGACGACGGCGAGATTGCTCCGGGCACTTCGTGCCCTCGCAATGACTGCGGGTGGGACGAACATGACGACCTCCGGGAACCTGCGTGGTTTCCCGGCACGATGGCTAGGTGCTGGTGGCTGGATGCTGGGTACTGGTGGTTTCCAGTACCTAGTACCAAGTACCTAGCATCTGTTCTTCGGGGTCTTCGGTGCGGACACCTCGGGCCCCGCTCCCCCCCCTCGAGGGAATCGTGCGGGAGCAGACGAGGCCGGTCTCCTGGCTCGAGGCGCCGTCGCCGGCCTTCCCGGGATGCACTCCCAGTGGCAGGATGAGCGACGGCATGATGCCTCTTACAGTGGCGGGGCCGCGCCGGTATTGCACCGGACTTCCGGGTGGCCTCGTTTGCGGTGAATCAATTGTGGTTCGGAGTCTAGGAGGGCACCCCGCGCTTCGCAAGCACCGTCCGGCTACATTCGCGGAGTATGCTCCGCGTCCTCGCCGCGATGCTGTTGCAGACTGCTCCCCCTCCGCTTGCGATCGAAGAGCGGCTGGCCCGCGCGCTCGATCTGACGGTGGGCGACACGGTGCGCGTCCGCCAGGAGCCGGGTGCTCCGGGGTTGCTGATGGTTGTCGGCGCGATCTACGCGCCGCGCGCAGATCCCGCGACGGTGCTCCGCAGCGAATACCACGCGCGCTTTCACCTCTCCGACCTCGCGGGACTGCTCGGCCTGCCCGACCGGATCGATCGTGCCGGCGTGCGCCTCGCCCCCGGCGTCAGTCCCGATTCGGCGGCGCGGCGACTCGACCGGCTCGCGGTGGGATTCCGGGTGCGGCCCTCGGCGGAGATCGCCTCGGAGTCGTCACGGACCTTTCTCGTGGTGAGCCGCTTCCACCGGGCGATCGGCGTCATCTCGATCGTCGCGAGCGCGATCTTCCTCCTGTGCATCATGCTCCTGAAAGTCGAAGAGCGCCGTCTCGACGCGGCGGTGATGCGAATGATCGGGGTTCGCCGGCGCACGGTCTTCGCGGCGCTGCTGCTCGAGGCATGCCTGGTGGCGCTGCTCGGCGCGGCGCTCGGTATCGGACTGGCTTCGCTGTCGACCGCCGCCGTCAACGCGTACTATGGCCACCGCTTCGAAACCGACCTGCGGTTCGCCCTGCTCACACCGGGCATCACTCTGTTCGGCGCGCTCCTCTCACTGGGACTCGGCGTCGTGGCGGGGGGCATCGCCGCCGCGCGCCTGGTCCGGACCCGGCCTCTGCTGCTCTGGCGCCGCGGATGATCCTCGGCGCCGCGAGGAATCTTGCCCGTCATCGGCTGCGGAATGGTCTCGCTGTGCTGGGCATCGCGGTGGCCGCGGCGCTCCTGCTCGACATGGTGATGCTGGCCGGCGGGATGGAGCGGTCGTTCGAGCGCATGCTATTGTCGCGCGGCTACCAGATCCGCCTGGCGCCGAAAGGGACGCTTCCCTTCGACACCGAAGCCACTTTTCGGGGAGCGGCGTCCCTCTCCGCCCGGCTGCGCGCCGATCCGAGGATCAGCGCCGCCGGTGCGGTGCTTGGCGGCGCGCTTTTCACCACGATCCATGATTCCCTGCTTCCGCTCGCGGGCCTGGGCGTGGAGCCGGAAGGGCAGGGACTGTATGAAGTCGAGCAGGGGGCCGACCTCGGGCCTGTCGACACCACCGGGATCGTGATCGGCGCGACGGTCGCGAAGGTCACCGGGTGGCGGCCGGGCGACACGGTGCGGGTCACCGCCGGAACCGATCCGCAGATAACCCGCGCGGCGAGCGAGCGCCGGCTGGTCGTGCGGGGCGTCGCGCACTGGCTGTACGAAGCCCGCGGCCAGCGCACGGTGGGGATCGCGCTTCCGCTCATGCGCGCCATGCTCGGTACCGCGGGCGACCGAGCCTCGATCATGATGGTGAAAGTCGTCCGGGACGAAGCCGTGGAAGCGGTTGCCTCGGACATCCGGCGCCTGGCACCCGACGTGGAGGTCAACAGCGTGACCACGCTGGTCGCGCGGTTCCGCACCCGGCTCACCTACTTCCGGCAGCTCTCGCTCATTCTCGGCACCATCAGTCTCTTCGTCGGCATCCTCCTCGTCACCACTCTCCTCACCATCACCGTCAATGAGCGCCTGGGGGAGATCGCGACACTTAGGGCGATCGGAGTGAGCCGGGGCGGGATCGTGCGGCGCGTGGTCGCAGAGGGGGCGCTCCTCACCCTGGCCGGAAACGCGATCGGGCTTCTGCTCGGTCTCGCGACGGCACGATATCTCGACAGAATCCTCACCTCCCTTCCCGGTCTCCCGGCCGCGATCTCCTTTTTCGTTCCGGAACGAGGTGTGGTCGTACGCGCGGCCGCGGCGCTTCTCGTCGCGGGATCGATCGCCGGAGCGTGGCCCGCCTGGCGCGCGGCGCGGGCACCGATCGCCGCCACGCTTCGCGAGGAGGCGACGTGAGCGAAATGCCCCTACTGCTGGAGGCGCAGAGCCTGTCGAAGGAATTCCTCATGGGTGCCCGAACGGTGGAGGCGCTCCGGGGAGTATCGGTCGCGGTGCGGTCAGGCGAATACGTCGGGATCACCGGGCCGTCGGGGAGCGGAAAGTCCACCCTGCTGCACATCCTCGGCGGCCTGGATGCGCCGGACTCCGGCACGGTAGCGCTCGAAGGCGTGTCGTTCGAGCGACTCTCGGACTCGGCGCTCACCCGGCTTCGACTCCTCAGGATGGGATTCGTTTTTCAGCGGTTCCATCTGCTTCCGGTGCTCACCGCCCTGGAGAACATCGAGCTTCCGATGGCCGAGGCGGGCATGGCGCGGGGGGAACGAATGGCCCGGGCGCGCGACCTGCTGGGGTACGTGGGACTCTCGGATCGCGCCGACCATCGCGCGACGCAGCTGTCCGGCGGCGAAATGCAGCGGGTGGCGATCGCGAGGGCGCTGGCCAATCGGCCGGCCCTGCTCTTTGCCGACGAGCCAACCGGGGAGCTCGATCTCTCCACCGGGCGCCAGATCCTGGAGCTCTTCCGCCGATTGAACCAGGACGGGATGACCATCGTGGTGGTGACCCACGATGAACACCTGGCGGCGGACGCGGGTCGAGTAATCCACCTGCTCGATGGTCGCTTGACCAGCAGTTCCCCTAACTCCCCAGCTCCCTAGCTCCCTTGCTCCTGACTCTCGCCTTCCGCCACCTCTTCGTCCGCAAAGCCCGGGCGTTCTTCCTCCTGTTCGGCTACGCGGTCGGCGCCGGGGTGATGCTGGTGCTGCTCTCCGTCGGCGAGGCGATGCTGATCCAGTCGCGCGATGTCGCCCTCGTGGGGGGCGGGGAAGTGACCGCTCTGCCGGAAGGAATCGATCTCGAAGGGCTCCGGACCGGGTCATTGAGCGGACTCTTCCACGGCATCGACCGGGCGCGCTTCATAACCCGGCAGCTGCTCGGCGGACCCCGGAATCGCGACCTCGTCGTCGCCGTCTCTCCGGTGATCGAGCGGGAGCTGGTCTATCTGACCCACGAGGGACGGACGGTGACGGTGCGCGCCGGAGGAGAAATCCCGAGCCGGGCGGCCGCGGTCGGGGCGGGGCTCCGTCTCGTGGATGGGCGATGGGACGACACCCGGAGCGACATCGCCTACGTCGATCCCTCGCGCGAAGAGCTCTACGACGAGCTGGACCGGTTCCACCTCCCGGTGGGCAGCGATTCGACATGGGGAGAATGGCACTACTTCAACGTCGTGACCGGCCCCGAGGAATGGTGGTACATCTCGTTCCTGGTGGGAGGACTGGTGGGGCGCGGCCACTGGGGCGGAGAGCTCCTCGTCACCCATCATCGTCCCGACGGATCGCTGCGCCGGTACGTGAAGGCCATTCCCCAGGACGAGGTGCAGATCGACACCGCGAGCGCCGACCTGATTCTGGGATCGAGCAGCGTACGGCAGCATGCGGGCGTCTACCGGATCAGCGGCCGGGCACCCGGACTCGCGTTCGATCTCGATGTGACCCCGGCGCTCCATCAGTTTTTCCCCGCCGTCGAGCTCCAGGCAGAGAGGCTCCGCTCGGGATATGTCGTCCCGGCGCTTCGCGCCACCGCTGCGGGAGAATTCTGCGTCGACGGTTCCTGCCGCGAAGTTCGGGACGCCGCGGCGTACCACGACCACAACTGGGGAGTCTGGCGCGGCACCACCTGGGAATGGGGCGTGGCGACCGGTGCCGACTACACGCTGCTCTATGGAGGTGTGCTGACCGAAGGGCACGACACCGCTTCGGGATCCTCGCCGTTCTTTCTTGCGCTCTTCGACTCCCTCGGCGCGCTCCAGGTGTACCGGTTTGCGGAAGTCGGGCGGAGCGGGTCGCGGCCGGCACGTGGCGCCCCGGGAGTGGCCTCGCCGACGGTGCTCGATCTCGTCGCCCATCGGGACCGCGACACGCTTCGGCTCAGCATCCGCGTGCTCGACGCGCAGGGGAGCCGCTCGGAAGCCGGCGGATTCGGGCGATGGTTCCTTCAGCTGAGAGGAGAATTCACGGTCGAAGGAACCGCGGGGGGTATCCGGTTCAAGGATGCGGGGAGAGGGTTTTTTGAGACGTACGTGAGGCAGGGGACTGGGCCCTAGGTGCTGGGTGCTGGAAACAGCCGCTCATCCAGTTCCCAGCACCCAGTACCCAGCACCCAGAATCTAGTTCCCCCCCCACCGCAGACCGACGGAGATCGGAATGAATCCGATCGCGTTTTCAGTCCGCACGCTGATGTACCGGCCTTCGAGGAAGACGTGCATTCTGGACCCGGCTTTGACCTGGAGACCGCCGCCGACGTTGAAGGCGAACTTCGTCTCGCCGTCACTGCTGACGCCGGCCACCTTGTCTTTGCCGTTGAAAAACCCGACGCCGCCCAGCAGGTAGGGTCGGACCTTCGAGGCGCCCGAGCCGGGGCTTACGACGAGGTCGGCATTGGCGCCGAAAAGAGTCGTCGAACCGTCGGCGGTCCCTTCCCACGAGTGCCTCACGTACATACCGTCGATCCGGCCGCCGAGCATGCCCGACGGCCCGGTGATTCCCGCGATGACCTGACCCAGCCAACCGGTCTTCACGCCATCTCCGAAATCCCCGGTGGGGAGCGAAAGCCCGGCGCCAAATCCTACATATCCGCGCGCCTGGGCCGCAGCCGGAGCCGCCAGTGCCACAGTCAGCATTCCGGTTGCCACGAAACCAGCGATGGTACGCTTCATTGATGGCCCTCCTGAAGGGAAAAAGACACCCGGAGTGGGGGTCTCCACTCAATTCTCTGAGCGCCTTAATGTAAGCACGGGCGAGAGAGGGCGGGAGCCTTCGGGGTGAAGAGGATGGAAATCTTCCCTGGAAAGCTTTTGGGCCGGAATTGCTTCAGGGCCAGGCAGCTGTTGGCGATGTATTCTTCGAGCATCTCATTCGAGAGCACCCAGTCGCGCATGACCTCGCCAGCCGACCCGTCGACCCTGAAGACCCTCGCCCGCGAGCTGGTGGACACCTTTGCGAGCGGTTGGTCCAAGGGGCAGCTCGACCGGATCATCTCGGTCTTCAACACCGACGCGGTCTTCCAGGAAACGCCGTTTGCGGAACGGCTGGAGGGCACGGAGGCGATCCGGCGATACTGGAGTGACGTCCCGTACCATCAGTCGGAGATTACGGTCACCACCGGCGAGATCTACGTGGCGGGCCCCTGGTTTGCGACCGAGTTCAAATCGGTCTTTCGGCGACGCCGGACCGGGGAGTGGGTCGAGGCGAAGGGCGCGCTCTTCTGCGAGACCAGCGACGGCAGGATCGCGGAGATGCGGATGTACTGGCATCGCAAGCCCTAGTCCACGGAACCGGAATCGAGGCACTCGATCTGTCCCTCGGTGCGGACACACCCCTTGCGGGAGGTCTGACTCAAATCGTTCGCTGCTAACACCTTACGAATCGATCGGGAGTGGCACAAAACTGGATATTGCGTGAGCAGTTCGTTCGGTGTCCATTTCAAAGAGCAGTCGGATCGTCCGCAGTCCGGGAGGCCCGTATGATGATTTTCCTGGCAGCACTCTCCGCACTCAGCTTCTCTCCCGCGGAAGAACCCCGGCGCATCGAGGGCGATCGTCCTCCGGTCCGCCTCTGGATGAACAACGACCGCCGCTATCGCGACGGCGATCGGGTGCGACTCCAGGTGGATGCCGATGTCGATGGATTCCTGCTGGTGCTCAACTTCGATCCCGACGGAAGATTGCGGGTGCTCTTCCCCCTCGACCCGCGCGATGACGCCCGGGTTCAGGCGGGACGCCGCTACGAGGTGCGCGGCGAAACGTATGACGCCGCCTTCCGTGCCGGGGGAGACGGCACCGGCTTGATCTACTCCGCGGTATCGGAAGAGCCCTGGCGTTTCGATGAGATCGTGCTCGCCGATCGCTGGGATTACACCCGGCTCGAGATCGATCGCCGCAGTACGGATCCGGAGCCCGAGATCACCGAGCTGGTGCAGCGGCTCGCCGGCCCTCGCGGATTCGACTATGACGTGATGGGATACCGGGTATACGGCGAGTCTACCTACTCGACCTACAACACCTACGTCTATCCCGGAAGTCCGACCTACATCTACGACGACTATCTCTACTGCAACAACTGGAACTGGCGCTATGACGGTTGCCGTCGCTGGCCCTTCGATGGCGGCTGGTCGTTCGGGCTCGGCTTCTACAATCCGTACTACTACGGCTACTACCCCTATCGGTACAACAGATATACGTACGGGTACGGGTATCCCTACTACCCCTCGTGGCCGTCGCGTCCCTCAGGCCGGGCACCTGTTCTGGTAGGCCGCCCCCGCAATTACACCGTGGTGCCGAGGGGGACGCTGGGAAATACCAACCACTCGGGAACCGCCATCAGCGGTCCGGCTCGCGGGCCTTCTGGAGGGGTAAACCTTCCGCCGATCGACTGGCGGAACCGCGCCCGACCGGTGCGGGAGGGCGTGGGACGGGAAGGCACGGCAGGGCGGGACGGCGTTGGAAGAAATGTCCCCGGTGTCTCGATTCCCGAATCGAATCCACCGGCCCGTCGGGCCCGAGGCGGAGACTATACCCGGGCTCCCGAGGACAGAGACCGTGGCAACGCGCGTCCTTCGCGCGGCGAGGATTACAGCAGGCCGCCCGAAGCTACCGGTCGTGGTCCTGACCGTGGCAACGCGCGTCCTTCGCGGGGCGAGGATTACAGCAGGCCGCCCGAAGCTACCGGTCGTGGTCCTGACCGTGGCAACGCGCGCCCGTCTCGTGGGGAGCCCTCTGGAAGGGAAGCTCCGCGGGACCGGAGCGAGCCACAGCGGAGAGAGCCCGATCGTGGATCGCCCCCTCCCCGCGCCGAGCCGCGGAGCAGCCCGCCGCCCAGGCAGTCCGCGCCGCCGGCGGCAAGCGGTGGCAGCCGGGGTGGTGACGGCGGAGGACATTCGAGACCGAGGAAGCCGTAGCTGGGGGCTGGGAGCTGGGTGCTAGGTACTGGGGGTTTCCAGTCCCCAGTACCCAGCACCCAGTACCGGTTTACTGTACTCCCCTTTTCCGCGCATACTCCAACCCCCACTCCATCAGATCGGCGCCCCGCAGGCCGACACGCATCGCCGCTTCGATCGCTTCGTCCTCGCCCATCCCCCTGTCGATCATGAAGTAGGGAATCAGCGCGCCACCCACCCGGTTGGCGCTGGCGCAGTGGAAGAGCATCGGACGGCTACGATCGGCACTGTCGCGCACCGTCGCCAGCACCCGGTCCATCATGTCGTCGTCGAGTGCCCCCTGCCGCACGCTCACGTTCACATATTCCAGGCCGAGGCCGCGCACCAGCTTCGCTTCGTCGAAGGGACGCGGCTCCATCGGGTCGCGAATATCGAGAACCACCTCTCCCCCGGCGGCCTTGAACGCTTCGAACGCCTCGGCGCCCGGCTGACCCGACGTGGCGAGGCCGGGGAGGGGGAGGGAGGCGTTGGGAACGCCTGCGAGGGCTTCGAGGAGGTTAGCCATATGACAAACGTCAACGGTCAACGGTCAACGGTCAACGGGACCCACCCCATGAGAGCAGTTCCCGTTCACCGTTCACCGTTGACCGTTCACGCTGTTCCCGCGGCGAACTCCCCTTACCTTTGAGCCCATGCTCCGTATCGCCATCGCCCAGCTGAAGCCCCTGAAGGGGGCCTATCCGCAGAATCTGGCCCGCCTGGGTGACTTGCTCGGCACCCTCGCCGGCGATCCCGAGCCCCCCGACATCCTGATCCTGCCGGAGACCGCGCTCACCGGCTATTTCGTCGAGGGCGCGGTGCGCGAGCTGGCGCGGAGCGCCGAGGACCTCTACGCCGATCTCTCCCGGCTGCATCAGGCCTCCGGAGCCGCTCCGCTCGATATCGTGGTCGGCTTCTACGAGCTCTGGCGAACCCGGCTGCATAACTCCGCGCTGGTCGCGACGCTGGGCGGTCCCGATGCCGGCATACGCCACGTGCACCGCAAGGTGTTCCTTCCGACCTACGGCGTCTTCGACGAAGAACGCTTCGTGGAGCCTGGGCGATCGGTACGAGCATTCGACACCCGCTGGGGCCGCGCCGCGGTCATCGTGTGCGAAGACGCCTGGCACTCACTGGTACCGACAATCGCCGCGCTGGATGGTGCGCAGCTGCTGGTGATCGTCAGCGCGAGCCCGGCGCGCGGTCTCTCCCCCGACGAGGGAGGCGAAGAACGCCCCGCGAGTCTGCTCCGCTGGGAGCGCACCATCCAGGCGATCGCCGGTGAGCATGGGATCTACGCGGCGCTGGCCCAGCTCGTCGGATTCGAAGGCGGAAAGGCATTCCCGGGGGGATCGCTGGTCGTCGGACCCCGCGGCGACGTGCTGGCGCGGGCAAAAATCTTCGAGGAAGATCTGCTTCGGGTGACGGTGGAGCTCGAGGAGATTCCCCGTGTGCGGGCCGACCTCCCGCTCCTGTCGGATCTCGAAATGCGGCTGCCTCACCTGCTCGATGAGCTGATGCCGTCATCGCGAGGGGCCGACGAGCTCGACGCGAATTCGTCGCGATCGCCCCGGCGCATAGCGGCGCGCGATGACGGGCACGCGCGCCCGCCTCGCAACGACGGGCACGTCCGCTCGCCTCAGCCCTCCCGACTCGGTGCCCGGCACGATCCGCTCACGATCGATCCGGAGCTCACCCGGCGCTGGCTGGTCGAGTTCCTGAAGGATGAGGTGGTGCGCCGTCGCGGATTCGCCCAGGCGGTCGTCGGACTGTCGGGCGGGGTGGACAGCGCGGTCGTGGCGCACCTCGCGGCGGAGGCGCTCGGCGCGGAAAACGTCACGGCCATTCGGATGCCGTATCGCGCCTCGCATCCGGAATCGCTCGAGCACGCGGAGCTGGTGATCGATGGGCTCGGTCTTCGCGCCGAGACCATCGACATTTCTTCCGCCGTGGACGGGCTGGCCGGGAGTCTCGGCGATCGGCCGGATCCGGCGCGACTGGGGAACATCTGCGCGCGGGTCAGGATGACCGCGCTCTTCGACCGCTCCGCGGCGCTTCGAGCCCTGCCGCTCGGCACCGGGAACAAGACCGAGCGACTCTTCGGCTATTTC
>Ga0070707_100002247_pt1 | contig 18418 bp, 18 predicted proteins | sample KBSK5502metaG_FD_65468 | JGI IMG/M metagenome (GOLD analysis project Ga0070707, IMG submission 65468) | Corn, switchgrass and miscanthus rhizosphere microbial communities from Kellogg Biological Station, Michigan, USA - KBS K5-50-2 metaG | ecosystem: Host-associated > Plants > Roots >... | reverse complement strand
GCGGACACTGCAGGTATTGAGCAGCACGACGTCGGCTTCAAGTTCGTTCTCGACGCGCTCATAACCGCGCGCGATCAGCGAATAGGCGACTTGCTCCGAGTCGCGCTCGTTCATCTGGCATCCGTAGGTTTTGATGAAAAACTTCGGCATCGGCGGGCGAAATAATACACAAGCCCGCGCGACGCGCGAACAGCTTTGCGACGATGTCGATCCATTCGACTCGCGTCGCTCGCTTAGGACAGGTTCTCACCGCGGTGGGGTAGCGAAGTGGCCGGGAAAGGGATTGGCGTTTAATCGCTTGCCCGTTTCTGCGTCAGTCGACGGATATGTTCCCGCTTCGTTAAAAATGGCCACGCCGATCACGCCGACGTTTTTCGTGTTGTGATATTTCTCGGCCGCGTACGATTCCCGGACCGGACTGAAGCGAAATGCGGCGACCGCGTCCATGTTTTGCCGAAATCCTTCCACTTTTAATTGCGAATGCGGGGCCATGATATAGCCGGGCTTGCCCAGGGATGCTTTGCGTCCGTCGATCACATCGAGTCCGTCTGCCGACAACACAACTTCGAGCCGCAAGTTTGTTTTGTTACGAACGACAATTGAATAGCGTCGTCCTTCTTCGCCGATGACGAACCAACGATCCCCGACGATTAGTCCGGGAAGAAATCGGCCGCTTTGATCTTTGAGACCGATCGAGATCAAACTTTCCATCGTCGGCGGCAACAATGGCCAACCGCGTCGCCACGGAGTCACGCCAGTCATCGCGCGAATTCCCGCTTCGTCGTTGTAATAGATTGCCGCCATGGCCACAGGATAAAGCGGATCAGTACGATGAAATGTTGTCCAGTCGACGCGTGAAGTGCGCGTTTCGCCCCATTTCGTTCCAAGCCCCGGTCGATCGGCCGGCGCTTGAGCGAACCGAGCCGCTCCCGCACGGCTAACGCTCCCGCTGTTGGAAACTTGTGACGCGCAGGAACAGGAAAGCAGCGCCGCAAGAAGTCCGAGATAAAAATGAAGAGAAAGATTTTTCATGGCGATTATACGCTTTCCAAGTTGTCGATCTTTCCGATTAAATGCGCGCCGCATGAAAAATAATGCACCGGCGGTCGGCATTATTGGCGGGAGCGGGTTGTATCAGATGGAGCAACTGCGCGACGCCACAGAGCACAAAATCGAAACGCCGTTTGGTTCGCCGTCAGATTTGTTGATTGGGGGGACGTTCGGTGAGCGGCAGGTTTATTTTTTGCCGCGGCACGGTCGCGGGCATCGGATTTTGCCGCACGAATTGAATCATCGCGCGAACATTTATGCGCTGCGGTCGCTGAACGTGCGTTGGATCATTGCCGTAACCGCAGTCGGCAGTTTACAGGAAAAATACAAACCGCGAGACATTCTGCTGCCGTCGCAGTTTTACGACCGAACCAGTTTACGTTCGGGCCACACATTTTTCGGCGAAGGAATCGCCGCGCACGTTTCCTTTGCCGAGCCGATCAGCCTTCAGTTGCGCAATCTGCTCGCGGATTGTGCGAAAAAAGTTGGCGTGACCGCGCACAATGGCGGCACCTACGTGAACATGGACGGGCCGGCGTTTTCGACGCGAGCAGAGTCCGAACTAAATCGGCGGCATGGATTTGATGTGATCGGCATGACCAATTTGCCCGAAGCCAAATTGGCGCGGGAAGCTGAGATTGCGCTGGCGACAATGGCGATGATCACGGACTACGATTGTTGGAAAGTGGAAGAGGAACCGGTTTCCGCGCAAACGGTGTTTGGGCATTTAACCGTCAACGCGCAGTCCGCGAAGAGGGTGCTGGTGGAGGCGATCCCGCGGATACCAGCTGAGCCGAACTGGCCGGAGCATTCGGCCTTGGACGCAGCCATGACCACCGAGCGGAGACTTTGGCCCCAGGCGACGATCGACAAGCTGAGGCCTATTTTGGAACGATTCCTGTAGGGAAGTAAAAAAGTTCTTGCTATCCGGACCTCGATTATAGTAATTATAAAAGCGTCGCCAGTATTAACTTCTTTAGTCCAATGAAAATCGAAATCGCCTTTTGTTTGCTCAGTCTCGCCTTGCTGCCAGCCTGTTCGACGACTTCTCAGACCACCGCTGCCAATCAATCACTCGAGCAGCGTTTAATGGCGAAGTACGCCAGCAATGCGACCGAGCCCGGCGCAGTTGGCAACGAAGAGCCTGCTCCTCCGGCTGAAGGTCCGGAAGATGTTCCGGCGGATGCGCCCACATCGGTTGAGCAAAATCCAGCGTTAATGCCGAGTCCGCTGCTTCGTTACTGGGCTTCTTCGCGGACACCGTAAGTTCGGCTTCGTTGCGAAAGTTTTCTTAGTCGGCACGGCTACCGAACGCCGTTGTCGATCTAACGGGAGCGCGCACAGCTTCAAGTTGCCGACCCGTAAAAATCAACTCATCCGGCCGACGGATTGAAGAGCGCCCACGCCAGGAGTGCTCCGGCATCTCGCCAAACTCCCGAGTGACTATCGCCTAACACGACAACGATAATGTCTTTGCCGCCTGCAGTTCCGCTCGCGATCAAACATTTTCCAGCGGCCTCGGTGTAGCCGGTCTTCATGCCATTGCAGTAGGGCAATCGTTTCAAAAGCTTGTTCGTGTTTTCCAACTCGCGGGTCCGCCCGTTCGCGTAGCGAAACATCAGCTGCGGCAAGCAAACGATTGAGCGAATCGTCGGATTCGAATATGCCACTCGCGCGATCGTAGCCAAATCGCGCGCCGTCGAATATTGCCGCGCGTCCGGCAATCCATTCGGATTCACGAAATGAGAATGGGTTGCGCCCAATGCGGCCGCGCGTTGGTTCATTTTCTCGGCGAACGCCTCGATGCTTCCGCCATTGTCGCGTGCCAGGCATCGCGCGACGTCATTGGGACTCTTCACCAGCAATGCGCGGAGCAAATCAATGCGCGAATAAATTTCGCCCGGCTTAATGTTTAGCTTCACCGGTTCGGCGAGCGTGTCGACTTGTGCCACCGTGACCGGGCGATCAAACGAACCGGTTTCAGCCACGATCAATCCCGTCAGAAGTTTAGTCGTGCTCGCGGGCGCGCGAATCTGGTCCGGATTTTTTTCGTAAAGAACTGCGCCGGTGCGGACGTTGATCACGATGACCGAGCTGGCGCTGACTTTGGGAATCGACCCCGGCACCGTTTGTGTCGGCAGGGAATCGTCCTCTGATTCGTGCGATCTCGTCGCGCGATGGGTTCGACGTGGCCGCGGCGTCGCGCTCGCCTCCGAATCGGAATCCGCCGTTGATTTCGATTTCGAGCGCTGTCGATGCGCTGGTACGCCACTTGGCCTGATCTCATTCGGATTTTCCTGATCGGGCGAGATCGGCGTCTCGGCAGCGATGCACGTCAATGCCAGCAAAATTGCGGCGAAGCAGAAATCGAAGCGGCGTTTCACGGGCGGCAAATTAGCGGCAAAGATTCAATTCGCGCAAGCCGCGGTTACAAATCCGAGCCACGCTGGATCAATTCGATTTCGTAACCTTCCGGCGCGTCGATGAAAGCGATCGCACTCCCTCCGGAAGTTTTGTGCGGGCCGTCGGAAAGCGGATAACCTTTCGCCTTTGCTTCGCTCGCGAATTTCTCCAGATCGTCCACTTCGAACGCGAGATGAGTCAGGTCCGGCCCAACGATCACCGGCCCGCTCTCATCAAACTTGCACAGCTCGAGTTCCTCTTCGCTTTGTGGCGCTTTTAGAAAAACCAATTGCGAGCCGCGGCCGGAAGTGTGGCGCCGCGTTTCCTGCAGGCCGAGCACCTCTTTGTAAAACGCGACCGTCTTTTCCAGATCCTGCACCCGATAACGGGTGTGTAAGAGTTTCTTGACCATCGTGTATCTTATTGCCCCGTTAACTGATTAAATTCAAACTCTTCCCCGATGAAACTTCTTATCGCGGCCACCGGCGCCAGCGGTTCGATTTATTTACAACGCTTGCTCGATCAAATCGATGCCGCCTCGCACGAGATTCATCTGGTCATGAGCAGTCACGCCAAACAGGTCGCCAAACACGAGCTCCGCGCATTAAAAATTCCAAAATCGATCAAGCAGCATGCCGAGAACGATCTCAACGTTCCTTACGTCAGCGGCTCGGCGAAGTTTGATGCGATGGTGATTGTTCCCAGTTCAATGGCGACGATTGGAAGGATCGCGTCCGGCTCGAGCGACTCCGCGCTTCTGCGCGCGGCCGATGTTTTTTTGAAGGAGCGCCGCAAATTGATTGTCGTCCCCCGCGAAACCCCGTGGAATCTCATTCACGCCCGCAACGTCGCTACTTTATTGGAAGCCGGCGCCGTTGTTTTGCCAGCGATTCCATCTTTTTACAGTCGGCCCACTTCTATTGTCGATCTTGTCGATACCGTAGTCTGGCGCATTCTCGATCAAATTGGTCTGCCAAGCGCGCGCACTTATCGCTGGGCTGATGCTGAAAATCCGCGCGCAGGTAAGAAAAGGCCTTGAAGATCGAAGGCTGGCGCGCGCGATGGCTGGTCGCGTTTGGATTTCGCTTGCTCCAGGTTTTGGCGCGTACGCTCCGCTATCAAATCGACGACCGCGCGAACGTTCTGGGGAAAGCGGTGGAAGGAAATTACATCGCAGCGCTCTGGCACAATCGCCTCCTGCTGATTTCGTTTGTCCTCAAGAAGTTTTTCCCTCAGCGACCGGGCGCCGGTTTAATCAGTGCCAGCCGCGATGGAGATTTGATAGCGGATGCGACGCACCGTTTCGGGTTTGATGTCGTGCGCGGTTCGAGCTCGCGGATGGGCGCGAGTGCGCTTCGTGAGTTGAGCGAAGTCCTCGTTTCCGGTCGGGACGTTTTGATTACCCCCGATGGCCCGCGCGGTCCGGCTTACGAACTCGGACCCGGTATCATCTTTCTCGCGCAAAAAACCGGCGCGCCGGTAGTGCCAGTCAACATGGAATACTCGAGCTGCTGGCGCGTGAAAAGTTGGGACCGGTTCATCATTCCCCGGCCTTTTTCGAAAGTGCGCGTGATCATCGGCCAGCCGCAGCAAATAAGATCGACATCAACGTCTGAAGAATTCGAAGCCGAGCGCTTGCGGATTCAAAATGCGATGATGTCGCTGGTTGAGCGGCGTTGAGTGATCTAACTTCGAACATGGGAAATCTGATCGACGGCCGCGCCATTGCCGAAAAAGTTTATGTCGATCTTCGGAAAGAAATAGCAGACCTGAAATCCAAAGGCGTCACGCCTGGACTCGCGGTCATGCTCGTCGGCGACGATCCCGCGTCGCGTGCTTACGTTCGCTCGAAAGACAAAATGAGTCGTGAACTCGGCTTGCACTCCGTGAAACTCGAGTTGCCGGCTGAAACAACGCAAAGTGAATTGCTCGCGCGCGTCGAAGAATTGAATCGTGATCCGAAAGTCCACGGCATTCTCGTTCAATCGCCACCGCCCAAACAGATTGACGAAGCGGCGATCGTGGGCGCCCTCGATCCGCGTAAAGATGTGGACGGTTTTCATCCGCTCAATGTCGCGAAGTTGGCGATGGGAGATGAAGCCGGATTTGTTCCCTGCACTCCGCTCGGAGTTCAACGGCTTCTCATTGAAAGCAAGATCGACATCGCGGGCGCGCACGTCGTTGTTCTCGGCCGGAGCATGATCGTTGGGAAACCGGTCGCGCTTTTGTTGATGCAAAAAGCGAAAGGCGGCGACGCCACGGTGACGGTGGCGCATTCGCGCACGAAAAATCTCGAACAGGTCGCGCGCTCGGCCGACATTTTGATCGCGGCAATCGGTCGCGCGCATTTTGTCAAAGCGAATCACGTTCGCGACGGCGCAGTCGTGATCGATGTGGGAATCAATCGCGTGGAAGACAAATCCAATGACCGTGGCTACCGACTCGTGGGCGATGTCGCGTTTGATGAAGTCGCGCCGAAATGCAAAGCGATTACGCCAGTGCCCGGCGGGGTCGGGCCGATGACAATTGCGATGTTGATGTCGAACACGGTCAAAGCCGCGCGCCAGTCGCTTGCGTGATCCTGCCTGTCATCGGACGAAGAAGTATTCGCGGAACGATCGGCAACTGAAGCAACACTGACGCGAACCTAGGTGATAGAACCGCCGCACGCGCGAGTTGATTGATCCAAAGCCGACCGCGATACATCGCGCGATGCGCTCGCGCGAACTCGCGGACGGTTGATTCTCGATCTTCGCCGCGAAGAATTTTAACGATTGCTTTCGCAGCCATTTCGCCGGAGCGCAGCGCGTAATAAATTCCTTCGCCGGTAAAAGGCTCGACCACGCGGGCGGCGTCGCCGATGAAAAATAAATTTTCGTGCGCGGCGGGAATCGGATCGCGCGTCAGCGGCGTGATCGTGCGCCACTGCTGATCGGCACCGAGATTAAAATTTTTCTCGGCCCAGGTTCGAAGCGAGGAAATTGTCGGCGGCGTTCCGACGAGACAAAGATTGAGCTCGCGGTCGTTCACCGGCGCCTGACCTGAATAACCTTCGGGCAAGAATTGGAGCACGACCCTGTTTCCGAAGTTCCGCGGGAGCGGAATGTGCGCTTGCAACGCAACGCGTTCGCGCTCCGGACGAGGGAGCAAATTGCGCAATCGCGCGACGGTTGAATTACGTCCATCAGCGCCAACGACAACGTGCGCAAGAACAGTTTCCCGGACGATGTCGATCTTCCAATATCCGGCCGACGTGCGATCGAATCCGATCAGGGTTGTTTCTTCCCGCACTTCGGCGCCAAGTGCGCGGGCGCGATTGAGGAGGAGATGATCGAACAAACTTCGTTTAATCGCGATCTCCGCGTGATCGCCGCGCGGAAGATCGACATGGAGTTTTTCGCCGCCGATGGAAATGAATTCCACCGCGTCGAGCACGCCGTGCGGCGCTTTTCGAATTTCTCGCGCGACTTCGAGTTGTTCCAGGACCGGCCAGCACGCGGGATTGATGCAATCGCCGCAAACTTTTTCGCGCGGAAATTTTTCGCGTTCGATGACGAGCGTGCGCAGTCCGGCTTTCGCGCAAAACGCAGCGCAGGTCGAGCCCGCCGGGCCCCCGCCGACAATCGCAACATCGACAACTTCCATCTTGGTTCAGTCTGAATCTTCGCAGCGGCGTCTTCAACCTCGCTGGCGCGCGATGTAAAAGGGAACGAGATTGTTTCATGAGCTGGTCGATTCCCATTCTGCGCGTCGCCGGAATCCAATTGCGCATTCACGTCACGTTTCTTCTGCTCATTGGCTGGTTGGCGATTGGGTCGACCGCGGCCGCGATCTTTCTGTTGCTCTTGTTCTTCTGCGTCGTGCTGCACGAATTCGGTCACGCGTTTGCCGCCAAGGCATTCGGCATTAACACTCCCGACATCACGCTCTTGCCGATCGGCGGAGTCGCGCGACTCGAACGCATGCCCGAAGAGCCGGTGCAGGAATTGATCATCGCGGTGGCAGGACCGGCAGTGAATTTAGTTATCGCCGGCTGTTTTTTCCTGACCGGCGGTTCTTTTATTTATCCGCTAACGCTGAGCATGGGACTTCGCGATCTCGTGTTAACGATCAACGTGATGCTTCTGCTCTTTAATTTGCTCCCGGCATTTCCGATGGATGGCGGTCGCGTTTTACGGGCTCTCTTGGCGACACGTTTGAGCTACGCGCGCGCGACGCAAATCGCTGCGAACATCGGGCAAGCGTGTGCGTTCATCTTCGGACTGCTTGGCCTCATGAATGGCAATTACATGCTCGTCTTCATCGCGCTTTTTGTTTACATCGGTGCCTCGCAAGAAGCAGCGCTCGCGCAGATGCGCGACGTCTCGCGGCGATTTCCGGTTTCAAGCGCGATGGTGCGGGAGTTTCGAACTCTACCCGAAGGCGCGACACTTCAAGAAGCGGTTGATGCGTTGCTCGCTACATCGCAACACGATTTTCCTGTGTTGGATGAAAGCGGGAACGTCGCCGGAATTTTGACGCGGCACGATTTGATTGCCGCACTTCGGAAAAATGATCCGGCCATTCGCGTCGGCGACGTGATGCGTCGCGATATTCCGACCGTGACTACTGGAACGCGTTTTGAAGAAGCGTTTCGGATCATGCAGGAATGCAATTGTCCGGCGGTGCCGGTTCTCGACGGGATGAAACGGCTGGTCGGTTTGCTCACGCCCGAGAACGTGAGCGAGTTGATGATGGTGCAATCCGCATTGCCACGCCGACGAGTCGCGTAAGGTGGATCGACCGCTCCGCGGGCGATGCTAAAACAAATGCGGCTTCGCCGCCTAAAATAACATCGAGCAAGGGACTGCTCGATCCACCTCATTTGTCGATCTTGCGAGCAAGAGCAAGATTAAGAGTAAGAGCCGATGCCCGTCGCCAGAAAAGAAAAACCCGATCTGCAAGAGAAGGTGCATGAAGTACCGCACAAGCCCGGTGTGTACTTGATGCGCGACCGATTCAATCGCGTCATTTATGTCGGGAAAGCACGTGATTTACGAAAGCGCGTCAGCTCTTATTTTTTGCCCTCGAAGTTGGCCCAGGCCGATTTGAAAACGCGCGCCATGCTCGAAGCGACTTGGGATTTCGAGACGCATATCGTCCGGAGCGAAGCCGAATCGGTTTTGCTCGAAGGGAAGCTGATCAAGGAGTATCGGCCGCGTTACAACATTTCGTTTCGCGACGACAAACGATTTCTGCTCGTGAAAGTCGACATGACCGAAGAGTGGCCGCGCTTTCGCCTGACGCGCCTGAAGAAAAACGATAACGCGCGCTACTTTGGTCCCTACGCAAACGCGGGCGCGTTGCGACAGACGCTGAATCTACTCCGCAAAAAGTTTGGCGTGCTGACCTTCGGCCGCGGCTCGCCGACCGAGCGCGAATTGAAATCGTCAACCTATCAGGTGCCGGTTCGTTTGAGTGAAATTGCGCCCGAGCAGTATCGCGAACGCGCCGCCCGCGCATGCGAATTTTTGGAAGGTCATTCGCGAGAAATGATCGATGCGCTGGAAGAGCAGATGCAAAAGTCAGCCGACAAAATGGAGTTCGAGAAAGCGGCGGAGTTGCGCAACATGATCGACGACGTCCGCGAGACCACCCGGCAAACGCGGCGATTCACGCGCGGGACCTTGCCGAGCGCGGTCGATCCGAGCGCCGATGTGCAATCGCTCGGCGACGCGCTGCAACTTCCGCGCTTGCCGCGGGTGATGGAATGTTTCGATATCTCGAACATTTCGACGACGCACGTTGTCGCTTCGATGGTTTGTTTTCGCGACGGCGTGCCGGACAAAGACTGTTATCGGCGATATCGCGTTCGCACGGTGGAAGGTCAGGACGATTTTGCCAGCATGGCGGAAGTCGTGAGGCGACGGTACTCGCGCGTTCTTCTCGAAGCGCGCGATAAGAATCCGGACGTAGCCGAATTTTCGCAGGAAAATCCGGCAGAAGCTTTGGAACATGCGAACAATGATCGCGGGAAGTTCGTTGCCGTTCGTCTTCCAGATTTGATCATCGTCGATGGCGGGAAAGGACAACTGTCGTCCGCCTGCCGCGAGTTGCAGCGATTAGGGCTGCACGATCTGCCGATCATTGGGCTCGCGAAGGAGCACGAGGACATTTATCGGCCGGGTTACGCGATGCCGTTGCAACTGCCGGCGGGTTCGGGCGCGCTCCACTTACTGCAACGGATTCGCGATGAGGCGCACCGTTTCGCGAACGCGTATCACCAGCTGCTTCTCAAGAAACGAATCGATGAAAGTATTCTCGATGATTGCCCGGGCGTAAGTCAGAACCGTAAGAATTTGCTCCTGCGAAGATTTGGTTCCGTCAACCGATTGCGTAAAGCGACGGTCGAGCAAATTGCGGCGACGGAAGGGATCGGACAAAAACTGGCCGACGAAGTGCATCGTTTTCTGCGAAGCCATTGATTTATCCACAGATTTCGCAGATTAACGCAGAATTTTTCTGATGAGCCCCAACCGAATCTTCGAAAATCCGCGTAATCTGTGGACGATTTTCGTTTTGTTGCCATTAACTGCGCTTGCACAGCTTCCAACGCCGGCGCCGAGCGCGTCTCCGGAAGAAGAAACGATCGTCCCGACCTTCGAAACGCAAAAACTGGCGCGCGCTTACATTCTCGATATTCCCGCGCCACGCGGCCAGATCACGGACCGAACCGGACTTCCGCTCGCGCAAAACAAAATCAGTTACAATTTGGCGATCAGTTTTCCGACGCCGCTCGATTTTACCGACGCAAAGGCGGTCGCGTTTGCGCGGGAAAAGATCGACAAGGCGGCAAAGTTGACCGGGCGCACGATCAAAATTTCCGACGACGCGATTCTACGCCATTATCACAATCGCGGAATTCTGCCGTTAGAGATCGCGCAAAATCTAAACCAGTCGGAGTACGAAGCGGTTGAAGATCGCGCGAAAGATAATCTCGTGGTGCGCCCGATTTATATTCGGACTTATCCGAATGGGAAAGTCGCGGGACACATCATTGGTTACACTGGCAAGACCGGCCGCAATCTCGACGGCATCATCGACAATCACGAAACGCTCTGGCCGGAAACTGAGGGCCGCGATGGACTCGAGCAGGCATTTAACGAAATGCTCACCGGCAAGCACGGCGAGTACAAACTCACGTTCGACAAAGACGGACGAAAAACATCGGAGAAGATTATCAAGTCAGCCGTGCCCGGGAACAACGTCGTCACCACTTTGGATTTGCGATTGCAACAGCTCGCCGAAAAAGCGCTCGAATCGAAAGCAAAGCGCGGCGCGATCGTGATTGTCGATCCAAGCGACGGCGACATTTTGGCAATGGCGTCGCGACCAACATTCGATCCGAACCTTTTTGTTCCCTCAATCTCGGCCGAAAAATTCAAAGCGCTCCAGGACGATCCGGACCTGCCGCTACTCGCGCGCGCATTTCGCTCAGCTTATCCGCCGGGCTCTGTGTTTAAGATTGCGGTCGGCATGGCCGCGCTCGAAACCGGCGCAGTTCATTCGGACGATCTTTATCAATGCGTGCCCGGGATTCAGATCGGCAATCTCACGTTTCACAACTGGAAGAAGGGCGACCAAGGCGCTCTCAATTTTGTCCAGGCACTCACGCAATCGTGCGACACGTGGTTTTATCAGGTGGGAATTAAGACCGGCGCGGATCCAATCATCGAATGGGCGCTCAAACTTGGGTTCGGAGCGAAATGCGGAATTCCGTTGCGCAGTGAAGCCGATGGGCGCGTGCCGAACGACGAATACATGAAAGCGACGCACGGCCGCAAAATTCTCAATGGCGACATCGCGAATTTGTCGATCGGTCAGGGCGACACGCTGGTCACGCCGCTCCAAATGGCGCAAGCGATGTCGATCGTCGCGAATGGCGGCAGAGTTTATCAAACACGGCTCGTGCGTCAGGTGCAGTCACCAGATCAACAAGTTCTGACCGCCTATGAATTGCGCGAAAAACGTTCGATCGATGTTTCGGCGGCAACGATGGAGCAAATTCGTGCGGGAATGATTGAAGTTGTGAACGGTCCGAACGGCACCGGCCATGAAGCGCAACTCGACGGCGTTTCTGTTGCGGGAAAAACCGGAACTGCTCAATGGGGCCCGAAAAATAAAGAGCGCACGGCCGCTTGGTTCGCCGGATTTCTGCCGGCGGAAGAGCCGAAGTACGCGTTCGCCGCCGTTTACGAAGGCGACGTTGGCAGCAAAGTGCACGGCGGCACGACTGCAGCCCCGATGATCGCGGACATTTTCCAGGACATTTACAAACGGACCGCGAGCAATCGTGATCGGCGCCAAGAAACGCAACCGATTCGCCGGGCTCAGCCGGTCGAAGAGGACACGTCTGATTAATTTTATAGCGGCGGTCTATGACCGCCGCTACAGTCAAGCTGCGGCAGTTTCCTTCGGCAGCTCCATGGTTCCTTTGAACTTCGACGGCCCTTCTTCGACGCCGAAATTTTCGGAATGGAGGTTGTCGATCTTGGCGAGATCGTCCGCAGTCAACGGCGGACAATCGGGCGCTTTGGCGAACTCGACGAGTTGCTCTTCGTTGTAAATATTCGGCAATGTTGAAGCGACGCGATCGTCGGCGAGCAACCAAAGCAACGCGGCCTGGCCGAGTGTGCGGTCGGAGTTTTCGAGAAAGCGCAGCTTCTCGATCTTTTTGACTCCGTTGAGTAACCAACTTCGTGGGCGATGGCTGCGGTGATCAGTCGGCGGGAAAACGGTGTCGGCGGTGTATTTGCCTTCCAACATTCCAGACGAGTGGGTCACGCGAATGAGAAACATCGTGTCTTTGCCGAGCTCGGTCGCAACGTCCTGCATCGCGCGGCCGGGATGTTGCTCGAGCATATTGTAAATGTGCTGAATGCTCGTGACGTCGCGCTCGCGAATGCAATTCACGCCTTCGTAAAGCCAGCCGATCGCCGGTCCGAGCGCGATGCCGTAGTAACGAATTTTTCCGGACGCTTTTAATTTCTCGAGCGTCTTCCAAAGCGGATCGTCATAAATTTGTTCCATCCGGATGTTGTGAAGCTGCAAGAGATCGATGCGATCGGTTTTCAATCGTTTCAACGCTGCGTCAGTCGCGCGTTCGATCGCTTCCGGCGAAAAATCCTGCGGAATCTCGCGCTGACCGCGGCCGCGCGCTTCGCCGTAGTTCACGAAATCGTAGCCAACCTTGGTCGCGATCGTGATTTGGTCGCGGTTTTTTGGAAAAGCTTTGGCGATCAACTCCTCGCTCAGTCCATTGCCATAAGTATCGGCGGCGTCGAAGAGCGTCACGCCGAGATCGAACGCCTTGTGCATGAGCGCGATCGCTTCGCCCTCGGTGAAATTTCCCCACCAACCGGTCGAGACGGTCCAGAGTCCGAAGCCGACTTCGCTGACGGTCAGGTCGGTGTTCTTGTAAGTTCGAAACCTCATTGGTCGAAGATTAAACGCTCAAGGCTGAACGCTCAACACCCAACGTCCAATGCCGACGGGTTTTCTCTGAATTTAAGCGTTGGACGTTGCGCGTTGGGCGTTGGACGTTTTCTCCGATCAAATGGTGCAAAAGGCAGACAGCGGGCTCCTGATCGTCGGCCACGGATCAACGGTGAATCCAGATTCGAGCGCGCCGACACTGGCGCATGCGGCGGAGATTCGGCGGCGAAATCTTTTCGGCGAGGTGCAGTGCGCGTTTTGGAAGGAAGAGCCGAGCTTGCGCGACGCGATTTTTCTTTTTGATCCGGCGGCGATCAAAAACGTTTACGTCGTTCCGAATTTCATCAGCGAAGGTTATTTCACCCAGACGGTGATTCCGCGCGAGCTGGAGTTGAATGACAAAGTCGCGAAGCGTGCGAACGGGCAGATCTGGAATTACGGCGAGCCGGTTGGGAATCATCCGTCGATCACGGAGTTGTTGGTCAAACGCGCGCACGAGATCGCGCCGGGCGTTCGCGAAAACGAAACGAGCCTCCTGATTGCCGCGCACGGGACCGATCTAAATGAAAACAGCGCAGTCGCGGCGAAACGCGAAGCAGAGAAAATTCGCGCGTTGGGTCGTTATGCTGACGTGCTCAACGTTTATATGGAAGAGCCCCCGCTGATTTCCGATTGGAAGACGTTGGCGAAAACTCGAAACGTTGTCGTGGTTCCATTTTTCATCTCCGACGGCCTTCACAGTTACGAAGACATCCCGATCATGCTCGGAATCGCGAAGGAAAGATCGAGCAAAGCAAAAGGCGCAGAAGTTTTTCGCCGCGCTCCGTACAAGATCGACAATCGGTCGCTGTTTTACGCCAGCTCGATCGGCACTGACCCACGGATCGCGGACATCATTGTCGAGCAGGCCGCAGCATTGGCAGAGATTGGTTCACGAAGTTAACTAACGAAAAGTTGCGCACGCGCCCGGCCTCGCAATCTTTCCTGACCGCAACGTGATGTTGCATCCAGTTTTATGCATTCAGAGACGCTCAAGAAACTCCAGGACATCGGTGCGTTTGTTCTGGCCAGCGGCTGCACCAAGAAGACCATCAGGCAAGTCGCGGAGATGATCCGGGCCGCGCGTGATTATCGCTTCATTGCGATTTACAAAATCGTGAAAGACGAGTTCGTGATCATGGCCGGGACTGGAAACGAACCGCCGACCTATCCGCGCTTTCCGACGACGCAGGGGCTGTGCAGCGCCGCGCTGGAGTCGGGAAAAGCGATCGTGGTCGGCGATGTAGCGAAGGATAAACGTTATCTGCCGACGTTTCACACCACGCGCTCGGAAATCATCGTTCCAATGAAGAACGAGCATAAGCACATTGTCGGCATGCTCGACGCTGAGAGCGACAAGTTGAACGCGTTCGGCGACGAAGATAAACAGTTTCTCGAACGCGCGGCCGGACTGATCGCACATTGCCTCGCCTGATTGGCGCAATGCCAGGAACGCTCGACTCGCTTCTGAGCGATGGCGGCCATTTCGGACAAATTCTGATTCGAAAGAGGGGCGAGGGATTCGTTCTCTGTCATCGCAACGACGAAAGCAAAAACGACTTCGAAACTTTTCGCCGTGCGGATGACGCAATCGGGATCGCGCGTTACGACGACGCCGGAAACTATCGACCGCTGAAAACCGCGCCGAACCTGCGCCGCGGCTGGCGCTTGGAAGTTGTCGATCTTAACGAACTGCGGCGCGCGTTGGATTATTTTTATCCTGGCCGACTAGCGGTGCTCGACGCGTGGAAGAAGAATCGGCTCACAATAACGCCGCTGCGCGAAACCCTGGATCGACAATCGGGAATGTATCGCGTGGCGGCCAAAATTTCCGATGAACAAGCCAACGAAGTTGTTGGAAAGATCTGTCGATCAGATAGCGGCTGTTTGCGAACGATCTTGTGGACGCGCGACAAGAATGCCACTGTTCCATCAACAAAGCTGCCGCCGGAGAAATTTGATCCGGCGCGCGATCAAACAGGTCGCGCAGAGAAAGCGATTCCGCTGCTGTGTCGGGAGATTTGCAGCCTGTTACTGAACGAGTGCCGCAAAGTCGTCAAAGGCGAGACCGACGAATGATTGTTCGCGCGAAAGTCGTCGTGACGATGGAAGGTCCGCCGATCGGAAACGGCGCAGTCGCTGTGATTGGTGATCGAATTGTCGATGTCGGAAAGTTTTCGGAAATCTCAGCGAGGCAGGGGAACGAAGACGTTGTCGATCTTGGCGAGCAAGCGCTGTTGCCCGGACTAATCAATGCGCATTGTCATCTCGATTACACCTGCCTGCGCGGAAAAATTCCGCGGCAAAAAACGTTCACGGATTGGATCCGCGCGATTAATGCGCAAAAAGCAAAGCTCTCACCTGAAGATTACGTTCGTTCGATCCACGACGGCTTTGCCGAAGCGAAGAAGCTTGGAACTACGACGATCGTGAATCTGACTGCGGTTCCAGAACTAGTCTCGCGAATCGAAGCGCCAATTCGGACCTGTTGGTTTCCAGAGTTAATCGACGTGCGCGAGCAAATCAGTGGTGAAGACTTGAATGCATTATGCATTCAAGTCTCCGAGGCAAGGAAGTATTGGGGTCTCGCGCCCCACGCGCCGTTTACTGCTTCGGCAAACTTGTATCGGCGCTGTGAAGAAATTGCGGCGCGCGAAGATGTTTTGCTGACGACGCATTTGGCGGAATCGCGCGAGGAGATGTCGATGTTTCGTGATGCGAATGGTCCGCTCTACGATTTCCTCAAAGAAATCGGGCGGGACATGAGCGATTGCGGGCACGGGACGCCCGTCGATCGCGCGATTAAGGATACCGCCAATCCGGCTCGGACTCGCCCCTACCTGCTCGTGCATTTGAACGAGCTGGCCGAAAGCGATTTTGATTTGTTGGCAACGTCGACAGTGAAATCTGACGTTGTTCATTGCCCGAGGAGTCACGCGTATTTTGGGCATGAGCCGTTTCAGTTTCAAAAACTTCGAGAGCTTGGATTTAATATCTGTCTCGGAACGGACAGTCTCGCGAGCAACGATGATTTGAGCTTGTTCGCGGAGATACGGGCGTTTCAAAAAGAGCTTCCGGATGTCGTGCCGGAAGAGATTTTGAAAATGGTGACGGTGAATTCAGCGCGCGCATTGCGACAGGAAAATGCGCTCGGCAAAATTCGGCCGGGATTCTTTGCGGATTTGATCGCGATCCCGACGGCAAGATCGACATCGGTGTTTGAGGAGATCGTCGCGTTCGATCAGCCGGTCAGCTGGTCGATGCTTGGCGGCAAGATCCAAGGAACGGCGGCTTCATAGCCGCCGACTAACCAAACGGTGCTCTGGAGAGCGCCGTTCCTTGTTTTCTCAAAACCGCTTTCTTTTTCTCAAAAGTGAAATATTCTCCGCCCTGAGATTTCTCCTATGGCCAAGATCGTAATTATCGATGACGAACCGGCAATGGTGGAGGTCATTGTGACTCTCTGCCGCGAAAAAGGACACCAGGTTTTCCCATTCAACGCCGCGCCCAAGGCGGTCGAGCAATTGGATAGTATCGCGCCGCAGGTCGTGATCGCCGACATCAAAATGGAAACGATGACAGGGTTCGATGTGCTCCGGCACGTGCGCGAGCATCATCGTCAAACGGCGGTGATTTTGATCACCGCTTACGGAACGGTCGAGACGGCGGTCGAGGCGATGAAGATGGGCGCGTACGATTACGTAACGAAGCCGTTCAAGATCGACGAGCTGCAAATGACGGTGCAGCGCGCGCTCGATTATCAAGCGGCGCTCCGCGAGAACGTTTATCTGCGGAAGGAACTCAAGAACCGCTACAAATTTGAAAACATCATCGGCACGAGCCAGAACATGCAGCACGTTTACAATTTGATCGGCAAAGTCGCCGATACCGACAGCACCGTGTTGATCATCGGCGAAAGCGGGACCGGCAAGGAGCTCGTGGCGCGCGGATTGCATTTCAACTCGAATCGGCAGCATCATCCGTTTGTCGCGATCAATTGCAGCGCACTACCGGAAAATTTGCTCGAGTCGGAATTGTTCGGTCACAAAAAGGGTTCGTTCACGGGAGCAGTCGCGGATAAGCGAGGTTTGTTCGAAGAAGCGAACCTCGGCACGATTTTTTTGGACGAAGTGAATTCAATGGCGCCGCCGCTCCAGACGAAACTTCTGCGCGTGTTGCAGGAGCGCGAAGTGCGCCGCGTTGGCGACAACAAGAGTTCGCCGGTGAACGTGCGCGTCGTCGGGGCCACCAATGAACCGCTGCTACCGAAATTAAAAGATGGAACATTCCGCGAAGATTTATATTACCGGCTCGCGGTGATTCCGATCGAGATCCCGACATTGCGTGAACGACTCGAGGACGTGCCGCTTTTAGTGAATCACTTTTTGCAGAAACAGGCGAGCTCGACTGGCAGTGAGCCAAAGAAGATCGACCCGGAAGCGTTGGATATCCTGGGTCACTACAATTATCCGGGAAATGTTCGCGAGCTCGAGAACGCGATTGAGCGCGCGTGCGCGTTATGTGAGAACGATTTGATTTTGCCGACCGATCTGCCGCCACACATTGTCAGTCACGCCAAGGGTGATAAGCAGGACCAAGTGTTGGCGAGCATGCCGGTCGGAGAAACACTGGACGATTTCGTCCAGCAGCAGGAACGCAATTACATCGAAGCGACCCTGCAACATTGCGATGGCGCGCGCGAAAAAGCCGCGAACATGCTCGGGATCAGCATGGCTACGCTCTATCGCAAGATCGAGCCGAAGAAAAAGTAAGCGGCGACAGTTTTAACCGCGCTTGGCGAAGATGCGGAGTTGATCGGCCGCGTCCTGAACTTCCTCGAGCTTTTCGAGCGCGGCTTTTTGTTTGGCCAAGACTTCATCGTTAGCCGCCTTGATTTTCTCGAGAAGTTTGATCGCATCGGGAATCGATTGAACATCTGATGGCGCCGCCGCTGCGGCAGCGGCAGTAGTTGTCGATTTTGCCGCGGTCGTGTTTGCCGCCTGGACAATGATCGGAGTGGGTGATTGCGCTTTCGTGATCGCGAAAGCGACGAACAAAACAAAAAAGAAAATAATTTTTCGGCGCATTTTTATCGTGTTCGTTTCGTGTAGATGCGCGCGTCGTGAATGATATCCGCGAGATCGTTCAGTTTCTCCTCAATCTTGGCCTGGTTCTCGGCGAGCTGGGCCTGCTGAGTTTGAACTTCTTTGATCAGGGCAAGAAGTTTTTGCTCCTGATTCGCGTCCGGAGTTTGGGCGAGACCGAACGGAATTGTCGCTAAGGCGATGAGCGACAGCACAATCAGAGTTCGTTTCATCGAGGATTGGTTGAACAAGTTAACTAGCAAGTCGTGTTCCTGAATCGTTGGCCAAACGCGAAATTGCCGGTCACATGAGGGCTGCGGCGCGCAACCTGCTTGCCTGTCGCTCGCCCGACAGTAAACTCCACGTAT
>Ga0070707_100002245_pt1 | contig 18429 bp, 15 predicted proteins | sample KBSK5502metaG_FD_65468 | JGI IMG/M metagenome (GOLD analysis project Ga0070707, IMG submission 65468) | Corn, switchgrass and miscanthus rhizosphere microbial communities from Kellogg Biological Station, Michigan, USA - KBS K5-50-2 metaG | ecosystem: Host-associated > Plants > Roots >... | reverse complement strand
CGGCGGACCGGCGGACCCGAGAGACGTTCTAGGTTCTATGTTCGACGTTCTACGTTCGTCTCCAGGACTGCTCCAACGGAGAACGTCGCACGTCGAACGTCGAACGTCTTCATCCTCCGGTCAGTCTCTTCAGGGCAAGCTTGAGATATTCACCAAACTCCTCCGGCGCCTCCGTCCGCGCGATGGCATCGACCGCACGTTCGGCTTCGGCCTTGCGGTAGCCCAGGTTGACGAGCGCCGAGAGGACATCGTCGGCCGAGACGGCGGCCGGCGCCGCGGCCTGCGGTTCGGCGGCGAACTTCGAGGACTTTTCGGCGAGCTCCAGCACCATCCGCTCGGCCGTCTTCTTTCCCACGCCCGGGATCGCGACCAGCCGCCGCACGTCCTGCCCTCGGAGCGCCTCGACCAGTTCCGCTGGAGGGATGCCGGAGAGGACCGTCAGGGCAACCCGCGGGCCGATCCCGGCGACGGAGAGGAGCATCAGAAAGAGCGAACGTTCCCGCTCCGTTAAGAAACCATAGAGGGCGAGCGTGTCCTCGCGAACGTGCGTGTGGATCCAGAGAGTGACCGGATCTTCCGCCTCGGGCAGCTCGTAGAAGGTCGAGAGGGGGATGTGGACGAGGTACCCGACGCCGCTTACGTCCAGCACGACCTGATCGGGACTCTTTTCGGCGAGGCGTCCTGTCAGGCGGCCGATCATTGGCGGGATTTTAGCGGTCGGCAATCAGCGTTCAGCTGTCATCCAGTCTCCCGCGCCCAGCTGAGCGCTGACCGCTGAATGCGGAAAGCCCTACCCCCGCCTTCGCGTTTCGGGCATGAACGACTGCAGCAGATCCTCGTTGATTTCGACCTTTTTCTCCGTCCTCAGCTGTTGTAGGGAGGAGCGGATCAAGCGCTCGGCCTCCCGCCCGCGAAGGCTCTCGGCGATCTCCGATTTCTGCGCTTCGAACGTCGTAGGCGCAGGCGTGTTTCGAGTTAGGACGCGGAACAGAACGAATCCCCCGGGGACCGAGATCGGTTGGCCGGCCTGTCCCGAAGCAGTCGCGAAAACCGCCGCCGAGAGCTCGGGCGCGTTGCCGATCTCCGGCACCGGGCCTCCCGGGGAGAACTCCGGCGTCGTCTTGACTTCCGTCTGGTAGCGCTGGCTGATCGAGGCGAGAGTCGCTCCCGCCGCGAGCTCGCGCACGGCCGGCTGAAGCTTGTCGATCCCTTCTTTCTCCCGCCGCTCGGCCTGATAGTCCAGACCCACACGCGCCTTGATCTCGACGAAGGGCGAAACGCCGGCCGGTCGGTCCTCCGCGACTTTGACGAAGGCCGGACCCCGCGCAGTCGTGACCGGCGACTTCGAAAGTTGGCCGACCTTGAGACCCCAGACCTGCTCGGTGAATTTCGGGCTCGATCCAATTCCGGGCACAGACTCGCCCTGGGAGAACCACGGGGTCTCGTTGTAGAAGATGGTGTCGTTGTCGGCGAGCTTGCGAAGCTCCTCGTCGGAGGTGTTTTTCACCTGCTTCAGCCGCTCCGCCAGATCGCGAGCGCGGCGTTCCGTCTCTGCTTCCGCGCGCCTTCCCGCCAGATCGGCCGAGATTTGCGCCTTCACCTCCTCGAAGCTCTTGACGTGCGGCGGAATCTTTCCGGTGACCTTGATGACGTGGTAGCCGTACTGCGTTTTGATGGGGCCAGCGATCTGGCCCGGCGAAAGCGCGAACGCCGCCTGCTCGAACTCCGGCACCATCTGTCCCTTCGAGAAGGGGGGAAGCTGACCGCCGTTGCCCTTGCCGGAAGGGTCTTCTGTATTGTCGTTGGCGAGCTTGGCGAAGTCCTCCCCCTTCTTGGCGCGCTCGGCGAGTGCCTCCGCCCTGGCGCGCGCCTCCGTTTCCGCCGCCGGCCCCTTCGAAGCGTCGGCGCGGATCAGGATGTGTGCGGCGGCGATCTGCTCGGCCACGGAGAAGCTGTCTTTGCCGCGCTCGTATTCGGCGCGCAACTCCGGTTCGGGAACGAGAACCTTCGATTGGACCCGCGCCCGTTCCACGAGAAGGTACTTCGCGCGTCGCTGCTCGGGCGTGCGGTAACGGTCCTTGTGTTTCTCGTAGAACGTTTTCAAGTCCGCCTCTGTCGGGCCCGCGCCGCTGTCCAAGCGGCTCGCCGGAATCTTGATGTACTCAATCGTGGCCTTCTCGTTGCGCGATGCGAACTCCTTGCGGACCTCCGATTCCGGCACCAGAATGGAGGCCTTCACCATCGCGAGGTACTTCTGCGCGAGCAGGCTCTCGCGCACCTGGTCCTCGAAGTGTTCGGGTGTGAGTCGGTTGGCCGCGAGCACCTGCTGGTATTTCTCGCGGCCGATGAACTGACCGTTCTGCTGAAATGTCGGGATCGAAACGATGTAGTTGGAGACCTCCTGGTCCGAGACCTGGAGGTGAAGCTTTCGGGCCTGGTCGAGCTGAAGCCGGCTGTCGATCATCCCGTCCAAGACCTGTCGAGGTAAGTCCATCGCCCGGACAAGCTCCGGCGAGAGATTGCCCTGGTAGAGGCTCTGTTGCTGCTGATAGACCTGACGGTAACGAGCGTCGAACTCGGCAGCGGAGATCGTCTCTCCACCGATCCGGGCGACGGTCTGATTGGAGAGCGAGCTGCCGGCCGGGTTGCCCCCCGAGAAGAATACGAAGCCGACGACGAACACGATGATGACGGCGAAGAGCGTCCACTTCAGGTGGTGGAAGCTCTCGCGCATGACCTTTAGCATTCAGAAACCTCCGGTCAAGAGAACCGGGGACTATAGCCGACGCAAGGCGCTGGGCGATAGGCGTCGGGCGCTGGAAGGGGAGAGGGATCCCGGGCTCTCAGGGAGCGCCGAGCACCCAGCGCCGAGCGCCCGGCCCGGCTGTTTGTGCTATAAGCAAACTGGTTAAGTCTCGCAAATCCGGGAATTTATGCCTCATAAGAAGCCCGCTCAGCCTGTCGGCGGGGATATCGACTGGTTCGTCATCCCCATCGAGAGGATCCGGCAAGCGGCTGTCCTTGCGCTGATCGTCGTCGTGGCGGCGGGGCTGGGTTTCTTGATCTACGTGCGCACCAGGCGGTCTCCGGAGGAGAAGGCGAAAAGCGAGATCGCGTCGGCGGTCAAGCTGCTCTCGCGAGCCTCTTCCTCTCCCTCCTCGGCGCGGCCCGGGTCGGCCGTCGCGCAGGCGCGCGATCTGCTAACCAGCGCTCAGGAATCCTTCGAGAAGAAGGGCTTCGACGAAGCGTTCCGACTGGCCGTCGAGTCGGAATCCTACTCACGGCGCGCAGTCTCGGGCTCCGGGTCCGAGGAGTCGGGCGACGCGTCCTTCATCTTCGTCGAGGGGGACGTCTCGGTGCAAACGGCCGGGCGCTCGACCTTCGAACCAGCGCGGCAGCGGGAAGCCCTCTATGACGGAGATTTCATCAAGACGGGCCGAACGGGATCGTCCGAGATCATGTTTTCCGACGGCACGCTCTACACCATTCGCCCCGGCTCTCTCTTCGAAGTGCGCCGGCCAACCTCGACCGATGTCTCGGGCAGCCAGGTCAAGGTGGTCTCCGGAGCGATCAACGTCTATACCTCCGGCGCCAGCTCTACCGTCGCCACGGACTCCGCGACGGCGTCGATCGGCAAGAGATCCCGAGTGTCGGTGGACGTCGAAGCGGGGCAGAAGACGCAGGTCACCACCTTCCGCGGCCGGACGACGGTCTCCACGGGGAGGGACACGGTCGTGCTGAACGACCGGGAAAAGGTCGTGGCGACTGCGCGGGGCGGAGCCATTTCGGCCAAGGAAGTGGTGCCCGACTCCCCGCTGCTCCTCCTGCCGGCGGATAACCGCATCTACGACTTGAAGACGGGAGACTTGATCGAGCTCAAGTGGAGTCCCGTCTCCAAGGCCTCGCGCTACCGAATGCAAATCTCGCGCTCGCGCCTTTTCGTTCCGGACTCGACCGAGGTGGATCTGGATGATCGTGTCGAGACGTCGGCCCGAGTAAAGGTCTCGCGGGAAGGCTCCTACTACTGGCGGGTTGCGTCGCTCAACCCCGAGGGCAACGCCTCAGACTGGAGCATCGTGCGGCGCTTCAAGATGCTGACGGAGCCGCCGCGCCAGGTCGCCGGCGGACAGCCTCCGCGGCTGACGGTCTCTTCGCCGCAGCAAATGGGGAACCTCTTCCTCATCTTCGGCAGGACGGACCCCGGAGCGATCGTGACCGTCAATGCCGAGCCCGCGGATGTCGAGCCCGACGGTTCCTTCAAGAAGACTATTACGATCGAGAGGGAGGGTTACTCGACCCTGGTTATCAAGGCAGTCGACGCCGGGGGAAACGAAACGGTGAGGCCGGTGAGGGTGTTTGTAGAGTCTTTGTGACAAGTTGTCAGTTGTTAGAAGTTATCAGTTATCAGTTGTCAGTTATCAGTTTGAGAATGGAGAACTGAGAACTGAGAACTGAAAACTGAGAACTGAATACGCCTGAGGGGGTTTTGTTTGGCCTTCAAATCCGTCTTTTCGATTTTTTCCAACGATCTTGCCGTCGACCTGGGGACGGCCAACACACTGGTCTTCGCGCGAGGGAAGGGGATCATCGTCCGCGAGCCGTCGATCGTGGCGGTGAACAACCTGACCAACCGCGTCGAGGCGGTCGGGACCGAGGCCAAGGAAATGCTTGGCCGGACCCCCGGCAACATCGTTGCGATCCGTCCGATGAAGGACGGCGTGATCGCGGACTTCGAGGTGACCGAGAAGATGCTCGACCACTTCATCAAGAAGGCTCACGGCCGGTCGCTCTTCGTCCGGCCGCGCATCGTGATCTCCGTCCCATCCGGCATTACCCAGGTAGAAAAGCGGGCCGTGCAGGACTCGGCGCTGCGCGCAGGAGCCTCGGAGGTCTTCATCATCGAGCAGGCGATGGCTGCGGCGATCGGAGCAGGGCTTCCCATCACCGAGCCCGCGGGCAACATGATTGTGGACATCGGCGGCGGCACGACCGACGTCGCGGTCATCTCGCTGGCCGGGATCGTGTACAGCCGATCGGTGCGGATCGCCTCCAACGAGATGGACGAGGCAATCATCCAGTACGTCAAGCGCAAGTACAACCTGTTGATCGGTGAGCGCACCGCCGAGCAGATCAAGATCGAGATCGGATCCGCGCATCCGCTGGACGAGCCGCTCACGATGGACATCAAGGGCCGCGACCTGGTCGAGGGAGTTCCCAAGACGCTCACCCTGACCGACGAGGAGGTTCGCGAGGCGCTCTCCGAGGTTGTCGCGGCGATCGTCGAGAGCGTGCGCGTCGCTCTCGAGCGCACACCTCCGGAGCTCTCGGCCGACATCATGGACAAGGGAATCATCATTACCGGAGGAGGCTCTCTGCTGCGCAACCTCGACCGCCGACTGCGCGAGGAGACGGGCCTTCCGATCTCCTATGCGGAGGACCCGTTAGCGTCCGTCGTGCTCGGCACCGGGGCGATGCTCACCGATATGGATCTGTTGCGGAAGATCAGCATTACATGACCCGGAGCCGGGAAACGGGAGACGGGAGACGGGAGACGACAGAGAAGGTGCGGAAGTTTTCGTCTACCGTCTACAGTCTACCGTCTCACGCACCATGAGATTCTCCACCCCCCAGGTCGAGGTCATCGGGCCGCGTCGCCGCCGCGGCGGCATGGTGCTGGCCTCCGTGCTGGTCTTCTGCATCCTGATCCTTTCCGCTCAAGCGCCCGCGCGCGGCCGGCGGGGATCGGTGCTTCAGTCCTGGATTCTCTCCGCGGCGGCCCCCGTCGCCACCGCCGTCTCCTCTCTTTCGCGTTCCATCTCGGGCGGAATCGACTGGCTCGAACAGCTGTTTGCCGCCCGGTCGGAGAACGCCGGCCTGCGGAGGGATCTCGCGCGGCGGGACCGGGAGCTCTTTCAGCTGCGAGCGCGTCTAGCTCAACGAATCGAGGGGGAGCGCCTGCTCGCCGCTTCCGCGTCAGTCCCCAAGGTGCTCGGCGCCGCGGCGGTTCTCCTGGTCGAAAACCGCGCGGGACTCCAGAGCGCCGTCGTCGGGGCGGGATCGGCCCAGGGCGTGCAACCGGGCTCGCCGATCGCGGTGCCGCAGGGTCTGGTGGGAAGGGTGATCACTGTTGGGCGCTCCGTCTGTCGGGCGCAGCTTCTCATCGATGCCTCGGCGGCAGCGGGCGCGCGAATCGTCCGAACCGGAGAGCTCGGCGTCGTGCGCGGAGACGGCCGCGGAGGTCTTCGCTTGAACAATGTGGCGACGACCTCCACTGTGCGGCCGGGAGATCTCCTCGAGTCCGCCGGCATCGATGGCATCTATCCGCGCGGCGTCGTAATCGGGCGCGTGGCCCGAGTCTCGCGCAGCGGAAATCTCTTTCTTGACATCCGGGTGAGTCCGGGTGCCCCCTTTTCGCAATTGACCGACGTCCTCGTGCTGGCTCCTTCGCCGGCGGCCGCGGAGGGCCCGGAGGGAGTGCGGAGTGGCCGTCCGTGAAGTGGACGCGCCTCGCCGTTCTGGCCGCCGCGGCGACGGCTCTGCAGTTCTTCGTGGGAAGTTCCCCGCACCGGGCCGTCTGGCCGGTGGACTTCTTCCTGCTGGCGACGGGCGTGGTTGCCCGCGGCGGAGACTTCGTTCGAGCGGTGGTTGTCGGGGGACTCCTGGGCTTTCTGGAGGACGCTCTCAATCAGGACCTGCTCGGGATGAACGCCTTTGCGAAGGCCGTTCTCGGCTACGGGCTCGCCATGCTCTCCGTGCGATTGATCTTCGGTGGTCCCTGGGCAGTGGGGGGAGCCCTGGCAGTAGCGTCGTTCGCCAACGATGCGATCGTAGCCGTGCTCGCCGCGCTTCTTCTCCAGGCGCCGGTCGTTCTTTTCTCCCGCGAGGCGATCTGGCGCGCCGCCGCGACCGGCGCGACCGCGGCCCTGCTCGAGGCCGCGCGGCTCTTCCCCTGGCGGGAGTGGTGGGAGAAGAGGCAGCTGAGAAGACTACGATGAGAGCCGGAAGACGGGAGGCGGAAGACGGAAGACGAATCGGGAGAGTCGTCGCCTTGTCGTCTGTCGTCTGCCTTCTACCGTCTTCCGTGCGCCCGGAGGGCGCGAGATGCTGAGGGTCCGCGAGAACCGCCGCGAGTTGTCTCGCCGCGTCGAGACACTGCGCTTAGCCGTCGGCATCGTCTTCGCGCTGCTCGCCTTCAGCTACTGGTACGTCCAGATCGTGCGGGGGGACTACTTCTTCGCGCTCTCGGAAAACAACCGCCTCCGTTCGGTCCGCATCAACGCGCCGCGGGGGTACGTCCTGGATCGCCACGGCGGGATCCTCGTCGACAACGAGCCGGCCTACACCCTTCACCTCTACCGAAGAGAAGCGAAGGACCTGACGGCTTCCATCGACCTTGCGGTCCAGGTCTTGAAGCTGCCGCGGGAGCAGGTGCGTGGGCGCATCGAGCGCGGGTTGCGCGAGCCGGAGTTTCGGCCGATCCCGATCGCTGAAAACCTGCGCATCGAGGAAGTCGCCGCGATCGAGGTCCATGCCCCCGAGCATCCGGAGTTTGCGATCACCGTCTCCCAGCGGCGTCTCTACTCGCGCGGCCCCGAGGCCGCGCACGCGCTCGGATATTTGTCCGAGGCGAGCCCCGAGCAGATCCAGTCGGGAGAGGGCGACTACCGTAGCGGCGGCTGGATCGGGCAGAAGGGGATCGAGGGCTCCTACGAGCGCCTGCTCGCGGGCGTCGACGGCGAGCGCCGAGTGATTGTCGACTCGCACGGCCACGAGATCGCCGAGGAGCGGCGCGTGGAGGCGCGTCCTGGTCAGAATCTCTACCTGACACTCGACCTCGGACTCCAGGAGATCGCCGAGAATTATTTCCGCGATCGCGTCGGCTCAGCCATTGCACTCGATCCGCGAAACGGCGAGATCCTGGCGCTGATCTCCTCCCCTTCTTACGATCCCAACTGGTTCACGCGCCGGGTGACCTCGCGCGAGTGGGCCGGGCTGCTGTCCGATCCGCATCACCCCCTGCAGAACCGCGCGATTCAGAACGCGTTTTCTCCCGGCTCGGTCTTCAAGATTTTCGAAGCCTACGGCGCGCTCGCCGGAGGACTCGTCGATCCCGAGCAGCGGGTCTTCTGCCCCGGCCATGCGACCTTCTACGGCCGGACCTTCCAGTGCCACAAGAAGCAGGGGCACGGCTGGGTGAAACTGCGTGACGCGATCAAGGTCTCCTGCGACGTCTACTTCTACAACCTGGGGCGGCGTCTCGGGATCGATCGAATCTCGGAAGTCGCCAAAGGCCTCGGCTTCGGGGAGCCGACGGGCGTCGACCTGCCCTTTGAGAAGAGCGGTCTGGTTCCGTCGGAAGAGTGGGCTCGCGAAAAACGCCACGCTCGCTGGTACCCGTCGGAGACGATCTCCGTCGCGATCGGTCAGGGGCCCGTCCTCGTGACGCCGATGCAAATCGCGCGGGCGCTGTCGGGACTGATCGAAGGCGGGCGACTCCCCACGCCCCATCTCTTTCTCGGCTCCCACGATCCCGCGACCGGACAGAAACTGAAATTCTCCGCTCAGCCGCGCCAGGGGTTGGCGCTCGCTCCGGAGAAAGCGGCAATCGTCAAGAGCGGGATGTGGGCGGTCTTGAACGAGCCGGGCGGGACCGCGTTCGGGTCGCGTCCCCCCTCCGTCGAGGCGGGAGGAAAGACGGGCACGGTCCAGGTCATCGGGCGCGAGACAACGATCAAGGCCGGTGTGGAACGCAAGACACTCGAGGACCATGCCTGGTTCGCTGGCTTTGCGCCGATCGACGATCCGCAGATGGTCGTGGTCGTTTTCGTGGAGCACGGCGGCCATGGAAGTTCGGCCGCGGCCCCGCTCGCGCGCGACCTGTTCGAGAAGCGCTTCCGCAAGGCTGTGGACAAGCCCCAGGAACCTCCGCCGCTGCGCGCCGAACGGCGCGGCGTTCGAGGTCTGACCGAGGCAGCGCGGCCGGGAGGGCGGTAATGAACAGAGTCGGGAAACGGGAAACGGGAAACGGGAAACGAACGAAAGTCTCATCGTTTTCCGTTTACCGTTTACCGTTTTTCGGCTGCCGGAGCCCGCGGTGATTTCCCGCGTTCTTCCGGTTCCGCGCAGGCTTGACCTGGTGATCTTGCTCTCCGCGCTCGCGCTGGCGATGCTGGGCATTCTTTTCGTTGCGTCCACGACCTCCGCCGGGCGGCTCCATGGTCTGGCGACGCGGCAGGCGATCTGGGTCGGAGTGGGGTGCGCGCTTCTCTTCGCGGCCGTGGCCACCGACTATCGGACGCTCCTGAAGATCTCCTTTCCGCTCTATCTGGCCAGTCTGGTGCCCTTGATCTACCTGCTGTTCTTCGGGCAGCGCATCGCCAACGTCAAGTCGTGGATCCGAGTCGGCTCGTTCCAGTTCCAGCCGGCCGAGCTGACGAAGATCGCCACCGCGCTACTCGTGGCCTACCTCTTCGAGAACGAAGACGACATCCGACTGCGCTTGTCCGCGTTCGTCAAGCTCGGCGCGATCGTGGGCGTACCGTTCCTGCTCGTCTTCCTGCAGCCCGACCTTGGCCTCGCGCTGACCTTCCTGCCGCTTCTCGCCGTCGGATTCTTCTTCGGGGGAATGCCTTGGAAAGGATGGGTGGCGATAGGGCTCGTCGTTCTCGTCGTCGCGGGCGGGGGTTGGTTCTTCCTGAAGGATTACCAGAAGCAGCGCATCTCGACTTTTTTCAACCCGGACCAGGATCAACTCAAGGCGGGCTACCAGGTGCGCCAGTCCAAGATCGCCGTTGGTTCGGGCGGCTTCTCCGGAAAGGGGTTTCGGTCCGGCACGCAGAGCCAGCTGCGGTTCCTGCCGGTGCAACATACCGACTTCATCTTCGCGGTCATCGCCGAGGAGTGGGGATTCCTGGGGGTAATCCTCGTGCTCGGCCTCTTCGCGACGCTGGTGTTGCGCTGCCTCGGACTCGCGCTCGTGGCGAGGGACCGCGGGGGAGTCTTCCTGATTCTGGCGCTCGCTTCGACGATCTTTTTTTCGGTCATGGTCAACACATCGATGATGATCGGGCTTCTGCCCACGACCGGGATTCCGCTTCCGCTGGTCTCCTACGGAGGGTCCTCCGTCGCAACGACCTTCCTCGCGATCGGGCTCGTTCTCGGAGTCGAGTACCGCCGGTTCGCCAACGCGTGAGAAAGGAGATCCTCGTCAACGCGACGCCTCCCGAAACGCGGGTGGCGGTCACCGAGGACGGGCGCACCGTCGAGGTTTTCCACGAGCGCCGTCACCGGCGGGGCCTGGTTGGGAACGTCTATCTCGGGCGGATTCATCGAGTTCTCCCGGGCATGCAGGCGGCCTTCGTCTCGATCGGACTCGACCGCGACGCCTTTCTCTATGTGGAGGACGTGCTGCCTCGCTCGCCCGATCTCGAGGCGGAGCTCGAAGGGGAGGAGCTCGCGCGGGGACCCGAAAGCGAGACTTCGCGCGCGCGCATCGACGACCTCGTCAAGGAGGGGGAAGAGCTCATTGTCCAGGTGACCAAGGATCCGATCGCGGGCAAGGGTCCTCGCGTGGCGGCCAACCTCTCTCTGCCCGGGCGCACCCTCGTCTACCTGCCGGGGATGCGTGAAGCGGCCGTTTCCCGGCGGATTACGGACGAAGCGGAGCGGGAGCGGCTGCGGCAGATCCTCGAGTCTCTGCCCGCGTCGGGAGGCTTCATCGCCCGCACCGCGGCCGCCGGATGCGCACCCGAGGATTTCGAGGCCGACCGGCGTTACTTGACCGAGCTCGCGGCGTACATCGAGAAGAGGGGGGAAGACGGGTCGGCCCCGCTCCTTCTGCACCGGGAGCTCGATCTGGCTCTCCGGGTCGCCCGGGACCTGGCGGGCCCCGACGTAGCCGCGATCCGTGTGGACGACGAAGCGACCCACGCTCGTCTGTCCGAGTTCCTGGTTGCGGTGGCGCCCGGCCTGGTCTCCCGCCTGGAACTCGACGGCGGCGAGATTCCGCTTTTCGAGCGCTTCGGCATTGAAGGGGAGATCGAACGCGCGCTCCAGAACCGCGTCCCGCTTCCTTCCGGCGGCTCCGTTGTCATTCACCAGACCGAGGCCCTGGTTGCGATCGACGTCAATACCGGGAAGTTCATCGGCAAGGACGCGCTCGAGGACACCGTTTTTCGAACGAACCTCGAGGCGGCTCCCGAGATCGCTCGCCAGATGCGGCTGAGGGATCTGGGCGGGCTGCTCGTCGTCGACTTCATCGATATGGAGGAGCCCGAGCACCGGCGTGAAGTCTTCGAGCATTTCGAGCGGGAGCTGGCCCGCGACCGGGCTCGCACGCGAGTGCTCCAGATCTCCGATTTCGGCCTGGTCGAGATCACGCGCCAGCGATCGCGCGGTAATCTCGAGAGAACACTGACACGACCCTGCCCCGACTGCGGCGGCGGCGGCCGTGTGAAGACCGACTTGACCGTGGCGCTCGACATTCGCCGTGCACTCGCGCGTCACCTGCCCCTCTACGCGTCGGGCGAAACGATCCGAGTGCGGGTTCCGCCGTCTCTCGCCCGTGTGGTTGCCGAGGAGGAACCGGGCGTCTTTACCGACCTCGAGGCCCAAACGGGGGTCCATATTGAGCTCGATGAAGATGCCACTATGCCTCCCGCGAGCTTCGAAGTCCTGCCACGATAACTACTTGTCCTTCAATAATTTGAGGATGGGAATGAGGAGCGGCCCGCCCCTGTTGGATAGGTCAGCACGCGATACCTTCCTTCCCGGCCCCGGCGACTGACAGCCGGGGCCGCCTTTTAATACGTCGCTCCGCGCTTACTCGGGACCGCGGCTCGCCCAAAGGGGCTCGACCGCGGGCCTGGTCCCTCGCTGCGCGCTCCGCTCCCGCGGCGCGAGGCTCCTCCGCTCGGTTACTTCGCGGAGACTCCTCGCGCCGCGAACTAAGTGGTAGCACCCGGAGACGACGCGTAGAAGTGGGAGACTCCTCGCGCTGCGAACAGGAGCTGGGACCTCGGAGATTACTCGCTCGGCGCGGCGGAGCCGGTCAGGCGGGCGTAGAGGGCGCGGACGTCGTCGAGGGTGTTCGCGTCCGCGGGCCCCTTGTCGGGGCGGAGGCGGGCGATGCGGGGGAAGCGCAGGGCGAAGCCGGATTTGTGGCGGCTGCTCTTCTGAATGGTGTCGAAGGCGACCTCCAGCACGACTTCCGGGGCGACGGCGCGCACGGGGCCGTAGCGGGCGGTCGTGATCTTGCGGAAGTGCGCGCCCATGGTTCGGATCTCTTCGTCGGTCAGGCCCGAGTAGGCCTTTCCGATGTTGACGAACTCATCGCCGCTGCGCACGGCGAAGGTGTAGTCCGAGAGCATTCCGGCTCGCTTGCCGTTGCCCTGTTGAACGGCAGTGACGACGACGTCGAGAGTCGCAGTGGCCTTCTTCCACTTGCGCCAGGCCCGGCCGCGCTTGCCCGCCTGGTAGAGAGAGTCCCGCTGCTTCAAGACGAGCCCCTCGTTTCCTCGCTCGCGCGCCGCGGCGAAACGCTCTTCCAGCTGTTCGGATGTGGCGACCGAGAAGACCTCCGAGACGCGCAGGCCCACGCGACCGAGCTCCTCGAGGCTCCGGCGCCGGTCTTCCCATGGCATCTCGAAGAGCGCCTCGCCGTTGCGGTACAGGCAGTCGTAGCCGATGAATGCCGAGGGGATCTCGGCTAGCAGAGCCGGCTCGGGAGCCTTGCGTCCCAGGCGCCGCTGGAGCTTGAAAAACGAATCGGGCCCCTCCTTTCCGGTTTCGGCTTCGGAAGGCTTTGCACGCCAGGCGACGATCTCCCCGTCCACGAGAAACGAGCCGGGCAAGAGCGCGAGCGAGGCGGCAATCTCCGGAAACTGCTCGGTAACGCTGTCGAGGGTGCGGGAGAAGAGCTCGACGCGGCCCCCCTCCTTGTGGGCGTGCGCTCGGATGCCGTCGAACTTGTCCTCGACGGCGAAGAAAGGAAGCTCTTGGGCGACTTCTTCCGCGTCTTCGATGGGGGAAGCGAGCATGAACCCGATCGGATGGAAGAGGCGGAATCCGATTTGCGAAAGCGTTCCCTCGCGCGCCGCGCGCGCTGTCTGGCCGATGTCGCCGGAATCCCGGTGGGCGCGCGCGACTGCTTCCCGATCTGCCCCGAAGGCCTGCGCCACCCCCTCCTCGACAGTCGTGACGTCGGCGCCGATGCGCAATCCCCCCGAGAGGGTTTTCAGGAAGTACTTCGCCTCGACCGGAGTGGAGCGGCGCAGGACTTCGTCGAGCAACGCTTGCTTCTCGATCGCCTTTCGAAGAGTCGCCAGGCGTCGGAAGAGAAGGTCCGTCTCCCCGATCGTCATTTCCGCCAGCGCCGGCGCCTCCGGCAACAAGAGCGAGACGGCTTCTCCCAGATCGCCAATCGCGACGGCACAGGCCCCGAGAGTGTCGAGATCCCAGCCCGTCACCGCCGCCGCGGCGCGTGCCACCGTTGCCCACCCGGCGGAGGTCACCGTCTCCTCCCATTCGGCAAACGGCGAGCCGGAGAGAAGGCGGGCGGCCAGCACGAGCTCTTCTCCTTCCAGAAGGCGAAGGGTTTGCGCAAGGCGAGCGATCTTGGCGAGCTTCCCCCGCGACTGGGCCACCGCCTCGAGGGTCTCCGCGAGGAGTCGATACTCCGTCAATCCAGGTCCTCGGCCGAGCGCTCGGAAACTTCGGCAAGAGCCTGCGCGTCGACGCCGCGTCCCTGGAGGATCCGAGCAAAGTCTCGGGCGTAGCCATGATGCGTCAGGACGCGGTCGGGCCTGACCTCTGCGGAGTGCGAGAGCAACTCGGGGAAGTCGGCGTGGTCCGAGAAAGGCACGAGCACGTCCGCGTCGAAATCGGCTCGGGAAGCCGCGCGGACGGCCCAACCGGAAAGATAGACGATCCGCCGCTTCTTCAACTTCTGCACCATCGGCGTGCGCGCGCAACGCGGCGGCGCGATCAGCGCCTCGCCGGGACGCGGGGGTCCGGACTCATAGGCGCGCGAGAGAGGAAAGGAGTAGCCCGCTGCTTCGTATTCGGCAAGCAGCTTCCAGGCGGCGCCGTGGAGGACCGTCGGAATTCTTGCGTTGGAGAGGATCGCGGCGACCTCCTGTGCCTTGCCGAGCGCGTAGGCAAGAAGCACCGGCGTTTCGCCTTGCGCGATCGCCTCGCGGCAGACCTCCACGATTCGCGCCTCGAGGACCTCGCGCGCAGGAAAGTGAAAGACGGGAAGCCCGAATGTCGATTCCGTCAGCAGAACGCGCGCCTGGGGGGTCTGCGCGGGAAGCGCGGTTCGCCCGACCCGGCGCTTGAAGTCCCCAGTGTAGAGGAGAGAGGAATCGGAGTTGGAGAAACGCCACTGGGCGGAGCCCAGAATGTGGCCGGAGGAGAAGGCCCCGAGAAGCACCCCGAGGCGCTCGCGGTGATCCCCCAACGCGATCTCCTCTGCCGCTCCGCTCCACTCCGGGTTGCGCCGGCGATAGAGACGGATGGTCTCGGGAGTGGCCCAGATCTCCTCGTGACCGGCCACGGCGTGGTCGGAGTGCGCGTGGGAGAGGATCGCGCGGCGAGTCGGAACCGCAGGATCCAGATACGCGTCGAAGGCGGGGGAGTAGAGGCCCTCGGGGCGGAGCTCGAGGAAGGGGCGGAGCCAGTCAGTCATCCGTCGGCTTCGCTGGCTCGGCTGTGCCTCGCTGGCGCTGCGCCTCCCACGGCGCGAGCCTCCTCCCTCGATTACCTCGGGAGACTACTCGCGCCGCGAACTGGGGTGGGAGCGCACGTTCGGCGAGATGGCGCGGGGTCGTCTCTTTCGTGCGGTCGACGATCGGGGCCGGGTCATCGAAGACCTCCTGCCGCGTGACGGCAACCCCCTGCTCTCGCTCGAGCCAGTACGTGGTCAGGGCTCGGGGAAGAGACCAAAGAGAGGCAGCGTCACGACTTTGTGAAGCCCGGGAGTCGCCTGGATTAAGAACGGGATGGCGTTGACGACGCAGCCGACCGTCGCCCGGTCTCCATGGAATCCTCCCGAGACTCGCAGATGCACGGGCGGATCCCCCTCGATCTCGATCGAGTCAGACGGGTCCGACACACCTACGGCCATCGTCAGGTCGAGCACGACCCTCGGCTCGTCGCCGGCCTGCACGAGCGCGATCTGGTGGAGGCCGAGCACGTGTCCCTCGGCCACTCCGTCGATCTCCCGTGTTGCGATGAGCGGCTCGATCGTCTCGGTGATCTCGTCGATCGGGAGGCCCAGCCCTTGAGCGATGATCGCCGCGGACTCGGAAAGACCGACGTGACCGAGACGGCGCTCGGCGACTCCTTTGTCGAAGTCGAGTCTGGTCAGGCCGGCGCCGACCTTTGCCCGCAGGGGGCCTCGGCGTTTGGCGGCGTCGACGACACGTGTCACGGTGACCTTCTCGACTCGCACGCACGCCGCCGCTGCGGCCAGCGCAAGGCGGTCCATGACCAAACCGGGGTTGACGCCGGTCCCGAGCACGGCGACGCCTTTCGCGCGCGCCTGCTTATCGATGCGGTGGCCGAGCACGGCATTCTTCAATTCGGGGTAGGCCAGCTCCTCGCAGGTCGAGACGACGTGAAATCCGGCCTCCACAGCCTCTTCGATCTGCGGCATCACGGACTCCAACCGCGAGCCGGTACAGAGCACAACGACGTCACGTTTCTCCCGCGAGGCCGCGGAGCGCGCGTACAGGTCCCGGGCGGCGCGGTCGACCGGTCGTGCACCGGCATCTCCCGCGATGGGCAAGAGATCGGCCAGCCGCTTGCCCGAAATCTCCGAAGCGGGATCGGCGGCACCCAGGAACTCGATGCCCCGAGCAGCAAGCGCCCGGCCGACCTCGAGGCCGATCGGCCCCAACCCCACGAGGGCCACGCGGGCGCGCGCCGGAGGCTTCGTCATCGACAGAAAAGCTTGTGTACCGTTTGGCGTCTGACGTCTTACGTCGTCAAGTCTGACGCCTTACGCCTCGGCTAGCATATATGCACAACGGAGGAAGGTGAAAGATGCGCCAACGCATCCGGCTGCTCGCAGGCTTCTTCTCGTCCGTAGCGTTCACGGCCGCACTGGCCGGCGCACAGCCGGCCTTGGCGCCCACCCTCGCTCTGGTAGGCGGGCGAGTCATCGACGGATATGAGGGGCGGCCCATCGATGATGGCGTCGTGCTGATCGCCGGCGAAAGAATTATCGCCGTCGGCCGGAGGGCAGACATTCCGGTCCCGCCGGGAACACCCACGATCGACACGCGCGGCATGAGCATCCTGCCAGGCCTGGCCGATATGCACGTGCACCTGATGATCCTCGGGCACGGCGACTACGAGCATTGGGACGCCACCTACCGCTCACGCTTCCGCAGAGAGATCATGCCGGCCGCCGCCCGACAGTTGCTCGAGAGCGGTGTGACCTTCGCACGCGAGCTGGGAGCGCCTTTGGAGGACATCCTCGAGGTGCGCGACCGCATCAACCGAGGCGAGATCCCCGGGCCGCGGCTCTTCGTCACGGGCCCGTTCATTCAGCACCGCCCCTACTTCGAGTGGGAGAAGGAGTACCGCTGGGGCGTTAATGGCCCGGCCGATGCGCGCGCGAAAGTCCAGAAGATCGTCGACGCGGGCGTGGACTTAGTCAAGCTGATCGACCAGGACCGGATGACAGAGGAAGAGGTCCGCACCGTGATCGAGACAGCGCACCGCGCAGGCAAGCCTGTCGTGGCTCACGGCCACCGCGAGGAAGAGATCCGAATCGGCCTGAAGTACGGAGTCGACTGCTTCGAGCACACGGGTCTGGCGACGGAGCCGGGATACCCCGAAGACATCCTGCAGGGGATTCGCAAGCGCAACCAGACGCTCGCCTGGTGCCCGACGATCGAGGGGCTTTTCTTATCCGAGTACACGGCGGACTCGTTCCCCGAGCGCGTCAACGACCCCCGCTGGCAGGAGGGGCTTGCGCCGGACATCGTGAAAGACATCCGCGAATCGCTGGCGAACCTGCCGGGGCTCCCCTACTTCCAGCTCGTCCGGCGGCGGATCCCCACACTCGCCAACAAGTTTCGGCAGCTTCGCGAGACTGGTGTGACGCTGTTGGTGGGGACCGACTCGGGAATCCCCGGCAACTTCCATACGGATTCCACATGGAGGGAACTGGAGACCTGGGTCCGTCTGGGGATGACCCCGATGCAAGCGATCGCGGGTGCAACCCGCTGGCCGGCCTTGTGGTTGAAACGCGACAAGGACTTCGGCACGCTCGCCCCCGGACGCTATGCCGACATCATCGCCGTGCGCGGGGATGTCCTGGCCCACATCGCCCTTCTCCAGCGCGTGGACGTCGTCGTCAAGAACGGGAAGCGAATCCGATAGGGACTCAACACGTTCTCTCTTGCGGAGGTGTGAGATGGAAGAATCCGGAAAGGCCCCGGCTCCGGGCGGCTCGGACCTGGCCGAGGAACTGCGCCAGCTCGGCCAATCGTTTTCCGCCCTGGGCCGGACGATGTTTCGCGAGGGACGGAGCGTCACCGTCGAGCTCCTGCGTTCGGCACGGGCAATCGTGGATCGCGCGCGAGAGGAGATCGAGCGGCTGACGGGGGAGCGGAAATAGCGAGGAGGCCCTATGCGCGCGCGCTGGACTGATCTTCCCGGACTCCTGGCCGGTCTTGCGCTGGCCTTGTCCGGCTGCGCTTCGAACGCAAAGCCCAATCCCGCAAGTGGATCTGGCGCTGGAAAGGGGTTTCGCGTGCTCGATGCGGTCGTCGTCGAGCGGATCTACGCAGCGCCTGGCTCTCCCGGCACAAGCCTCGGCGGCTCCGGCGCCTACTATCTCGCGTTTGAAGCGAAAGACGGGGAGGCGACAGCGCACTACCACTTCGAGGTGACGCGCGTCCAATACACTCGTTACGTCGAAGGCACGCACGTCCAGCTCGTGATGGCCGACGACCAGTTGCGCGAGATCCGGCCGGTGCCCTAGGTGTCAATTCTCAATACGTTGTTCCCAGCAAGGTAGCCGCCCCGGCCCTGCGGCATTCCCCACGGGACCACGCGGCCGCCCTCGTGAGACGAAAGGGAAGCCTTCCCGGGCGGCCGCTCGCGAAATCGGTGCGAGGGAGAGTCGCCCAGAAGTCTGCGCGCGGCCGGTGCACACCCACGCGATTTCGAGGGTCCTTTTGGGGAACGCCTCCGGGCCGTGGCTCACACTGAGGCTTCTGTCACGCTGACAGCCCCGGCGGCGGGTCCGCCTCCCGCTGGCGGCGATGAGCGAGAAGCATGGCAGACAAGAGCTTTTGCCTCGACATGGCTGCGACGAGCGTTACAGCGACGGCCCGGTTGGGAATCGTTGCGGCCGGGCCGGGGCGTGCCGACGAGGGAGGCGGCCCGACGCCGGGGCGGCTTGGAGGGAACAAC
>Ga0070707_100002244_pt1 | contig 18435 bp, 14 predicted proteins | sample KBSK5502metaG_FD_65468 | JGI IMG/M metagenome (GOLD analysis project Ga0070707, IMG submission 65468) | Corn, switchgrass and miscanthus rhizosphere microbial communities from Kellogg Biological Station, Michigan, USA - KBS K5-50-2 metaG | ecosystem: Host-associated > Plants > Roots >... | reverse complement strand
CCGATCTTCCGGGAACGAAACAAGCTGATGGCGGCGGTGAGCGGCCGGCTGACGGAGTCGTTCGGCGGAATCCGGATCGTCAAGTCCTACGTTGCCGAGCGGCGCGAGGACCACGTCTTCACCAAGGGGATCCACGCGCTGTTCCGGAACGTCGCGACCACGATGCGCGGTGTGGGCGCGGTGACGGCCTTCTCCAGCATCGTGGTCGGCGCCGTCGGCGCGCTCATGGTCTGGGTCGGCGGCCGGAGCATCATCGCAGGGACGATGACCCTGGGCGACTTCGTGATGTACATCTTCTTCACCGGCCTGATGGCCGCGCCGCTCATCCAGATGGCCTCCATCGGCACCCAGATCACCGAGGCGTTCGCCGGGCTCGACCGGATCCGCGAGATCCGGCAGATGCCCACCGAGGACGACGAGGATGCCACTCGTGCTCCGGTCGCCTCGGTCCAGGGTGCGGTGGTCTTCGAGGACGTGACGTTCGAATACACCGAGGGCGTGCCGGTGCTGAAGCACGTCTCGTTCGACGCACCGGCCGGCTCGACCACCGCGCTGGTTGGGTCGAGCGGCTCCGGCAAGAGCACGCTCATGAGCCTGGTGATGGCCTTCAACCGGCCCACCCTGGGCCGCGTGGTTCTCGACGGGAAGGACCTCGCCACCCTCCGGCTGCGCGATTACCGGAGCCGGCTCGGCATCGTCCTGCAGGACAACTTCCTGTTCGACGGCACGATCGCGGACAACATCCGGTTCAGCCGTCCCGGCGCCACGATGGACGACGTGCGGCGGGTCAGCCGGATCGCGCATTGCGACGAATTCATCGAGGCGTTCGAAAAGCAGTACGACACCATCGTGGGGGAGCGCGGCGTGCGGCTGTCCGGCGGGCAGCGCCAGCGGGTCGCCATTGCGCGCGCGATTCTCGCCGACCCGGCGGTGCTCCTCCTCGACGAGGCCACCTCGAGTCTCGACAGCGAGAGCGAAGCGCTGATCCAGGACGGGCTCCGCGCGCTCCGCGCCGGGCGCACCACATTCGTGATCGCGCACCGGCTCTCCACCATCATGAGCGCGGATCAGATCCTTGTGCTCGAGGCGGGAGAAATCGTGGAACGGGGCACCCACGCCGAGCTCGTGGCGCGGGACGGCCGGTACCGCCAGCTCTACGACAAGCAGTTCCGGCTGGAACGCAATCGTTTCATCAACCCGGGGGAGGACTTTACCCCCGAGCCGGAGCGACCGGCGGTTGCGGGGAGCGCGGGACGACCGGGCGGGGACTAGCGGAGATGGAGGTTGGGAGTTGGGAGATGGGGGTTGGGAACATTACACATATTTCGCGGACAATACACCAACAACAGCAAACGCGGAGTTGGCGGAGAGAGCGGAGGCCGCGGAGAGGCTCCGCTCACTCCGCTGATTCCGCTTCCTCCGCGTCTGCTTTTTTTTGTTTCCTTCGACTGTAGTGTCTGAGCTGGGAGTCGAGGTTGGGGACTACCCCAATCCCCAACTCCCAACCCCCATCCCCTCGCTAATTCTTCTTCGGCGGCTCCATCATCGCCGGCAGATCGCTGTTCCAGATGTCTTCCACCATCATCCACTTGTCTCCCACCTTGTGCCAGTGCACCAGGTATTTCCCGGTATCCGTGATCGGTGCGGTGGCGCCCGGGGGAGTCAGCGTGATGCTGTAATTCCCCCGCTCGACCGCTATCGGGCCGTTGGCTGAGACCGATTCGGTGTTGAGGACCAGGGTGGACCCCGCCATCGGGGCCAACGCCCCCACGATCGCCTGACGGCCCGTGGCGGCGGCCATGTTGGGCGCCATCAGCCGGCCGTCTTCGGTGTAGTGGGCCGCGACCGAGTCGGCCTGCCCCGCCTTGAATTGGGCCACGAATGCAGCGTTGGACGCTTCGATCGCGGTCTTGGCGGCGGCGGATTCCGCGCTCATGCGCTGCTCGGCCTGTTCCGCGGTCTCCGCGGCGGGCTGGCATCCGGCAATGAGCGCCAGGCTCCCTAACACGGTCATCAGACTCTTCGTGCTTCGCATGCATCCTCCTCGTTGGATGTGGGTCAGACTGTGATCGGCAACGTTCGTATCCGTTTCCCGGTTGCGGCAAAGACCGCGTTGGCCACGGCGGGGGCGATCGGCGGCGTGCCCGGCTCCCCCACCCCGCCGGGCTCCATCGTGCTCGGAATCACGTGGGTCTCGATGACCGGCATCTCCCGCATCGTGAGGATGGGGTAGTCGACGAACCCGCTCTGCTTCACCCGGCCTCCGCTGATGCTGATCTTCCCCTTGAGCGCCGCGGACAGGCCGTAGACGATGCCACCTTCCATCTGTGCGACCACGGTGTCGGGGTTCACGACCTGTCCGCAGTCCAGCGCGCAGACCACCCGATGCACCCGCACCGCTCCGCCCTCCACCGAGATCTCCGCGACCTGGGCGACATAACTCCCGAAGGATTCGTGCACCGCCACTCCGCGGAATCGTCCCGGCGCGGGCGGGGTGCTCCATCCGGACTGCTCCGCCGCCAGGTCGAGCACCGCCAGGGCCCGGGGAGCCGCGGACAGGAGTCCGCGACGGAACTGCACCGGATCGGCTCCCGCCGCCTGGGCCAGTTCGTCGATGAAACACTCGATCGCGAACGCGGTGTGCGAATGGGCCACCGACCGCCAGAACCCCACCGGGATGCCCAGATCGGCCTGGGTAAAACGTACCTCCAGGTTGGGAATCGCGTAGGGGATCTCCACCGCGCCCTCGATGGCGTTACCGTCGATGCCCCCCTTGAGCGGGCCGCCGAGATGTGCCACGAACCCGGGGAGCCATCCGGGAAGGAATTTCGCCATGATCGACGGGCTGATGATGTGGTGCGTCCATCCCACCAGCGAGCCGTCGTCATCCAGCGCGGCGCGGAGCTGGTGGCGCACGGCGGGACGATACTGATCGTGGCGAATGTCGTCTTCGCGGGTCCAGATCACCTTGACCGGAGCGCCGATCGCCTTCGAGACCTCGCACGCTTCGGAAACGAAATCCATTTCCGAGCGCCGCCCGAATCCTCCTCCAAGATGAGTGGTGTGGACCGTCACCCGGCTCGGGGACACCCCGCCGACCTTGGCGGCCACACCTCTCGTCCCGCCGCCCAGCAACCGCGGGCCGGCCTGAAACTGGGTCGGCGCCCAGACGGTGACCGAGTCCGCGCGCACATCCGCGGTGCAGTTCATCGGCTCCATCGTGGCGTGCGCGAGGTAGGGCACTTCGAACACCGCCTCGAAGGTCCGGTCGGGGCTCGCCGGAAACTCGCCGCCCAGTCCCTCGGTCCGCGCCACCTTCCCGGGTCCCTTGCCGAGCGCCTCGAGTTGTGCGCTCACTCCGGCATCATCGAGCGTCGCGAGCGGCCCCTCGTCCCATTCGATCTTGAGCGCATCCCGGCCGGCACGCGCAGCGGTATACCCATCGGCGACGACCGCAACGCCTTCCGCGATGTGCACGACGTTCCGCACACCAGGAATGGCACGAGCCGCCGCCTCTTCGACCGAGCGAAGCGAGCCGCCAAACACCGGAGAGCGGGCGACCACCGCGATCAGCACGCCTTCCGGCATCGCGTCGATACCGAACATCGTACGTCCGGTGACATGATCGGGGAGATCGAGACGAAGCATCGGCTTGCCGATGAGCCGGAAGTCGGCGGGCGACTTGAGCGTGACGGTTTGCGGTACCGGCACCGAGGCCGCTCCGGCGGCCACCGCGCCGTAGCGCACTCGCCGCCCATCGGGTGCTACCACCCAGCCGTGCTCGGTGATGCATCGTTCGGCGGGGAGGCCCCATGACGCCGCGGCAGCGGTCACCAGCATGCTGCGCGCCCGGGCCGCCGCTTCGCGCAACGGGCGCCACGCCGCCCGCACGCTGGAGCTTCCGCCGGTCAGCTGCATCCCTCCGACGAGGGGGTTGTAATAGGCTTCGTTTGCCGGAGCAAAGCGGTAGCGGATCGTCGACCAGTCGGCGTCGAGCTCTTCCGCGACCAGCATCGGCAGGGCCGTCGCGACACCCTGCCCCATCTCGGAGCGGTCGACGATCACGGTGACGGTATCGTCGCTTCCGATTCGAATCCAGGCGTCCGGCGCGAAGGGCGCGGTGCCCGGAGCCGGCGGAGTCTCCTTCCCGCACCCGTCCAGGGAGACGGCGAGCGTGAGTCCCGCCCCTGCCACCAGTCCGGCGCGAACGAAGTCGCGCCGGCTGAAACCTTCGGTCACACCGGCACCGCGCGCATCGGCAGCCGCCGGATCCGCTGCTTGGTCAGGGCGTAGATCGCATTGGCGACCGCCGCGGCGATGGGCGGGGTCCCAGGCTCGCCGATTCCCGTGGGACCTTCGGTCGACGGGACGAGATGCACTTCGATCACGGGCATCTCGCGCATCCTGAGCAGCGGAAAGTCGTGGAAGTTGCTCTGGGCCACGCGCCCCTTGTCGATCGTGATCTCGCTCAGCAGCGCCGCGGTGAGGCCGAAGACCACCGCGCTCTCGATCTGTGCCTTCACGATGTCGGGATTCACCACCGTGCCGCAGTCCACCGCGGCGATGACCCGGTCGACCCGTATCGTGCGGTCGGCATTGAGCGAGACCTCGGCCACCTCCGCCACATAGCTGTTGAACGATTCCACGACCGCCACGCCGCGCGCCCGGCCCTCGGGCAGCGGAGTGCCCCACCCGGACTTCGCCGCCGCCAGCTCGAGCACGCCGAGATGGCGCGGCTTCTTGCCAAGCATCGCCCGCCGGTATTCGACGGGATCCTGTCCCGCGGCCCAGGCGAGCTCGTCGATGAACGACTCGATCATGAACCCGTTCTGCGAGGATCCCACCGACCGCCAGAATCCGAGCGGAACGCTGAAGACGGCGTTCGCCGCGGCGACACTCAGATTCGGAATGTCGTAGGGCAGATTCTGCAGCGCTTCGACCGAGCTGGCGTCGAGCGCGGTCCTCGGCGCGCCCATCGAGGCACCGATGGAGGTACACGCGGTGTTGCTGATCATGCTCACCGGCATCCCGTCGCCGCCGAGTTGAGCGCGGAAGCTCGTCATGGAGGCGGGCCGGTAGTAATCGTGCTGGATATCGTCTTCGCGACTCCATATGACCTTGACGGGGGCCTGCGCGGCCTTCGACGCCTCCACCGCATCGGTGATGAAATCGTTGAAAAACCGCCGGCCGAAGCCGCCGCCAAGCAGCGTCGTGTTGATCGTCACCTTGGCGGGATCGAGGCCGCAGAGCTTGGCCACCTGTTCCAGCGCACCGGGCATACCGAACACCGATCCCATCTGGAATTGGGTCGGCGCCCAGACGGTACAGCGGTCGGCCTCGACATGCGCCGTGGCGTTCATCGGTTCCATGCAGGCGTGCGCCTGGTAGGGCGCCTCGTACACCGCGGCGACCTCCTTCACTCCGCGCAGCGCCGGATTGCCGTCCTTCCGCGCGGAGATGCCGGGCTTGGCCCCGAGCGCGGCGAGCTGGGTCCGAATGCTTTCATTGCTCAAAGCCGCGTTCGGACCCTCGTCCCAGACGACCGCGAGGGCGGTGGCACCCTTCTTCGCCTGCCAGTACCCGTCGGCGATGACCGCGACCCCGGAGCTGACCTTCACCACGTGCTTGACGCCCGGGACCGCCTTGGCCGCCGCCTCGTCCCAGCTCTTCGCGGAGCCGCCGAAGACGGGGCAGCGCGCGACGACCGCCACCAGCATCGCGGGAACCGCCACATCCATCCCGAATTGCGCCGTGCCGCGTACCTTGTCGGGAGTGTCGAGGCGGGGCATCGGCGTGCCGATCACGCGAAAGTCCTTGGACTCCTTGAGGGTCACTGTCTCCGGCACCGGGAGCGCTGCCGCGCGCTCTACCAGCTCGCCGTACTTGAGCCGGCGGCGGGTACGGGCGTGGACCACCATCCCGGGCTCGGTGCTGCATTCGGCGGGGGGCGCCCCCCAGGATGCCGCGGCCGCGTTGACCAGCATCTGACGCGCCTTGGCTCCCGCCTCGCGGAGCGGCTTCCAGGCCGCGTGGACACTGGAGCTCCCACCGGTGCCCTGGATCCCGAAATCCGGATTGGTGTAGACCTTGTCCGCCGGGGCTTGTTCGATACTCACGTTTTCCCAGGCGACGTCCAGCTCCTCGGCGAGGAGCATGGGAAGCGCCGTGAGCACGCCTTGACCCATCTCGGAGCGGTCCACGACGAGAGTCACCCGACCGTCCCTGCCCACGCGGATCCAGGCGTTCGGGCTCCAGGGCGGGCCGGCCGGCGGCTCCTCGCCACGGGGAGTGCAGGAGGGCAGCGTCACTGCCAGGGTAAGCCCGGCTCCTGCGACGGCGCCGGCCCGCAGGAAATCGCGGCGGCTGAACGAGGTGCTCATGCGGTCACCTCCCCCGCCGCGCGGTGAATGGCTCGACGGATCCGCTGGTACGTCCCGCAGCGACAGAGGTTCTCGGACATCACCTCGTCGATATCGGCATCGGTCGGCTTGGGAGTTCGCTGGAGCAGGTAGGCTGCACGCATGATCTGTCCCGGCTGGCAATAGCCGCACTGCGGAACCTGCTCGGCGATCCATGCCTCCTGCACTCGATGTTTCCCGTCGGGCGAGAGCCCTTCGATCGTCAGGATCGTCTTGCCTTCCACCGAGGAGACGGGGAACTGGCAGGACTTCTGCGCGACTCCGTCAATGTGAACGGTGCAGGCACCGCACTGGCCGACGCCACATCCGAATTTGGTTCCGGTGAGGTGAAGAGAATCCCGGAGTACCCAGAGGAGCGGCGTGTCGGCGGGAACGTCCACGCTGACGTCCTTGCCGTTGAGGGTGAAACGCGGCATGACGCGTACCTCGGAGATTGTGGTGGTCGCCGGCTCCGCCGCCCGGAGATGGGGGCGTGCCGGCGACTCTAATCTGGCGCTGCCGGCCCGATGGGGCCAGCAGCGATTCAGGGGGAGATCGTCAGGGTGTGCGGGGTGGGGTCGATCAGGGAGAAGGTGATCTTGTCGGCCACCTGGTCGGTGAGGACCGAGTAACGGGAGGCGAGGGTGACGTCCGGGACCCGCACCCGGAGCAGGACTCCCGTCCCCAGGTTGCCCATGACGATGACACGGGTCATGCCCGGCGAGGGGGAGGAGAATGCGACCTGCTCTCCGTGCTCGGCCGTGACGTTGTCGACTTCACCCCCGGTAATCGTCAGCAGGAGGGCGCCGGCGCCCGGACCGCCCTGGAAGTACGAGACGGTCAGATCACCGGCCCGGGAAGGCGGACCCCCGCCGTCACCGCACGCGGAGGCGATGCAGACCAGCAGGAGGCCGAAGGCTCCCCGGAAACGCCGGCTCATGGCTTCCTCGCCGGTCGGGCAAGCAGAAGTGACGGCGGGACGGCCTGCCCCAGCCGCCGGAAGAGGGCGAGCAGGTCGCCCACGTCGTAGTTCCCGTTGCGGTTGCCGAGGTCATCGAGGTAGAGGCGTTGCGACTCGATCAGCCTCGGCGTGCCAAGGAGATCGGCGATCGCGTCGGCCGGCGGGATCAACGCTTCGGAGGCGAATCGCGCTTCGAGGTCGTATCCCTTCCGCATCACCAGATCGAGTATCGGGGCCGTCGCGACGGTGTCCGTCCGCCAGCCGACGAAAATCGAGCCGGGTGCCGGCGTGGCGGTCAATCGCACCGGGAGCGACTGCTGGAGAAAGATCCCCTGAGAAAGATCGCCCTGAAGTGTCGCCGTCACCGTGCCGGCGCCGGTGATCAGCAGCCGGAGGCGGTGCTCCACCGAAAAGCTCGCCGCGAGTGTATCGGGCTTCGCGGGGTTGCTGATGATCACCTGATCTCGCGGTCCGTTCGGGGTCCACGCCAGGAAGGTGAGCCGCGTCTTTCCCCCCGCGATGAGCTGGACAAGATCGGCGCTGATGTGGAGCGGGTCGCCCCCGGGGACGACCTCTTCGAAACGATCCCAGAGCACATCGTCGACCCGCACCTGCCCGCCGTTCAGTCCCTGCACCACGCTCGGCAGCCTGCGGGTAAAGCGGAAACGCATCGCCGTCCCCGGAAGCTGCTCGATGCGATCCACGATGAAACCGAGGTAGCTCCCGAAGTTGTCCCGGGCCCCCGGATTGGACAGAAGGGAGAGCCTGGTATTGCCCGACGTGCCCGGATAGGAATCTCCCCGGTCTCCCCGATTACGGCTCCCGGGCACCCGGAGCTGGTTCAATCCATCGGCCTGGATCAGGGCCACTCCGTGGATCGGGCCGGTGTTCACGGCGTTCGAGGACATGCCGTTGTTCACCTGGCCTTGATCGATGAGCCAGAAGAGCAGCCCGGGCGACTTGGCGCAGAATCCAAGTAGCGGGCAGGTCGCGGGGAGCGCGGGATTCATGTGCGCCGTGTCGCTCAGGACCGCCTGGCGATTCTCGACCAGCAGGTACTCCAGCGAATTATCGGTGCGGGCGTAAAAAATGGTGTCGCTCAGCAGCCGGGCTCCGGTGGTGACCGTTCGGCTGGTGCCGAGTGTGTCGAGCGTCGCCCAGCCGAGTGTGTTGAGCGACCAGGCATCGTAGGAGGCAGGGCTGTACGGGCGGGAATAATTGCCCGAGCCCATGAGGCCCCACCCTCCGATCCCTTCGGTAGGCGCCCGCGTATCGTAGAGATCAGGCAGCCCGAACGCGTGCCCGGTTTCGTGCGCGACCGTTCCCACTGCCATGATGCTGGCGGGATCGCAAGCGGTGATCCCGCCGATTTGCGACTGAATGGTGTAGTCGTTGACCTTGATGAACTGTCCCGCAAGCGGTTGTCCGCCGGCGCCGCGCCGCAGGGTCTTGGTGACATAGGGAGAACCGGTCCAGGCCGCGATGACATACCGATGGCTCCATACGCCGGTGCTCGGCGGGACGTTGGAGCGGCACTCCCCGCCGACTTCCGGCTGGAGGAAGGTCACGAAGTCCACGACACCGTCGTCATCGCCGCTGTTGGGGAGGCCGTCGGGGCCGTCATTGTCGAATGGCGCCCAGACGTTGTCTCCTCCGGGCCGATTCGAAATCGAATCGAGCGCCGCGACCAGCATCGCCCCCATGCGGTTGACCGGGCGCGCCGGGCAGGAAGTGATTCCCCCGATCGAGAGTCCGTTACACCCATCGGTGTAGTAGGCGGCGACGGTGTCCATGCGGACCGGGGCGAAGACGACGCCATCCAGTGAGATCCGGTTGTGGGAGAGCTCCTCGTAGTAGGTGGTGACGGTGTACGGGCGGTCGCCGGGGTTCCGGCTGAAGAGAATGCGCTGATAGTCCGCGATGGGATAAGGAACCGCCACATCCTTGTAGGCGATCGGAACGACCGGAAGGTGGAAGGCGCCCGCCACCGACGTCGCTGCTCCGCCACCCATGACGACCGACGGAGTGAAAAACGGGCCGCCCCGGATTGAATTCAGTACTGAGAGGTTCCCCGCCCTGAGGAGCTGGAGCCGGCGGGCCCGCACGTCGGCCGCGCGCCGCCGCCAGGCGGCATTCGGACCCCAGTCGGTCGGCTCGAGCAGCACCGGCACGCCGACAGGCCCCTGTGCCGCCAGAGGGGGAGTGGACGCCGCAGCGAGGAATGTGAGAGCCAGCAGGGAGCGGCGCATAGCGAATGGTAAGGGGATGCCAGCGGGATTTGCCCATCCGCGGCGTTACAGCCGGCAAGGAGACGCGCCAGCGCGCCCCAGCAGCACGCGCAGCTCCCGGCGCTTGTCCGCACGACTTCGGTACATTAGTTTAAACCATTATCCCATATAGGGATGGAGGCGTTATTTCACTTCCGCTGACGCGAGGTCATGTGCCGACCCCAATCCTCCAGACCGACGTCGCGCTTTTCGAGAAGTGCAAGCTGTTCACCCGGGCTGATGAGGTGAAGGCGGCGGGGCTCTATCCGTACTTCCGCCCGATCTCGGAGTCCGAGGACACCGTCGTCGTCATCGAAGGGCAGAAGCGGATCATGCTGGGGTCGAACAACTACCTCGGACTGACCCACCACCCCAAGGTCCTCGAGGCGGCCAGCCGTGCCCTTCACCTCTACGGCTCCGGTTGCACCGGCAGCCGTTTCCTGAACGGCACGCTCGATCTCCATCTCCAGCTCGAAGCGGCGCTCGCCGACTTCCTCGGCAAAGAGGACTGCATCGTCTTTTCCACCGGGTACAACGCGAATCTCGGGTTGATCTCCGGACTGGTGGGGCGGCGTGACGTGGTGTTCCTCGACAAGCTGGATCACGCGTCCATCGTGGACGGCGCCAAGATGTCGGACGGCGACACGGTCCGGTTCAATCACGGCGACCTCGCGGGTCTGGAGCGCAAGCTCGAGCAGCACCCCGGCGCCGGGAAGATGGTCATCGTCGACGGGGTCTATTCGATGGAAGGCGACATCGCCGACATCCCCGGTTTGTTCAAGGTCTGCCGGCGGCACGGCGCGGCGCTCGCGGTCGACGATGCGCACTCCATCGGGGTCCTCGGCCCCCGGGGCGACGGGACGGCGGCGCACTTCGGCATGGTGGACGAAGTCGACATCATTGCCGGCACCTTCTCGAAGTCGCTCGCCTCGATCGGCGGGTTCGTGGCGGGGTCGCGGAGCGTGATCAACTATCTCCGCCATCACAGCCGGCCGCTGATCTTCACGGCGTCGCTGCCCCCCTCGAACACGGCCGGTGTGCTCGCCGCGCTCGACGTGCTTCGCGCCGACACCGAGCGCCGGGAAAACCTCTGGGCCAACACCCGCCGGCTTCAGGACGGCTTCCGAAGCATCGGCTTCGACACCGGCCCTTCGGAGACGCCGATCGTTCCCATTCTCATCGGCCCGCTCGACCGCACTCTCGTGATGTGGCGGAAGGTTTTCGACGCGGGAATCTTCACCAATCCGGTCGTGCCGCCCGCGGTGCCGCCGTCCCAGTGCCGGCTCCGCACCAGCGTCATGGCGACGCACACCTACGACCAGATCGACTACTGCATCGAGACGATCGGGCGCATCGGCAAGGAGCTGGGGGTTATCTGACGGGACCGGTTACGGTCCGTCTCGTCGAGACCCGCCGGGACCTCCGCCACTTCATCGATTTTCCCTATCGGCTGCACGCGCGGGACCCGCTCTGGGTCCCGCCGTTGCGTCGGGACGTGGCGACGCTCCTCTCCCGCACCAAGAACCCTTTCTTCGAGCACGCCGAAGCGGCCTACTACCTCGCCGAACGGGACGGCAGCGTGGTGGGGCGCATTGCGGCGATCGCCAATCAGGCGCACAACGCGGCGCACGGCGACAAGGTCGGCTTCTTCGGATTCTTCGAGACGGTCGAAGATCAGTCCGTGGCCGATCCCCTGCTCGATACCGCCGCGGAGTGGCTCAGGGGGCGCGGGTTCGACACGATTCGGGGGCCGGCCTCGTTCTCCACCAACGACGAGGCGGGTCTGCTGGTTGACGGGTTCGACACGCCCCCCGTCCTGATGATGCCGCATAACCCGCCCTACTATCTGACCCTTCTCGAACGCGCCGGCTTCGCCACGGCGAAGAATCTGCTGGTGTATCAGCACGGCCAGCCGGACGGCCACCTGATTCCGGTGCCGGAGCGGCTCACCCGGGCGACCACGCTGATTACCGAGCGGCTGGGCATCACCATCCGGTCGCTCCGGATGCGCGAGTTCAAGGCAGAGGTGGACCGGGTGAAGGAGCTCTACAACAAGGCCTGGGAGCACAACTGGGGATTCGTGCCGATGACCGATCACGAGATCGATCATCTCGCCGAGCAGTTCAAGCCGGTGGTGCTCCCCGATCTGGTGCCGTTCGTGGAGAAGGACGGCAAAGTCGTCGCCTTTGCGCTCGCCCTTCCCGATCTCAACGTCGTGCTCGCGAAGAACCGGTCGGGCCGCATGTTCCCGGTGATCTTCAAGCTGCTCTGGAAGCTCAAGACCAACCGGATCCACCGCCTGCGCATTACGCTCCTCGGGGTGCTGCCGGAGTATCGCGGCAAGGGGATCGACGCGGTGCTGTATCACTGGATCTGGACGCGCGGCGGAATGCTGCGGTACAGCTGGGGCGAAGCGGGATGGATCCTCGAGGACAATCCGGCGATGAACGCGGGCCTCGTCAAGATGGGCTTTACCGTCTACAAGACCTACCGGCTGCTCGACCGGTCGCTATGAACGCGCTGGTCACCGGCGCGACCGGGTTCGTGGGCGGCCACCTGATCGACGCCCTGATTGCGAGTGGCGATCGCGTCACCGCGCTGGTCCGGAACCCGGAGAAGGCGAAGGGCCTCTCGAGCCGGGGAGTGCGGATCGCTCCCGGCGATCTGGCGAGCATGGAGGCGCTCCGCTCGGCGGTGGTCGACCAGGACGTCATCTACCATGTGGCAGGGCTGGTCGCGGCGCGGAGCGAAGCGGAATTCCTCGCCGTGAATCGCGACGGGACCATCCGCGTCCTCGACGCGGCGACGGATGCCGGGCGGCCCCGGATCGTGCTGGTGTCGTCGCTCGCCGCCGGCGGCCCCACCGGGCGTGGGACACGTCTCACGGGCGACGAGGAGCCCCGTCCGGTCACGGCCTACGGCCGGAGCAAGCTCGCCGGCGAACGAGTGCTCCGGAGGAGCACCCTTCCCTGGACCATCGTTCGACCTCCCGCGGTCTACGGTCCCCACGACACCGAGATGCTGCGAGTCTTTCGTGCCGCGAAACTCGGCATCGCACCGGTCTTCGGTGACGGCGCCCAGGAGCTTTCTCTGGTGTACGGCCCCGATCTGGGAAGGGCGCTCGCCGCGGCGGGGAGCACGCCGGAGACCATCGGCAAGGTCTATTACGCCTGTCACCCCGAAGTGCTCACCAGTGCGTCGCTGGTGCAGACGATCGGGCATGCCGTGGGAAGATCGGTGCGACTGGTAGCCTTGCCGAAGTGGACGGCGCGGGGCGCACTCGCGGTGACCGCGACGATCGCGCGGCTGAGCCGGCGGGCGACGCTGTTGACCCCGGACAAGGCGAATGAATTCTTCGCGCCGGCCTGGACCTGTGACTCCTCCGCGCTCACCGCCGCGACGGGATGGCGCCCCGAATTCGACCTCGCAAGCGGCGCCGCGGCGACGGTGGCCTGGTATCGCGCGTCGGGCATGTTGTGAGGCTCCGCCCGGTCGACCGGGTTCTGCTCGGATATGTGGCGGTGACTTCTGTCGTGGCCGCGGCGCGCCTTTCCTCCGCGCCGACGGCGGGGTGGGTGCTCTTCGCGAATGCGCTGGTGATTCTGCTCGTGGTCCTGGCAAACCGCGCCGGGGACACGTCGTGGCTCGCCGACCTCTACCCGGTCTGTATCCTCCTCGCGCTCTACGGCGCACTCGACCTCCTGGCCGGTTCCGGCGGGGTCACCACCCATGATTCCATCGTCCAGAGTTGGGAGACGGCGGTGTTCGGCGGCCAGGTGAGCCGGGAGTGGTGGCAACGCGCGCCGAGCCGTTTCTGGAGCACCGTCTTTCATGGGGCGTACTTCTCGTATTACCTGGTGATTCCGGCCGGTCCGCTCTGGTTCGCCTGGAAACGGGATCGGCAGAATCTCCGGCGAGTGGTGCTCGCGGAGGTCACGACGTTCCTGCTCTGCTATCTCATCTTCATCTTCTTCCCGGTTGCCGGCCCGTATTACGAATTTCCCCGGCCGTCAGCCGCATTCCTCGACAACGGCGCCGCGCGCCTCGTCTACGCCACCCTCGCCAAGGGCAGCTCCTACGGCGCCGCGTTTCCGTCTTCCCATGTGGCGGGGGTGATTGCGGCGGTCCTCGTCTCCGCCAGGGGATCGCGCGGGTTGGGAGCGGTGCTCGCGGTCCCGGGGTTGCTGCTGACGGTGGGAGTGGTGTATTGCCAGATGCACTACGGGGTGGACGCGGTGGCTGGGGTGCTGATGGGAGTGGTTGGAGCAGTGACAGCGTCAACGGTCAACGGTGAACTGGAACCCTAAAAACAACAACAAAAACAAGCCGTGGAGGACGCGTCTGCTTTTGTTGTTTTTACAGCCGCGCAGGCGAACAAGGGCGCGTTGGAACCGGTTGCCCACAGATTTCACTGATCACAACAGGAAACTGAAAAACCTCATCGGGTCCGGTGCAGGAAGGGATGAATACGCAGGGGTTCTCCGCGTTCATCCGCTTCCTCCGCGAAATCCGCGTTTGCTTTTTGTTTTTCTTGCGGTCAGCGGTCAGCGGGAAAAGAAAACGAGGAGAGCCGCGTCGCGGCCCTCCTCGCTCTCCGCGCTTCGCGACTTCCTACTGAACGGTAATCTTGCCGTGCATCCCCATCGCCATATGCGGCGTGCAGGTGAACCGGTAATCGCCGACCGGTGCGCCCGCGAAGGAAATGGTCAGGCTCGAATTTGGATCCACCAGCAGCGCGCTGCTGAGCGGCGCGATCTGATCCTTGAGCTGCGGATCGACGACTTCCTTGCCACCGGCGGGAATGCTGTCCGCCCAGAACGCCACGTTGTGCGGGCCGCCACTGACGTTGTGGAAGACCACCTGGTCGCCAACCTTGATCGACAGCTCGGCGGGCACGAACTTGTAGGTGGTGCCTTCCATGATCATGTTCACATCGTGCGTCGCACCTGCCGGAGCCGGCGCGGGGGCCGCAGCCACCGTGGTGTCGACTGCCGGAGTCTCCGCACTCTTGTCGCCGCACGCCGCCATCAGGACAGCCAATCCAGCCACAGCCGCAATCTTGCTCATCGTCTCACTGCCTCCCCAACCCTGGTTGGTATTTCGGTGGTGTTGATCATCCCCGCACCGGCCGTTTTCGGCCAGATGCCCCTTGTGAACAACTTCACAAACATAATTCGCGCTCTAGAGTAATGCCACCGGCTGCGCTCGGCCAGGTATCTTAGGTGATGACGGCCCCCCCCGCCCCGACCGAGGTCTATCCGCCCTGCCGGTCGATGGGCTCCCAATGCCATAGCCTCCGGGTCATCCTCCGGGTCGCGACACTCGACGCCGGCCCGCGATCGGGCGACCATGAGGCCACCTGGCTGATGGGCCACACCGCCCAGATCACCTTTCTGACCGATCTCTGGGAAGACGACGAAGACCTTTACGTCTCGGCCGAGCTCCACGTCCCCTGCCGATTCCTCGAAGAGCATCAGGGTGGGGCCGCCTGTCGGGCATTCGGGTACACGAGGACGCGCCCCCCTCCGCCGCGGCTCCCACCCGCTCCGCGGCAGCTCGGGAACGACCGGTTTCGCATCGTGGAGCACGGGCGCTCCGCCTCGAGGGTGCTCAAGACACCCCCTCCTCCCCCGCGAAGCCTCCCGGTCCGCATGGAATCCAACCCCTGCGCCGGAGCCCCCTGCCGGACGGCGGACAACCAGCGCGGCGCCGCCTGCTGCCGGGATCTGCAAGTCGAGATCATGTGCACCACCCGCGAGCGGCGGCTCGAATCACTGATCCGGGCCCGGAAGCGGCCCTACCTGTGCAAGGTGGAGCGGGAGGGCAAATACTCGCTCAACGCGGAGATGATTTCCGCCTGTGGGTTTCTCCAGGATGACGGCGTCTCCTGTGTATTGCATGGGCGCTCGCGAGCGGATGGGCGGCCGGCCAAGCCGGACCTCTGTTCCGAGTGGCCCGAGGGGGGGGAAACGCTTCATCCAGGGTGCGTTTTCGGTCCCTCCCCTGGCTTATAGCTCTAATTTGTGCAACAATTCCGGTCCGCCGGCGTCCTACCATCGGGATGGGTAGGCTAAAGCGACGAAAGGCCGGGACTATGGAAGATCTGGAACGGCTCTATAAGACCCATTACGCAGCGGTGGTGCGTTTCCTGTATCGGAAGATCTGGGACGCCGACCGCGCTGAAGATCTCGCACAAGAAGTGTTCATTCGCGCGATGGCCCATCAGCCCGACAAGCCACGCGCATGGATTTTCGCGGTCGCGGCCAATTTGGCGCGGGACGAGGCGAGGGCGGCGATTCGCCGTCGCAAACACCTGGTGCTGCTCAAGGATGATCCAGTGCCCCTCTCGACGCCCGAGCTGACGGCGGATGAGACGGTCGAGCACGACGAACGATGGGCCCAGGTCACCGGCGCCCTCGCGGCACTGACCGAGCGGGACCGTGAAGTGTTGTTGTTGTGGGATGCGGGGCTCAGCTATCCGGAAATCGCGGCGCAAACGGGGCTCGCTGTTGGGGCGGTCGGTACGACGCTCGCTCGAGCCCGGAAGCGGCTGACAGAGGCTTATGACAGAATGGAATACCAAGCGGATGCGGCACGTTCCTGATGAGGAACTGCATCCCTATCTAGATCAGGCGCTGAGCCGGTCCCAGTGCGTTGAAATCGAAACGCACCTGGCTCAGTGCGAACATTGCCGGGACCGGCGCGATACGATTGCGGCCCTTCGGGACCGCACGACCGCCCTCCTGGGGCAGCTCACGCCCCGGAACCTCATCATTCCCCCTCCGTTCGAGGTCCTGGCCGAGCGTCTGAGCCGGCGGCCGGTCACTCCGCTCTGGCAGATCCGCCTGAAACGGGCGGGGCTCTGGGCGGCGGGCGTAATGGCGGCGGTGGGCACCGGCTGGGCGGCACGGAGCGTACTCGATCCGCACCGCAATCCGGCGCCCACCTTCCAGAACGAGCTGGCTCCTCTCGCGAATGCGGTGGAGCTTGGCTCGCCGGCCGCTCCGATGACCGCGCCGGCGGAATCGCAGACGCTGGCCGATGCGGCTCCCGCGACCACGCTTCCTCTCCACGACGCCTCGCCCCGGCTCACCTCGCCGCGGCAACAGGGTCTTCGTCTGGTCAACGCGGGACATCGGCCGATGATCATCCCCGCGCCGATGCTCCAGCTCGCTTCCGCCTTGACGCCGATGCCGGAACGGTCGGGTGACGTGACCCCCTCCGCGCGCCTCGAGGGCCGCGCGCCGTTCGGTCCGCTCTGGCAGCAGGTGCAATGGGAAGACGCGCTGGAACGGGCGGGGAGCGGACTCCCGTACATCGAGGGGATGCTGGTCGTTGGCGTCCTGCTCAAAGCGGGAGAGGCCGGTGAGCGGCCCACGTCACTGGTGGCGCAGCAGGATCCGTCGGGCGAGCTCATCACGAGCATCGAAGGCCCGATGACCCAGGTCAGTGAGCTCCTGAAGGCGCAGGGAGTCCACGCCAGCGAGCTGACCAGGACTCCTCCCGATTACGTCTCCGCTCCCGGTGGCTCGACCCGTCGCGTCAATCGGGTGCTGGCGGTGACCGGACGGCTCAGCGTGGATTCACTGAACGTCTTGGCTCGAATCGCCACGATTCGATAAGAGGCAACAGGCAACAGGCAACAGGCAGCAGGCAGCAGGCAACAGCAAAACGAAACGGCCGACCGCATCCTTGCGGCCGGCCGTTCTGTTTTCGACTGAAGACTGAAGGCTGGAGACCGAAGACTGCCTTACCTCTCGTGATCCCGTCTCTCCATCTCCGGCGGCGCGGCAAAGTCGCCGGGCTTTTCGTCGTGGAAAAACTCCTGCCCATGCCCGTGCTTCCGCTCGTCGGCGAGGGTGATCATCGCGAGGCGGGGTGACACCATGGGGAAGGTTCGCGCGAAGATCCCGTAGACCAGCAGGAAGCACCCCAGAAATGCGAGCAGCGGCGCAATCTCCGGGAGTCCCATCGTCGGCCCCGCCAGCTCCGTCACCGAGGGAGTCACCAGGAGGTAGCGCTCCAGCCAGAGGGAGGCGAGGCTCAGCGTCGCGAAGAACGCGAGGATCGGCGGGGACTTCTTGGCGGCGACGAAGAGGAACCCCCAAAACGGGATGATGAACATTCCCAGCAGCACGTTCCGGCCGATCGGGAGCCAGGGACCCCAGAGCCGGGCAAACACGAATCCGGTCTCTTCGGGAAGATTGCCGTACCAGATTACCAGGAACTGCGCCCACATGAGATAGGCCCAGAACACCGTGAAGCCGAAGCAGAGTTTGCCGAGGTCGTGACGCTGCTTGGGGCTCACCAGATTCGCGATGCCCAGCTGCCTGCGCCCGTAGAGCATCAGCAGGACGAGTAGGGTGTGGGCTCCGAGGAAGGAGCCCATGAAGTACCATCCGCCCAGCAGATTCGAAAACCAGTGGGGCTGCAGCGCCATGATCCCGTCGAACGCCACCATCGTGGCGACGATGGCATACAGCACGATGTAGAGCGGAGCCAGGCGGCGGGTCCGCGCGACAGTCGCCGCCTCGGCGGCCGGGGAGCCGTCGTAACCGGCGGTCCACTGGTCGTACATCGCGCGCCGCTTGTCCTGGACGTTCTCCCGCACCGTATGCATGTCGGCGAGGAGGTCGGCCCGCACCAGCATCCACCCCACCGTGAAGAGGACGGTGAGCCCGATGAGGAGGCGTGCGGCCATGAAGCCGTGGGAGAGCCAGAGGTGCTTCCCGGGCGAGACGCTGTGGAGCTGTCCTTCCATCGGGCCGTAGATCGCGTCATAGCCCAGGGTGAAGATGAGCGCGCAGGC
>Ga0070707_100002242_pt1 | contig 18452 bp, 17 predicted proteins | sample KBSK5502metaG_FD_65468 | JGI IMG/M metagenome (GOLD analysis project Ga0070707, IMG submission 65468) | Corn, switchgrass and miscanthus rhizosphere microbial communities from Kellogg Biological Station, Michigan, USA - KBS K5-50-2 metaG | ecosystem: Host-associated > Plants > Roots >... | reverse complement strand
AACAAAGAACATGTGTTCTCCCAGTATAGCCTCCTGGTCCATCTTTGTCAACGCTTTTGGATGGTCCGATAAATGGCATCGAGTTCAGCCCAAAGCTCATCCGGAATCGGGTGTTGCGCCAGCTTCAGCGTCTCTGTAAGCCGCTCGGGACGGGTGATACCAACAATCGTGGACGTAATGCGCGCAGCGCGCAGCGAGAACTGCAGCGCCGCCGCTGCCAGCGGCAGGCCATAGCGCTTGCAGGCTTCCTCCATCTGCCTGGCACGTCGAAGTAGCTCGGGCGATGCCTGGCCATACATATAGCGTGGGTAGGCGCTCGGCCCCTTCGCCAGGAGGCCGCTCCCATAAGGAGCAGCGTTCACTGCTGCGACTCCCCGGCGCGCGCACACCTCCCAGAACGGCTCAGCCTCTCTGTTCAGCAGCGTGAAGCGGTTATGCGAAATGCCCGCTTCAAAGAGGCCGGTCTCGACAAAGCGGATCATCAACTCGATCGGGCCACCGGCAACACCCAGGTGCGCGATCAGGCCCTCTTCTTTACAACGCTGCAGCACCTCGACGGGGCCGCCTGGCTGCATCGCCTCTTCAAAGGAAATATGCTCCGGGTCGTGGAGATAGACGAGTTGCAGTTGCTCCAGGCCCAGCAGGCGCAGGCTGCGCTCGACGCTGCGCCGCATCTGCGCGCCCGTGAAGACGCCGGTCTGCAAATCGCGGTCGGCCTTCGTTGCCAGCACGAAGCCGGGCGGAAGCCCGCCAAGCTCGCGGAGCACGATGCCGATGCGGCGCTCACTCTCGCCATCGCCATAGGATGCGGCGGTATCCAGGAAGTTGACAGAGCCTGCAAAGAAAGCACGAATCGTTGCCAGGGCCCGCTCCTCGGGGACTTCGTAGGCGAAGGTCTCCGGCATACTCCCCAGCGGGGCAGTGCCAATACAGATCGGCGTCACCTGCAGACCCGTCGAGCCCAGCGGGCGCCGTGAGAGTGGTTCTGTCTGAGAGGGCATACCCCGCTCCTTTCCTTTATGAAAACAGTATCAGAAAACGATAGCAAATGCGCCATCACTCTCATTTTAGACGGCAAGCCGCCTGGGACGAACTGCCGCGCCCGCTACTCCTAGGCCAAAGGCTGTCGGAGCTACTTTTCTGCCAATGTTGTAACTACCGTTTACATCCGCATGGATCACTTGTCCGTTTCCCGCTCGATACCAACTGCGCGCAATCCGTTTGCCGCTAAACGTCGGTGGCTCCGTTCGTTTTGGGTCGTAGGTGGGAATGTCGTCCAGGTCGAGAAAAGAAGCTTTTGATGTGTAGCTTTCTTCGTGAGTGATCACCTGGATGCCCACGAGCGCGCCCTTGTATTGCAACATCTCAATAAAGCGGGCATGAGGCATTTGGACAAACTGCTGGTTGTTCTTCTTGCCCATCTCGACTTCTTGTTTCCACAGCGGATTTTTGCCGACACAGAGCGTCCCGATTCCCTCGCTCACCAGCAGATCAATAATCCGACGGCTTGCCGTGTGTAAGTAGTGCTGAATACGGCGATTGCGCTTCGTCGTGATGTGATCAAGCTTGCGAGAGGTAAAACGCTGCTGTTTGGCGAGGTGCTTTCGATGATGTTCTCGTTGTTTGTTGTAGTACTGGTTTCGGCTTTTGATCGGTTTTCCACTGACCAAACGAGGAACAAACCCAGGCTTGTTGGACGTAATAGCCGCAAGGGTATTCACTCCTGGGTCAAGGGATGCCACCAGTTTGGGGTCCACTGCTGCCTGTTGCTCTGCTTTTTGATAAACCACCTCCACCACATAAAAATCTCGACGAGGGACGATGCGGACCTGATCAATCGCAAACCAGGCCACTTTCGTCTTAATCCCTATCCCCAGACCAGACGGCACAATCATCCCCGTCTTTTTGTAGGCTCGTTTGCCAATAGCCTGGATATCATAGATCAAGAGGTAACGTCCACGCTCTTTGTGCTTGTAGCCGGGAATCTTAGGCTTTCCTCTGAACTTGGACGGCGTCTCATGCCACTCTTTGAGAGAGGCTCTGAAGGAGCGCCAATTCTGGTCGATCTGGATCAGGATTGAATTGGAGACTTTGCGAGGCAGCGCTTGATAGCACTCCTGATGCTTTAACCGATGGAAAAGTTCTGCGTACGGCAGATATTTGTCTTCGTGAATATAGGCTTGTCTGATTTGATAGGTGGCCTGATTGTAGAGGTTTTTGGCAGCAAAAGCAGCGGCATCAATGGCCGCATAGCGCGGATCGCTCTTTTCAATGATGTGCTGTTCAACGAGCCTCATGGCTGTACCTCGTCTGCCGTCCTGCCGGATAACATGATATCTTCGCACCACCTTCCTAAGTATATCATCAATTGAATCTATTTGCAAGTACCCGCATATTTGTGGTATCTTATTATCAATATTTTTAGCTGTCCGATGTGGACAGTCACAAGAAATCAGTAATTCGTTTTATATATTGTTGACTGTAGGTGATGTATGACAACGTTACGTGACTATCGTATCAACCTGGGGTGGTCTATTTACCGGCTTGCATCCGAGGCGGGCATCTCGCGTCCTGCTGCTGCAAACGCTGAAAGTGGGCGACCCATTAAAGCAGAAACAGCAAAAGCCATAGCAGATGCATTAAGCAGAGCGTACGGACAAGCCATCAAACCTACAGACATTGAAGGGCTGAGTATTTTGTGAACATGGATATCACATTCCCGTCGTGCGTTTTTGGAGTTGTCTCTCACAAGAGGGCTCGCCAAATTGGATAATAGCAAGCAAATCACACAATACCTTGAGGAATTAGCGAAGCGCTGAATGATCTTCAAGTGACCATTCCGTTCCATATCCTCATTGCGGGCGGCGCAGGCATGCTTCTTCTGAAGAAGCGTCGATCAACACTAAATACTGACTTTGCCCTCATTGAAATTTCTCAAAAGAGGATACCAGCAAATAAGGTGTTCCCCATCACTATAAAGAAGGTTCTTCCGCAAGCTCGCTGATGAAAAATGTGCGATAGTGTAAGGATCATTGAGGCTGAATCAGCATGTCTGCGGAAGAGCTACTCAGATTGACACTTCACATATCTCTATAAATGAGTGTTTGTGCTGTCTAGAATATATGAGGTCCGCGCTGAGGACTGCTGTCTCATGCATGGGAGTGATCGGAAATTGACGTTGGTAAAAGATGCTTTCCTTCTTTCTCATGTCCCGTTTTTGGCTCCAACAACGACATATAGAGTGAGATGCCATATCGGCTGGAAATACCACACATCGTAAGGGAATGAGATGGGACTACAAACTGACGAGGATCAACGCCATGATTCACTCTTAACCATACTCTATAATCAGCATGCACCCACCATCTTTGCCTATTTGCGTTTGCACACATCCTCACGGGAAGATGCTGAGGACCTCTTGCTCGAGGTCTTTCTCGCAGCACTTGAGTTTGAGCAGCTCCTGGAACGAAGCGAAGACCAGCAGCGGGCATGGCTGCGCAGCGTCGCTCATCATAAGATGGTCGATCGCTCTCGGCATGCTGCTCGACATCCGTCTGTGGTCCTGGAACACCTGACGGAAACCTTGTACGAAGACGACGCTTACTCTCCTGAGCAGTTGGCACTCCAACAGGAAGCGCATGAAGAGGTCTTCAGGAGCTTAAGACAGCTCTCCGAGCTCCAGCAGCAGGTGGTGCGGCTTCACTTTGTTCATGGCTTGCGCTGTGCCGAAATCGCGCTCGTGTTAGGCAAAAATGAAGGTGCCGTCCGCAAGTTGCTCTCGCGTGCCTTACAGTATTTACGTGCTCTCTACACACAAGAGTGAGGGAAGGTGAAAGGATCAGTACCGATGACACAACAAGATGATCACTTTGTTGCTGACGAGATTGATGAGCAGCTCGAGCAGTTTGAGCGCCTCGCTCAAGGATCGGCCCAGCAGGCTGCGACCCCAAACGCGCGCATCGTACAGGAGCTGCAACAGACCTACGCGGTGCAGGCAGAAAAAGAAAGGCGGTCTCTGGAACGTGTGCGGGACCGCTTAGCAAGTCGCATCGCAGGCAACGTGAGTCGTTCCCAGGGAGAAAAACCCCTCCGCTCGCACAAGATCGAGCCGTTCCCAGCGCCCCATTTCCCACGTATGCGCCGCATTGGCGCTTTTGCTCAAACACTGGCAGCGATCGTGGTCGTGGGAGTGTTAGTCGGAGCTTTCCTTGTGCTCTTGAACTCTCATCGGGGTGGATCAGGCGCTCCAGAACTGCACCCTGGGAGTTCAAGAGCAACCTGGTGCGTTGTTTCCAGCCCTAATCGAGCGGGAGGGGGTACGATCCTGAATGGGGTGGCCTCTACCTCGGCAAGCGATGCCTGGGCTGTTGGGAGTACAAATACCAGCGCAGGTATTTTCCAACCAGTGATCGAGCACTGGAACGGCAGCCGGTGGAGCATCGTCGCCAGCCCAAATGTCGGAGGAGAAGGCGGTAGTCTGAGTGGTGGGGTGACGGCTGTCTCGGTGAATGATGCCTGGGCGGTGGGTTGGTCGGGTATAGGTCAACCACTGATCGAGCACTGGAACGGCTCGCGGTGGAGCATCGTCGCCAGCCCAAATGTCGGAAGAAGGGGAAGTGGAGGTAGTCTGAGTGGAGTACTAGCCCTTGCGGCGAACGATGTCTGGACTGTCGGATCGCACGGCGCTCCCAATCCCCCCAGTAGTGGAACTCAAACGCTGATCGAGCACTGGAATGGCACCCGGTGGAGTGTCATCCCCAGCCCGAATCCTGAGCAAGCTTACAACCAACCGCAACTGAATGCGATAACAGCCATCTCGGTAAATGACGTTTGGGCGGTCGGGTATGCTGATGACCCCTCCCAAAATGAAAAGACGCTGATCGAGCACTGGAATGGCACCCGGTGGAGTATTGTCGCCAGCCCCAGCCCAGCCCAGACAAGAAGTCGCTTCTTGGGAGTGACAGCCATCTCGGCCAATGACGTTTGGGCCGTTGGCGTTTCTTCTACAGGCATCGTAGTAACTCCCCAGGTGACACGAACACTGATCGAGCACTGGAACGGTACCCAGTGGAGTATCGTCGCCAGCCCCAGCCCTGGATCAACTTATAACTACCTGAGTGGGGTAACGGCCATCTCGCCGAGTAACGTCTGGGCCGTCGGAGGGTCCTCTAACAGTAGAACCCTTCCAACGGGACAGACGCTGATCGAGCACTGGAACGGTACCCGCTGGAGTGTCGTCGCCAGCCCCAGCCCTGGATCAAATAACGACCTGCTTGGGGTGGGCCGGGTTCCACACTCCAGCACCGTCCTGGCTGTAGGAGTGTTTTCGAACGATAGCAGTCACTTTTTCAAGTCACTGACCGAGTTCATGTGCAAATGAGCCAGGCTCTTGACGGCGAGCTGTAAAATGCGGGAGGCTGTTGCATAGATTGATGGAGCTGCCTCCTGCATTTGCTTGTTGATGATCCTTATGAGAGAAAATGATATACCCATCTGTTGACAAGCCAAATCAGCGAGCTTGCGGATGAGCCAGGATATGTGTCAAACAACAGAAGCGCATCAACAGTCAGCAAATGGCCTAAATAAAAAGGTAAAGCGCTACGGGCGACCACAGCGGTCCTCACCCTGCGCAACTCCACCCCTACGTGTCCTACGCTGCTGAAATGACTTGTCCTAACTCAACTTTGCCACGTACTACCGGATTGCGTAGAGTGCCAAGCTGGTCAACATCGATCTGAACCACATCCCCTGGCTCTAAGGTGAATTGTCGCTCTGGCACGAGGGCAGTACCCGTGCAGAGAAACACCCCGTCTGGAAAGTCGTTCTCGAGAAAGAGGTATGTCACCAGTTCAGCGAAGCGGCGTTTAAGTTCTCTCGTGCTTGTTTCGCCTTTCCAATACACTTGCCCATTGCGCTCGATAGCGAGATGGATAGCGAGGTTATAGGGGTCTGATACTTCCCAGGCGGGAGTAATGCCCGGGCCAAGGCCGCAGCAGCCGGCGTAGACCTTGGCTTGAGGTAGGTACAAGGGATTCTCGCCCTCGATACTTCGAGAACTCACGTCGTTGCCAATCGCATAACCGATAATCTCGGCATGTGCGTTGACAGCCAGAACAAGCTCCGGCTCTGGCACATCCCATGTTGAATCGCTACGCACAACAATTGGTGCACCAGGTCCGGCGACCCGTCGAGGGGTCGCCTTGAAGAACAGCTCCGGTCGCTTTGCAGCATATGCCTTCGCGTAGATATCTGGCGTTCCACTCTCCTCCATACGCGCCTGCTCGGACTGCTTGTAGGTCACACCGGCGGCCCAGACTTCGGTTTCTCCGTCAATTGGGGCGAGAATAAGAGTGGGTAGATTGTGAGCTGTCCCGGGCTGAATCCCAGGATAAACCGGGGGTCTACTATTCTCGATTTGCACGCGCAGTTCCTCGGCCCTTAGACGAAGGAGATCGTGTAATTCAGGGTTTTGCTGAAAGTAACCAATGAGCTGACCATTATGAGACATACCGAGGGTTATACCACTAGAAGATTTGTAACGGATGATCTGCATTGGTGCGCTCCTTGTACTTTACCTGGCCGTCCAACCGCCATCGATGACCAGCGCCGAGCCGGTCACAAAGGCCGCTTCGTCCGAGGCGAGGTAGAGCGCGGCGTGCGCGATCTCGTCCGGTCGCCCCATACGCCCGATAGGTTGGCGAGCGTGGAGTTGCTGGCGCATCTCATCTTCGTGGCCGGCAAAATTGCGCGCCAGGTAGCCCTCCACAAACGGCGTTTGCACCGTGCCGGGGCAGATGGCGTTGCAGCGAATCCCCTGCGTGGCGAAGTCGATGGCAATTGAGCGCGTCAACGCCAGCACAGCCCCTTTGCTCGCACAGTAGGGCAGGCGCCGTTCGATGCCGATGGTGGCCGCAACCGAAGACATGTTGATGATCACGCCGCCGGCAGGTGACTGCGCCAGCATCTGCCGCACCGCTTCGCGTGCGCAGAGGAAGACGCCGCGTGCATTCACACGCATCACACGCTCCCAGTCCTCCAGGCTGGTCTCCAGAACAGTGCCAACGTGGCTGATACCCGCATTGTTGACCAGAATATCGAGCCGGCCCTCTGTAGCGGCGACCTGCTCTATTGCGACCTTGACTTCAGACTCCTCAGCTACATCGAGAGGCTCGGCGCGCACGCTCCCTCCGGAGGCCTGAATATCACCGGCAACCCGCTCCGCGGCGTCCGGCCTGATATCGGCAAGAACGACATGCGCGCCCTGCTGTGCAAAGAGCCGCGCGATTTGCTCTCCAATGCCCGAGCCGGCCCCCGTCACGAAGGCGATTTTCTTGTCTAGGCGAAACACTTGTGTTACCTTTCTTCCAGGTTACGCTCAATACGGTGAATGCCAGGCTATTTTTCGCCTGATTGCATACCTTTGCGCGAGAAGAAATAGTTTCTGTCGCTAGTCTGTGTGGAACACTTCCTTCATCGTGGTCCACCACTCGCCAGGCTCCCGTGTCTCCAGTGGCGCCTGCATCGGTTCGGTCCACGTCCACCACTCACGCGTCTTGGGATCCGCGGCCATCCTGGCCATATCTGCTTTGTAATCGTCGCCGGCATATTCGAAATACGCAAAGAGCAGTTCGCCATGGCGAAAAATACTGTAGTTGCGAATGTTGCAGGCGTGAATCATCGCCAGCACTTCGGGCCAGACGGCAGCGTGCAAGCGTTCGTATGCTTCGACCTGGTCAGGCTTCAAGCCTATGAGCTGTCCAACTCTGTGCACGACTAGCTCCTTTCATCTGCCCACGCCGAGCCATCGGGATAGGAGTAGGCGGCAATCGACGCGGGATACATCGTCACACTATACCCCGGCGCGTCCGGGGCCACGTAGCGCCCGCCTTTGACGATGGCCGGGTGCACAAAATGCTCGTGTAAGTGGGGTGTATACTCGATCATGCGGTTCTCCAGCGAGCCGCTAATGGCGATGTAGTCGAAGAGCGAGAGATGCTGCACATATTCGCACAGGCCAACACCGCCCGCGTGTGGACAGACCGGGATGCCGAACCTGGCAGCCATGAGCAGGATGGCCAGGACCTCGTTTACCCCGCCGACGCGACAGGCATCGATCTGGCAGATGCCGATAGCGTTGGTTTGAAATAGTTGCTTGAAGATGATGCGATTCTGTACATGCTCGCCGGTGGCAACGCGGACCGGCGCGACCGCACGCGCAATCGCGGCATGTCCGAGAATATCGTCCGGGCTAGTGGGCTCTTCAATCCAGAGAGGGTCAAAGGCCGCCAGGTGCTGCATTGCCGCGATAGCCTCGTTCACCTCCCACACCTGGTTTGCGTCGAACATCAGGGTGCTCTCCGGCCCGATCTCTTCGCGCATGATGCGCGCGCGGCGCAGATCGTCCTCCAGGCTCAAGCCAACCTTCAGTTTGAAGTGCCGCCAGCCGCTGCCCAGCCCTTCGCGGCAAAGCAGGCGCATCTGCTCATCACTATAGCCCGACCAGCCGGCCCCGGTTGTATAGGCAGGGAAGCCACGCTCTAGCATCTCCGCCTCGCGCTGTGCTTTGGCCGGGGCCTGGCGGCGCAGCAGGTCCAGTGCCTCGTCCGGGGTCAGGACATCGATGATGTAGCGGAAATCGATGCAGGAGACGAGCTGCTCCGGTGCCATATCGGTGAGCAGCTTCCAGAGCGGTTTGCCCTCGACCTTGGCCCAGAGGTCCCAGACCGCGTTGACTACTGCAGCGGTCGCCAGGTGGATGACCCCTTTCTCTGGCCCGATCCAGCGTAACTGGCTGTCACCGGTGATAAGCCGCCAGAAGCCGCGCATATCACCGGTGAACGACTCCAGTGTGCGCCCGGTGACGAGCGGGGCCAGCGCCCGGAGCGCGGCGACGCAGACCTCGGTGCCACGCCCGATGGTAAAGGTCAAACCATGCCCTTCCAGGCCTGCAGGATGGTCGGTCAGTAGAACAACGTAGGCTGCAGAATAATCCGGGTCGTTATTCATGGCATCAGAACCGGCAAGGGTACGCGATGTCGGAAAACGAATATCGTACGTCTTAAAGCCGGTAATAGTGATGGGCATGGGTTCTTCTCCTGTAAAAAAGCGCTAATCCTCTAGGTCGAGATAGCCCAACGCTACAAGGCAGTTCCTTCCTCCTCAAAGATATCGGCCAAAACATTGGCCATTGCATGGGAGATATGCGCAGCTAGAAGTTCTGCAGCTTTATCAATGTTTCCCTCGAGTAGGGCCAATAGGATCTGCTCATGATCATCGAGTGCAGCCTCCATACGCTGCGGGTACAGCGTATCCTTTATCTGGAATACACTGAACTGACTGCGGAGCGTGGAGAGGTAACGAATAAGCCGGCTATTGCCCGAGGCGCGAATGAGTAGTGTATGGAGGCGGAAGTCGCATTGGAGAAAGAGCGAGATAGGGCGCTGGTCTAATTGCTCGCGCACTGTGTAGAGGAGATCAAGCTGCGATCTGAGATCCGCAGGGTCGAGCCGGGGAGCGGCCAGGCGTAAAGCCAGGACCTCCAGTGCCCCACGCAGCTCGTAGATTTCATGGATATCCTGGGCAGTAAACAGGCGTACCCAGAAACCGCGACGTGGGTCGGAGCGCACCAGCCCATCCTGAACCAGGCGCTCTAACGCCTGGCGAACTGGAGTGCGGCTCACACCTAACTTTTCAGCGAGAGCGACATCGGAGAGCCTTTGCTCTTTGCGCTGATTAAAGAATACCAGTTGCTTCCAGGTCTGCTCGTAGGCATAATCCACCGCCGTAGGAATGGCATTGCGGCCGTGCCCCCAGAGAAGTTCAAATACCTCATCGCTCAGGCTTTCGTCAATTACTTGAGCATTCAAGTCCACACCCACCTCGCCTGGTCCAACCGGTGATTTTGTCTCCATAGCGGCTCCGTTCTTAACCTTTGTAGATAGATGCACAAGCTCGCCCCCAAGCCGACTAGCGGCTCATCTTAGTATATAACTAGAGCTACCCCGCGAGCAATTTTCCTACTACTCTTGACTTTTGCCCGTGTATAATGTATTCTGAATTTTGTATACAGTATATTATTTTTGCCAGAACTTGTCAAGCAGATGAGCAGAAAGGAGGGGGTCGGCTTCAGTAACAATTTCATTTGGGTAAGCTGTTCTCGTTCGATACCCTTTTTATTTGAGTTGACATGCAGTTGAGAGGACCATTCGGCCGGGAAAACCGGGTTACGAAACGCCCCCAGAGAAGTAGAGAGTTCGCGAGTCGGAATCCGATACCCGGGAGGAGAAAACCATGAAATCGAATTTCGCAAGTCGTCTACGAGCGCTGGGTGCGCTCGGTGTCGTCATCGCGATAGTCCTGGCGGCGTGCGGTAGCACGCCGAGCACCACATCGACGTCGACGTCAGGAGGTAAGCTCGCACCGGGCGCGAACTTCAAGCTCGGTGTTTCGCTGACCTTCAACAATACCGACTTCTGGACCAACTACATCACGTATGAGAAACAGTTCGCGGCTCAGTACAACGCCACGCTGCTCGGGCCGCTGGTCGCCAACAATGACGCCGCCAAGCAGAACACGGACATCCGCACGCTGATCCAGGAAGGCGCCCAGGCGCTGATCGTCAACCCGGTGGACAGCGCCGCGATCGCGCCCACGCTCGATTACGCCGCCAGCAAGAACATCCCCGTGACCAGCGTGGACGTCGCGCCAAGCAGCGGCCATGTTTTCATGATCATACGCGCCGACAACGTGGCGTATGGCAAGAACTCCTGCAAGTTCATCGCCTCGCATGCAACTGCCAGCAGCGGCCACATCGCGATCCTGGAGGGGGATCTCGCCTCCGTGAACGGTAAGGACCGGACAGACGGCTGCATGCAGGAAATCCAACAGAACTATCCGAACTTCAAGACCGTCGAGTACGCAACGAAATGGGACACGCCGACCGCCGTCAACGATGCCAAGACGGCGCTGAGCACGTACCCGGACCTGAGGGGCATCTACGTCGAGTGGAGCGCACCCGAGGACGGCATTATCGCGGCCGAGCAAGCCATCGGCAGGTTCACCAAGGTGGGCAGTTCATCGCACATCGTCCTGATTGGCAACGACGGCACACCGCATGAGCACGCGCAGATCCGCGCCAGTCTGCTCGACGCGAGTATTTCGCAGCCGGCCAACTCCTACGCGCAATATGCAATCTTCTATGCACAGCAGGCGCTCGAGGGGAAGACCTACTCAGCCGGCCAGAGCACCGACCACAACAGCACGATCGTCACGCTGCTAGGCAACCTTGAGGACGCGCTTCCGGCGCCCGTCGTGGACAGCACCAACGTGAACGACCCGAGCCTTTGGGGCAACGCGAAGTCCGGCTCCTGAGATCATCGCACTCGGGATCGTGCTAGAACCTGTGAATGGAGGGTCAGGATCGTGACGGAACCTGTGAACGGAGGGCCTGCCGCAGTCCGGCTCTCCGTTGGCGTGGCGCAGGGCGTCTGGAAAGCCTTTGGCGAAACCCAGGCGCTGCGCGACGTATCATTCGACGTCGGGGCCGGTGAATGCCACGGGCTGGTTGGGCGCAACGGCGCCGGAAAATCAACCCTGGTGGCGATCTTCACCGGCCTGATCCGGCCGGACCGCGGCGTTGTCAGGCTCGGGGCTGAGGCTGCACCGGCCCTGGCGGATCGCGCCACCTGGCAACGCCTGGTCGCGTGCGTCTACCAGAAGCCGATGGTGGTGCCCAGCCTTACGGTCGCTGAGAACGTCTTCCTCAATCGCGCGACGGGGGATGACCATGGTATCGTCAACTGGCGTGCCATGCGGTCCCGCGCGCGCCAGGTCATGCTCGACTGGGGCTTCGACCTGGACGTCAACCGCCTCGCACAGGACCTCACCGTTGAGCAGCGTCAGGTGGTCGAGATTGCCCGCGCCCTTTCAGTCGGCGCGCGCTTCCTGATCCTCGACGAGCCCACAGCATCGCTGGAGAAGGCCGCCATCGAGCGCCTGTTTGAAAGGATCCGCCGGCTCAAAGGGAGCGGGGTCGGTATTCTCTACATCTCCCATCACCTGGAGGAGATCTATGAGGTGTGCGACCGGGTCACCGTGCTGCGCGACGGTGAGCGCGTGCTGAGCACGCCGGTCGGCGAGACCAAGCAGGACCGCCTGGTGGAGGCTATGGTTGGGGTCGCCCAGCAGCGGGCGACGGAGATCGCCGCCCCGCTGCGAGTCATCGCGTCGGATCGGCCGCGGCTCGAAATTTCACACCTGCATATCCCTGCTACGTTGGGCCCGGTACAGGATGTGAGCTTTTCGGTAAGCCCGGGCGAGTGCGTCGGCCTGGTTGGGTTGCAGGGCTCAGGCACATCGACCGTTGCGGACGCCGTGGTCGGCCTGGTGAAGCCGGTATCGGGCGAGATCAGGCTGGACGGCAAACCGATCCATGCGGGCAAGGTGGATGCAACCCTCCAACAAGGCGTTACGTATGTGCCTGAGGACCGTCATGCGCGCGGCTTCGTTCCTTACCTCGGGGTGGGCGAGAACCTGACTTTAAGCATCCTCGACCGTCTTTCGAGCTGGGGGGTCGTTTCACGCTCCGCCCGCAACTCGGTCGCGGCCGACCTGGTGGAACAGCTAGGTATCGTCACCAGCAGCCTCGACCAGCCGGTCGGGCAGCTGAGTGGGGGAAACCAGCAGAAGGTCGTTGTCGGGCGAGCGCTGGCCCGGCACCCGGCGGTGCTGGTCGCGGTTACGCCGACCGTTGGCGTTGACGTGGCCGCTAAGGAGTCGCTCCTCAACGTGATCGACGCGGCTCGCGATGGCGGCACGGCGGTGCTGCTGGTCTCCGACGACCTGGAGGACCTGCGCATCTGCACACGGCTGCTCGTTATGGTCAAGGGTAGGCTGGTCAAAGAGTATCGTCAGCCGCCCTGGGACCGGCATGAATTGATTGCTGCGGTCGAGGGCCTCGAACCGGCCTCCGCGCGCGGGGAATCTGTCTGAATGAGTAAGGAGGAATCGTGATGAGTAAGCCGGCAGTAGAGCGTCCGGTCGACCAGCCGGAGCAGACGATCGCCGGGACGCTGCGGCGCAATGGCCGGCACATTATGACCAACTGGATACGGGAACTCGCCCTGCTTCCGGTGATCGTCCTCCTCGTGGTCATCGGCGCCTTTGTGAATCCGGCCTTCCTAACCGCGAGTAACTTCATCAACGTCGCGCAGGAATCCGCTGCGTTAGGCGCCGTCGTGGCAGCCGAGACCCTGATCCTGCTGACCGGCAAGTTTGATCTGTCCCTTCAAGCGACGTACGGCCTGGCGCCGATGTTGGGAGCCTGGCTGATCGTCTCGCCGGATGGCCAGGGCCTGGGCAGCGATTGGAACCCATTTCTCGGGATCGCGATCGTCCTGCTGGTCGGAGTTGTCGTCGGAGCCTTTAACGGCTTCATGGTGATCAAGCTGGGCTTCAATGCTTTCATCTTCACGCTGGCCATGCTGATCCTCCTGACCGGCATCCAGGTGGGAATCGTGAGTGGGCGCACCATCTACCACCTGCCCGCCGAGTTCATCTATTTGGGCTCGCAATACCTCCTTGGCGTGCCCGTCTCCGTTTGGGTCACTGGTGCGATCTTCTTGCTCTCGGCGCTCTTCCTGAGGTATCACCGGATCGGACGCGCCATCTACGCCATCGGCGGCAACACGGAAGCGGCACGGGCTGCGGGCATCCACGTGGACCGGGTCCGCATCGGCGTTTTCATCGTCGCCAGCCTCCTGGCCGCGCTCGCAGGCCTGATGACGGCGGGGGAGGTGGATGCGGTTACCGCCAGCCAGGGCAACAACCTCATCTTCTCAGTCTTTGCGGCTGCCGTCATTGGAGGGATCTCCCTCGATGGGGGCCGCGGGCGGATGGTGGGTGCCCTCACCGGCGTCATCTTGCTGGCGCTGGTCCAAAACATCCTGATCCTTTCGCCCCTTACGCAGGGCCAGACATTCTGGATCGACGCGGCCTCCGGACTCATCATCCTGATCGCCCTGGCGCTGGCCCGTTTGATCGGCACCGAGCGCACCTAGGATGCGACTCGAAGGACAAAGTAAGAAAACTGGGATAGCCAACCTGACCGGCTCAGGTGTTCAGATCGGCTATCCCGGTAGTTTGTCCAGATCGATTGTGCACTTCATCTCAATGCTGCTCTCTCAAATCAGCTGGTAAAGTTTCGGAGGAAAGTGCTTCTCTCTGTGCCAGTTCCTCTTCCCGTAGGCCTCTGACCCAGTCCAGCTCGGCTTGCACCTGCCGTTCTATATGTCCCATCGCTCTCAGGACGTTGTCGAGAAAGCGCGGGCCCATTTGATGAGAAAGCTCGTGAGCGAGACTGGCCATCTCTGTTTGCAGGTGCAGGATGGTGGTCTGGCAGTAGTTGATGTAGTGATTGAACAGCAGCAGGCGCTCCTGCGGCTGCAACAGGTCGATGAAGCCTGTCTTGAAGCGGAAGAGCTTCTGATAGTCTCCCAGGTTGGAGGACATGTCCATCATCACCTGGTGGAAGCGCCCGCGTCCTGCCTCGGTGATTATGAAGGTACGCGCTGGCCGTTCACCGTGGACCGCCTTGCTGCCGGGGGGGACCACGGAGATCAACCCGGCCTGCTCCATCCTGCTTAAAAGCGGGTAGAGGGTGCCGCTGCTGATTTTGGCCCAGGGACCGATGATATCGTTGGTAATTTTCACGATGAGATAGCCATGAAAAGGGCTACGCATCAACAAGGAAAGGACAATCAACTCGTACATCGTTCGTCATCACTATCGCTGTATGAATAAGTTTATCAATACCTTTAATAGAGATATTATCAGAGAACTAGTTGATTTGTCAAGGGCTTTTCCTCTATGGAAGTTGCTCCTTTCTGATTTTACTCTCTCTGAGGAGAGGGTGCGTATTGTGACTTAGAGCAAGTATTGCTTGCTCATCTATACCGGCTCGGCCACAATCAGGCTGGCCGGTCCAGCCAGTGGCTTGTGCTCCAACGGTCGCCATCCAGCTTGCTGGAGCCACTCATGCACTTCCTCTTCGCTATACACATCCCCTTCGCCTGTGAACATCTGGAACTCGCCAGCCATCAGGGCGGCAAAGGTTGGTTGGGTGTGTGTTGGATCGGTCCAGAAGTCTACCAGGAGCAGGCGAGCGCCGTCGGGAACACACTCTCGGAGGCGTTTGAGCAAAGCAAGGTTATGCTGCGGTACAAACAGGTGGATCACATTGGCGACAATGACCGCGTCATGACCATCGGGAATGGGGTCCTTGAAGAAATCCCCTTCGACGATCTTGACCTGGTCCGCGACAGGAATACCGACCAGATGCTGACGTGCTACAGCAGCGACATCAGGCTGTTCGAAAAGCGTTGTCTCCAGGTGACTGTAGTTGCGCAACACGGCGAACAGGAATGACCCGGTACCTCCGCCGAGATCGAGCACACGTTGGTGTTGGCTAAAGTCATAGGTCGTGGCCAGTGCCATCGCTGTTCCAGCAGTACTGGCCTCGACCCCTTCCGAGAAAATCTTGACGAGCTCTTCGCTCAGATGCCCGACAGCGGCTTGACCTGTGCGAATGGACTCTTCCAGATGCAGCCACGAGGGATAGCTAATGCGGTTCCAGAAGCGCAAGAACGGGCGCAGGTCGGCGGGTGTGCGCCCACTCAGATAGGCGGCAGCAACAGGACCGTTCTGATAGCGATCTCCCTGTCGATCTACGAAGCCCAGGGCGACCATGGCATCGACCAGGATGCGTATGGTTCTACGAGGGACGCCAGTACGTTTAGACAGTTCGTCGAGGGTAATCGCTCCGTCAGCCAGTTGTTCAAACAGCCCTACCTCGTTGGCGACGTAGAGGTGTTTGGATGCCATGAAACCACTGGCAACCTGGAAAATGGAATCGGGTGTGACGTTGGACATGGGATGCCTCCTTGTATGTGCTAGTAGATGTTCATTTGTAGCTTCCTCAGTGACTGCTGTGTTGTGCTACTGATGAGAGTCTACTTCACTGGAGGCAATGACACATCGGGAGAATACGCGATTGCGTTCCCTATTTTGTGCATGAGATGGAGGAACGTGTTCTGAAAAGTTCCCTAGGGAATTACCGGGGAGTTGGTTGTAGAAAACTTCGGGATCAGACTAGTTTGTGTTCGATGGCGTAACGGGTTGCTGTACTGCGCGAAGTGACACCGAGCTTGCCGTAGATTGAGCGCAGGTGAGCATCAGCGGTGCGGGGGCTGATGATAAGCTGTTCGGCGATCTGGGCATAGGTCAGCCCCTGCGTCAGGAGCCGCAATACATCAATTTCGCGACTGGTAAGGCCGAATGGGTTTCCCCGAGAGGGTGAGGTTGAAGAAGTTTCTACATGAGTACGCACTTTAGCTGGAGTGATGTGCTCTGCCGCTTTCACCTGTTTTGCTGCGGCGATAGCTTGCTCAAGTGTCATCGCTCGCCCCTCTGCCCATGCACGAGCAAAAAGAGCCTCGTCAAGTTGAGCGCGTATAGCAGCTACAGTTTGCTCATAATATGAGCGGTCGGTTGGGGTCAAGGGAGCGCCAAGGGTATCGCGCAAGGACTCAGCAGACCCGTAGAGTCGCGCTGCATTCAATGGCTGTCCCCCTACACCTGCTACGGCGGCCAGTCCCTCCAGTGCTGTAGCGATTCCTTCCTTCTCTCCCGTCTCCTGGCGCAGGGTTAGACTCTTTTCGTAGCATGTTGTTGCCCGTTCATAATCGCTCTGCTGCATGGCGATGCGCCCCAGGATAGCGAGCGTATGAGCGCTGCCGCCTTTATCTCCTAGTTGCTGGCGCATCGTTAAGCTCTCTTCACACAGCGTCCTCGCTCGCTCATGGTCTCCGCCCTCCAGCAAAGGAATGGCAAGGCTAGTGAGCGAACCAGCGATGCTTTGTGGGTCCCCCCGTTCCCGAGACAGGGCCAGGCTCTCCCCGCATATGAGGGCTGCTCGCTCATTGTCGCCTTGATAGAGCATCGCCAGCCCAAAACCGGAGAGCGTAAATGCCATCACGCGCTGGTCGCCTAATTCGCGCAGTAGCGGGAGGCTCTCCTCGTAGAAGGTGGTTGCCCGTTCGTAGTCACCCGTCTTCTGCGCCAGGCTTCCTAGAGCATTGAGGGCATAGGCAATGCCCTGTCTCTCTGAGTGCGTGCGCGAGAGCTCCAAACTCTCTTCCAGGAGGACGTTTGCTCGCACATAGTCATCCTGGTAGAAAGCCAACAAACCTGCAGCCAACAGTGCCTTTGCTCGCAACGCGGTACGCTCCGAAAATGCTGCCAACGCCACCTCTAGCCAGCGGCGTCCCTCGCTCAGATAACCACGAAACTGCCAGAAGTGCCAGACTGACGCACCGATCCGTGCGACCGTTTCCGCCTCTCCTCGTTCGAGTGCCCATCTGAGAGCCGTTCGCAGGTTGTCATGCTCCGTCTCTAAGCGATCGAACCATATCCCCTGCTCAGCGCTCAGTAGCTCCGGCTCGGCCCGCTCTGCCAGATCGACGCACCAGTCCCGGTGACGTAGACGCACGAGGGCCACTTCTCCAATCTGCTGCAGCTTGTCCTGACCATATTGTCGAATCGTCTCCAGTAATCGGTATCGTGCCTCACCGCTCCGCTCCTCCATCTGTACGAGAGACTTGTCCAACAGATGTGAGAGCAAATCAAGAATCTCGTTCTCTTCGATACTCTCGCCTGCACAGACCACCTCTACTGCTTCCAAAGTAAAACCGCCAGCGAACACAGACAGCCGACGAAATACAGTTTGCTCTTTCTCCGACAGCAGGTTATAACTCCAGTCAATGGTCGCCTGCAACGTCTGCTGCCTGGGTAACGCTGTCCGGCTGCCGCCAGCTAAGAGCCGATAGGAGTCATCCAGCCGTGTGGCGATCTGCTCCACCGAGAGGACCCTCACCCGCGCTGCCGCCAACTCAATCGCCAGTGGCATACCATCTAAACGACGGCAGACCTGGGCCAGTGCCGGTGCGTTCTCCTGCGTGAGCCTGAAGATAGGCAGCGCGGACGCCGCCCGCTCGATGAAAAGATGAACCGCCTCGTACTTTACCAGTCCCTCCATTGGTGGCAGGTGGTAGGCATCTGGCACGTGCAGAGAAGGGACAGACCAGGTGACTCTGCTAGCTCATTGACAAGAACGGTGTCTTCGGAGACGACCTGGCTTCTGATCTTTCTCCAATTTTATGGAGGACGATTTATGAGTGGATGTCAGCTTTTCCTCAAGTCGCTTTACGATGCGGAGGTGGTCACAACGGCCAGCAGGAGATTCCGCGCCAAACCGCTTGATGAGCAAGGACGCCAGCTGCGGCACTCCAGCCCACGTGTTTCGTTCCCATGGGCAGATGGGTTTGAGCATGATGATATTCGGCAAAATCCCACTGGCCGTTGTCGCTTCCCTTCGCATTTGCCGTATTGATTGCTGT
>Ga0070707_100002241_pt1 | contig 18457 bp, 17 predicted proteins | sample KBSK5502metaG_FD_65468 | JGI IMG/M metagenome (GOLD analysis project Ga0070707, IMG submission 65468) | Corn, switchgrass and miscanthus rhizosphere microbial communities from Kellogg Biological Station, Michigan, USA - KBS K5-50-2 metaG | ecosystem: Host-associated > Plants > Roots >... | reverse complement strand
GGGGGGGGGAGGTGGGGGGGGGGGGGGGGTGGGGGGGGGGGGGGGGGGCAGGGGGGGGGGCGGGGGGGGGCGGGCAGGGGGCAGGGGCAGGGGCAGGGGCAGGGGGCGCGGCCGGGGGGTTGCGGAGGTTAGGGTTAGGCGCTGCGGAAGACGACGAGCGAGTCGCGGTGGATCGCGTGCATGTCGCGGACGGCACGGCGGGCCGGCGATTCCTGGCTCACCTTTCCGGCCAGGAACGACCCGTCGGCCAGGATGGCCGAGCAGGGACGCGGCTGAGCCCGTAGTAGCGCGTCTGTCAGAACCCGGACCCGCTCCGGGGTCGCGGCACGGAGCTCGGCATATGCCTGCCGTGCTGCCTGCGAGCCGCGCCGCGTCAGGTCGGCGACATCGGCGAACTGCTCTGGGTCGACCAGGCTGGCATCCCGGCCAGTCCCGGCCTCGGCGCCTTCGCCGCATACGGGAGCGTGCCGCAGCCGGAACAAGATCGACAGCACGTCGGCGACCTCGTCGGTCGTCAGGGCCCGCAGCAGCCGGAGCACGGCGGACGACATCGAGACCGAACCGCGGCCGATCAGGCGCTCCGGATGCCGGACGTCGACGAGCTCGACCACCGAGCCGGCCTCGAACTCGCCGTCTACCCGCTTCACGCCCGACAAGAACAGCGTGCTTCCCGCGCGCAGGCTGCGCTCAGCCTCGCGGTTGATGCCGATCGTTCCCATCGGGTACGCGATGCCGCCGACCCAGCGCTCGCCGGGCGCGAGCCGTGGGGCGGCCGCCCGGACGACCGTTCCCATCCTGGCGCGCGGGCTCAGGCTCCTGGCCACCACGTCGGCGTCGCGAGCCGACCCGATGACGCATTCGATGCCGCAGTAGGCGGCCCTGGCCGCCGCGTTGAGCTTGGCCCGCATGCCTCCCCGGCCCTCCCCGGCGGCCCCCGGGGCCCTGACCCGCAGGGCCCTGGCCTCCTCCGGGGTCAGCCGGGAGATCCTGTGCCGCATCTGGTCGTCGCCGTAGACGGCGCTGATGTTGGTCAGGAAGGTCAGCCGCGAGGCCTCGGCGGCTACGGCCACGGCGACGGCGATCTGGTCGTTGTCGAGCTCGGCCTTCGGGTCGGTCGTGTCATTTCCGTTGACGACGGGAAGCAGGCCCTGCTGGAGCGCGGAAGTCAGCACGCTGCCGACGTCGCGCATGGCCTCGGCGGAGTCCAGATCACTCCTGGACAGCAGGATCTGGCAGACCTCCATGCCGACGGCGGCGGCTAGCTGGCGGTACAGGGCGAGCAGGGCTGGCTGGCCGACCGAGGCAGCCAGCGCGATGCCGCGCGGGCTGGCGAGCTCAGCGTTGCTGTATCGGTCCAGCATGGTCTCCAGCTCGCGCAGCCCCGAGGGCTGAGACACGGTCAGCCTGACCGCGTCGACCAGCCGTTGCAGCTCGGGTCCGGTCCGCGCGGTCGGGCCCTCGAAAGCGAGCAACCGCCGGCCAAGCCTGGCCGCGCCCGAGGTCACGAGGATCACCTCATGGCGATCGCGCTGGGCAGCCGCGATCTGGGTCACCAGATCGGCGATCACATCAAGCGCAAGCCCCTCTCCGCTCGCGATCGAGCTCGAGCCGAGCTTGAGTACCAGCCGGGTCATGCAGCCTCGCCGGGTCAGGAACGGGTGTCATGCCAACGGTATGCGGCGATCACCTCGCCGAGCGCTTCCATGCTGGGCTGATGCGTCGTCACGCTGTCGAAGCCGTACAGCTCGCGACGGCGGGCGAGCTCGCCGGCGGCCTCAGCGGCGTCGGCGGCGTAGAGCACGAACGGGCTGGCCAGGAGCTCATCGGCGGTCAGCCACGGGACGGCAGCCGCCATCTCTGCGGCGGACTCGGCAGGGCTCTGGCCGATGACCACCTGCTGGAGGAGGACGTCGGAGCGGAAGACACGGCCGCCTGCCAGCTCGCGGACCTCGGCGACCCGGTCGGCCGTCTCGGCCGCGGAGACCAGCGTGAAGGTGCCCGGAGGCTGGCCGCGGACCTGGCGCAGCCCCGCGAAGCCGACCACGTCGGCATGCCTGGCGGCCACCGCCAGGCCGGCGCTGGACATGGCGGCCACCATGAGCGGCACCGGGTGCTGCATCGGGGCCGGCCGGTGCTGAGGGTCCGCCAGCGGGCGGCGTACCTCCGTCGCCGTGGCTTCGAGCAACTCGATCCGCTGCCGCAGCGGCAGCCACGGCAGGCCAGCGTCATCGTGCTCGCTCTTCATATGCCCGGCGCCCAGCCCGAGCTCAGCCCGGCCGCCGGACAGCAGGTCGAGCGTCGCCACCTCCCTGGCCAGCAGCGCCGGATTCCAGAACCCCGCGTTCAGCACGTAAGTGCGCAGCCGCAACGTGCGGCTGATCGCCGCCACAGCCGCCAGGGTTGTGAACGGACCGGTCGCGCCCAGGTGATCTGGGGCGGCGAACACGTCGAATCCGAGCTCCGTGGCCCGCCTGACCAGCCGCTCGAACTCGTCGGCAGACGCCGTGGCACGAAGGTTGACGCCGAACTGGATTTCGGTCATGGAACCCATGCTGGTACGGCCATGCCGGTGTCACCATCTCGTCCGCTGGCAGCGCAAACGATCTGCCGGGACTCAGTACGCTGGGCGGATGCCCCTTGCCCCGATCCGGCCGATCGGCGCGCATACGCCGGTCGCCAGAGGGCTCGCCACCGCAAGCCTGAGCTACGCCGCGGCGGTCGGCGCGGAGGCGATTCAGATCTTCGTCACCAACCCACGTGGCTGGGCTGCCTCAGCGGGCAATGACGCGCAGACCGTCGCGCTGCGCGATCACGTCGCGGCGACCGGGTTCGGTGTCTTCATCCATGCCCCGTACCTGATCAACGTCGGATCGCCGGACCCGGTCCTGCGGAATCGTTCCCGCGCGCTGCTCGCTCATTGCTTGCGGCGGGACGCAGCCATCGGCGCCAGGGGCGTCGTAGTGCACGCGGGATCGGCGATCACGGCCGACCGTGACGCGGGCCTCCGCCGCGCCAGGGAGACGTTGCTGCCGCTGCTCGACACGCTGGGCGGAGACAGGCGCGAAGGTCCAGCCCTGCTGATCGAGCCGATGGCCGGACAGGGCAGCATGCTCTGCGCGGCTATCGAGGACATCGGTCCCTACCTGGCCGCGCTCGACTGGCACCCCAGCGCGCTGCTCTGCCTGGACACCTGCCACCTGTTCGGCGCCGGGCACGACCTGACCGCAGGGAACGGTGTCGCAACTGCCCTTGCCCAACTTGCCGAAGTGGCGCCCGGCCGGCTCAGGCTCATTCACGCCAACGACGCCAAGGACGGCTGCGGGTCACGCAAGGACCGGCACCAGAACATCGGCCAGGGCACGCTTGGCACCAGGCCGTTCTGGGAGCTACTGCATCACCCGGCGACCGCCGGAGTCCCCTTCGTCGTGGAGACTCCGGGTGCCGAGAGAGGGCAGGCGGCAGACGTGGCAACACTGAAGAAGCTGCGCCGCAGCTCGCGGGCACCCGGCCGGCCGCTGGCCGAGGCGGTCAGCAGGAGCGTCTAGCCGAGGATCCAGCACAGATCGGAGAAAGCGATGAACAGGGCCCCAGAGCCAGGCAACGCGGCCGAGCGGGGTCTCCTGCTTGGCTGGCTGGCATTTCACCGCGAGGCGCTGGCGGCCGACATCTGCGATCTGGCATCGGACATAGTCGCGGCGTCGATGGCCCGCTGGCATGACGAGCGAAGGCGGGCTGACCAGCTACTTTCCGCAACAGGACCGCTCGGGGCGGCCGTCGCGAGCAACTGGTTCTCGGTCGCTGGACCCGATCAAGGTGATCTGTTAGTACGCCAGGCACAACAGCCATGCCGACCTGGTCAGGGAGCGCATCGACGGCGCCACAGGTGAGTGAGGCATCCGCCGGCCGCCGCTCCAGATCCATGAGACAGAAAATCTTTGACAACATCAAGCAATTGGAAATATGGTTGAGCCACTCAACCGTTGATACAGACAAGGTTGACTAGGACCAGGTGCCATGACCTCGCACCGAGGGCCGACACAGGAGGCGACAGTGAGCTGGTGTCCGGGCGGCGACAAGCTCGATCAGGACATCTTCGATGCCATGACCGAGTTCATCGCCCATCTGATCCAGCGCGGCGAGCAGCTCTCGCAGCGCTACGACGTTCCTGTCTCCGCCATGAAGGCCCTACGCCGGCTCGATACGCCGGTTGCGATGAAGGATCTCGGTCAGCGGCTGCACTGCGACCCCTCCTTCGTCACCATGATCGCCGACGCGCTCGAGCAGCGCGGCCTGGCCAAGCGCGAGTCCAATCCGGCCGACCGGCGGATCAAGAATCTCGCGCTCACCGACCGCGGTCTCGAGATCAAGGCGGCCATCGAGCGGGAGATGCTTGGCCAGATGCCGTGGACGCACGCTCTGGACCGAAGCGAACGCAAGCAGTTTCTCGAGCTCGTAAGAAAGCTATGCAAGATCATGGCGGCCACGCCGGCAGCTCCGGCCGTCAGCAAGCCCGAGACGGAGGTGAGCGGCAGCACGGGCGTTACCTCGCCGGTCGCCCATTAACCTGACCCCATTCAGGCTGACCTGCGCAACCTGGTTTGGCTTTCGGACCCAGAACAACGGGCTGGCCAATACCTGAACAGCGACAGAGATTTCCATCCGCCGCGTAGCACGCCGGCGGATCGCGTAGGTCGCTGCTGACCATTCCCTTTATCCCACAGCGCCGTGAACCCAGCTGGGGCCGCGGCGGTGGATCCGTACGCCCAAAGAAAGGTTAGGAGACCGCTGTGTCTTCGACGCAAACGGCTACCAGCCGGGCAACCAATCCCGGCGCGCCAGCCGCCGACGGCAGTCGCCGCCTCGGCCTGGCTCTTATCGTCATCGCCACCGCGCAGCTGATGGTCATACTTGACTCGGCCATCGTGAACGTTGCGCTACCGCACATTCAGCGCGCGCTTGGCTTCAGCGGTAGCGGTCTGGAATGGGTCGTGACCGCCTATGCCATTACCTTCGGCGGGCTGCTGTTGCTCGGCGGCCGATCCGGGGACCTGCTCGGCCGGAAGAAGATCTTCATCGCCGGGCTGCTGCTCTTCTCAGTCGCGTCGCTGTTCGGTGGCTTCGCCACGTCAGAGGCCTGGCTGCTAATCGCCAGAGCCGCCCAGGGGGTTGGCGGCGCGATGGTCGCCCCCACGGCGCTCGCGCTGATCACCACCACGTTCCCCGAGGGATCGCAGCGGAATCGGGCTATGGGGGTCTACGCCGCGATGAGCGGCGGCGGCGCCGCTATCGGCCTGATCGCTGGCGGCCTGCTTACCACCTATCTGTCCTGGCGCTGGGTGATGTTCGTGAACGTTCCGATCGGCATCGTCACCGCCATCCTCGCCGGGTACGTGCTTTCGGAGTCCACGCGCCGGCGCGGGCGCTTCGATCTGCCGGGAGCCATCACCGCGACTGCCGGCGTCGCGCTCCTGGTCTACGGCCTCTCGAACGCCAGTACCGACCAGGCCGGCGTCTCGCACTGGACTGACACCAAGGTGCTCGCCTCGCTCGCCGCCTCCGTAGTGCTGCTGGCGACGTTCGCCCTCATCGAGTCGCGCAGCCGCCACGCGCTGATGCCGCTGCGGATCCTGGAGAACCGCAGCCGAACGGGCGCTTACGTTTTGATGCTGTTCCTGGCGACCGCCATGTTTGGGGTCTTCTTCTTCCTGACGATCTTCGTGCAGGAAGTGCTCGGATACAGCGCGCTGAGGTCGGGTGTGGCGTTCCTCCCGTTCGCCGTGATGGTCGTGCTGATGTCGGGGGTGGTGTCCCAGATCATCGGCCGGATCGGAGCGAGGCCGTTCATGATCGCCGGCTCGGCGATCGCTGCGGTCGGCATGTACTGGTTCTCGCATCTGACTGTCCATAGTCAGTACGTCAGCGGCCTGCTAGGCCCGATGCTCGTCACATCCACGGGACTCGGAATGCTCTTCGTTCCGCTCTCGCTCGTCGCACTCAACAAGGTCCGCAACGAAGATTCCGGAATTGCGTCGAGCCTGCTCAACACCGGCCAGCAGGTCGGCGGGGCGATCGGGCTCGCCGCTCTCGGCACGGTCACCTGGACGGCCGTGTCGAACAGTGTCAAGCACCAGGTCACCCAGGCCGCTCTCGCAGCCGGAGGCGGGGCCGGCCTGCATCTGCCGGCCGCTAAGGCCGGAGGGGCGCCGCCCGCGCCGATCCTGCACCACGCGCTCGCCGTCGGTATCTCCCGCGGCTTCCTGGTCGCGGCCGGGATCGTGGTGCTCGCCCTGGTCGTGGTGCTCGTCACCATCCGGGTGCGGCGAGAGGACCTCGCGGGCGCCTCGCCCATGCCGGTCGTCGCGGATATCGAGGAAGTACGCGATCTCGAGAGTTCGCTGACGTAACAGTACGACCAAAGCCCCGGCGCGCAGCATCCCGCGGCGCGCCCGGGGTTTTGGCGTCCTGGCCACCCGGCAATGGCGGTCCGCAGCGGTTCGCCTACGGTGGTTCGAATGCGAGATGTGCCATGGTGGGGCGTTATCTCATCGGCGGCGACTCCGGTCCTGCTGATCGGCGGGTGGATGGTCGCCGCAGGGCTGCAGCCGCAGCCGTTTGATTCGGTCAGGCAGAGCGTCAGCGCGCTCGCTGGACCAGGGTCTGCCGACCGGTGGGTCATGAGCCTGGCCTTCTTGGTCGTCGCGGCCTGCTACATCGCCACCGCGCTGGCGCTGCGGCCAGCGGCAATGGCCGGGCGGCTCGTGCTGATCGCTGCCGGGCTTGCGGGGGTGCTTGTGGCGGCAAGCCCGCAAGCTGCTCCTGGCGGCTTCTCGCTGGCGCACGCTTTCTGGTCGGCGCTGGGATTCGCGTTCCTTGCTGCGTGGCCGGTGGCGGCCCGCCGGCCTGGCCCGCTCGTCCCGTGGGGCCTGCGGCCAGCCGTGGCGGTCAGCGCAAGCGCGGTGATTATCGCCCTCCTCGCCTGGTTCCTGGCTGAGCTGGTCACCAGCGGCGACCAGCTCGGCCTGGCCGAGCGCGTGCTCGGCTGCGCGCAAGCTCTCTGGCCGCTGCTCGTCGTCCTGTCTTGCCGGCGATCCGTAGCCGCATCCCGGCGGTCAGCCGACAGCGGCCAACTGGTAGATCTCTAAGCATTTGACATTGAACGTTTCGACACCTATGGTTCTAGAGAAGGGGGTCGCCCATGCAGTATCTGCCGATGCAAGGCAGGGTCGCCCTCGTCGCTGGGGCTAGCAGGGGAATCGGCGCCGCCACGGCCGAGGCGTTCGCCGCGGCCGGCGCAGCTGTCGTGCTCGCGGCCCGCGACACCGCGGCGCTGAAGTCCGTCGTGCAGCAGATCGAATCCGCCGGCGGGGACGCTATCGGCGTCGGCTGCGACGTCTCGGACGTTGATTCGGTGCGGAACCTGATCGACCAGGCGATCGCACGTTATGGCCGGCTCGACGCGGCCTTCAACAACGCTACCGACGGGCCGATGCCCGCGCCGCTGGCCGAGATCGACGTCGCCGAGTTCGACCGCGGCATCGCTACCAACATCCGCGGCACGTTCCTCGGCATGAAGTTCCAGATCCCCGCCATGCTGGCCAACGGCGGCGGAGCGATCGTGAACATGGCATCGGTCGCCGGGATCAATGCCACCGCGAATCTCGCGGCGTACGTGGCCGGCAAGGCCGGGATAATCGGGCTCACCAAGGTCGCGGCGCTGGACTACGCCGATCACGGCATCCGGGTCAATGTCGTGGCGCCGGGCCCGATCCTCACCCACCACCTTCAGGCCGCAGGCCCGCAGGCTCAGCGGCTGGCCGGCCAGTCCACGCCGATGCGCAGGACAGGCGCGGCCTCGGAAGTCGCGGAGACCGTGCTGTGGCTCTGCTCGCCCGTGTCCTCGTTCATCACGGGCGCGGTCATCCCGATCGACGGCGGACAGTCCGCCGGCAACAAGCCGCCTCAGATGTATCGGCAGGGCCAGCCAATGGCCGGGCCAGACGAAACCCAGACGCAAGGGAGGAAGACTGATGACACGTGACACCACGGCGGAGATCCTCGCGCTCGGCAGGCGCTGGGCAGAGGCCGAGCAGCGCGCGGGATACCGCCGTTCTCGGCGAGCTGGCCGTCGATGAATTGCGGCTGGTCGGTCCGCTCGGATTCATCCTCGACAAAACCCAGTGGCTGGAGCGTTACCAGACCGGCGCGCTGGTCACCAAGTCGCTGTCCTGGGACGAGGTCGAGGTCCGCGACTTCGGCGATACCGCCATCGCGATCGGCAGGCACACCCAGCAGGCCGATTACGGCGGCCGGTCCGCGGACGGCCGGTTCCGGGTCACGCACGTATTCGTGCGCAGTGCGGATTCAGCAGGAGAATCGCGAACATACAGCTCAGCCAGCTGGCCGGACCGCCTAGCTGAGGTCAGGCGCCGATGCGCTCGACCACCGAGCGCAGGGTCCGCCATGACTCGTCGTCCTCGGCGGTTCCCCTATGCGACCGGCTGAACCGGCTCACGTCGACCGCGATATCGGCGAGGTCCCACCGGACCCTGAATAGCTCGAGCAAATGTGGCAGCGGCCGCACGCCGGTCGCTGCCGCATACGCCGTGAGCACAGACCCGTCTCCTGGGTCGAGGTCCCACAGGTCCCGTTCTGGCGACGCGAATGCTGCGGTATCCCAGTCGATCAGCCGCCAGCCGTCAGGCGTCAACATCGTGTTGCCGGGATGCGGCTCACCGTGCGTCAGCACCATCCGCGACGGGCGCCTGCGAGCCTGCCAGGAAAGCTCGTCGTAGCGCGCGAGCAGGGACTCGATCGCCCGGTTGTTCGCAGCGATAAGCCGTGCCAGCGGCCTGGTGAACGGCCCGCGCTCCGGAATCTCGCCGTGTGCTCCGGAATCCAGGAGCGCCTCGAGTTCGTCCCGGTGCGGGATGGCGTAATCGTCTGTCATAGCGCGCACCCTGGCCGCCTCCGGAGCTGTGTGGACGGCGATGACCATCTCGAGCAATGCCCGCCGGTGCGCTGGCGAGGAGAATTCGCCCCAGTCGAAACTCACGCCGTCCACGAACGGATAGAGCGCGACGCCGACCTCCTCCCCTGCTCGCACCAGCACCTCCCCGCAGTCCGCGGGCACCGGCGCGATCACGAAAGGGCAGCCCTGGTTCCGCAGGTCGAAGGCCGCTGTCAGGGCACGTCGCAACCGCTCGAACGCGATGTCCAGCGACTCGCCCCGACAGATGCGGTTCTTGTACAGCTCATCGGCCGTCACGAACCACCGGGCACCCGCCTGATCCGCGGCCTCCCAGTGATGGCTGCCGAACCCGACCGCCCGGTAGGCAACCGACGCCGTGCTCAGCCGCCAGTGCCTGGCCAGCACTGACACCAGGGCTTCCTGGCTGAGGCCGTCCGGCGGGGTGAGCACCCGACCACCGTAACGACGACCGCGGGCCGCGCAAACCGATTAACCCGCCGCCGGGGCAGAGCCGGCCAGCGCCTGAGCCATCCAGCCGAGTGGTCCGATGAGCCACAGAGCATTACGTTAAGCCAATATGAGCTGGTCGGCCTACGGGACATTCCTCCTCTTCGCGGTCGGGCTCGTCCTGATCCCCGGCCCGGACTTCGCCGTCGTCACCAAGAACACCCTGGCGGGAGGGCGCCGCAGGGGCAGGTTCACGGCGGCCGGAGTCTGCACGTCCAATGCCGTGCAGGGGGCCGTCGCGGTCAGCGGGCTCAGCGCGATTATCGTGCGCGCTCAGCCGGTCTTCCAGGCGATCAAGTGGGCGGGCGTCTGCTACCTGGCCATCCTCGGGATCCAGGCACTCGTGTCCGCGGTACGGGGCCGCTACGGATGGCCTGGCGGTGATGACGGAAACGAGCGGAGCGGCGGAGCGTTCGGCGGCTGGCGGCAGGGATTCTTGTCGAATATCACCAATCCCAAGGTCCTGGTCTTCTACCTCGCCGTACTCCCCCAGTTCCTGCGGCCCGGCGCTGCCCCTGGCTGGCTGCTCGCCTTCGCCTGGAGCCATGCTGTGATGGGACTGATCTACCTGGTGGCGCTTAGCAGCGGACTGGCCAGGGCCCGTGCGCTGCTGACCAGCCGCCGAGTGCGCCGCGCGATGGACGGGACCACCAGCGCGGTGCTGCTTGGGTTCAGCGCACGGCTGGCGGTCGAGCACGGCTGACGAGGCCGGCTGAGAGGTGACCAGCCGATCAGCCCAGCAGGGCGAGCAGGTCGCCGTATGCCTGCGCGTACCGGCTGATGTCGGCCCTCGTCGCCGGGACCGCGACTATGGGCCGGCACCGTGCAGCGCTTCCCAGATGCGCAGGTCGCCGATGCGCACGCGATCGAGATCACCTAGTGCGGTCATGTAAGGATGCTAGACGCGCGGCGACAGGCCGGGGCTGCCGCTTCTGCCGCGCCAGTCTGTGGCGCCGGCCCAGGGGCGTCGCCTTCAACCGGTACGAGGGAATGGATCAGCAAGGCATGCGCCTGATCGCCCTTCCGTAGACCACGTCCGTGCGCAAGGTGGTGATGCGGCGCGAGCTCAGCTCGGTGAGCACTCTCTCGCGCAGGACATCCTGCTGGTCCTGGTCGAGGGCGTCGACCGTGGCCCGGTAGCCGGACCCGAGCACCACGTCCCAGAATCTGGCCGGGCTGGCGAGATCGTGCCGGGCGGGGACCGCCTCCACTTCCACCTCCAGGATTCCGGCGCGCGCACACAGATCCGCCAGCGCTTCCGGCGTGGTGATCTCGTCCCACGGATTGAACGACTTGTACAGCGCGGGCTCTACGGCCCGCACCGACTCCCAGAAGATCCCGCTGGCAGGCTCGAAGAGGCCAGGGCCCCAGGTGGTGATGGCCAGCATGCCGACTGGCCGCACCAGCCGCCACATCTCGGCCGCGAAGGCAGCTATATCCGGTGCGAAGAACACGCCGAAGACACAAACGACAGCGTCGAAGCTGGCGGCCGGGAGCCCGGTGCTGATCGCGTTGCCGCAGCGGAACTCGATGTTCGGCAGGTGCTCGCCCACGGCCTTCGCGCGGGCCAATTCAAGCAGGGGCTCGGCGACGTCGATCCCGACAACGTGGCCGCCAGGCCCGACCGCTCGGGCGGCGGGTATGGCGGAGGCGCCCGCGCCGCAGCACAGGTCGAGCACGCTTTGCCCGGGCTCCAGGGTCAACCGCGACACGGTCGCGGCGCCGAACCTGTTCCAGAAACTGAGCGAGCCGAGACCGTAGTGGTCGGCCGCCGCGCCGTAGATGCGTGCTGCTCGCAGCGCGTGCTCGGGCAGCTCGTCCGGCTGGGCAGGCTCAGCTGTCCCGGCCGGCGCCGGTGCCTGCCCAGGCTCATGCGGTGCCATCGGCGACCTCCATGCAGCGAACCTCACGGCTTCGCCTGGTTCGTCGCCAGCATAGGCCCGTGGATCGAGCCGATGCGGACGTCAGCCACCGCCGGCGCTGACCCGCGTGTCGGTGCCGGCCAGTAGCTCGGGAAGCCGGTAGAACTCGGCCAGCACCCGGCGGGCGGCGATGTCGTCGATGACCGACGCGTCCCACCGGACCTCCTCGTAGTCGGCCGTCACCGTGAAATTGAAGAATGCGCAGCAAGCTTTCTCCCGATCGGCCAGATCGCGGACCCACTCCGCGACCCCCGGATCAGCGCGGAACCGGAACCTGATGCCACCATTGGATCGCTCCCTGCCGGTCAGGGCCTGGGTGAAGAGCCGCCGGTATTCGGCTGCGCGCTCGGCAGGCGTATCGGCGGCACCGGACATGTCACATGCGACCTGCGGTCTGCGCGGTGGGACTTCTCGGGCCTGGCTCATGGGACTTTCCTTTCTCCCGGTTCATTGGCCTGCCGGGGACCACGGTAAAGTCTGGAGTTAGGTCCAGGGTCAAGGGAATCCGAAGTGAAGATCGGTCAGGTCGCCGCTGAGTCAGGCGTCAGCATCGACACCGTCCGTTTCTACGAGCGCCGCGGCGTGCTTCCGGCACCGCCGAGGACGTCCGCGGGTTACCGGCTGTACGACGCTTCGATCGTGGAGCGCCTCCAGGTCGCTAGGCGGCTCCAGAGCCTCGGGCTCACGCTCGACGAAGTCGTCGCAGCGCTGCACGACCGCGACAAGGGACACACCTCGTGCGAGACGCAACGGTGGCGGCTTGAAGCGGCGCTCGACCGGATCGAGACCAGAATCGCCGAGCTCAGCCGGCTGCGCGGTGATGTTCGCGAGGCGCTCGCGGCCTGCGAGGCTGGCACATGCGGGCTGGCCGCGACCGCTGGCGATATCGCGGATTGACAGCGGTGGACTGCATGCCCCTCTTCGTTCTTGTTCACAGCCCCTCGGTGGGCCCGTCCACGTGGCACGCCGTGACGGATCGGCTGCGCGATGCGGGCCACGACGCGGTCGTGCCTTCGCTGCTCTCGGTCGGCGAAGACGGCCCGCCCTACTGGCCCAGAGTGGCAGCAGCCGTCCAGAGCGGACTGCGCCGAACCGATCCCTACAAGCCGGTCGTGCTGGTCGCTCATAGTAACGCTGGCCTGTTCCTGCCCGTGATCGCGAGCGAGCTAAGCCGACCGGTCTCGGGCGCCATCTTCGCTGACGCGTCGGTTCCCCGGGCCAGCGGCTCGACGCCGGTGGCCGAGGCGGATTTCCTGCCGTTCCTGCGTGGTTTGGCAGCGGAGGACGGCCGACTGCCGCAGTGGACGAGCTGGTGGGACGAGGCAGACGTGACTCCCATGCTTCCCGATCCCCAGGTGCGCCAGGTCATCACCGAAGAACAGCCCCGACTGCCCTTGGATTACTACCTGGAGGTCCTCCCTGTTCCCGGCGGCTGGGATGATCATCCGTGCGGATACCTGCTCTTCAGCCAAGCCTACGAGGGCCAGGCAGCCGAGGCGCGCAGGCGCGGCTGGCCGGTCCGCGCGGTGCGAGGGGAGCATTTGCACCAGGTCGTCGATCCAGCCGGGGTGACCAGGGCACTGCTCGAATTGGCGGGAGCCGCGAGCTGACACTGAATCGCGTGGAACAAAACGCAGTCCGACTGTTCTCTGATTGCTATGGCAGTCGGCCCGAGGGGGTCTGGTACGCCCCGGGCCGGGTCAATCTGATCGGCGAGCATACTGATTACAACGATGGCTTCGCGCTGCCGTTCGCGCTGGGCGCTGGTATTTGCGTCGCTGCCGGACGGCGCGACGGCGATACGATCTCGGCGGCGTCCCGGCAGCGGGGCGGGGCGGCTATCACGGTGCCGCTGGCAGGGCTCGCGCCAGGTTCGGTCAAAGGTTGGGCGGGCTATCCGGCCGGCGTTGCGTGGGCCTTGCGGTCGGCCGGACATCAGGTCGGTGGCATGAACATCGCCGTCGATGCCGATCTGGCACCGGGCGCTGGCCTGTCATCGTCGGCGGCCCTGGAGTGCGCGGCCGGGTTGGCGATGGCCGACCTTTTCAGCCTGCCCGTAACGCGAACTGAGCTGGCCGCGTTTGGCCGCCGCGCGGAGAACGACTTCGTCGGAGCGCCGACCGGGCTGATGGATCAGCTTGCCGTGCTGTTGTGCGAGGACCAACATGCGCTGCTGCTGGACTGTCGCTCCGCGGCCGGGACGTCCGTGCCGCTGGATGTCGGCTCGGCTGGCTTGGCGCTGCTCGTCATGGACACGCGTGTCAAGCACGAACTCGCTGACGGCCGGTACGGCGCGCGCCGGCGGTCCTGCGAGCAGGCCGCCCAGAACCTTCGCGTGCGAGCCCTGCGTGACATCAGCGACGCGAGCTCGCTGAGCGCTCTCGACGATCTCGTGATGCGTCGGCGAGCCATGCATGTCGTCACGGAGAACCAGCGCGCCCTTGAGGTCGCCGAACTGCTCAGGGCGGGGAGGCCGGACCGGATCGGCCCGCTGCTGACCGCGTCGCACCTCTCGCTGCGCGACGACTTCGACGTGTCCTGGCCGGAGGCGGACGCAGCCGTGGAGGCCGCGCTTAGCGCCGGGGCTCTCGGGGCCAGGATGACGGGGGGCGGGTTCGGGGGCTCGCTGATCGCGCTCACCCCAGCTCGATCGGCTCACACTATGGCAGCCGCGGTTGCGTCCAGTTTTTCCATGAAGGGCTGGCTAGCGCCAGAGGTAGCGTCCGTGCGGCCTTCGCAGGGTGCTCGCCGGCTGCGCTGAGCGGTGGTGGCGGCTCAGCCGAGCCGACGTAGCTGCTCGGCCGCGGCCTCGGGCGTGATGTCGTTCGCGAAAGCCCCCATGCCGGACTCCGATCCGGCCAGGTACTTCAGCTTGCCGGGCGCGCGCCGGATCGTGAACAGCTCGAGGTGCAAGGCGAAGTCGGCGCGGCCGGCCCGGACCGGCGCCTGGTGCCAGGCGGAAACGTAGGGCGCGGGGCGGTCGAAGAGCCGGTCGAACCTGCGCAGCAGGTCGACATAGAGCTCACAGAACTCGGCTCTTGCCGGTGCGGCCAGAGCCGGCAGGTCAGGCACCCGTTGCACGGGGTACAGGTGAACCTCATACGGCCAGCGCGCCGCGAACGGCACGAATCTCGAAACAGTAGACCTGGTCGACACCGGACATGCGCGCAAGCTCTGCCGATCGGTCCACCCAGGCGGCCATGACGATAGCCGCCTGAGCCGGGTTCAGGTCCGCGAATGACGCGTCGTGACGCTGGCTGAAGCACACGACCTCGCACCGGCCGCCCACCGGGCGGCTAAACAGCACGGGCTCCGGCGCGCCCGGGGAGCGGTTCTCCGGCTCGCTCGCGTCGTGGCCGCGGAGCGTGGGGAACCGGTTCTCGAAGACAACGACGTCATACTCCGGAGCGGGTATCTCGGTGCTCCAGCCGTCACGCGACGGGCAGAGCGGGCACTGGTCATCTGACGGCTGGAAGGTCCGGTCCTGACGATGGCTGGCGATGACCACCCACTCGCCACGCAGGCGGTCCCAACGGGCCTGCGACCAGACGTCTGTGGCGGCTAGCGGCCGCCGGTCGGGATAATCGGCGGGCCGCACAGGCACGTCGCCGAAGTACAGCAGCGCCCGGCCGTCCGCAAGGGTCACGGCGGTCTTGCGCACCATCAGGTCCTCACCGGTCACGCGCCATCACCCCACCGAATTCCGGTCCGTCCTCGAGCAGGGCTTCACCCGCCTGTGTTGTCTAGAGTGGACCAGCTATCGGGTGTTCATCAGATCAGTGCCAGATCATTGTGAGTTCTCCTTTGGCAGCCGTTCGCCGCCCCTGGCAACAGTGAGGGCATGCGACTCGTCATCGACCTCGACCTCGATCGCCTGCCGAACGATGAGAGCGCAAAAACAGCTCCTGACCTCAGACCCCGTAAAGCTCAAGGAACTGGGCGGGGCTGATGTTGCCTCCGCTGCAGGCGATCGCCACAGTCCGCCCGGCGAAGCGTTCGGGGTCGGCAAACACAGCGGCCAGCGCAGCCGCTCCGGACGGCTCGACGAGGTTTCGTGTCTTTTCGATCATCGTCCGGGTCGCGGCCCGCAGGGCATCGTCGGAAACGAGAACGAAGTCGTCTAGCAGCCGCCACAAGATCCGCTGCGGCAGGTCGAACGCTGTCCTCGTGGCCAGCCCTTCCGCGAACGTACTCGTGACGTCAGTAACGAGGGCCCGCCCTTTCCATGAGCGGTAAGCCGCCGGCGCGGCTTGTGACTGTACCCCGATGACCTCGATCGACGAGCGGACCGCCTTGGCGACGGTGCACGCGCCCGCCGCGCCGCTGCCGCCGCCTACCGGGACGACGATCACCTCGATGTCTGGTTGGGTCTCCAGCATCTCCAGCGTGTAGGTTCCCACCCCCGCGATGAGCATGGGCTCGTTGCCGGAGTGGACGTACCTGTAGCCATGCTCGGCTGACTGCTTCTCGCAGTACTCACGCGCGTCGTCGAAGTCCTGGCCGTGGAAGACGATCTCGGCGCCAAGCGCGCGCATGGACTCAACCTTGACCGGGTTGGCCTGCTCGGGCACGCACACGATGGCGTGCACGCCGAACAAGTTCGCCGCGTAGGCGACCGACTGGCCGTGGTTGCCTGTCGACGCGGTGATCACGCCGCGTCGCCGTTCGTCCGCGCTCAGCTGGCTGACCAGGTTCACGCCGCCGCGGACCTTGAACGCTCCGACCGGCTGATGGTTCTCGTGCTTGACCCACAGCCTCGTTCCCGCCAGCGCATCGAGCGCCGGATAACGATAGAGCGGGGTCGGGCGCAGGTAAGGCGCGATGCGCCGGCGGGCGGCTAGCACATCACCCAGGTCGGGAGCAGACAGTTCGGTCATGGCCCGTTTCTACCACGGCCCGCCGAATGGCCCAGGGCCGGGAATTGGTTCGTTTGGTCATGCCCGAGGCGGGCAGCATCGCCCGGCAACTCGCCCCTTGAGAGCAACGGACGTCGATATGCACCTGAGAACGACAGCCCGCCGCCGGTCAGGGCAGCTCGCGCCGCCGTGGAAACAGTCTGGAGATCGCTGGACGGTCGCGCTGTGGTTGCTCGCCGGCGCCGTCGCGATCTGGGGCGCGATGTCCCTGATCGGGCTGCTGCTGACCCACATCGTCGACCGCGGGTCCGTGCACGCGGCCGACCTCGACGTCAACCAGTGGTTCGCCCATAATCGGACCAGCTTCTGGAACAGCACGACGGCAATCGGCACAGGACTAGCCGAGACCATCACGATCATCGCTGTCACCGCCGTCGTAGCGGTGATCCTGCGCTGGCGCACGAAGCGGTGGTATGAGGCCGTCATCCTGATCACCGCAGTCATGGGTGAGCTGGTCATCTTCCTGGCCGTGACCGCCATCGTCCCGCAGCGCAGGCCGCCTGTATCCAAACTTGACCCGGCGCCGCCGACCTCAAGCTATCCGTCAGGTCATACCGCAGCCGCGCTCTGTCTCTATGGCTGCCTGGCGATTCTGGTGCTCTGGCTGTACGGGGGGCGGCCGGGCGCGAAGATCATCGCAGCCGTGCTCTGCTGCATCCCTATCGTTGTCGGGATTTCAAGGGTCTACCGCGGGATGCACTATCCCAGCGACGTGCTCGCCGGGCTGCTGCTCGGAGGCCTGTGGCTATGGTTGGTGGCGAGCACATTCCTTCAGCAACGCCCGTGGGGGCGCCCTGCCGCCGGGCAGGCGGCCGGACAGTCGGCGAATAACCGACGCAGGCTCTAAGACCCCCCGATCGGGCCGCATCGAGGACCCCGGACGGGAAGCGGCCGCTGTGCCATGACTGTCTCGAGTTACATCTCAGATAAGGCGGTCAAGGGGGCACATCCTCGATACCACCAGGAACTGGCGGCATCGGCCGCCGACGGCTGTCATGCGCCCCGCTTATGCTTATCGCCGTCATCGATGGCATGTTACGGTCACGTAACAGTTTGCGCGTGGTATTGCTTTCCTCAATCCGAGGCCCTATAGTGACTCGAACTGTGCGGTAAGCGCTTTCCGTCCGGTGGTGGTGAGCCAGACTCGAGTCCCGGGAATATCCAGCCGCCGATCTGGCGTTTTGTGGTAAGCGCTTACCGACCAACGAAGCACAGCCAGACACCCGAGGAGCCCGATGGCCGAGACACAGCCGGACCCCCATGGGCCGCCCACGATCTACGACGTTGCGCGCGCCGCGGGTGTCTCGATCGCGTCGGTCTCCCGGGTGCTCAACGGTCACCGCAATCCGCGGCAGGAGACCAGGGACCGGGTTCTCCGGGCGGTCGCCGAGCTCGGGTACGTCCCGGACGGCGCGGCCAGGGCGCTGAGCGCCAGGCTCAAGGAAGTCGTCGGCGTCGTATTCCGCCGAGTCCCCTGGGTTGAGGCTGGCGACGGCGCGTTCCCCGAGGAGGAAGAGAGCCTGCAGTTCACCGACGTGATCAACCGCGGCATCGAGGTCGCCGCTCAGCGCCGAGGCTACAACCTCCTCCTCGGCTCGGTCGTCATCGACGAGCATGACGCGCACCGGCGGATCATGACGATGGCGCGCAAGAGCGACGGCCTGGTCCTGCACGACCGCGTGCTCGAGCCGAGCCGGCTGGCCGAGCTCTCCCGGCTCGTGCCGGTTGTCACGATGGCCGGGGTCGCCACCCAGACAACGGCGAACGTCCGCAGCGACAGCGGCACCGGCATGACCGAGCTTGCCAGGCACCTGATCCTTGACCACGGCTACTTGACGATGGCCTACGTGGCGGGCCATGCCGACAGCCCCGACAACATCGCCCGGCGGCTCGCCCTCGCCGCGGAGGCGACCAGCTCGGGCGTCTTGCTCATGGAGGGACCGCAGTGGCAAGGCAACTACCTTGCCTCCGGCGGCGCGAACGTCGTCAGCCGGCTGCTGTCCGACGGTGTCAGCCTGCCGCGCGTCATCGTCTGCGCCAATGACCAGACCGCCCTTGGCGTCATGCACGCGCTGGCCCAGCACGGGATAGACGTGCCAGGGGAAATCGCCGTCACCGGCTTCGACGACATTCCGGTCGCGCGC
>Ga0070707_100002240_pt1 | contig 18465 bp, 16 predicted proteins | sample KBSK5502metaG_FD_65468 | JGI IMG/M metagenome (GOLD analysis project Ga0070707, IMG submission 65468) | Corn, switchgrass and miscanthus rhizosphere microbial communities from Kellogg Biological Station, Michigan, USA - KBS K5-50-2 metaG | ecosystem: Host-associated > Plants > Roots >... | reverse complement strand
TGCGCCCCGCACCAGTCGAGCGGCACTGGCGGAACGACGTGCGCGGCGAGCTCGTTCTTCACCAGCAGGTTGCCGACCTGCGGGCCGTTGCCGTGAGTCAGCACGACCTGGACGCCTGCGGCGACGATGCCGCCGACCTCTGCCATGGCGAGCGTGACCGCCGCGCGCTGATCCTCGGGCCCCGCATTGCCGTCCGGGCTCGTCATCGCGTTGCCGCCAAGGGCGATCAGCACTCGCACGCACGAACGCTACCGCGCGATGCCCAGGACCGCGCCCTCGGCACCCGCGCTCCCGGCCGGGGCCGTGGCGGCGCCGCCACGGAAATTCTCTGGCAGCCAAGCGCGGCCAGGCCGCCGGTTTCGTGCCACTATCTGTCTCGTGGGACTTTTCGGCAAGGACAAGAAGAAGGGCCAGGGCAGCGACTGGATCCAGCCCGGCCAGGTGATGTCGCAGTTCGGCGGTCCCGGCCGCCCACCGGGGGCCGGCGGGCCGCCAGGAGCGGGCGGCCCGCCTGTTCCCGCCAGGCTGCGCCCGATGACCGGGGCCGGCGACCCGGACTGGCTCAAGGGCGCGCTGGTGCTGAGCGCGGGCAGCCTGCTGTGGCAGCCGGACGGCGGCGTCAGCGCCCAGCCCGTGGAGCTCGCGACGGCGACGATCGTCCCGTGGCTGCCTGGCCAGGGGGGCGGCGGCAGGGCGGCCCTGGTCACCAGTCTGGAGACGCCTGACGGTCAGTTCCAGCTGGACATGGACCCTGAGCTGTTCGAGATGAGCCAGGTGCTCGTCGCCGAGGCGGCGGGCCGGCAACGGCCCGCCGACCCTGACCCGTGGGGCAACCAGGTGCCGCCGCCCGGCCCGATCTAGGGCTCCTGCTCCAGCCACGCGCGGATCGCCGCCCCATGCTGGTCGAGCATGGGCGGCGCCAGGTGCTCGGACCGGCCGGTCTCCCGCCCGGCCGTCTCGAACCGCAGCGGCGGGCCAGGCAGCGTGATCCGGCCGAGCGCCGCGTGGTCCACCTCAACAAGCAGCCCCTGCGACCTGGCCTGCTCCCAGCCGTAGACCTCGGCGAGGTCGCGCACCTTGCCCGCCGGGATGCCGAGGCCGGCCAGCGTGGCCAGCACCGCGGCCGCCGGCTCGCGGCCGAACGCCTCGTCCACCGCGGCGTTCACCGCCTCGTGATCGCGCACCCGGTCCCTGTTCAGCGACCACTCGGGCCGGCCGAGCGCGAACGCGGGCGCCATCCGCTGCCAGAGCGCGTCGCTGCCGACGGCGATCTGGACGAACCCGTCGGCCGCGCGGTACAGGCCGTACGGGCAGATCGACGGGTGATAGTTGCCGCCTGGCTGCGGCACCTCGCCGGCGACCGTGTACCTGGTGCCCTGGTACGCGTGCGCGCCGACCACGGACGCGAGCAGGCTCGTGCGGACGACCTGGCCGCGCCCGGTCCTGGCCCGCTCGTTCAGCGCGGCGAGCACGCCGCACGCGCCGTACATCCCCGCGAGGATGTCGCCGATCGGCACCCCGACCCGCGTCGGCTGGCCGGGCGACGGCCCGGTCACCGACATCAGCCCGCCCTCGCCCTGCGCGATCTGGTCGTAGCCCGGCCGGTCACCTTCGGGCCCGTCGTGCCCGAACCCGGTGATCGACAAGATCACCAGCCGGGGGTTGAGCTCCTGCAGCCGCGCGACCCCGAACCCGAGCCGGTCAAGCACGCCAGGCCGGAAATTCTCCACCAGCACGTCGGACCGCCCGACGAGCCCGGCCAGCAGCGCCCGGCCGTCGTCGGACTTCAGGTCGGCGGCGACCGATTCCTTGTTGCGGTTGCAGGACAGGAAGTAGGTCGCGTGCTCGCGCCCGTCGCTGCCGCGGCGGAACGGCGGCCCCCAGCCGCGGCTGTCGTCGCCGTCCGGCGACTCGACCTTGATCACCCGCGCGCCCAGGTCGCCGAGCATCATCGCGGCGTGCGGCCCGGCCAGCGCCCGCGACAGGTCGACGACGACCAGCCCGGCCAGCGGCCCCGTGTTCTCCATCAGAGCCAGTCCACGTCGGCGGCGGCGGCGCCGGCAAGCCGCGCGTAACCGGGCCCGCGATCGAAGAACGGCCGCGAGTCCGGCCGCTCTTTCCTCATCTTCGAGCGCAACGAAATCGTCCCCTCCAGGCCGGCCGCGGGCGCATCGCCCGGCCCGGTAATCACGACGCCGTAATCCGCGGCCGCCCCGGCCCGCGACACCTTGCCCTGCGCCACGTCGCGAACCACGACCTCGACATCGCGATCCAGCGGATCGCCCCAGCCGCCCCCGCCCGTGGTGCGGATCCTGATCAGCGTTCCCGCCGGGACGAACTCCGCGTCGGCGAGCGCATCGACGAGTCGTTGGCCTGGTCCTTGCGGGTCGATCAGCACCTCGAACGGGCGGCCGGCCTTTCCGCCGCAGACCCCCCAGCAGGACAGGATCGAGCGGTCCGCGATCGACATGAAGTACCCGTCGGCGGTCATCCTGATGACCTTCTCGTATCCCAGGCCGCCGCGGAACTTGCCGGGGCCGCCCGAGTCGACGGCGAGCCCGAGCCGCTCGACCACGAGCGGGAACCGCGCTTCGGAGAACTCGGCGGGCAGGTTCCGCGAGTCCGGCACCACGTGGATCGTGTCCTCGCCGTCGGCGTAGTACCGGCCGCCTGAGCCGCCGCCGAGCACCTCGCGCATCAGGTAGGGCTCGCCCGCCGCGTCGACGCCGTAGACGCCGGTGTAGCGGATTGTCTCCTGGTCGGCCGGCATCCGCCCGCCGGCCGCCTTGGCGAGCACGCCGGCGAACACGCCGAGCAGGCGCAGGATCACGAACGTGCGCGCGTTGGTCGGCGCCGGGAACACCGGCGTGAGCAGGGTTCCCGGCGGCGGGAACCGCATCTCGATCAGTTCGACCACGCCCTCGTTGACGTCGAGCTCGGCCATCCGCTCTGGCGTGCCGGCGAGGTTGCGCAGGATCGGCGCCAGCCACTTGGCGAGGAAGTTGCCGTCGGCGTAGTTGCCGCAGTGGTTGATCGGGCCCCTGGCCTGCTGGCTCGTGCCGGTGAAGTCCAAGATCAGCCGCGGGCCGGCCGGCTCCTCGTCGCCCGTCCTGGTCAGCGTGACCCGCTGGGCGTGCAGTCGCGGGGGGTCGACGCCGTCGTGCTCGGCATAGTCCTCCCACGTCCACGTGCCCGGCGGGATCTTGGCCAGGATCTCGCGGCGGAAGGTGGCGGTCGTGCGCGCGACGATCGCGTCGAAGCAGGCCTCGACGGCGTCCTGGCCATACCGGCAGAACAGGTCGGCCAGCCGCCGCGCGCCCATCAGGCAGGCCGCGCACTCGGCGTCCAGGTCGGCGGCCAGCGACTCGGGCATCCGCGAGTTGCGCGTCATGATCGTCAGGGCCGCCCGGTTCGGGACTCCCTGGTCCCAGAGCCTGATCGGCGGGACCATCAACCCCTCCTCGAACACGCTCGTGGCGTGGCTGGGCATCGAGCCTGGCACCGCGCCGCCGATGTCGTCGTGGTGTCCGAACGCCTGGACGAACGCCGCGACTCGCGTGCCCGCGCCGTCCTGAGCGTCGTGGAAGACCGGCACCGTCACGCACAGGTCGGGCAGGTGGCCGATCCCGCCCTCTGAGGAGTACACGTCGTTATGGAAGAACACGTCCCCTGGCCGCATCGTCTCGGCCGGGAAGTCCCTGACGATCGGGTGGACGAGCGAGCTGTACGAGCGGCCGGTCAGCTTGCGCAGCAGCCGGTCGTGGATCCCGGCGCGGAAGTCGTGCGCGTCCCTGATCATCGGCGACCGCGCGGTCCTGCCGATCGCCGTCTCGACCTCCTTCTCGATCGAGGCCAGGCTGCCCGCGACGATCTCGAGCAGGACCGGGTCGACGCCGTCGCCGCGGTCGGTCAGCATCGCGCGGGTCCGGCTCACAGGTCACCTCCCGGCCTCGCGGCAGAACGCCCGGAGTTTCCGAGGCGCCTGGCGGCAGGTCCATCTGATCACACACCGGATCTCCGCTCCGTCCTGACGTGTCCGGCTAGCTCACCCAGGCAAGGATGCGGGCGTTGACCTCCGCGGGCCGTTCCAGGTGCAGGAAGTGGCCCGCGTCCTCGATCACGGCCATCTGAGACGACGGGGCGAGGAACCGCTCGGCGCCGCGCGCCAGGTCCGCCCCGATGCAGCCGTCAGCGGCCCCGTGCAGGTACAGGGCGGGCTGCGGGGGCTGGCGCCCGGCCGCCCGTTCCTCGGCGGCGTACCTGCCGGTCCCCTGCGCCGCGCCGGCGGCGCGGTAGTAGCCGATCGCCGCGGCCAGGTTCGCCGGCTCCCTGAGCGAGTCCTTCACCAACCCAAGATGCTCGCCGGGCTCGAATCCAGGCGACCAGTCCCGCCAGAGCCGGTCGATGAATGCCATGTCGTCGGCGGCCACTACCGCCTCGGCGAAGCCGAGCGGGTCGCGGAACATGAAGATGTAGAAGAACCTCTTGAGCTGTCCGTAGTCGCTGAACAACTCGGCGTCCAGGCCGGCGGGGGGCACCGCCAGCGTCACCAGCCGACGCCACCGCTGCGGTGCGTGGGCCGCCGCGCAGTAGGCCGCCTCGGCGCCCCAGTCGTGCCCGATCAGCACCGCGTCCTCGGCACCGCCGAGAGCCTCGTGCAGCGCCGCCGCGTCCGCGGCCAGCGCGCCGATCCGGTACGTGCCGTCCGCGGGCACGCCGGTCGGCGCATAGCCGCGCATGAATGGCGCGACGGCGCGAAACCCGGCGTCCGCGAGCGCGGGCAGCAGGTGTCGCCAGGTGTGCGCGCAGTCGGGGAAACCGTGCAGGCACAGGGCGAGCGGGCCGGAGCCGGCCTCCAGTATCGCGAACTCAAGATCGTTGGCCAGGACCGTGCGGGCCAGCACCGCGGGCGTCATTCAGATCTCCTTGACAAAGCGGCCGGAACGGCCGCAGGCATCGGCGAAACCAGGGCCACGGTAGAAGGCGTGCGCGTCGGCGCGCCAGCGGAGGCTGGTGACCTCGATCAGCAGGCAGCCCCATTCGCGGGCCAGCCGGTCGGCGGCACCGAGCAGCGCGCGCCCGGTTCCGCCGCGGCGCTGGCCCGCCGCCACGACAAGGCTCTCGATGCGCAGCCAGCGGCCAGTGCGCTCCAGGTATACCCCCGCGGGGAAGGCTGGCCGCTGGCGGGGCAGGACCGGTCAGCCGCCCTTCAGGTAGCTGAGCACGGCGAGGACCCGCCGGTGGTCGTCGGGCGCGGGCAGCAGCCCTAGCTTGGCGAAGATGGAACCGACATGCGTCTCGACGGTCTTCGGTGACAGGAACAGGCGAGTGCAGATCGCCGCGTTGGACCGGCCCTCGGCCATCAGCTCGAGTATCTCGTGCTCGCGCTTGGTGAGCCTGGCCAGCGCGCCGTCCTGGCGGCGCCGCAGCAGTTGCCCGACGACCTCGGCGTCGATCACCGAGCCGCCGCGGGCGATCCGCAGCACCGCCTCGGTGAACTCGCCGATGTCGGAAACGCGGTCCTTCAGCAGGTACCCGACCCGGGCGGGGGCGTCCCGCAGCAGCCGGATCGCGTGCCGTGTCTCCACGTACTGAGACAGCACGAGCACGCCGACCCGCGGATGCTCCGCCCTGATCCGCTGCGCCGCGACCAGGCCCTCGGCGGTCCCGGTCGGCGGCATGCGAATGTCGGTCACCGCCACGTCCGGCGCGTCCCGCTCGACGGCGGCCAGCAGCGCGGCCGCGTCGCCGGCCTGCCCGGTCACGACGAACCCCCGCTCCGCGAGCAGCCTGGCCAGCCCCTCGCGGAACAGCACGGAGTCGTCGGCGAGCACGACGCGGACGGCCGCCTCCTCCCCGGTCTCATCTGCCTGACCGGCGGACGCCTCAGCCCGCACAGGGAATCTCCGCCCTGATGCGGGTTCCGCCGCCTGGCGGGCTCTGCACGCTGAACGCGCCGCGGACGGCGGCGACCCGGTCTTCGAGCCCGCGCAGCCCGGAGCCACGGCTCGGGTCCGCCCCGCCGACGCCGTCGTCGCTGACCTCGACGACCAGGACCCCGTCGGTGCGGGACAGGTCGACCCGCGCGGCGCAGGCGCCCGAGTACTTCACGACGTTGGCGATCGACTCGGAGACGACGAAGTAGCCGACCGCCTCGACCGGCTCGGCAAGCCGCTCGTCGAAGTCCGCGTGCACGTGAACGGGCACCGACGAGCGGGCGGCCAGCGAGTCGACCGCCGCGGGCAGCCCTTCCTCGGTCAGGATCGCCGGGTGGATGCCGCGGGCCAGCTCGCGAAGCTCGGCGATCGCCCGCCGCAGCTCGGCGGCGGTCTGGTCGAGCGAGCCGGCCAGCGCGGCGTCGGCGCGGGCCCGGTCCCTGAGCATCGCGAGCGAGAGCGCGAGCGCGGCGAGCCGCTGCTGCGCGCCGTCGTGCAGGTTGCGTTCGACCCGGCGCCGCTCCCGGTCCCCCGCCTCGACGATCCGCTGGCGCGACGCCCGCACCTCCTCGAGCTGTGCCCGCACGTCGGCGTGCAGCCGCTCGTTCTCGATCCTGATTCCCGCCGCCACGGCCACCGCGCGTACCAGCCCCTGGTCCAGCGCCGGATCGTGGACCAGCGCCGCGAGCGGCTGGCCCGCCAGATCGGCGACCGTCACGGTAGCGCGGCGGTTCAGGCCGGCATCGCTGATCGCGGCGGACAGATCGCTGGCCCGGCCGTCGGCATCGACCCATCGCGGGGGATCCCGCAGCGCGAAGAGGAGCTCGAGCGACGAGTCACCGAGCGTTCTTGCCAGCAGCGTGCGGAGCTCTCCCGGGCGCAGCGGCCGCTCAAACTCGACGACCAGGTCGCCGACGGCGCTGCGGGCGAGCCGCGCGGACAGCAGCCCCCAGACGAAGACCGCGGGCAGGGTCATCTGCAGGACGCTCTGCAGTTCCCAGATCAGGTAGGCGAACGGATCGCCGGTGGTGTCCGGGGACGCGAACGCGCCCAACAGGTACACGACGCCGATGATGCAGATCCCCGCCCACAGCGGTGTCAGCGCCCGCCGCTCGGCCGGGGTCGAGCGCCGCCACCGCAGCCAGACGGCGGCCAGGAACAACGAGACGAGCACAGCACCCGCGCGCTGGCTGACCAGCAGCGCCGTCAGGACCGCGGGCCTGCTGGGAAACGGCGCGGGTTCCCACGCGCACCGAGCGCAGCCGTCGGCACGCGGATCGAACGCGAGCACGATGACCGCGCACGTGGCCGCGCCGACGCCGTAAATGACGCCGATTACCACCCGCTCGAACCGGGTCCGCAGCCGCCCGGTCGGATAGGACAGCGCCGTCTGCGCCAGGATCGCCGCGCCGAACTGCTGCCCCGCCAGGCCGACCAGCGGAACCATCGCGACCTGGAGGTTCCCCCAGTTGCCGAAGTACGAGACGACCGCGAAGGCGATCATCAGCGTGCCGATCGAGTACTCGGGCCTGCGGTCGAGCGCGATGAGCCCGGCGACCAGGAACGCCAGCCCGCCAAGCGCGTCGATGAGGTGGTTCTCCGGCACGTGCGCGTGAATGCTCACCCACTCGCCGCCGAGGATCCACGCGGCGACGACTACGCCGAGCGCCGCAAGCACCAGCCGCCGCCTAGTCATCGGCCAGGCCTGTCAGCGCCGCCGCCAGCGTGCTGCCCGACAGCTCCGCCTTGGTAATGAAGCCCTGCGCGCCGCAGCGGCTGATCCGGCCCCCGTAGTCGCCGGCGTCCCTGCTGGAGATCAGGATGATCGCGGGCGGATCGGGCCTGCCGCGCATCCGGCCGACGAGATCGAACCCGGTGACGTCCGGAAGCTGAACGTCGAGGAGCACCACGTCGGGCGACAGATCCATGGCCACACGCACCCCGGACGCTCCGTCTGCGGCCTCACCGACGATCTCGTAGCCGGACGCCGCCAGCAGCGCCCTGGCCTGGGCACGGAATCCAGGGTGATCGTCGACGATGAGGACACTGCGCGTCACCGCTCAGATGCTGGCATTGAATCATGGCGGCCGCATCGGGGCCAGCCCTGAGAGGCAAAGCCCGAGCTAGCCCCGAAGCGCCGCTGACCTGCTCTCCGTACGGTCGGGTGATCGGTAAGGAACGGAGGACACAATGGAAACGCACACCCTCGCGCGAGTGTCGGCACCGGCTCGGCCGCATCTGCCAAGCTGGGCCGCGTACCTTGGCGCCGCGGCGCTGGCCCTGGGGGCCGGCTGGTCCACGCTGGCGGTCAAGGGCGTCACCGTCTCAGCGGCACCGCGCTTCAGGCCCGGCGTCCCGCAGGACCATTCGATGCGCATCTACTACCGCTGGCTGGCCAGCACGCTTGTTCAGGAGCGGCTGTACACGGTGCTGGTCATCGTCGGCTTCGCCGGCCTCGCCGCGGTCGCGGCGCTGGCCCGGCAGGTACTCGGCCGCGACCGGCTCTTCTCCACGGCGGGAGCCGTGGCGATCGTCGCGGGCGCCGCGATCTGGGTGACCGGCGGCCTCGTCGAGCTCGGCGGTCATCGCGCGGTCGGCCTGCTGGCCACTCACATTAACCCGATCCAGGTCACGAACTCGATCGCCTTCACGGTCAACACGATCAGCGACACCTTCTACCTCGCCGCCTTCACGTTCATCGCCGCGGGGATGGCGGCCTTCGCGTGGCTCGCGGCGCTCCAGGGCAGGCGCGCGTGGGCGGGCCTCACGCTGCTGGCCGGCCTGGTCTCGGCGGTGACGGCGTGGTCCTTCGCCGCCGGCAACGGCGACCTCACCGACCTCATGCTGCTGATCGCCGGCGTCATCGTGGCACCGGGCTGGATGGCCTGGACCGGGCGCCTGGTCACGGCCGAGGCGCGTCCGGCGTGACCCGCAGGTTGCCGAAGCGGTCCACGGCCGCCGTGAACCCGGGGTGCAGCGGGACGGTCGCGCCGTACTCCTCGATGACCGCGGGCCCGGCGACGACGTCGCCCGCGGCCAGCGAGGGACGCCAGTAGATGCCGGCCTCGGCAAAGCCGGCCCCGCGGGCGAAGCAGACCGGGCGGCTGCCGGTCCGCGCGCGGCCGGGATCGCCGTCACCGGGCGCGAGCTCTGGCAGCACGGGCCTGCGGATCGGGCCGATGCCCGTGACCCGCAGGTTGACCCACTCCACGTGCTGGCGCGGGTCGCCTCGGAAGTCATAGCCGTAGAGCGAGCGGTGCGCGTCGTGGAACGCGCTCGCGACGGCGTCCGCGGCGGCCGCGCCGAACGGCGCGGCCGCCGACACGGGCACCCGGACCTCGAACGCCTGCCCGAAGTACCGCAGGTCCGCCGATCTGACCAGGCGCTGCGCGGCAGCGCGGAAGCCCTGCGCCGACAGCGCCTCGCTCGCCTGGTGTTCGAGCTCGGCGAGGATCGCGGCCGCAACATCGCAGTCAAGGGCGTCGTGCCGGCGCACCGCGGTCCGCACCCGGTCGATCCGCACGTCGACGGTGAGCAGCCCGAACGCCGACACGTTGCCGGGATTGGGCGGGACCAGCACCTCGGCGACCCCCAGGATGCCGGCGAGCGGGCAGAGCAGCAGCGAGCCTGACCCGCCGAAGGTCACCAGCGTGAAGTCCCTGACGTCGAGCCCGCGCCTGACGGTGATCTGGCGGACCGCGTTGGCCTGGTTCCAGGCCGAGACCTCCAGGATTCCCGTCGCGCAGTCCTGCGGGCTCAGCCCGAGCTTGCCGGCAAACTCGCCAAGCGACGCGGCGGCCGCCACGTCGTCCAGCGGCACCTCGCCGCCGAGCAGGTGCGGCGGAATCCGCCCGAGCGCCAGGTGCGCGTCGGTGACGGTCACCTCGGTGCCGCCGCGGCCGTAACAGATCGGTCCGGGGTCGGCGCCAGCCGACCGCGGCCCCACCTTGAGCGCACCTTCCGGCGAGATCCAGGCGACCGAGCCGCCGCCCGCTCCGACCGTCACCACGTCGACCATCGGGATCATCGACGGGTACGCGCCGACCCTGCCCTCGGTGGTCAGCGCGGGCTCGCCGTCGGTGACCACGGCGACATCGGTCGAGGTGCCGCCGCCGTCGCAGGTGAGCACGTGCGCGACGCCGGCCTGCGTGGCGATCAGCGCGGCGCCGAGTGCCCCGGCGGCGGGCCCGCTCAGCACGGTCGTGATGGGCTGGCGGATCACCTCGCCCGCCGAGAGCACGCCGCCGTTCGACGTCATCACCTGCAGCGGCGGCCCGCCGGCCGAGCCCGCGCCGAGCTTGTCCAGCCGCTCGCCGATCGACCGCAGATACCCGGACACCCGCGGCTTGACCGCCGCGTCGAGCAGCGTGGTCATCGACCGCTCGTACTCCCGGTACTCGCGCAGCACCTCGCTGGAGATCGACACGACGGCATCAGGGTGCTCGCTGGCCAGCACCGCGGCCATCCGCCGCTCGTGGTCGGGGTTGGCGTAGGAATGCAGCAGGCAGACGCCGATCGTGTTCACGCCCCGATCGCGGAACCAGCGCGCCACCGCCGCCGCGCCCGCCTCGTCGAAAGGACGGATCTCGGCTCCGTTGTGGTCGAGCCGGCCGCCGACGGTCCTGACCAGGTCGGCGGGGACGATCCTCGGCGGCTTCACCCAGAAGTAGGAGTTGCCGTAGCCGTCGGGAACGGACTGGCGGGCGATCTCGAGCAGGAACTCGAAACCCTCCGTGGTGATGAAACCGAGCCGGCCGATGTCGCCCTCGAGCAGCTGATTGGTGGCGATCGTCGTGCCGTGGCTCACGGCGATGACGGCCGGGGCGTCCGCGCCGAGCAGGCCGAGCACCTTGGCCAGCCCGTCGATGAATCCGACCGACGGGTCGGCCGGCGTGGTCGGCGTCTTCGTGGCGGCGAGCTCGCCGCCGATCTCGTCGTAGGCCACGACGTCGGTGAACGTGCCGCCTGTGTCGATCCCGACCCGCAGTCTCCTGGTCATCCGCGGGGACCGCGTCGCCGGGCTCGCCCGAGCATGGCGCCGACCACGATCCCGGTCAGGCCGATGGCCGCTCCTGCCAGCACGCCCGCCAGGACCGCGGGGGCGGCAGCGCGTTCGGCGGGCGCGCCGTCCGGCCCAGTCAGATCGACCCGGCCTGCCTGGTCGTGCGGCTGGCCGCCGGGAGCCCCGGCCGCGTCCGTCCCGGCGGACGCCGCGTCCAGGCCGACGAGGAACTCGCCCGCCAGCCGCTTCGCGATCGCGGCGAGCACCAGCTGGCCGACGCCCGCGATCGGTCCGTCGACGAGCGCGTCGATCTCGTAGCCGACCTCCGTCCCGCCGCCGTCGGCCGGCGCCAGCCGGACGGTGACATCGGCCGCGACGCGGCCGCGTGCGCTGGCCGCGGACACCGCGGCCGCGATCAGGCTCGGCTCCCGCCGGTCGCGGATCTCCGCATCACCCGCGTACCTGCCCGCGACGGCGGCGATCGCGGTCGTTACGGTCGCCGCGCAGCGGCCTTGGCCCGTCACGTCGAGGCTCTGGCAGCCGGGAATCGCCCGGGACAGCACGGCCGGGTCGCGCAGCATCGCCCACACCACGCCGGGCGGCGCGCCTACCAGCCCCGCGCCCGTCACCTTCATCGGAGGGCGAGACACGTCCTAAGCATGGCACGCCGGTCTGCGGCACATCGCTGCGCCGGGCGTCGATTTGGCGGTTAACTCTTCCTTGTCGCTGGTCCAGGCGACCAGCCGAAATGGAGGGGCAAATGGCCGGGGACCTATCTTCGGTCGAGCACGTGGTGGTTCTCATGCTGGAGAACCGCTCGTTCGACCACATGCTCGGCTTCCTCTACGCCGATCATGGCAACATCACGCCGGGCGGCCAGCCCTACGAGGGGCTGGCGGGGACCGAGTCCAACCCGGACGCGAGCGGCAAGCCCGTGACGGTGTTCAGGATCGAGCCGACCACGCCGAACGCGTACTTCATGCCGGGCGCCGATCCCGGCGAGGGGTACATGGCCACCAACGACCAGCTGTTCGGCAGCACAGCGGTGCCCGGAACCACGGGCCCGCCGGCCACGGGCCCGGCCGGCCAGGTATCTCCGCCGATGCAAGGCTTCGTGAAGGACTTCGCGTACACGCTCGGCTGGCAATCGACGTCGCATGGCTGGACGATCCTGCCTGGCACGACCGCGGCCGACATCATGGGCTGCTACGCGCCCGACACGCTGCCCGTGCTCTCGGCGCTCGCCAGGGGCTACGCGGTCTGCGATCACTGGTACTCCTCGGCGCCGACCGAGACGCTGCCCAACCGCGCGTTCGCGTGCGCGGCGACCAGCCAGGGCCACATGGACGACAAGACCAGGACGTTCACCTCGCCGAGCATCTTCGGGCTGCTCGGCCAGCACGGGCTGACCTGGGGCATCTACGGCTACGACGCCGAGCCGCTCAGCCTGCGCACCTTCACCGACATCGCGGGGGCGAGCGGCGGCAAGAGCGGCAAGTTCGCCGACTTCCAGGCGGCAGCGGCCGCGGGGACGCTGCCCAACTTCACGTTCCTCGAGCCAGGCTGGTCGTCGACCGGCAACAGCGAGCACCCGCCCTACGACGTCGCGCTCGGCGAGAGCCTCATCCATGACGTCTACGAGACCGTCCGCGGCGCCCCGGGCTGGACGCAGACGCTGCTGGTCATCACCTACGACGAGCACGGCGGCTGCTACGACCACGTGCCGCCGCCCTGGGGCGCCGTCCCGCCGGACAACTCGGCAGGCGAGTTCGGCTTCGACTTCACCAGGTTCGGCGTCCGGGTGCCCGCCGTACTCATCTCGCCGCGGATCGCTGCGGGCACCGTCTACCGCGTCCCGGCCGGCGGCGCGACGCTCGACCATACCTCGATACTCAAGACCGTGGAGCAGCGCTGGAACCTGCCCGCGCTGACCGCCAGGGACGCGGCGGCGCCAGGATTCGGCGACGTGCTGACCCTGGCTGCGCCGCGGACCGACGACGTGCTGGCCGGCCTGACGGTCCCGACCTCGGGCGGTACGCCTCCGGGCGCCGCCGCGCCGTCGCACCTGCAGGAAGTGCAGGCCGACCTGATGGCCCGCCAGTACCCCGCCGGACAGCACGTCGACGCGGACCGGCTGTCCGCGACCCACACCAGCGCCGCGTACGCGGACTACATCCGGCGCCATTCTGACGGCTAGCGTCTCGGGCCGGCCCCGGGCCACCAATCCCGAGCAGACGGAGGGCAGCACCGTGCGAACCATCGAGCTATCCAACAATCCGGCCGACGCGTTGCGGCTGGCCAGCCAGCGCCGCGAGGACGCCGATCGGCGGGGCGGCCCGTCGTACGGGTCAGCCGTGACAGACGCGCTCGCCAGGCACGAGTTACTCGTCAGGCGGGCCACCAGCGCGCGGGACCGAGCCCGAGCGCAGCGGCACTGGCTCGCCTGGCTGCGCGGCGCCCTCGCCATCGGCCGGCTGCGCCGGCTGGCACCCTCGCCAACCCCCGGGGCGGCCGCTCCTGGTGAGGCCGACCCGACCATGGGGGCGGCCGCCGCTCCCGGTCAGGCCAACCCGACCCCGGAGGCCGCCCTGCACGGCGAGCGGCAGGTGGTCGCGGACCTCGGCAAGGTGCTCGGCGACGACTGGGTACTCGTGCGCGGGTACTGCAACCGGCGCGGCGAGATCGACTACCTGCTGCTCGGCCCGCCAGGGCTCGTCGCGATCGAGTCCAGGCACTTGGCGGCCACCGTGGCCTGCGACGGCGACAAGTGGCGGTTCACCACCTTCGACGCCGACGGCAACGTCGCCGTGCGCGGCCCGCTCGCCGACCGGCGCGGGCGCTCGCCGAGCGTCCAGCTCGGCGAGCCCGCCGCCCTGCTCGAGGAGTTCTTGAGCTCGCGCGGCGGCAAGGTCTCGATGCTGCGAGTGGTCCTGCTCACCCACCCCGACGCCAAGCTCGGCAGGTGCAAGAACGCCACCGTCCACATCGCGACGTCGGCGCGGGACCTGGCCCGCCAGCTTGGCGACATGCCCCCGGTGATCGGCGCGGTCCAGCGCGCCAGGCTCGAGGAGCTTATCGCCCGTGACCAGCGGTATCAGGAGCCGCGCCGTCCGCGAGGGGACGCTCGCCGCGAGCCCCCCGACCCGCCGGGCCCGAGGGCCAGAGGGCGGCGGAAGCGGCAGCGTTCCGCCGGAGCTCGAACAGGTCACTCGGCGAGATCGGCATCGAGGTGATCGGCAGCTGCTCGGCGTCCTCGATCGCGGCGGCGAACAGCGCCGCCCCCGGGATCACGCCCGCCTCGCCGGCCCCCTTGACGCCGAGCGGGTTGAGCGGCGACGGCGTCTGGAGGTGATCGATCTCGATTCGCTCTGGCACCTCGCTGACGTACGGCATCAGGAAGTCCATAAACGAGGCGTTCTGCAGCTGCCCGGTCTCGTCGTAGGCCATCCGCTCGTAGAGCGCGCCGCCGACGCCCTGCGCGACGCCGCCGTGGATCTGCCCCTCAACGATCCGCGGGTTGATCAGCGTGCCGCAGTCATGCACCACGCAGTACCGCAGGACCTTGATCTCGGCGGTCTCCTGGTCCGTCTCCACGATCGCCGCGTGCATTCCCGAGGCGAACGTCGACCTGATCGGGGAGAAGAACTGCCTGCCCTCGATCCCTGGCTCGTCGCCCTCGGCGACGGGCGGGGCGTCGATGTCGCCGCCGGCGAACTGCGTCGCCGCCTGCGCGGCCTCGTCGAAGGCGTACCTGAGCGGGTTGGACAGCACCGCGACCGTGCCGATCGCGATCCCCGACTCGGGGTCGCCCTTGATCCGCACGATCCCGTCGGTGATCTCCATGTCCTCGGGCGACGCCTCGAGCGCCGCGGCGGCGACCCTGATCGCCTTGGCGCGCACGGCGCGCGCGGCCAGCGCGACCGCCGACCCGCTCATCACCGCGGTGCGGGACGCGAACGTGCCGACCGCGTACCCGAACGCCCGGGTGTCGCCGGTCACGACCTCGATGTCGCCGATCGGCACGCCAAGCTCGTCGGCGGTGATCTGCGCGAGCACGGTCTGGTGGCCCTGTCCCTGCGAGGTCAGCCCGGTCGCGACCTTGACCTTGCCCGAGGTCTCGACCACGACGTGGGCGCCCTCGTACGGCCCGACTCCGGTCCCCTCGACGTAGCACGCCAGGCCGATGCCGAGCCTCCTGCCCTGCTCGAGGGCCGCCGCCCGCTCGGCCGCGAAGCCGTCCCAGCCGATCAGCGCCTTCAGCTTGGCCAGCACGGCCGGGTAGTCGCCTGAGTCGTAGATCAGCGGCCTGCCGTCCTGGAAGATCAGGCCGTGGTCGTACGGCATCTCCTCGGGGCGGATGAAGTTGCGCTCCCGCACCACGGTCCGGTCAAGCCCGAGCGCCGCCGCGATCGCGTCCATCGTCCGCTCCATCACGAACACGCCCTGCGGCCGGCCCGCGCCGCGGTACGGCGCCACGATCACGGTGTTGGTGTAGAGCGAGCTGAACTCCACCCGGTAGGCACCCGGCTTGTAAGGCCCGAGCAGCTGGGTCGAGGTGATGATGGGCACGATCAGTCCGTACGGGATGTAGGCGCCGTTGTCGTGCCAGAACCGCACGTCCAGGCCGAGCAACCGGCCGTCGTCGTCGAATCCGACCCTGACCTGGTGCCGCTGGCCGCGCTCGTGCGCGCTGGCGACGAAGTGCTCGAGCCGGTCTTCTGTGTACTTGACCGGCCGGCCAAGCGCCCGCGCCGCCCACGGCACGAGCACCTCCTCCGGCCACGGGTGCACGATCTTGACGCCGAACCCGCCGCCGACGTCGGGCGTGATCACGTCGACGTCAGCGAGCGCGAGGCCGAGCTTGGCGGCGACGGCCGCGCGGACGCCCGTCGAGGTCTGGGTCGAGGTCCAGATCCGCAGCCGCCGCGACTCGGGATCCCACCTGGCCAGCACGCCGCGACCCTCCAGCGGCGTCGACGCCGACCGCTCGACGTACAGGTCGAGGTCGAGCGTGCGCGGCGCCGCGGCGATCGCCGCGGCTGCGTCGCCGTGTTCCTGCACCAGGTGGCCCGCGACATTGCCTGGCACGTCGTCGTGCACCAGGTGCCCGGCGGCCCGCGCCTCGTCCACGCCGACCACGGCGGGCAGCGGCTCGTAGTCGACCATGATCAGCTCGGCCGCGTCTTCGGCCAGGTACCGATCGGCGGCGATCACCATCGCCACCGGCTCGCCCACGTAGTTGACCTCGCCGGCCGCCAGCGGGTAGCCGGTCCTGCCGTGGGTCAGGGCCGGGTGCGGGATCAGCAGCGGCAGCGGCTCGGCGAGCCTGCCCTGCAGGTCCTGGTAGGTATAGATGGCGGCCACGCCGTCGACGTCGAGCGCGCCTGACACGTCGATGCCGAGCACTCGCGCGTGTGCGTGCGGGCTGCGCACGTACGCCACGGCCAGCGCGTCGTGGCCGAGGTCGTCGAGGTAGGCGCCGCCGCCGCGGAGCAGCCGGTCGTCTTCGACCCGCGGGATCGGCTCGCCGAACATCGCGGTCATGACGCGGCCGCCCGCGCGGTGCCTGCCCGGGGGGACGACCCCAGGGAACCCCCCGCTGACCGACGGAGCTCGGCGGCCCTGAGCACGGCTCGCACGATGTTCTGGTACCCGGTGCACCGGCACAGGTTGCCGCCGATGATCTCGCGCGCCACGGCCTCCGACGGATCGGGGCTGCCGGCCAGCGCGGCCGTGATCGTGATCAGGAAGCCAGGGGTGCAGAACCCGCACTGCAGGCCGTGGCAGTCGGCGAATGCCTGCTGGACCGGGGACAGCGTCCCGTCGGGCTCGGTGAGTCCCTCGACGGTCGTGATCGCCGCCCCGTCCGCCGAGACTGCCAGCATCAGGCACGACCGCACCGCCGTACCGTCGACCAGCACCGTGCACGCCCCGCAAACGCCGTGCTCGCAGCCCACGTGCGTGCCGGTCAGCCGCAGGTCGTGGCGCAGGCAGTCGGACAGCAGCCGCCGGCTTGGCACGCGGACGTCATGAGTCACGCCGTTGACGACCAGCCTGACGTCGAACAGTCCGTCGGACGGGTGCGTTGATGCCCCGAATTCAGTCACCGGATCGCTCCCTCGCGTGCGCGAGCGCCCCGGCCAGCGCGCGCTCGGTAAGAACCCCGGCCAGGTGCCTCCGGTAGTCGGCCGTCGCGTGGATGTCCGAGGTCGGCGCGACCCGGCTCATCGCCAGCCGCCCGGCAGCGGCCGGGTCGGCGCCTGCCTCGGTCAGGTCGATGACCAGCGGGGTCCCGGCCACTGACAGGTACGCGGCGCGCGCGCTGGCGACGGCGCCCGCCTCGGCAAGCTCGACCACGGCGGCGACCCCGCAGACCGCGTAGTCGCCGCGCCGCCGGCTGACCTCGGCGAACGCGCATCCCGCGCGCGGGCCGAGTACCGGCAGGCTGACCCGGGTCGCGAGCTCGCCGGGCCGGACGTCCGACTCCAGCGGGCCGAGCAAAAAGTCCTTTGCCGAGACGGAGCGCTCACCGTCGATGCCGGCCAGGACGACGGTCCCGTCGAGCAGCGCGAGCACCGCGGTCATCTCGCCCGACGGGTCCGCGTGCACGATGCTGCCGACCGTGGTGCCGCGGTTCCTGATCACCGGGTGCGCGACCAGCGCGAGCGCCTGGCCGATCAGCGGCTGTGCCGCGGTCACGGCCGGGTCGGCGAGCACGCCGGCGTGCCTGGCCATGGCGCCGATGACAACCTCGCCGTCGGCGATGCTGACGTATGACAGCTCGGCCAGCCTGTTGATGTCCACCAGGTGCGACGGCGCCGCCAGCCGCATGTTCAGCAGCGGGATCAGGGACTGCCCGCCGGCCAGCACCTTCGCCTCGGGACCGGCCGAGGCGAGCGCCGCGACCGCCTCGCCCACGGACTCAGGGCGGGAGTAGCCGAACGCGGGCGGCTTCATGGCTGTAGGTCCCCCAGGGGGTCGTAGCTGGCCTCGTCGGCCTCCTGCCGGCAGGTTATACCGCTGCTCTCCGGCAGGTGCCCGACGCCACGGCTACCGGGGGTCGGGCCGTAGTGTGATCGGTGGGTCAAGGGGGTTCGATGCCGATTCGCGCGGTCGTGTTCGATATCGGCGGTGTCCTTGAACGCGTCGGCGATTTCGAGGCGGCGCTGAGAGCGGCGTGGCGGGAGCGCCTCGGGATGTCACCGGAGGAGTTCAGGGCGGCGCTCGACTCCATCGACCTGGGCAACCTGGCAGAGACCGGCCAGATGAGCGAGGCCGAGTGGGTCGGCCGTTGCGCCGCCAGCCTGCGCCTGCGGCCCGATCAGCTGCCGGAGTTCTCCGCTGACGTCTGGGACTGGTACTGCGGCGAACTGGACGAGGAGCTGATGGCGTTCGCGGCGTCGCTGCGGCCGCGGGCGGCCCCGGCCCCGGCTCGCGGCCCCACTGCATCCCGGGCCCCGGCACATGCCCCAGGCCCCGGCCCCGGCCCCGGCCCCAGCCCCAGCCCCAGCCCCAGCCCCAGCCCAT
>Ga0070707_100002239_pt1 | contig 18472 bp, 17 predicted proteins | sample KBSK5502metaG_FD_65468 | JGI IMG/M metagenome (GOLD analysis project Ga0070707, IMG submission 65468) | Corn, switchgrass and miscanthus rhizosphere microbial communities from Kellogg Biological Station, Michigan, USA - KBS K5-50-2 metaG | ecosystem: Host-associated > Plants > Roots >... | reverse complement strand
CCAACTGATCGGCGGCCATCGCCAGCGGCTGGCCGTGGAAGTTGCCGCCGCTGACGACTTCTTCGCGGCCTGCGTCGGCGCCCGCGGCGACGAAGACCAGCGGATTGTCGGTGGCGCTGTTGAGCTCGACGGCGGCGGTGGCCCGCACTTGAGCGATGGCGTCGCGGGCGGCGCCGTGAACCTGCGGGGTACAGCGCAGGCTGTAGGCGTCCTGGACCCGCGGGTCGCGCTCGGCCGAGCGGTGCGATTCGCGGATCTGGCTGCCGCGGTTCAGCCGAAGCAGGTTTTGCGCAGACGCAGCCTGGCCCGGGTAGGGGCGCGCCCGGGCAATGCGCTCGTCAAATGCTGCGGGGCTGCCGCGGAGCGCGTCGAGCGCCAGCGCCGCGGCAACGTCGGCGGTATCAGCCAGCACGTCCGCCTCGCGCAGCGCCAGGGCAAGCAGCGCCAGCATGCCCTGCGTGCCGTTCAGGAGCGAAAGCCCCTCCTTGGCCTCGAGCGCAAGCGGCGCAATCCCGGCGCGGCGCAGCGCTTCGCCGCCGGGAAGCCGCTCGGAGCCGGCGAGGGACTCACCTTCGCCGATCACGACGAGCGCCAAGTGCGCCAGCGGCGCCAGATCGCCTGACGCTCCCACCGAGCCCTGCGAGGGGATTAGCGGATGGATGCGGCGGTTAAGCATCGCGCAGAGGATCTCGACGAGGACGGGTCGCACGCCGCTCAGCCCTTTTGCCAGGGCGTTGGCGCGCAGCAACATCACGGCGCGCGTTTCGGCCTCGGTGAGTGGAGCGCCGACGCCGCAGGCGTGGCTGCGCACCAGGTTGAGCTGCAGGTGGCGGATCTGGTCTGCGGAGATGCGCACTTCGGCGAGCTCGCCGAAGCCGGTGTTGACGCCGTAGGCGGTCTCATTCGAGGCGACCAGGCGCTCGATCACCGTTCGCGAAGCCTCCATGCGCGTCCGGGCAGCGGGGTCGAGCGCCGCTTCGGCGCCGCCGAAAACTACCTCGTACAGTTGGTCGAATGTCAGATCGTTGCCGTTGATTCGGACGCTCATGGATGGGCGTGCGCGGGGGAGGTCGCGGCGTGGGGCGTCGCGAAAAGTTTGCGGTATTTCGCGGGCAGCGATTTTGGACGGCCGTTGCGGCCGCAAACGACATGCGTGGTCTCGCCGATCGCCAGGCGCTCACCGGTCGCCTCGTTGAGGATTTCATAAGCGAACCGCAACGTGCGGCTGCGTGCCTCGGCGATGCGCGTGCGGATGCGCAGCAGATCGTCGTAGCGGGCGGGCCGCAGGTAGCGGCACTCCGCTCCGGCCACAACGATGTACCGGTCGTCTTCTCGCTCCATTTCCTTATAGGCGCAGCCCATCTGGCGAAGCAGCTCAACGCGCCCAATTTCGAACCAGACGAAAAAATTGGCGTAGTAGACGACGCCCATCTGGTCGGTTTCGGCGTAGCGCACGCGCACGGTGGTTTCGTAGAAGTCTGTCATCGGCAGGGAAGTGTAATGGAACCGGAGCGAAGAGGCAAAGAGCGAGCAGGACGACTGTCCAACGTGTTCGGGCGACGGCGCGACGACTACCGGCCCGACCATTTGGGAGTGCGCTTGGCTAGAAATGCGGCGAGCCCCTCGCGGAAGTCCTCAGTGGAGCGGATGCGCGCATTCTCCTTGATGGCCCGCTTGAGTTCGCGGTCGATTTCTTCCGCCGCGGATTCGCACAGCAGGCGTTTGGTGTGGAGAAGGCTTGTCGGGCTGGCAGCCGCGAGCGCAACCGCAAGCTCGCCTGCCGAATCCATGAGCTTTCCGTCGGGAACGATTTCGGTGACGAGCCCCATTTGGTGGGCCTCCTCAGCGTCAACGATACGTCCGGTAAGCAGCAGGTCGCGCGCGCGCTTCTCGCCTATCTGGCGGACCAGGAAGACCGAGACAATGGCGGGAATGAAGCCGATGCGGACCTCGGTGTAGCCGAACTTGGCTTCCGGCACGGCAAGAGTAAAATCGCACAGCGTCGCGATGCCGCAGCCGCCGGCGATGGCAGCCCCGTTCACGGCGGCGATGAGCGGCTTGGGAAGGCTCCACAGCCGGCGGAACATCCGCGCCATGCGGTGGGAGTCTTCCAGGTGTTGCTCGGGCGACTGCCGGGCGATTTTGGCCAGAGCGTCCAAGTCCATGCCCGAGCAGAAGGCTTTGCCGGCGCCGGTCAGAATGAGGGCGCGGGCAGGGCTCGCCTCCGCCTCGTCGAGCGCGCCGAGCAGCTCCTCGATCATCTGCGTGGAGATGGCGTTGCGCTTCTCGGGGCGGTTGAGAGTGATGATAGCGCGCTCTCCGTCGAACTGAAGCGTCAGGGTGTGGTAGGGCATGGCTGAAGCATAGAGGCAGGGAAGCAGGGAAGCAAGAAGGGAGGAGAGAAATGGCAAGAGGCAAATGGAAAAGGGGAAAGCGAAAAGCGGCAAATGGAGACTCGAGTGCTCTCCGTGTTCCTCTGTGTCCCCTGTATTCAGTTCGTCGACGCTTGTTCGGCGTGGGCGTACTTGCTGCGGATCTGGTTGGTGAGCTCGAGTACCGGGCCGAGAGTTGCCGGCTCGATTCCTGTCACTGTGCCACGTTTCGCCAAAGTCTCCACAACAATTTCCGTGGCGATGTTGCCGACCAATTCATCGCCCGCAAATGGGCACCCGCCCAGGCCGGTCAGCACGCTGTCGAATCGCCGGCAGCCGGCTTCGTACGCCGCCAGGACCTTCTCCGCGGTGCCTTCGGGGCGGCTGTGAAGGTGCACTCCGAGTTCAATCCCGGCGACGCATTCCTTTGCCGCCCGATAGAGCGAGCCAACTTGCTCTGGCGTTGCCGTGCCGACCGTGTCGGCGAGCGAGACGCTGCGCACGCCGACCTCTTTGAGCCATTCGAGCGTCTCTTCGACGATCTCCGGCCCCCAGGGCTCCTCGTAAGGGTTGCCGAACGCCATGGAAATGTACACCACCAGGCCGCGCCCGGCGGCCCGCGTCTCTTTCTCCAGTTTTTCCACCAGGGCCCGCGATTCAGCGCGCGTCATATTGGCGTTGGCCCGGCGGAAATAGGCGGAGATGGAGTACGGATAGCCGAGCGTGTTCACGCCTGGTGTGGCCAGCGCGCGCTCCATTCCCTTTTCATTGACGACGATGCCGATGATCTCTGGCGGCTCGACGCCGGGCGGCATCGAGGCCACGAAAGTCTTCATCACCTCTTCGCTATCCGCCATTTGCCTGACGTGCTTCGGCGAAACAAAGCTGACCGCATCAATGTGGCCGAACCCCGCCGCAACTAGGCGGCACAGATACTCCGCCTTCACCCGGGTGGGAATCAGTTGTGGCAGGCCCTGCCAGGCGTCTCGCGGGCATTCGATTAGTTTGACATGCTCCATGGATTTTGTATGGCCAGCCCGGGGGGCGCCCCTACTCTCGATCCTGAACTGTCAACTGTCGACTGACTTCACGTCTGCAGCACGCCGGTCTTGAACTCGCGGACCTCGGGGTTGAGCGCGGCGGCCTCGAGCGCCCAGATGAGCGCTTCGCGGGTCTGCGCCGGGTCAATGATGGCGTCGACCCACAGCCGCGCCGCAGCGTAGCGCGGGTCGGTCTGGTGCTCGTATGTCGAGCGGATGGACTCGTGCAGTTCTTTTTTTTCCTTTTCGGAGAGCTTTTTGCCTTCGCGCTCGAGCTGCTTGATCTTGATTTCGACCAGCGTGCCCGCGGCCGAATCGCCGCTCATCACCGCGTAGCGCGCCGTCGGCCAGGCAAAGATGAATCGCGGGTCGTAGGCCTTGCCGCACATGGCGTAGTGGCCGGCGCCGAAGCTTCCCCCGCAGATGACGGCAATCTTCGGCACCACGCTGTTGGAGACGGCGTTGACCATCTTCGCGCCGGCGCGAATGATTCCGCTCCATTCGGCCTCCTTGCCGACCATGAAGCCGTTGACATCGTGCAGGAAGACCAGCGGCACCAGGTTCTGGTTGCAGTCGAGGATGAAGCGCGCCGCTTTTTCGGCCGATTCGGTGTAGATCACGCCGCCAAACTCGATCCGCCGCTCGCCGGTGCCCGGCGCAGTTGTCTGGACGTGCTTTTTCTGATTGGCGACGATGCCCACCGCCCAGCCGCCGATGCGCGCGTAGCCGCACAACAGGGTTTCGCCGTACTCGGCGCGATATTCTTCCCAGCCGCTGCGGTCCACAATGCGGGCAATGACGTCGCGCATGTCGTACTGCCGGGCCGGGTCGCCGGAGAAGATGCCGTAGATTTCGTCGGCAGGGAAGGCGGGTGCGGCGGGCTCCTTGTAGTCAAAGCGAGCGCCCGCCGGGTGACCGGACTTGTCCACCAGCTCGCGGATGCGGCCCAGGCAGGAGTCGTCGTCGGGCTCGCGGAAATCAATCGTGCCGCTGATGCGCGCATGCACCTTCGCACCGCCCAGCTCTTCGGCGGAAACCTTCTGGCCGATGGCCGCCTGCACCAGCGCGGGGCCGGCGAGGAACAACCCCGAACCTTCGGTCATTAGGATGTGGTCACACATCACCGGCAAGTAGGCGCCGCCGGCAACGCACATCCCCATGATCGCAGTGATCTGCGGGATGCCCATCGCGCTCATTACGGCGTTGTTGCGGAAGACCCGGCCGAAATCGTCGGTATCGGGGAAGACGTCTTCCTGCAGCGGCAGGAAAACCCCGGCGGAGTCCACCAGGTAAATCGTGGGGATGTGGTTTTCCATGGCGATGTTCTGGGCGCGGATGACTTTCTTCGCGGTCATGGGAAAAAACGCGCCCGCTTTTACCGTGGCGTCATTGGCGATGATCATCACCAGGCGCCCGCAGACGCGCGCCAGGCCCGTCAAGGTGCCTGCGGCGGGCGCGCCGCCCCATTCCTGGTACATCTCGTGCGCCGTGTAGATCCCCAGTTCGAAAAAGGCTGTGCCGGCGTCGATCAGCTTGGCGATGCGCTCGCGGGCGGTCAGCCGGCCCTTCTTGTGCTGGGCTTCGATGGCTTTTGCGCCGCCGCCCTGCCGAATGCGCTCTTCTTCGTTCTTGATTTCAGTGAGCAGATCCACCATCCGGCGGGTATTTTTCTCGAAATCAGGCGACTTGCGGTTGACGCGCGATTGAAGGATGGAGCTCGACAATGGGGGGCGACCTCTCGCGCCAGCCCGTCCGCAGGATAGGCGTCGGGATTTGGCCGGTCAAAGAGTATACGTTGTTTGCCCCGGCTTAGGCGAGCGAGGACGCCCGGCGGTCATGGGGTCTTATCTGAGGGCCATCTGTCCGATTGGCCGACTTATCGGGCGCTAGCCAATTTTCGCCCGTACCGACCAATGGTGGTAAGCGGATTCATGGGCCTACATCCACTCACGGTTTGCAGACGCAATCGAATTGTCGCAGGTAAAAGGTTCGACAGTCCTTTGGAAGCAGCCATTCTTCTGTGTATCGGTCAGAGTTTGCACGAAGCCTCAGAACAAACATTCGCATCCCGATAAAAATACTTCCGTACGATGTAATAGCCATCGAATTTGTAAACTGGTGTCGGCTCCAAGGGGGAAATCCGAGTAATCTCTGCAACTCGCCTGATTTCGTGATTCTGCAAAGTCCGTAGGTTGTAACAAACAAGACCGACCCATTGGGTTCCTTGGCGTAGGCGCTCGGTTGACCATCCAGATGGACAGCGTGTTGGAGCGAGATGTTCATCCCATCAGGATTTGAAAAAATGAATGCATTGCCAAAATCTATCGTCATATGAGCGAGGCCTGACAAAACTAGGACACCGTCGTCTAAAGGAACCATTTCGCGAACGTTGTCGCTGAGAATTCGCTCCGTTTTGCTTCCGTCATCATTCGTTAGCCAAAGACCGCGGCCCCATTCGCCGCCATCGTAGGCTAAAAGCCAATCATTCCTGAAATGCAACACCCTTCTTAAACCAGCCCTCACGGTTCGACCGGGCATCCCTTGTTCATGCTTCAACAGTGGCGGCAACGGCAGTTCGTCACTCTTATATGGAAATTTTGAAGTTTTGTCGTGGAGCTGTTTGGTAATTCTTACGACATCACCTTCACTAGTAATCTGCCACTCATTTGGTTAATAGTTGAAACAGCGGCGGGAGTTTTCATCCAAACGTTTCAACTTTTCCTTGGGGTACACGTACCATCCTTCTGGGATAGGCCCAGGCCCCGCGGAAGCCCCGGACTGTTGCCCCAAGAGTGAAGACGTTAACACGACGGCAGCCACAATGATGGCGAGTCGGAGCATATATTTCTGACGAGTTGGCATCTCCGGGTGTTCTCTAAAGCACGACTGAACACTAAATTTTACACCCGCCTCGGATGGACGCGATAGCCATAGAAGAAAACTCTTGAGAGTAGTGCTTCCCAGTCGCTAAGAGGCCCAACGCCTGATTAGCGCCCTGGCCGTAGAAATGTAACCCATGACTCCACCGAAGTCCCACGACCCGCCCGGCTCGTCCGCGCCGCTTGGCACGGACACGCACGTTAGCTTCTCGGCGAGGCGCTGGACAGGACGGCGTGGAACAGGCATCCTGACTCGCTCTTGCGTGGTTCAGAAGGGGAGGCTTCGCAAAATGCTGTTTGTTGATCTGGCGCTTGCCCGGCGGCTGGAAGCCGCTGAGGCACAGGCGGGAGTCGAATGCGCTGCGACGCTTTCGAGGTTGCGGCCGGAGAGCGCGGCAGCGGCCGAGCGGATCGCCGGAGGAGCCGCTGTCTTCGCGGGTGTCAGCTCGCCGCTGACCCAGGCCATGGGGCTTGGCCTCGATGGGCCGGTTGTGGAGGCCGAGGTCGAGCGCCTGGAGGGGTTTTTCCGCAGCCGCGGCGATGCGGCGCGCGTCGAAGTGTGTCCCTTCGCCCATGCGACGCTGGTCGAGCTGTTTGGCCGGCATGGTTATCGCGTTGCGGAGTTTTCGAACGTACTGGTCCGGCCACTCAGCCGCAGCGAATCGTGGCCGGCGGCGCCGGCAGACATCCAGATCGAGCCCGTGGGGCCGCCGGATTCGGACCTCTGGGCGCGCACTGTCGCTCAAGGGTTTGCCGAGCATTTTCCGGCGACGCCGGAGCTGGTGGAGATCATGACGATTTTCTGCCACCGACCCACAACCAAGTGTTTTCTTGCCCGGATCAAGGGAGAGCCTGTGGGCGGAGCGTCGCTCTCGCTCCACGAAGGCGTTGCCGGCGTTTATGGCGCCAGCACCCTGCCGGCGTTTCGCAACCGCGGCGTACAGACTGCGCTGCTTCACGCGCGAATGGCCGCCGCAGCAGCGGCGGGATACGATCTCGCCATGACCAGCGCTCTGCCGGGCAGCGCCTCCCAGCGCAACATCGAGCGCCAGGATTTCCGGGTCGTCTATACCCGTTCGAAATTCATCCGCGAATGGGCTTAGAAGTTTGCCGGGTGCATCAGCTCAACTGTAAGACCGCGGCCCGCCCATCGCGGTGAACAGCGACGGATGCCCCTACGTCCTGCCGGCGAGGTCCAGAGAAGATTGCCGGACGATCGCCATCGCCGCCTCGATAACCCTGTCCGGCGCCACGACCCGATTCACCAGGCCCCAGGCGTACGCCTCACCGGCGGTAATGCTTCGGCCGGTCGCCAACATCTCCATCGCCTGCGAACAGGCCCCGGGACTCAGCAGGCGCGGCAGGCGCTGCGTGCCGCCCCAGCCGGTGATGATTCCCAGGCCGGTGCCTGGATGGCCGAAGACGGCGTCGCTCGACGCTACGCGGAGCCGACACGCCAGCGCGAGGTCCAGTCCGCCGCCCAGGCAGTGGCCGCGAATCGCCGCGATGCAGGGCATTGGGTGGCCCTCAATCCGCCGCATGAGCTCCTGACCCAGCGCTGAGAAGCGCAGCGCCTCGAGAGCGCTGAGCGCCGCGACTTCGCCGATCTCAGCGCCCGCGGCAAAGCATTTCCGCGTGCCGGTGATCACGATGGCGCGCGCAGCCGGAATCTGCTTCGCCTCATCCAGCAGCCGGTGAAATTCTTCCAGAACGGCGCGAGTGAGACGCGGGAAGCCCGAGGGATCGTCCAGTTCAATGAGGATGAAGGCGTCGCGATGGCTGGCGCGGAGCGTGGTGGCTGCGAGCGGCGCTTCAGAGGGCACAGCGCCGTCAGGCCTTCTGACCGCCCCGCTGGCGGACGAATTCGACGATCTCCTGCGTGGAGGTACCGGGGAGAAAGACCGCCGCGATGCCGACCTTCTTGAGGGCTGGGATATCGGCCTCAGGGATGATGCCGCCGACCAGCACGGTGACCTCGTGCATCCCTTTTTTTCGCAGGAGGTCCATGAGCTGCGGGCAGATGGTATTGTGCGCGCCGGAGAGAATCGAGAGCCCCACGACGTCCACATCCTCCTGCGCGGCGGCCGAGGCGATCATCTCCGGTGTTTGGCGCAGACCGGTGTAGATCACTTCCATCCCCGCGTCCCGCAGCGCCCGGGCGATAATCTTCGCGCCGCGGTCGTGGCCATCCAAGCCCGGCTTCGCAATCAGCACCCGTATCTTCTTCTCCGCCATTTGTTCTCTGCGTTCTCTGCGTCTCTGTGCGCTCTGTGTTGAGATCCGCGGCTTTAGCCGTGCCCATCAAGGATGAAACGCTTTATTCCATCCTTCAAGACAGCCACGTTGAAGTTAATGAGCAGGCCAATACGCACACCCGACAGTCGAAGATACGTTAGCACGATCGCCTCGTGAACAGGAGCGAGCGCCCGGCGGACTTCAGTTCAACGATGACTCGGCCTTCCACCAGGAGATCCACTCGATAGCCACACTCGAGCTTCACGTCCTTGTAGACAATTGGGAGTGGTTTTTGGCGTTCGAAGGACAAACGGCGAAGTGTCAGTTCCCGAGCTGTGCATTCCTCGTAAACGGATTCGAGCAACCCGGGACCAAGAGTTCGGTGTACCTCGATTGCAGCCCCGATGATCTCATGCGTGAGCTCGTTGTCTCTCATGGGGTTCTAAAAGCTTAACACAGAGGGCACAGAGGCAAAGAGAACACAGAGAATGCTGGCAGAGAACCCGGACACAGTGCGCGCAGTGAATGTAGGAAGAAACGCCAGCAAACGGATGAGTGGCCGATGAGGAGGCTCGCAATCAACGCAGGCCTTTGACGAAGTCCTCAAGAAGAGAATTGAAGCGGTCGGCGTCGTCCACGAAGAGCGCATGGCCGACGTTTTCCAGAACCTCGATCCGCGACCCCGGAATGCGCTTCTGCATATCCTGGAAGGTCGGCAGCCAGGGGCTCTGCGCGACCACAAGCAGCGTGGGCTTATCGATTTTCGCGAGCGCCGGGCGGTAGTCGCTGGTGAATGCGCCGACAAACAAAGCGACGGCCGAGTTCGTCGGTGTGCGCAGGGAGGCTTGCGTGACGCGTTTCAGATACTCCTCGCTCTGCGGCTTCTTGTACATCGAGCGGACGAAGGCCTCTGTTTGCGCTTGCCGGTCTTTCTGAAATCCGGCCGCCCATTGCCACATCTGCGGCGTCATCTTGGGGTCGTAGTCAGCGCCCGCCCAACCATCCACAAGAACGAGCCCTGCGAGCGTATCGGTGCCAAACTGGTCCACGTAGGCCGCGGCTTCGGTTACTCCCATGGACCAGCCGACGAGAACCACCGGCGCTAGTTTCAATTGGTCCACAACCGCCTTGATGTCGCGGGCTCGGGCGGCGGGGTAGTGGCCTTCGCTGGTTTGCGACGATTCGCCCTGCGACCGCGGGTCCATCGCCACGACTCGGTGCGTTTTAGCGAAGTATGCAATCTGCTGCTCCCAAATCCAGCCCGGCATCGTCCAACCCGGGACAAAAAGGATGTTTGCGGCTGGCGCCGGGTCGAGCTGATGCTTGCCGGGTAAGGTCGGTGGAGTGTAAATGGGAATGCGGTCCGGCGCGAAACCCGTATCCAAGTAATGAATCTTCAGTCCATCAGGGGTCTTGACGAAGTCACTCTTCGGCTTGGGCGCCTGCGCCGCAGCGCCAAGCACAAGGTTGAGGCATACGCTGAGCAATAAGCATCGAAGCTGCCAGAGTTTCATCTCGTGGTCACCCTAGGAAAAAATTCACCACAAAGGCGCAAAGCGCGCGGAGACAAAGCTGCAAGCCCTCATCTGTGTGACTCCGCGCGCATCCGTGGTTCTAAGCAGGCCTAAGTGACAGCGACTTCTTCGTAAGTACCAAAGACTCCGCGCATGGCGTCGCAGATCTCGCCGAGGGTAGCGTAGGCCTTGACGGCCTCAAAGATGTACGGCATCAGGTTCTCGCTGCCTTCGGCGGCCTGGCGCAACGCGGCCAGGCGGCGAGTGACTTCGTCCTTGGATCGCTCGGCCCGCAGCCTTCGCAGGCGCACGGCCTGGCGTTCGGCCACCGTTTCGTCAATGGTGAGGGTATCGATGGGCTTCTCCTCGGCGAGGAAGTCGTTCACACCGACAATGATCTTCTCCTTGCGGTCCATTGCAAGCTGGTAGCGGTAGGAGGCCTCGGCGATCTCGCGCTGCGGGTAGGAGCGCTCGATGGCGGCGATCATCCCGCCCAAAGCGTCAATCTTTTCGATGTAGTCCCAGGCGCCGCGCTCCACTTCGTTGGTGAGCGTCTCGAGAAAATACGAGCCGCCGAGCGGGTCCACGGTGTTGGCGACGCCGCTTTCGTGAGCGATGATCTGCTGCGTGCGCAGCGCCAAGGTGGCGGCAAACTCGGTAGGCAGCGCCCAAGCCTCGTCGAGCGAGTTGGTGTGCAGCGACTGCGTGCCGCCCAGCACCGCGGCCAGCGCCTGGATGGCCGTGCGCACCACATTGTTATAGGGCTGCTGGGCGGTCAGCGAGCAGCCCGCGGTCTGCGAATGGAACCGCAGGGCCCAGGCGCGAGCTGTCTTCGCGCCAAAGCGCTCGCGCATGGTCTTGTACCAGATGCGGCGGGCGGCGCGATACTTGGCGATCTCTTCGAAGAAATCGTTGTGCGCGTTGAAAAAGAATGAGAGTCGGGGCACAAACTCATCCACGTCCATGCCGCGACGTATGCCCCAGTCCACGTACTCGATGGCGTCGCGCAGCGTAAAGGCCAGCTCCTGGATGGCGGTCGACCCGGCCTCGCGGATGTGGTAGCCGCTGATGGAAATGACGTTGAACTTGGGCGTGTGCCGGGTGCCGAATTCAAACGTGTCGATCACCAGCCGCATCGAAGGCTCGGGCGGGTAGATATATTCCTTCTGCGCGATATATTCCTTGAGAATGTCGTTCTGTAGCGTGCCGGAAATCTTCTTCCAGTCGGCGCTCTGTTTCTCGGCCACGGCCAGGTACATCGCCCAAATCACCGCCGCGGGCGAGTTGATAGTCATCGAGACGGTCACCTCGGCCAGCGGGATCTGGTCGAACAACACTTCCATGTCGGCCAGCGAGCTGATGGCCACCCCGCACTTACCCACTTCGCCCTCGGAGAGCGCGTGGTCGGAGTCGTAGCCCATTAGCGTTGGCAGGTCGAACGCGACCGACAATCCGGTCTGGCCCTGCGCCAGCAGGTAGCGGAAGCGCTGATTGGTATCCTCGGCGGTACCGAAGCCGGCGAACTGCCGCATGGTCCACAGCCGCCCTCGGTACATCGTGGAGTGGATGCCTCGGGTGTAGGGCGGCTCGCCGGGATAGCCCAGGTCGCGTTCCGCGTCCCAGCCGGCCAGATCCGCGGGGGTGTAGAGCCGGCGAACGGGGTAACCGGAGACGGTGGTGAAGCGCGGCTCGCGCTCGGGCGACTTCTCGAGCGCGGGGCGGAGCGTTTTCTCTTCCCACTCCCGCTCGCGAGGAGATGGAGACCTGTTCTCTGTCAGGTCTTCGGACGGGGGCGCGACGCGTGGGACGGGCTTGCCTTTCTCGCTCATCGGGCCGGCTCCCGGCGCGCTCTGCTGTTCGCGGGCACGCGCCACACCTGCGGGGATGCTGACCTCATCTTATGCCAAGCCCCAGAAGCGGGCAAGGCCGTGCGAGCAGTGTGCTATGCACCACACGGCCCATGCGATGAGCGCTTCGGCGGGCGGGATACTCAGAACGTCTGGCGTTGCCCGATGAGCGGGCCGTTCACCGTGCCGGGGATCCGCGTCTCGCGGTGCACCTGGCCGCTCTTGGCGTCGGCGATGGCGATATGGTTGACATCGAGCGTGCGGCCCAGCGCGCGCTCGAAATCAATCTTGGCCTTGGCCAGGTCCACCAGGGCGCGCACCTCGACGCTTTGCGCCGCGGAGAGGTCGCGCTGGGCCTGGATGACAAAGAAGATCGTGGAGGCGCCGAGTTGGAGTTTCTTCTGCTCGGCGTCGAGGGTCTGCTCCTGGAGGACGCGGGATTTTTGCGCCGCTTCCACCCGGGCGCGGTTTTGTTCGAGCGCAATCTGAGCGTTGCGCACTTCGACGACGACGCCGTTTTCGGTCTGCTTCAGGCGCGTTTCGGCCTGCCGCTCCTCGAGCATGGCGCGGGCGCTATCGGCCTGTGCCGAGCGGTTGCGGATGGGGATGCTGAGGTTGAACTGCACGGTGTAAGTGGGGAAGTCGTTGCCGAAGATGCTGCTGAGCGCGCTCCCCAGGCCCGACTGGGCCAGCGTCGCCGGGCCAAACACCGGGATGGAAGTAAAGGTGCCGGTGGTGCTGCCGTCCGCCCTCACTACAGGGCTATTCAGGTTGGCTAGCACGCCAGTCTGCGCGCCGGCAGTTTTCGCATTGCCGGCGAGGCCGGTCCAGCCATATTGGCCGAACAGCGACAGCACGGGCAGAAGGGCATTGCGGGTAGCGCGAACGTTGATGTCACGGTTCTTCAGGTCCACGTGCGCCTGAAGCACGTCCGGCCGCTTTGTGAGGGCTTCCTTCACCGCATCCTGAATCGGCACGATTTCCATCTGCGGGGGCGGCTGTGAAACCACATCGGTGGGAATGATCTCGGCGGCCAGCAAGGCGCCGTCCAGCGGGCTCTTGCTGATGGCGTTTTTCAGCAAGGTCTGCTGCTGCAACTCGAGGGTCCTTGCGACGATCAGGTCCTGCGTGGAGCTCGCCACCTGGGCCTCGGCGCGCACCACCTCGATCGGTGCCAGCGTCCCGATCTCCACCTGGCGCTTGTTGTCATTGTAGAGCTTCTGCGCCAGATCCACTGAGCGCTGCTTCACCTTGAGGTCTTCGCGGGCGAACACCAGCTCCCAATAGAGGTTCTCGACCTGCACGACCGTCGTGATCACTTGCTGCTGAAAAGCAAGGTCGGCAATTTTTTTATTGTTCTTGGCGATGCGGATAAAGCGGGTGTTGGGAAGCAGGCCGAAGCCATTGAGCAGTTGCTGTGTGAAGGAGACGAACAATGTGGACTGCACGGCGGGGTTGAACCGCGTCGCGCCGGACGACGTACTGGTCCGGGCGTTGTTGGAGGTGACCGCAAAGGCCGTCCCGGTGTGGAAAGCCTGCGAGTAGGAGAGGTTGCCCTGGACGGTGTGATTGACGACGTTGGGAAGCAGAGTGCCGGTCCCTGAAATGAACGGATTGTTGACCGGGATATTCCGGTGGTCCACGCTACCAGTCAAGGTCAGCAGCGGGTCAAAGGTCTCCGCCGGAATCGTTCCCAGCACTGACGCGGTGCCAGTGCCCGCCAGGCCGCGGGCGGCGCCGCCAGCCATGGTGCGCAGGATGTCGGTCTCGGCGATCCAAGGGTTGAAGCGCTGCAAGGCGATGTCCAGGTTGTTTTCCAGTGCCAGCGCAATGGCGTCTTGCAGGCTCAGCCGCAGCTTGCCGTCCTGGATAAGCTGTTCGAGCCGCGGTGTATTGGTTAATTCCGGGGGTCCCACATGGATCGGGGAGTACGGCCTGAAGATATTCGGGAAAAACGACGGGCCTCGCGAAAAATCAGGCGTCGAGAGTATCAGCTTGTACGATGGGGCCGCCGGCGCCTGCTCGGCGGCCGGCGGTGTCTGTTGCTGTCCTGCGCCGGACTGTCCATAAGCCGGCGCCACAGGCGCCGCAACAATCACCGCCGCCAGCATCAGCGCGATGGCCGAACGAAAGAGCCTTCCGATCATGGTTTTTTCCTCTCCTAGCAGAATCATTAAAGTGAAAATCACCCCAGGTTAGCACTAAGTGGTTGAAACGTCCCCGGGCACAGATTTGTTTCAAGTTTTCCTGCCTGCGGAGTCCCCAAAACGTGTCATCTCCTGCTTAGACGCGCTGGGCCCGACGCGGTCACTACGAAAATCGGCAGAACAGGGCTCTCGTCCGCCCCCTGGCCAGCGAAGAGCCGCATTTCCAGCGGCCGAAACGCTCCATCGCCGGCCCGAACCCTCGAAACGAAGCGCGTCAGTTTAGCAGCGGCGCCATTCCTTGACAACGCCGAGCGCCGCAGTTACCCTACGCCGCGCGACCGAGGTTCGGCCGGAATGTCCGTAAAATGTCCGTAAGCGGAACGGGGCGAAAGAATGCGACCCGAAGACGTGGTGAGGCTGCTGGAATCGGCCGGGGCCATCCGCCAGGGCCACTTTGAGCTTTCTTCCGGCCTGCATAGCGCCACCTACGTCCAGTGCGCGCTGATCCTGCAGCATCCGCAGCACGCTGAGCAGCTCGGGCGCGCCCTCGCGGCGGAGTTCCACGATCTTCGCGTTGATTGCGTGGCCTCGCCGGCCATCGGGGGCCTCATCCTGGGCCACGAGGTCGCCCGCGCCATCCCCGCATATCCGGGCCGCCCGGCAGCGCGCGCCGTTTTTGTCGAGCGCGATGCCCGGGGCTCGCTGGCCCTGCGCCGGGGGTTCGAGGTCGAGCCGGGCGAGCACGTGCTGGTGGTCGAAGACGTGTGGACCACCGGTGGCTCGACCTACGAGACCATCCGGGTCATCGAAGAGGCCGGCGGGCGCGTTGTGGCTGCCGGCGCGCTGATCGATCGCAGCAGCGGCCGCCTGGAGTTGCCGGTGCGCGCCGAAGCGCTGGTTGAAATCAAAGTGGAAAGCTACGACTCCTCCGACTGCCCGCTGTGCCGCTCGGGCATGGTCGCCGTGCGCCCCGGCAGCCGCTACCTTCGCGTCAACCCCTAGCAGCTTGATGCCTTTGCTCGTCATTCTGAGCGAGGCGAAGAATCTCTCTTGTGGGAAAAGCCAATACAAAGTGGGATTCTTCGTCGCCCGCCTGCGGCGGGCTCCGCAGCCATCCGGTGCCCGGTTTTTTCTTGGCTGCCCGTACACCGTGTTTTGTCCCGGGGAACGTGCGATAATTTAATTGCCTAATAAATTGAGACACGCGCTATGCCGAAGCCGCCGCACAATCGCCGCTCCAGGGAATCGCCCGATGCCGGCATCTTTGACGGGCTGGCCGCTGGGCTTGCGGAGGCGGGGCGCGCGTTCTACAGCCGCGGATGGACGCTAGGCACGAGCGGAAATTTCAGTGCTGTCGTGGAGCGCGAGCCGCTGCGCCTGGCGATCACTGCTTCCGGCGTCGATAAAGGGTCTCTTACCGCTGGCCAATTCCTCCAGATCAACCACGAAGGGAAGCCGCTTGGCGGTCAGGGCAAGCCGTCCGCAGAAGCCCTGCTCCACATCAGCATCGCGCGAGCCCGCCGGGCGGGCGCAGTCCTGCATACACATTCGGTGTGGAGCACGCTTCTGTCACAAACCTTCGCTGCCGAAGGCGGCATCGAGCTTACAGGCTATGAGATGCTGAAGGGACTCGAGGGCGTCTCAACCCACCAGCACCGCGAATGGCTTCCCATTTTGGAGAACTCGCAGGACATGCGCCAGCTCGGCGGCCGGGTGGAAGTCGTCCTGGACCGGCATCCGCACTCCCACGGCTTCCTTTTGCGTGGCCACGGGCTTTATACTTGGGGGCGGGACCTCGCCGAGGCCCGGCGGCACGTGGAGATTCTGGAGTTCCTGCTGGAAGTGCTGGGCCGAACGCACACCGCAGACGCGAGGCCGTTCGGGCGGCGGCGCGGCCGGCCCGACTCGGAGGCAGCAAGACCATGGCCACGGTAAGAATTCCCGACCAGAATCGGACGTTGACCGAGCCCGCGGCGGTGCGGAAGTACCTGGCGGGCATCGGCATTGACTACGAGCACTGGGAGCCGTCGCATGCGGTCGCCGCAGACGCCCCCGCGGAAGAGGTCCTCGCCGCCTATTCGTCTGAAATCGAACGGCTCAAGGCGCAGGGCGGCTACGTCACCGCCGACGTGATTGACGTCCACGCGCAGACGCCGGGTCTCGAGGCCATGCTCAATAAGTTCAATTCCGAGCACTGGCACGACGAGGACGAGGTGCGCTTCATCATCGAGGGCCGTGGACTCTTCCACATCCACCCACGAAACGCGCCGGTGATTGCCATCGAGGTCGAGGCCGGCGACCTGCTTCGCGTCCCGCGGGGCACCTGGCACTGGTTTGACCTCTGCCCCGACCGCCGCATCCGCGCCATTCGCCTGTTCCAGAACCCGGCCGGCTGGACGCCGCATTACACCCAGAGCGGAGTGGACAAGAACTACCAGCCGGTGTGTCTCGGGCCGGCCTATATTCCGCGCCAGACGACGCTGAGCTGATCTTGGCCGCAGCAGATTTCCCGGAACCAGTTCGCGCCATCCTGCTCGACATCGAAGGCACCACCACGCCCATTGATTTCGTCTACGGCACACTGTTTCCGTTTGCGCGAGCACGAATCGGCGACTTCGTCCAGCGCCACCGCGACCGGGCAGACGTCCGCGAAGACATCCAGGCTCTGCGGGTCGAATACGCACTGGAGGATTCGCAGTCGCCGGGCTTGCCGGCCTGGCGGGGTGGTTCCGCGAACGCTGAGGTCGAATCCGCCGTGAACTACGCCCTCTGGCTAATGGAGCGCGATCGGAAATCTACCCCGCTGAAATCGCTCCAGGGCAAGATTTGGGAAGGGGGGTATCTGAGTGCGGAACTCCGCGGGCAGTTGTACCCGGATGTGGCGCCTGCGTTCCGGCGGTGGCGCGCGCAAGGACGAATAATTGCCATCTTTTCGTCCGGGAGCGTGCTGGCGCAGAAGCTGCTGTTCGCCCATTCCGCTGCGGGCGACCTGGCGTCTTTCATCAGCGCTTATTTCGATACGACGACTGGGCCGAAGCAGGAAGCGCAGAGCTACGGGCGGATTGCCGCGGCGCTGGGCTTTCCGCCAGCCGAAATGCTGTTCCTATCCGACGTGGTCGCTGAGCTCGACGCCGCCCGCCGCGCCGGCCTCCACACCGCTCTTTGCCTCCGCTCCGGCGCCGGCGCGCCCACCAACGTTCCGCATTCGGTCATCCGCACCTTCAACGAGGTCTTTCCTTAAACTCTTAAGTGCTCGTGGTTCTGTGCGTACTCGCGGAGAAATTTGAGCTGCGCGGGTACGGAGTAGCCTTCCCCCTCCTGATCTTTGCTCGAAGCTGTCGCCTAGGAGTTCTATATTACTTCTGTACGAACCTTGTCTGCTATCATGACGGCCATGTGGTACGTGACCAAACAGGAGTCGCAGGCCTGGTGCGAAGGTCATGGGCTTGGCTTGGACGCGGCGGCTCACCCGATCATCAACGAGCGAGCGCATTCTGTCACCACATCTCTTTCAGAAACGAACTGGTCAAGGCTGACCTGGCTAAGCAAGTTCATTGCAACGTATCTTGAGCCATTCGATGAATGCCTGCTGTGGGTGACACAGTGGGGCGTGTGGGGTTCCAGCGAGAATCCGCATCTGTATTATCGCTTGCGTGAGACCTACGGAGAACGCCGCCAATTGGCCGCTGCGCCCGGGCATCTCTTCTTGAAGCATGAGGGCTCTGACCTGGCGACATTCATCCAGCTAGCACTAATATTCGGTTGGGACTTCTACCTGTTGACGTCTCCCGCATATCACACAGCTTTCGTCAGCCATGACGAATTCATACAATTCTGCACGGATGACGGTGACGCTGCAGAGAAGGCGCAGCATTGTCTTGATGTAGATCGCGGCACGCCGGCTGCGAAACGAAAGTAATACAGCTTTGAAGTGATCCACGATCCTGACTCTCAGCATTCCTGTCCCACACGTCGGGCAGAAGAAACATCAGGCGCAAAGCAAGGAATGCATCAGGAGCGAAGCTCTTGCCTCCTGCGGTCTTCCTGCTCTGTTTGGAGATGGGACCTTAACTCTCGACCTCGGATTCCCTAGGATCGTGGCTGCGGCGCGGCGGACGAGCGCTAAAACCCTTTCGTCTTGTCCGAAGCGCTATCCGACAATGCGAGAAAGGCTCCAAGCGGACAGAGGAAGCGGCCTGAAGCGGACATCCGGGCCGAAACAGGCCATTCGCTCCGGCCCGGACTCCGAACAGCGGAGGTCCCGCTTACCGCTTGCGAACCTTGTCCGCAATCAGGATGGGCGGGCCCGGCGCGTTCCTGAACAGCAGACCGCGCACCGAAACCGTGTTCCCATCGGCCAAGCCGCTGACGCCGGTGATCCCTCCTTCAAAGTGGGTCTGGGACGAAGTCTGCACCTGAATCAGTGTGATGCCGGCAG
>Ga0070707_100002237_pt1 | contig 18485 bp, 18 predicted proteins | sample KBSK5502metaG_FD_65468 | JGI IMG/M metagenome (GOLD analysis project Ga0070707, IMG submission 65468) | Corn, switchgrass and miscanthus rhizosphere microbial communities from Kellogg Biological Station, Michigan, USA - KBS K5-50-2 metaG | ecosystem: Host-associated > Plants > Roots >... | reverse complement strand
CGCTCGTTTCATCCCGAGGTCAAATTGCCGGCGGGAATGAAACCGCTCTCCGAGATCAAGGTCATGAAGGCCGATCCCGCTGCGCAGGAGAAGCAGACCGGGGAGATCAAGAAGAGATACGCCGAGTATTTCGGCTTATAGAAATACCCCATTTGAACTCAACGTCCTGTCGCCGCGCGGAGAGCGGTTGCTAGCCAAATTGCTACCCGTTTGATCCGCTGCGCGGGGCGGTCCGCGCCACAGCCTCGACCAAGCTGTCAATTTGATTCACGAGCCGCGGTTGGCCAAGTAGCTGTGCGCAACGGCGGCGCGGCCGATCTCGGGCGGATAGAGCCAGACGACAAAGGTGTTGCGATAGTAACCGCCGCCGCCTCCTTTGCCGCCGCCGCCACCCTGCACGATGTCATCAAATGGCAGCACCCTGGCATAGGCCTCCATGCCCGGTGCGAGCGTCACATCCGCTTCGTTGTGCCGATCCTCGACATAGCTATCGACGCTGATGTGATAACGGCCCGGAGCAACGTCGCGAAAGAAGGCGCCGCCCGCTTCCGATACGCCGGCAACGGCGCCGTTCAGCCGAATATAGGCCATCGCCAGCGTCTCGTTCGGATTGAGGTCGCGATAGAACCAGATTCGCGCCATGCCCGGTGGTGGCGCGGCGTTCAGATAGGGCGCGGCGGGCGGTTGGGCGACGGCCGCGGCCGGGAGTAGCAGCGATATCGCGGCGGCCGCGAGCCAGAGACGCATAACGGTGTTGCTGATCATCGTTTCTCCTGACACTCGGCCCTGCCGCTTCGCGCGGCGCTACGGCCGGGATCCTAAAGGATTTGCGTGAAGAGGAACACCGACGAAGGCGCTGTGATCCCCTTATCAGCAAATCGTGTTAGCTGCGCCGTTCTCAGCCGCACCGAGCCCGCGCGATGCCGCTACGGAAATGGACATTAATTTCCGAGCCGTCTTTGGGCGCGGTATTTCACTCTCTTGTCTCGCTCATGTAGCGGTGCTCCCCGTTTGCTACCCAAATTGCTACCGAACTCGATAGCATTGGACGCGAAAGAGCGGAACAGCGTAGGGTTGGCCGCCCCGTTTTTCGCCGACAGAGCAACACCTTAGATGATTAGACAGCATTGGACGATACGGCTGGCGGTCTACGCGGGGTATTTCGGGCTGTGATGCGCGTAGCAAAGCCGGCCCTGGCCGTTCCGGAAGCAGCTCGATGACCATTGCCATCGCACGGCCGCAGCAGAAGGCGGCGGGACGGCTCGATCTGTCGGTGCCGGTGTTGGTGCTGATCGGGCTGTTCCTCTGCGTGCTGGTGCTGCTGCCGTTGGGGTGGCTGGTCTGGTACAGCATCACCGACAAGGACGGCACGCTGACGCTGGCGAATTTCCTTCGCCTCGCGCTCGATCCGGCCTTTGCGACGCCCTATCTGACGGCGTTAGAGATCGCCGCCGCGGTTGCGCTCGGCGCCTGCGCCGCAGCGACGCCGCTCGCCTGGCTCGTCGCCCGCACCGATCTGCCGTTGCGCCGCACGATCCGAGCCTTTGTCACCGCTTCCTTTGTCACGCCGCCGTTTCTCGGCGCCATCGCCTGGGAGATTTTGGCCGCGCCGAACAGCGGCGTCCTGAACCAGTGGCTGCGGGCGCTGTTCGGGCTCGACGCGTACACCCAAATTTTCAACATCTACAGCGCCGGCGGGCTCGTCTTCGTCATGGCGTGCTACGCCTTTCCGTATGTGTTCGTGCTGATCGCGAATGCGCTCGACAACATCCCAGGCGAATTGGAGGACGCCTCGGCGATCCTCGGCGCCAGCCGGGCGCGGACATTGCAGCGGGTGACGCTGCCGATGGTATTGCCAGCCTTGCTCGCCGGCGGTCTCGTCGCCTTTGTGCAGACGCTGACCCAGTTCGGCACGCCGGCGATCCTGGCATTGCCGGCCGGCTTCCATGTGATCACGACGAAGATCTGGAGCCTGTTCCAATACCCGCCCGAACCGCATGTCGCGGCCGCGGCGGCGATGCCGCTCCTGGTGCTGACGGTATTGCTGCTGCGCGGCCAGCAGCTGCTGCTCGGTCGGCGTGGCTATACCGTGATCGGGGGGCGGTCGAGCGCGCCCCGGCCGGTGAGGCTCGGTCTGTGGCGCTGGCCGGCGCTGGGCTTCGCCTTCGCGGTCATCGCGCTGCCGGTGCTGCTGCCCTATGCGGCGCTGATCAAGACCGCGCTGGTCCGCACCCCGTCCGACCCGCTGACGCTCGACACGCTGACCTGGCACAACCTTCGTTTCGTCTTCATCGAGTTCTCGCAAACCCGCGAAGCGCTGTGGAACACCTTCCTTCTCGGCATCGCCGCGGCGAGCGCCGGCACCATCCTGGCTCTCGTCGTCGGCTATGTGACGAGCCGGCGGCTGGTGACCGGGCATCGCTGGCTCGGCTTTCTGGCGACCGCGCCAGTGGCGATCCCCGGCATCGTGCTCGGGGTCGGGCTGTTTCTCAGCTACACGCGGCCGCCGCTGGTGCTGTACGGGACCTTGTGGATCCTGCTGCTGGCGTTTCTGACGATCGAACTGCCGGCCGGCTACCAGCAGGTGCAGGCCGCGTTCCGCGGCTTGCACCCGGAGCTGGAGGAGGCGAGCCGCATCTTCGGTGCGACCCGGCTCAAATCGCTGTGGCAGATCACCGCGCCGCTGTTGCGAGCCAGCGTCGTCGCGACCTGGTGCTTCATCTTTATCGGGGTCATCCGCGAATTGTCGGCGACGATCATGCTGACCACCGCGAAGACCAAAGTCGTCGCGGTGATCATCTACGACCTCAACGAGAGCGGCGATCTCGGCGCGATCTCGGTGCTCGGGATCACCCTGCTGCTGATCACCTTCGCGGTCGTGCTGCTCGCCAACCGCCTGCCGGTGCTCGGCCGCGCGCCGCCCAGGGCCGTTTGAGCAGCCGCAGGCCGAATTTGTCCCCTCACCCCGACCCTCTCCCCCGAGGGGGAGAGGGGTTATTTCGGGACCGTGAGAGAGGGCTGTTGGCGGCGTGGGGCGGGTTACGCGCGGGCGGGGGTGTGCTTCGCCAGGAACTCCTTGACCTTGGCCTTGGCCGGGGTCAGTGCCGGCTCGGTCTTCCACTCCGCGACGAATTCGCAGTTCGGGATCAGCTTCGACAGCTCCTCGGAAACCGGCCAGGGGTGCGCCTCGTCATTGCCGGCCAGCACCAGGCATGGCGCCTTGATCGTCTTCACGAAATCGCGGTCGGCGCAGTAGACGAAACCGGGCGCGTAGAGGTTTCGGTAGAAGGTGTCGAGCAGCTGCTCGGTCGCCTCGGGACGGTCCTGAAGCGTCTCGGTCCAGCCCTTGAAGTTGGCGTTCCAGCCCGAGGCCATCGGGCCGACGCGGCCGATCGGCTGCGCCAGGACGGCGGCGGCGACGCGCTCGGGGTGGCGCTTCAGCATGTTGACGATGAACGACCCGCCGATGCATTGACCATAGAGGTGACAGCGGTCGATGCGCAGGCGGTCGAGCACCGCGACGTGGTCGTCGGTATAGTTGTCCCAATTGTCCTGCGCGGTCATCGGCGCGCGCGACTGACCACCGGCGTTGCGCTGGTCCATCGCGATGACGCGATAGTTCGACGCGAACTCGGTCGTCGGGTTGATCGGCGCCGAGGGCTGGCTCCACACCCCGATTACCGAGCGCAGCCCGGCCGGCGCGAAGGTCAGGATCGGGAAGCCCTGGCCGAATTCCTCGTAATAGAGGCGGGCGCCGTGGTGTTCAAAACTCGGCATGTCGGTCTCCTTTACTGGGGGAAGAGATTTCCTGAAAGCGCGTGGCGATCATTCTGCGGCGGCGCGGGCCTCGTCGCGCAGCGCACGTTCGACCCGCGGCTTGACCTCGCCGATCATCAGCTCCATCGAGCGCATCGCCGCCTTGTGCGGCGTCGCGCCGACCTTGAACGAGAAGCACATATGCACCGGGCGGGTGGCGCGGATCTCGGCCGCCAGCTTTTCGGCGACGGTGTCGACATCGCCGATCAGCAGATTGTCCCGGATCTGTTCGAGCGGCGGCTCGTCCGGGAACGGGCGGTCGACGAGTTGCGTGCCCTCCATGACCTCCTCGCGCCGCCGCAGGCTCGAGGCGAGCCGCGACTGGTAGCGCGCGTTCTCGGCAAAGCGCAGACCTGCCTCCTTGCTGTTGGTGATGTGCGCGAAGCGGTTGACCGTGACATGGGCGCGTTCGATCGGCACCCCCTCGGCGGCGAAGGCGGCGACGATGTCGGCGTACTGGTCGGCGAGGAGCTGAGCACCGCCGACCCTTCCCGAAGAAAGCACGCGGTAACCGCGGCGGGCGGCGGCGCGGAACATCGCCTCGGTGTGGCCGGCGACATAAATCGGCAACGGCTTCTGCACCGTGCGGGCGGGGATGTGGGTCTTAGGCAGTTGGTAGTGCTTGCCCTGGTAGCTGAAGAAATCCTGGTTCAGCGCCAGATCGAGGATCTCGGCGAATTCCTCGGTCATTTCGAGGTTCTGTTTGAGATCGACCCCGAAGCGCTCGAATTCGTAGGGCTGGTAGCCGGCGCCGATGCCGAGCATCAGCCGGCCGTTCGACAGCGCGTCGGCGGTGGCGATCTCGGCGGCGAGCCGCGCCGGGTTGTAGAGCGGCAGCACCACGACCGCGGTGCCAAGCCGGATGTTCTTCGTGATCGAGGCGCAATGCGCCACCATCATCAACGGCGAGGCGCACAGGCAATAATTCGAGAAATGGTGCTCGGCGAACCAGGCGATCTTGTAGCCGAGCTCATCGGCGCGCCGGGTCTGCTCGGCGACCTCGGCGAAGACCTGCGCGGCGGTCTTCTCCGGCTCGCGCGCGCCCATCAGGTTGAAGATGCCGAATTCCATCGCCGGCTCCTTTTGCTGCCCAGCCGCACGGTGGCCGCGAGCAGGCGGGAACGTCAAGGGCGCCTGCTCGTCAACAGGCTTATTACCCGGCCCGAAGGTCAGCCTGGCTGCGGCATCCCAGGAAAGCGCTTCAAATCGCCGCCGAGCTGCACCCAGGGCTGGGCGCGGTCGCAGTAGATCTCCATGCTCGGCTTCAGCCAGGAGGTGTCGTCGAGCGTGCCCGCCCGGATGATGCTGACCCCCTCTAGCGCTGCGGGCTCAGACAGGATTGTCGAACCGCAATTCGGGCACAGCCGGCGGACATTGTCCTTGCCGCTGTCGGCCTTTGCCGTATAGGTCTTCGCCGGGCCCTGAATAGATACCGCCGCCTGCGGCACCGCGACGACAATGTTGAACGCGGTGCCGGATTCTTTTTGGCAGTCCTTGCAATGGCAGACGCCGACAAAAATCGGCTCGGCATTGGCGGTATAGCCGACCTGACCGCACAAACAGCCGCCTTTCATCTCGGGCATCTCGACCTCCCGTTCTGTCCAACGAAAGCTTACGCCCGCCCGGCAAAACAACCCAAGACTTTCGCGCGAATCAGCGTGTGCCGAACAGCGCGCCGCGGAAGCGGACGCGGCAAGAGGCCGGGTCCATGTCGCGCTTGTAGGGCGGCGGGTCGTCTGGCTTGACCTTGAGCACGATGAAGGCGGTGCCGTTGCCCTCGCGCAGCATGCGGCCGCCCTCGGCGAGATCGGCCTCGCCGGCGAGGGTGCGGGTCCGTTTGAGGCCGGAGCCGGCGGCGATTTTTTCGAGATCGACGCCGAGGCTGGTGTGGCTCTTCTGGTAGCCGGTCTCGCCGTAATGGCCGTTATCGACGCAGAGGATCGTCAGATTCGCCGGGTTCAGCACGGCGATCGTCGCCAGCGCGCCGAGGTTCATCAGGAGCTCGCCGTCGCCGGTCGCGACCAACACGCGCTTGTCGGGCCGCGCCAGCGCGAGGCCGAGCCCGATCATGCAGGCGCCGCCCATCGCGCCGGCCATCGTGTAGATATGCGCGCCGTCCTGGGTCAGCGCGGCGATGTCGCGGGCGGTGCCGGCGAGGCCGGTCACGAACAGGAAATCCTCGTGACGGCCGATCAGCTTCGGCACCGCCTCGCGCCGGTCGAGGATGAACCCCGCGGCGATCGCCGCCGCCATGTCGACGCCCTGCGGGTAGTCGTTCGGCATATCGCGCTCCCTAAAAGGCTTTGGCGCCGAGCAGTTTCTGGGTCAGCAGCACGGCGACCGCGTTGCCGCCCTGGAATACCATCGTCAGAGCGGCGCTGACCGTCGGCACCACCTCTTCCGGCTGCTCGATGCGCAGGCAGATCACACCCATCGCCTGCAATACCGGCTCGACCGCCTGGCCCATCGGGTATTGCCAGGGGTTTCCCTCGCCAAAATCGCCGCGCATGCTGACCAGGGTGAGGAACGGGAAATGCCCGCCCTTGATCAAGGACAGCATGTTGATGCAGTTGCCGGTGCCGCTCGACTGCATCAGCAGGACGCCGCGCGCGCCGCCGAGATCGGCGCCGGCGAGGAGCGCGACACCCTCTTCTTCCGTGGTCAGCGCGACGGACTGCGCACCGGGGTCGGCGAGAGAGCGGTCGATCAGGATGCGGTGGCCGGCATCCGGGACATAGGCGAATTGCGTGACGTTATGGCGGCGCAGCAGGTCGTAGAGTTCGTCCTGCCAGCGCGCCGCGCTGCCGTTGCCGTCGGCCATTCTCTGAACCTCGCCGAAATCAGTGCGGCAAAACCTCGCGCCCCAAGGCGTGGAACGCAACCCCCCAGTACCGTGCTGTTTGCCGGGTAGGCCCATCTCGAACGCTGTTTCATGGCTATTCCGGCACCTACCGCTATCCAGATTCAAACACTCCCTTTCAACCGGAGCGAGATCGTCACGATCCTGTCCGGGCTGATGCTGGCGATGTTCCTCGCCAGTCTGGACCAGACGATCGTCGCGACCTCGCTGTCGACGATGGCGCAGGAGCTGAATGGCTGGACCCTGATGTCGTGGGTCGTATCGGCCTATCTCGTGGCATCGACGATCACCACGCCGATCTACGGCCGCCTCAGCGACATCTACGGACGGCGTCCGGTGCTGCTTGCGTCGATCGGGCTGTTCGTCGGCGCCTCGGTGCTGTGCGCGCTGTCGCAGACCATGCCGCAGCTAATCGCCGCGCGGGTGTTGCAGGGGCTTGGCGGCGGCGGCTTGCGCTCGGTGTCGCAGGCGGCGATCGCCGATGTCGTGCCGCCGCGCGAGCGCGGGCGCTACCAAGGATACCTGTCGAGCGTCATGGCGATCTCGATGGTGCTCGGGCCGGTGCTCGGCGGCGTGTTTGTCGATTACCTGTCGTGGCACTGGATCTTCTGGATCAACATTCCGTTCGGCCTGGTGGCGCTCGTGCTGTGCGACCGCAACCTGCGGCGGCTGCCCTTGCCTCGCGGGGGCGCAATCATCGATTGGCTCGGCGCGGTGCTGCTGGCGGCGGCGACGATACCGATCTTGCTTGCCCTGTCCCGCGTCGAGAGCGCGGGCAGCTGGCGCAGCCCCGGGGTCGTGCTGCAACTGGGTCTCGGCGTGCTGTTTCTGATCGCGCTGGTGATCTGGGAGCGCGAGGCGCGTTCGCCGCTGATCCCGTTGCGGCTGTTCGGCAACCGCATCTTCGCGGTCGCCAGCCTGATCAGCTTCACGATGTCGATGGTGATGATCGCCTTGATCATCCTGGTGCCGCTCGCCTTCGAGATCAGCGCGCGGCTTGCGGCCAACCAGGCCGGAATTCGGCTGATCCCGATGACCGGCGGGATCGTGCTGGGCTCATTCGTCGCCGGCCGGCTGATGACGCGAAGCGGCCGCTACCGCATCTACCCGATCGCCGGGGCAGGGGCGATGACGCTGTTCTGCTGCGCCCTCGCGCTGTTCGGGCTCGGCCGCTCGGCGGCGCTCGATACCGTGCTGACGACAGGTCTCGGCCTGTCCTTCGGGTTTCAGCTCGCGCCGGTCATCGTGCCGGTGCAGAACGCATTGCCGCTCGAGGACACCGGCATCGGATTAGGCACAGTCATGTTCTTCCGGCTGATCGGCGGCGCCTTCGGCGTTGCGCTAATGACTGCCCTGCTGATGGCCGACCTCAATGTCGCGCTCGCGGCCGTGCCGAGCCATCAGGCGCTCGGCCCCGACCCGGGACTGGCGCTGCTGCAAATGGAGCTGAACGGGACGGCGAACCCGGCGCTGATCGCCGGCTTTGCGGAGGCCTCTCATACGGCGTTTGCCCATGTGTTCCTGTACGCGGGCGCGATCTCGGCCTTTACCTTTCTCGCCGCATTCGGTCTGAAGGAAATTCCGTTGCGCAGCGGTTGAGCCGGCGCGCTTCCGTGCTATATCGCGGGGTGCGACAAGCAATGCGGAGATCACTGCGATGAAAGTCCGTATCGAGTGGTGCAAGCCCTGAAACTACGAACCGCGTGCCCTCCGTGCGAGGGATAGGCTCGTCCAGAAATACGGCGCCGATGTCGAGTTGGTGCCCGGAGTAGGTGGCGTGTTCGAGATTACCATCAATGGCCGGCTCGCTTTCTCGAAGAAGCAGACCGGCCGGTTTCCGACCGACGAAGAGGTTGACGCGGTCGGCGGATAGATCACGCCGCAGGCCGGGTTCCGAATGGCGTGTTGCCGGGTGGCAGCACGCCATTCGCTTGCCGGGTGGCTGCGAAACAAAGCCAATCCCTAAAATGCCGGCAGAAATGGCGGCGCAAAACCAGTCTATCGGGCGGGGACGCCACGGAATCCGCAGTTCTACGGAATGCAGACCTGCCGCGGCTTAAGGGTTTGGCAAGAATTCGAGGGCATGTTGCACGGGTCAGCGGCCATAGGAGGACCCGGTATGTTTGCGACTCTGATTAAGCTCTTCAAGAACGAAGATGGCGCCACGGCGATCGAGTACGGCCTGATTGCTGCTCTGATCGCGGTTGCCGCGGTTACCGTGTTGGGCACGGTCGGCACCCGCCTCACCTCGACCTTTCAGACGGTCGCCGATAAGCTCTAAGCTTTCCGTCGTCGGTCAGTTTCCGACGACGCTCGGCGGTGCCAGGAGGCGCTGCCGAGCGTCGTCTTTTTTTGCGCAAGGTCTGGGGTGTCATGCCGGGTACGGCCGCAGCCCGCCGGTCCAGCGCTGCCGCGTCACGAGAAAGCCGAGCAGCACCAGATTGGCGAGGTTGAAGATCACGCCGCTCAGGAACGCCGGCGTATAAAATCCAAAATGATCGTAGAGCGCACCGGCGAACCAGCTGCCGAACGCCATCCCGCCCATGCTAACGAACAGTACCGTCGGCACCCGCCAGGACGCCTCGCGGGCCGGAAACAAATCGCGGACCGCCATGACATAGGCCGGGACGATGCCGCTGAACCCCAGCCCATAGGCGGCTGAGATCGCGAACAACCCGGCTTCGTCCTGCGTCGCCATGAAGGCGGCAATCGCCAGAGCCTGACATGCGGAGCCGAGGAGTACCGTCAAGAGTCCGCCGATACGGTCGCTGAGCCACCCCCAGAACATGCGGCTGACGAAGGCCGCCGCCTGCAACACCGACAACATCGCCGCGCCTTGCACCGCTGCGATCCCGATATCGCTGCAAAACGCGACGAGATGCCCTTGCGGGATCGACATCGGAATGCAACAGCAGAAGCCGGCGATCGACAGGATCGCGAGCACCACGTTCGGCCGCAGCCCGAGCACGAAGCGTTGCTCGTCGGCGGTGCCGTCGCGGAAGAAGGAGGTCGGCACCTCGGGCGGCCGGTGCAGGAACAGCAGCGCGATCGGCGGAATGACCAGCAGCATGATGACCGCATAGCCAATCATCGTGACGCGCCAGCCGTAATCGGTTATCGCGCGCTCAAACAAGACCGGCCACACCATGCCGGCGACATATTGGCCTGACGAGATCAGCGCCAGCGCGGTGCCGCGCCGCCGGTCGAACCAGCGGCTGACATAGACCAACAGCGGCGGAAACAGCGCGCCGTTTCCCAATAGCCCGATCAGCAGCGTGTGTCCGGCGAGGATCGCCCAGATATTTCCACTGGCCGACACGGCGAGGCCGAGCGCGATCATCACGGTGCCGAAGATCACGGTGAACCGGATGCTGGTCCGCTCCGCCACCCACCCCATCAGAATGCCGCCGGCGCCGGTGCCGAGCCAGGTCAACGCCACGACAAGCGCCACCATTTGGCGGACGGTGCCGAGATCCTCGGTGATCGGCTTCAACCCGACCACGACCAGGAGCGGCGAACCGTAGGATACCGACAACAGCGCGAGGGTGGCGCCGGCGGCGATCCACGAGCCGCGCGACTCGATGCTCGCCGAGCGGGAGCGCGGCGTGGAGATCCCGGCCGATGTCGTCTCGACGAAATCGGCCATGGACAGACGTTTCCCTCGCGTCGAAGTGCCCGGTTTGTGGGCAATGCCGACGCTCTGATAACCCGTGCCACACCCGAGCAGCAACCCGTCCCTCGGGCATTGCAGCCCTGTCAGCGCAAGGAGGTAGTCGCGCCTCTTTAGCAGGAGATAGGATATCGCCGGCAAAAGGGTCGGGAGGAAGCCATGGGCAAGAGAATCGTCATCGTCGGGGCCGGGGCGGTCGGCGGCTATACCGGAGCGCATATGGCGCAGGCCGGCGAGGATGTGACCTTCGTCGACCCGTGGCCGGAGCACGTCGAGGAAATCAAGAAGAACGGGCTGCGCATCACCCATCATCAGGGGCCGGAGCCGTTCGCCGCCAAGCCGCGCGCCCTGCACTTGACCGAAGCGCAGCAGCTCGCCAAGGAGCCGCCGGTCGACATCGCCTTCATCTGCATGAAATCCTACGACACGCAATGGGCGGCGACGATGATCCGCCAGTACCTGTCGCCGGGCGGTTATGTCGTGTCGTTGCAGAACTGCATGAACGAGGCGACGATCGCCGAGGTGGTCGGCTGGGGCAGGGTGCTGGGCTGCATCGCCAGCAATATCAGCGTCGGTCTGATCGAGCCCGGCCATGTCCACCGCGGCGGCATCCGGGGCAAGGACCGCGGCCACACGGTCTACCGCACCGGCGAGGTGCATGGCCGGATCACCGAGCGGGCGCAGGAGGTGCTGCGGCTGGTCTCCTATGCCGACAGCGCCAAGGCGACCGACAATCTGTGGGGCGAGCGCTGGTCGAAGCTGGTCACCAACTCGATGGCCAACGGCGTCTCCGCCTGCACCGGGCTGTCCGGCGCACATATGGCGCAGGACGAGCGAATCCGCCGCTTCCAGGCACGGCTCGGCAGCGAGGCGATCCGCATCGGCGAGGCGCTCGGCTACAAGCTCGAGGAGATCAACCACCTGCCGCCGGAGGTCATTGCCCGGGCCGGCGAGGGCGATGCCGCGGCGCTCGCCCGCTATGATGAGCGCGTCCTGACCCAGCCGCGCGGTTCGGCCGAGCAGCGCCCGTCGATGGGCCAGGACATGGCGAAGGGACGGCGCACCGAGATCGAGTTCCTGAACGGCTTTGTCGTGCGCGAGGGCGAGAAGGTGGGACTCGCGGCTCGCGCCAACGAACGCCTCGTCGACCTCGTCAAGAAGGTCGAGCGCGGCGAGCTCAAACAGGACCCGAGCCACATTACCGAGCTGCGATTGAATTAAGCGGGCGGCCCGCGGGAGCGGTCCCGGTCCCCGGCGGCTGGGATCGCCATCCGCCGAGGCGGCTCGAAGCTCGCACGCACCGCCGCGGCATAGACATGCTCCCGCGCCGAGCATCGCCTTGGCATGAAGGGCGGTTTATGACAGAAGCGACGCGCCTGCCGCGTTGTGCCGCTTAGTGTGTCAAATCAAATACCGTATGGACCAGAAAATCTTAGATCAGTTGGAGCGCCGTCTCGGGCCTTTGCATGCCAAGCAACGGCGAGGGATTGAGACCGATCACGAGCTGCGGGTCTTCGGTGGTGGGCTGAATTTTTTTCACATCGAGAACTGGTACACGGCTCCAATCGTCGTCAAGAGTGCCCTAAGACTGACTGGACTTTATCGGCGCGCGCAGCGAAACGCTGAGCGCGTCGCGGTCAAGGACAATGTTATCCGCGCAGCCAACCTACCCGACGGCTTCGACGATTTTACGATCCTCCACATCAGCGACATGCATGTCGATATGAACGACGGCGCGATGCGAAATCTCGCACAATTGCTGCCGCAGCTGAGCTACGACGTCACCGTATTGACCGGCGATTTCCGCGGCAAGACTCACGGACCATTCGAGGCGACGCTCGACGGGCTGGCGAAAGTGCATGCGAAATTGACCGGGCCGGTTTTTGGGGTGCTCGGCAATCACGACACCATTCTGATGGTGCCCGGACTCGAAGCCATGGGCATCCGAATGCTGCTGAACGAATGCGAGCCGCTGGTCCGCGGCAACCAGCGCATTCATCTGGCGGGAATCGACGACGCCCACTACTACCGCGTGGACAACATCGAAAAAGCCGCGGCAGCCATTCCGGAGAATGAGTTCTCGATCCTACTTTCACATACGCCTGAAATCTATCGGCAGGCGGCGCATGCGGGCTTCGACGTATTGCTGGGCGGGCATACTCATGGCGGCCAGATCTGCCTGCCGGGATCGATCCCGCTGACGCTCGATTCAGTTCTGCCGCGGCGGATGGGGGCGGGGGCCTGGCAGTACGGCAATATGGCCGGGTACACCTCCGTCGGTGTTGGCTCCTGCATCGTGCCGGTACGCTTGAATTGTCCGCCGGAAATCACCCTGCACCACTTGCGGCGCGCGTGATCCGCCGAGAATGGCGGCTAATACGGGCGGTCGCGTAGTCCGAGGCGGAAAAAAACGCTGGAAAGGAGCAGCGCCCCGATAAAGAACCCCGCCACGCCGACCACTATATCGATCAGCGACAATCCAAAAAGGCCGCGGCAGGCCAGCAGTGGCAGCAAGGATTCGGGTATCTGATCGAGCCCGGTCGCCCGGCTTCCCGGCACCAGATTCAGCCTGCGCTGTATGAAGCTGGAACATAAATCGCCAGCCATGGCCGTCGCGCCAATCAACGCTCCGGTCGATAGTTCGAACCCGAGCACAAGCGCTCCGAGGCCGGTCGTCGCGATCGATGCGACAATCCCGCGGATGGTCTTCGATCCGCCGAATAACGGCCGCCCGTCAATAAAGCTGACGCCGCCATCGAGCGGCTGCGCAAACCTGCTGCCAAACAGCTTGGTGGCGATAACCGGCGCACCGTTCGCCAAGCCCAACAAGCCGAGCAGCATCAAAAGCACAAGAAACTGCATGTCAGGTCGGGATCGCGGGCGGCGGCAAAAGACGAGCGTCGCGCCCCCTGCGTCTTTGTGTGTTTACCTCAGGCTACTTCCCCAGAAACAGGCCGCCGTTGACGTGGATCGTCTGTCCGGTGACGTAGCGTCCCTCGGGACCGACCAGGAACCGCACCATCGCGGCGATCTCCTCGGGCCGGCCCTGGCGGCCGGCGGGGATCTCGCGCGACATGCCGCGCCCATGCGGCCCGCCGGCCGAGGGGCCGCGCACCGTGTCGATCGAGCCGGGCGCGATGCAATTGGCGGTGATGTTGTACGGCGCCAGCTCGATCGCCAGGCCGCGGATCATGCCCTCGAGCCCGGCTTTGGAGGCGTTGACGTGGATGCGGCCGCTCGACCCGGCGTGGTGCGACACGCCGGACAACCCGATGAAGGTGCCGCCGCCGCGCTTGATCATCTCCGGCGCGACTGCTTTCGCGAGATAGAAGGCACCGTGCAAGGCGACGCCGAGGATCTCGTGCCATTCCTCGAGATTCATCTGCAGAAACGGGGTCTGGCGGCGCAGCCCGGCATTGCCGATGGCGATGTCGACGCCGCCGAATTCCTTGACCGCCGCATCGACCATCGCCGCCACTGACTCGGGCTGCGAGACGTCGGCCATAAAGGGCAGGGCGCGCCCGCCGGCGGCGCGGACCTCGTTGGCGGTGTCCTCGACGATGGCGCGGTCGCCGCGGCCATTGACGACGACAGCGGCGCCATCCGCCGCCAGCCGCAGCGCAATCGCCTTGCCGATATTCTTGCCCGAGCCGGTGATGATCGCGACCTTGTCCGCCAGCGCCCGATCGTCCGCCATCTCTGCCTCCGCCCGCTGATCCTTAAGCTCCCGCGAGGTAAGCATCCCGCCCCGTCATCGGTCAATCGAGCGCCCGCATATCATGGCGCATCGCGTCGAGCCGGAAGGCGACGGCGCCATAGGTCGCGACGCAATAGGGGACGATGTAGGTCAGCGCCACTTTCAGCCAATCGAGCGCCTTGCCGGCGAACAGCGCGTCACCCTGATTGATCAGATTGAGGACCGTGCCGACGATCACGGCAGCCGCCAGCGAGCGGCGCAGCACGCTAGGAGCGATGGCGCACTGCCAGATAGCTCGCCATCTCACGACGCAGGCTCCTTCTTCAGCACCGTGCGGCAATCGGCTGCAAAAACCGCCGATCCGCTACACCAAAGATCATTAACCCGTGCGCAATCGCGCTGGCAATTTGCCGCGCCCATGCTACACCTTGACGATCGCCGCCGCTCTTGGCTGTAGCCATCAGGAGGCGGACCCATATCCCGAGTTTGGAGAGCCCGCATGTTGAAGAGGTCTTTGACGCGCCGCAGCATCCTGAAGACGGCAGCGCTGACGCCGCCGGCGCTTGCGGCCGGCTCGCTACCGTTTGTCCATGGCGCCTATGCCGCCGGCAAGCTGTCGATCGGCGCGTGGGACCATTGGGTGCCCGGCGCCACGCAAGTGCTCGAAAAAATGTGCCAGGAATGGGCAGCAAAGGAGAAGGTCGAGCTGACCTTCGACGCGATCACCTCGAACGGGGACAAGGATCTGCTGACCCTGATGGCCGAGGGCCAGGCGCGAGCCGGCCATGACATCCTGGGGTTGCGCCTGTGGTACGTCTCGGCGCAGGCGGCGAATTTTGTGCCGGTCGACGACCTCGTCGAGCCGATGATCCAGAAGTACGGGAAGATCTCCCAGGGCTGCGAATACACCGGCAAGATCGACGGCCATTGGATGGCGATGCCGTCGAGCTACGGCAGCGCCTCGCTGCCGCCCTGCGCCCGCATCGACATGCTCAAGGAATATGCCGGGATCGACGTGCAGAAGATGTATCCCGGTCCCGGCACTGCGCCGGATATGGAGCTGCGGAACAACTGGACCTGGGACACGATGCTGGTCGCGGCCGAAAAATGCTTCAAGGCCGGGCATCCGTTCGGGCTCGGGCTGAGCGTCTGCACCGACGCGCTCAACATGATCGGCGCGATGTTCGCCAGCTATGGCGTGCAGCTGGTCGACAAGGACGGCAACATCACGGTCAAGAACGACAAGACCAAGGTCGCGCTGGAGTGGTTCCAGAAGCTCGCCAAAGTATTGCCGGGCGAAGTCTTCGCCTATGACAACGCGTCGAACAACAAGGCGCTGGTGTCGGGCCAGAGCGCGCTGATCTTCAACCCGCCGAGCGCCTATGCGGTGGCGGTGCGCGACAACCGCAAGCTCGCCGAGCAATTGTGGACGTTCCCGTCACCGAAAGGCCCGCTGGGACGGTACGACCCGACCAATTATTACTATTGGGGCACCTGGAACTTCTCGAAGAATATCCCGGCCGCCAAGAGCCTGCTCGCCTACATCTCCACTCGCGAGAACCAGGAAAAGCTGGTCGCGGCGAGCTCGGGCTTCGACACCCCGGCCTTCAGCAGCTTCATGGATTTCAAGGTGTGGGAAGAGGTCGAGCCGCCGAAATACACCGTCTACAACTATCCACCGCGCGGCGACGTCATCCCGAGCACGACGGGATTTCCGGCGCCGTTGCGGATCGGGACGCAGATCTTTGCGCAGGCGACGATGAGCAAGATGATCGCGATGTGCACGCAGCAGGGCAGATCGATCGACCAGGCGATCACCTTCGCCGAATCCGAGCTCGAAGGCTTCATGCGGACATAAAAGCCCCTCTCCCGCATCGCGGGAGAGGGAGGGGCCCACGCCGCAGGCGTGGGAGGGTGAGGGTAGGCGTCGCCTGAAAGGCCCTTACCCGCCTCGCTGCGCTCGGCACCCTCTCCCGCAATGCGGGAGAGGGAAGTTTTACGTCACCAGCAGCTTGACGATTGCGTCGAAATGTTCGTCGGCGAGCTTGCGCAGCTCGTCGTCGGTGCGGTCCTGCACCGGATGCGGGATGAACACCAAAGCGGGGTCGGTGCCGAGCGATTTAGCCTGTGCCTCCGCCCCCTGAATGAACTCGGTCGTCGCGACGCCGACCGTCGGAATGCCACGCTCCTCAAGGTTCGCCATGTCATGCGTACAGCACGATATGCACGACCCTCAGTCGCTGAGCCCTTCGATGACCAGATTGACTTCGCCGGCGATCTGCTGCTGCAGCGGCAAGGGCGCCGGGCGGGTGTTGGTCGGCTTCTTGTAGCGCTTGACCGCGAGGCCGCGTTCCCGCAGCCGCTCGTCGAGCCGGTCGAGAAACACATCGCCGCGGGACTTCGCGATATCGAGGATGCCGATTGTCAGACCGTCGAGCCGCTCCGGCCGCGGCAGACGAGGCCGTATCGTCGGACTTCGTTCCGATGTCGGGTCGAGAAGCACCGTCATTCGCACCTCCTTTAGGGCCTCACCTCCCTGGTGACAGGAATACTACCGCGCGGCCCGCCCGCGGACCAGCCGCCGATGATGCCGGAAAACATCCCGGCGCCGCCGCCGGCGCGGACGATCATCAATCCGCCGGGGCGGAATTTGTTGACGGTCTTGCCGGCGAGCGCGGGCGGGCCGCCCTCGGCGATGCCCTTGGCGCCGGCGATCAGCTCCTCGCCCGGGATCTCGCACAGCTTGTACAGCTCCTCGTAAAGCCGCGCCTTCGACCAGCCGGCCTCCCGGAAGGTGCGCTCATGCTCGGGGCAGACCACCAAGAGCGCGTCGCAGGCCGGCGCGAGCTTGACACTGTGGATCGCCTTCAGCGACTCGGCCATGCTGCGCGCTAGGCTTTCCGGGGTGCGCGATTTCTGGTCGACGACGCCCTGCAGCCCAAAGCCGGCGAACACCGTCACCGCGGAGACGCCGGGCTTCAATCCGCGCTCGACCGACAATGGCTCCCAGCACGAGCCTTCCTCGTCCTCGGCAAAGCAGTAGCCGAGCTTGCCGGGGTTGCCGAGGGTGGCGCGATCAACCTCCTGCGGCCGGCCCTCGCCGATGTTGCGGATCACCAATTGCAGGGCGCGGCCGATCGACGAGTTGGCGCGGTTGCCTTGGCCCAGCGCGTTGCCCTTGGCGTTCATGCCGATCCGGCGGCGGATCGGCCCGTTGACGATGACGACCGGCCCGGCGAACATCGTCGTCGCCAGGACGCCGTGCATCGCGAAGCTCTCGTCGAGCACCGCTTCGACCGCCGCCAGTACGGCCGGCAGGTATTCTGGCTTGCAGCCGGCCATTACCGCGTTGATTGCGATCTTCTCGACCGTGGCGGCGGCGAGGGCAGGGGGCACCAGCCCCAACACCTCCTGCGGGTCGCGCGCGGTGCCGTCGAGCATGCGCAGGACGCGCTCCTCGGTCGGCGGCACCAAGGGCAGCCCGTCCGACCAGCCGCGGCCGAACATCGCCTCCTGCTCGTCCTCGTCCTGGCCGATCTCGACGCGTCGGGATTGGAGGCCGGTCTCGTTGAAGCGCACCTTGAGCCGTTCGAGGACGCCGGGCTCGACATTCTTGGCGCCGCACCCCGGGCGTTGTTCCGGCAATCCGTCGCCGAGCCCACGCACCCCCGTCAGCCGCTCCCATTCGCCGCGGTCCCAGCCATAGGTGCGGCCGATCTCGCGGCCGCCTTCAAGGCGGATCAGGGTCGGCACGATCTCGATCTTCAGCTGATGCGACACGTCGAGCGCGAGGTCATGGACCGGGCCCGGCACGGTGTCAGGGAAGGACGGATCGTCCTGGGTGTAAACGGTCAGGCCGGCGCGGCGCGCCAGCTCGCCCAATACCGGGGCGGTCAACTCGCAGGTCGGGCAGTCGCGCTTGACGACCGCCACCAACCCATCCTGCGGCAGGCTGCTCATCGCGCTCCCTCGCTCGTTGCGACGGGGTCAGCATGAACCGGCGGCAATGCGGCCGCAAGATCGCGCACTCGGCAGCGCTCGGTTTGAATTCCGCCTTCGGTCGGCAGTCGGCCTACCATTGCACCGGATGGGGTGACTATTCGCGCCGATAGCAGGCCTTCCTGCAGTGGAAGATAAGAACCTGCGAAACCGCGGTGTGTTACGGATGCGGCAACGAATGGTCGTAGAAAGAAATCGTTCCGGGTGACAGGTTCAGCTGATAAACCGCTTGGCGCATCGGCAGCTGAGAGATGTGCAGCAGGCCACCGAAGGGTTGTTCAAATTCGAGGATCACTTCGACGGCGCCGGCTACCGCTACTGCGCACAGTATCAAGACGACTGCCGATAAAACATTGCGGGGCGCGAACAGACCAAAGCTGGCGAAGAGCAGGGTCAACCAGAACACCACAAGCGCGACGAACACCTTTGGCGTACCGTGCCCG
>Ga0070707_100002236_pt1 | contig 18488 bp, 17 predicted proteins | sample KBSK5502metaG_FD_65468 | JGI IMG/M metagenome (GOLD analysis project Ga0070707, IMG submission 65468) | Corn, switchgrass and miscanthus rhizosphere microbial communities from Kellogg Biological Station, Michigan, USA - KBS K5-50-2 metaG | ecosystem: Host-associated > Plants > Roots >... | reverse complement strand
CTCTCCACCCTCTGGCGCCAGAAGCAGCTCGAATACACCTGGCTCCGCTCTCTCATGGGACGCTACGAGGATTTCTGGGCCGTGACGGAGGCGGCGCTTCGCTTCGCGCTTCGACGGCTCGGCATCGCCGCCGCCGAGGCGCAGGTGCAGGCCCTGATGGACGCCTACCTGTCGCTGGCGTGCTTCCCGGAGGTCAAGGCCGCGCTCGCCTCCCTCAAGGGCGCCCGCCTCGGCATCCTGTCGAATGGCTCGCCTCGGATGCTGGAGGCGGCTGTCCGCTCGAGCGGCCTCACGGCCTCGCTCGAGCACGTGCTCTCGGTGGATGCGGTCAAGACCTATAAGCCCTCTCCGAAGGTGTACGACCTCGGGCCGCGCGCCTTCGAGTTGGCGGCGGACGAAATGCTGTTCGTCTCTTCCAATGCCTGGGACATCGCCGGGGCCAAGGCCTTTGGCTTCCTGACGTGCTGGTGCAATCGGGCGAACGCGCCGATGGAAGAACTGGGGCTGACGGCGGACTATGAGGTGACGCGGCTGGACGAGCTTCCCATCAAGCTCGGTCTCTAGCCGGCGCGACGAGGCGGCAACGACCGAAAGCGCGGGTCGCGCCTACAGGAAGATGTTGGGTTTTTCGAACACGCCCAGCACGATGCAGCCGTCGGGCGACCAGGCCTCGTGCTCCGATCCGGCGCGCCGCCAGACGTAATTCCCCGCCGAGCAGGCGCCGTCCTCGTCCACCAGGGTCCCCTCGAGGACATAGCTCTGCTCGATGCCCACGTGCCGGTGCCGCGGAAGCCGCGCGCCCGGCGCCATCTTGGTGAGCGTGGTCATCCGTCCCGTCGAGTCCTCGTAGAGGGGCTTGGTCCACACGCCGGGGAACTTCGTGGGCTCCCAGTCGATCTTGGAGACGTCGAGATAGGTGGACCGCTCAGTGGCCTTGATGATCATCGCGCCTCTCCCTCTGTGGCTGGCTTGACGTCCAGTGCCTCACGGTAGAGCTCTTCGGTGTAGCCGCGCACGAGCAGATCGCCCCAGACCAGGACCGGGATGCGCATGAGCCCATCGTCGTGCACGAGGTAGCGCAGCGCCTCCGCCTCACTCACGGGATGACGGGCGGCATCGAAGCGCACCGTCTCCTGCCCCGCCTTGATCAGCAGGTGCCGCGCCGCGCGGGCCAGCGCCAGCGCGCCGGCCCGGTCCACCGGGTGAGACTCGGCCGGGCGCCGCTCGAAGACGATACCCCGGCGCGAGAGAGACTCCCTCGCCTTGGCCGAGGTGGGTCAATCGTTCTTGTCGTACAGGACGACCGGCATGGGCTCAGTGTGGGCGGGACTCTTGCGGCAAGTCAAGCGCCTCGTCGGGATTCATCCTCGGCGGAGACACCGACGGCTCACTCGAGGAATTCTCCTCTCGCCGAGCGAGCCGCCAGTTTCCTGCCATCGGGGCCGAACGATCCTGGAGGCGCCGGGCAGGCCCAGGACGATCCGGCCAGGGTCCAGCGGGCCGCCTACCGCCGTGCGAGCCTCTTCCTCTTCACGTACGCCCAGATCTTCTTCGTCATCACCGAAGGGCCGATGGGTGTACTGCCCATGATCTTCTCGATCGAATCCTTGCAGCCCTTGAAATTGATCGCGTATCCGCCGAACGCCAGCTTTCCCCTCTTCCCCTTGCGCTTCTTCCGCTTCTTCGCCATTCGTTTTCTCCTCCTTACGAATAGTGTGTGGGGGCCTCTGCCCGGCGCCTCCCGATCCGGCCGAGGGTATTATGACCGTTCTCCGAGGGAGAGAAAAGCGAAAAATACAATCCGTAGGGGTCCTCCACGAGGGGGGAACTACGGGGTGGGGGTATACCCCCCCGGGCTACCTACCGCGCCGGAGGGCCGGCATGACGTCGCGGGCGAACCAGGCGAGCTGCTCCTTGAATTCGCGAGGGGGAATGCCCTCGGCCCAGTGGATCATCATCTGGTCGAGGCCGGGGTACTTAGCCTCGGTCTCGCGGATCGTCTCGATCACCTCGGCCGGACGCCCGCACAGCCATGCTTTCTGCGCGACGCCGTCGCGGAGCGTTGGAACCCGCGCGGGCGCGCCGGGCGTCCCCCAGGGGCGGCCCTGCTCGTCGGCGTAGCGGACGAAGCCGAAGGGCGCAAACCACTTGTAGCGCTCGTCGTGAGAGGGCTCAAGCCGCTGTATCGCCTCCTCCCTCGAGGCGGCGAGATAGAGACCCACGCCCCAGATCAGATCCTCGCCGAGCGCCTTGGCGCGGCCGTGGCGGGCGCAGGCGTCGCGGTACGCGACGGCCACCTGCTCGAGGATCTTCTCGCCGTTGAGGGTCACCATGGCCTTGAGCCCCTGCTGCGCCATGTAGTCGATGGTCTTGCCGCTCGCGATGGGCATCCAGATCTCGACGGGCCGGCGCAGGGGCCGGGGCACCACCGTGATCTCCCGCAGCCGGTAGCCACGGTAGTCCACGTCGGGCGGAATGACGTAGTGCTTGCCCCGGTGGCTCCAGGACTCCTCGTTGAAGCTCTTGAGGAGCACCTCCATCTGCTCCTCGAAGAGCTCGCGATTGGCCGCCGCATCGAGCAGGGGCGCCCCGAACGACTCGACTTCGCGGGTATGGTAGCCCCGACCCACGCCCATGATGACCCGTCCGCCCGTCACGATGTCGGCCACCGCGTAGTCCTCGGCCAGCCGCACCGGATGCCACATCGGCAGAATATTGAACGCGCAGCCGAACTTGAGCCTCCGTGTCTGGCTGGCGAGCCACGTGGAGAGCAGGATGAGGTTGGGAAACACCTCGTAGCCTTCCCGCTGGAAGTGGTGCTCCGCCGTCCACAGGGCGTGATAGCCGAGCTCGTCCATCTGCTGGGCGATCTCTTTGGCCGTCTGGAAGGCCTCGGCGAGGCGCTCGTTGGGATAGCGCCGCTCGTCGGACGGAGTCCCGGCGCGCCCGATATTGTCCAGTTCGATCTGCCCGACGTAGAGCACCGAGAACTTGGTGATCATTTGGCCCTCCAGCCTCCGTCCACGACCAGACTGTGCCCGGTAATGTATCGCGCCTCGTCCGAGGCCAGGTAGCACACGGCCGAGGCGATATCCTCGACGGTGCCCCGCCGCCCCGCCGGCACAACCGCCCGAACCTGTTCCTCGCTCACCGCGATGCCGCGGCCACTCATGTCGGGCACGCCCGGGCCGAGGATCTGCTGCGAATGCGCGCGCAGGTTGGTCAGGATGGGCCCCGGGCACACCGCGTTGATGGTCACGCCGCGCGCCGAGTAGACGACGGCCATTTGACGCGTGAGTCCCACCACGCCGTGCTTGGCGGCAATATAGGCGGCGCCCCCACCCGTGCCGTTCAGCCCCGCCACCGACGCCATGTTGATGATGCGCCCCTGACCGCGGGGCAGCATCTCCTGAAGCGCGCGCTTGCAGCCGAGGAAGACGCCGGTAAGGTCGATGTCGATCACGCGACGCCAGACCGCTTCGTCCATCTCGTCCACGTCGAAATAGCCGTCGAGGATCCCGGCATTGTTGACCATGATGTCGAGCGGCCCGAGCTCGTCCACCGCCATCGTGACGGCCGCGTTGACGTCGGCCGCGCGGCTCGTATCGGCCTCGAGCGCCACGCTCGAGACATCGCCCGTCGCCGCCTGGGCGATCTGGACGAGGGTCTCGTTGGCCGTGCTCTTGTCGATGTCCACCACGGCCACGCTCACGCCTTGGGCGGCCATGGCGAGCGCAATCGCCCGGCCGATGCCCGAGCCGGCTCCCGTGACGACGGCGACCTTGCCCTCGAGGCTCATATCGCCAGCGCGTAGCCGTCGCGCCGAGGGTCGGCGCCGGCCATGAGGGCGCCGGATTCGGGGTCGCGCCCAATCCCCTGCCCGCCGCCCACGATCCAGGACCAGTCATCGATCGCATTGACCGCGTGCCCGCGGCGCGCGAGCGCTTCTCGCGTCTCGACCGGGATGCGCGCTTCGGCGTCGACGAGCCGGTCGCGGTACACGCGCACTCGCGGCGCCTCGATGGCCTCCTGAACGTTGAGCCCGAACTCCAGCATGTTCAGCAGCATCTGGGGCTGGGTCTGGAGAATGCCGTAGGAGCCGGGCGTGCCGATGCTGAGGGCGAAAGCGCCGTCGCGGAAGACCTGGGTGGGCGACATCATGGTCCCGGCCTTGCGCCCCGGCCGCAGCACATTGGGCGAGGCCGGATCGCGGTCCATCCACTTGAGGATATTGTTGAGCACGAGTCCGGTGCCCGGAACGGCGAACCCGGAGCCGAAGGGCACCCCGAGGGTCTGCGTCACCGACACCACCGTTCCGTCGGCGTCGGCGCAGGCGAAGTGGGTCGTCTGCTCGTTCACGAAGTCCGCCGGATGTCCCTCGCCGATCTGGCCGGGCAGCGGGCTCGGGTTGAAGCGCTCCCCCTGGCTCACCGCCGCGCGTCCCGGATCGATGCGCGCCCGCTGCGAGGCGGCATAGGCCTTGGACACGAGGCCGCGGACGGGGACGTCGGGCGAGTAGGCGTAGGCGAGGCGGTCCGCCGACCCGAGCTTCACGGCCTCGATGAAGTGATGAAGATAGTCGGGCGAGTTGTGCCCCCACGCGGCCACGTCGTAGCCTTCCAGGATATTGATCGTCTCGAGCATCTGGAAGGCCGAGAAGGGCGGCGGCACCGAGCACACCTCCCAGCCGCGGTACGTGACGGCCAGCGGCTCGCGCCACTCCGGGGCGAAGCCCGCCAGATCCGCCTCCGCCAGCCAGCCGCCGGCCTCCCTCACCGCGCGCGCGATGGCCTGGGCGATGGGACCGCGGTAGAAGGCCTCGGCGCCGCCCTCGGCAATCTGGCGGTAGGTCGCGGCCAGCTCCTTGTACGAAACGACTTTGCCCGGCCGTGGCCCGCCGTTGCCGAGATAGAGGCGCCGCGCCTCGGCCGAGCGCGCCAGCGTCGGCCGCGCCTGCTCGAAGAAGCGCGCGTTCATCCACGTCAGCGGCACGCCGTTCTCCGCCAGCTCGATGGCCGGGGTGAACACCTCCCGCGGCGTCATCGAGCCGAAGCGCTCCAGCGCGGCCAGCCAGCCGCCCAGATTGCCGGGCGTGGCGCAGGACTTGGGGCCACCCGCCAGCTCGTCGTCCGTTGCCCGCGCCGGATCGGCGGCCGCCGGGACGCGGCCGATGAAGTCCAGCACGTGTCGCTCGCGCGTGCGGGCGCGCGAGATCACCATGAGCCCGATGCCGCCGGCGCCGGACATGAACGGCTCCACCACGTTCAGCGTTGACCCGACGGCCACGGAGGCGTCCACGGCATTGCCGCCTTCCAGCAGGAGGCGGATGCCGGCCATCGAGGCGAGCGGGTGCGCGGAGGCGACGGCTCCACGGGTCCCCATGGCGACGGGGCGGTAGGCGTGACGATGAGGGGGCATCGGGGTCCTCCCGGATCGAGTTACTGGAAGAAGCTCGCCGCGGCCGCGGCCACCGCGTCGGCGGACTCGAGGTGGAGCATGTGCCCGCCGGCCAGCGTGGTCACCGTGGCCTGGCGGATGCGCGTGAAGAACTCGGCGGCATAGGCCTCAGGATTCACGCGGTCGTCATCACCCCAGAGGATGAGAGTCGGCGCCGCGATCCGGTGCAGCCGCTTCTTGAGACCCTTGTCGGGAATGGGCCAGACGAACTTGCCCATCGCCGCCAGCCGCTGGATCTGCTCGATCTGGGCGGCGACGTTCTCCTCGTCGGATTGCGGCAGGGTGCGCCAGTCGCGCGCGGCCGGCGAGTCATGGTCTTTCCACAACAGCGCCTCGAGATCGGCCGGCGGCAGGATGACCACATCCGCCACGGCTTTGCCGTCGATCCAGAGCCCGAGCGGTGAGATCAGGCAGAGCCGGCGCGCGCGGCCGGGACAGATGGCCGCCAGCTCGGCGGCGGCCATGCCGCCGAAGAAGTGGCCCATGAGGAAGGCGGCGTCGACGCCGACGGCGCCCAGCAGCTCGTCGTAGGCCAGCGCCAGATCCACGACGTCGTCGACGGCCTCCACGCCGTCCGAGCCCTGGACGCCGGGATGGAAGGGCGCGTGCACGGTGAACCGCTCGGCGAGCCGTTCCAGGAGCGGCGGCCACCCGTTGCGGTCGTGGAACGAATGGAGGTAGAGCAGCGCGGGGCCGCGGCCCCCGGAGAGGACGCGGAACTTCACGGCGCCGTCCCGGATCGGAACGATCCGCTCGGAAGGCATCAGGTCAGGACTCCGCCGTTGGCGCCCGACGGCCACCACCGGTCGGCATAGCCGGGCCACAGGTTCCGCAGATGCGGCAGCACCTCCTTGCCGAAGAGCTCGGTGTTCTGCATCGTGAGCTCCTTGGGCATGCTGCCGATCTGGAGCAAGACCATGAGATGGCCGACGCGCAGCTTGCGGATGCAATCGGTAAGCTGCTCCCGCACCGTGGCGGGGCTGCCGGCGATCACGTAGCCCTGCTCCAGGTACTTCTTCCAGTCGAGCGATTGGCGGATCTTCCGCGCCACGTCGCCCACCTGGGGACGGATCCCGGCCTGCAGGGTCCTGAGCGTGCGGTAGCCCGGCGCTTCGGCGAAGCCTTCCCAGACGTGCAGGCACTTCTGGTAGAAATAGTCCACGTGGGCATAGTACTCCCGCTCGGCCTCGGCGTCGGTGGGCGCGACGCACACGAGCTGGAGGAATCCCGCGCGGAACGGGTTATCGTCCACCCCCATCTTCTCAAGCGTGCTCCAGTAACCGTCCATCGTCGCCTTGCCGCGCTTGTAGCCGTAGTAGGAGAGGTAACAGTAGACGTAGTCGCGCTGCGCCGTCCACTCCCAGGTCTCGAGGCTGCCGCCGCCCGGGATCCACACCGGCGGGTGCGGCCGCTGCAGCGGCCGGGGCCAGAGGTTCACGTAGCGGAGCTGGGTGTACTTGCCGTTGAAGGCGAAGGTCTCGGGACGCGTCCACGCCTGCATGACCAGGTCGTGCGCCTCATAGTAGCGCTCGCGCAGAGTGGCCGGGTTCACGCCGTAGGCGAAGTTGGAGTCCATCGAGGTGCCGACCGGGAAGCCCGCCACCAGCCGCCCGCCCGAGATCACATCCAGCATGGCGAACTCCTCCGCCACGCGGACGGGCGGATTGTAGAGCGCCAGGCTGTTGCCCAGCACGATGATGGCCGCCCGGGACGTCCGGCGCGTCAGCGTCGCGGCCATCAGGTTGGGCGAGGGCATGAGCCCGTAGGCGTTCTGGTGGTGCTCGTTCACGCATAGGCCGTCGAAGCCGCAGCGCTCGGCATGCTCGAGCTCGTCGAGGTACTCGTTGTACAGCCCGCGGACTTTCTGCGCATCGTAGAGCGAATGCGGCACGTCCACCCACACGGACCGGTAGTCGTTCTGGAAATTATCGGGCAGGAACCGGTACGGCATGAGGTGGAAGAAGCAGATTTTCATGAGCTCCCGAATGATAGGATGGGCCGCGCATGGACGCAAGCCGACCTCCAGGCCGTTCCATGGACGCCGATCTTGAGCGCGCCCTCGCGGGCGCCACGTACATGTACGTCACCACCTACGGCCCGTCCGGCGCGCCGGGCACCGTGCCCACCTGGCTCTGGCCTCACGAGGGCGCCGTCTACTTCACAACGCAGCGCCGGAGCCTCAAGGCGCGGCGCGTCCGCGCCAATGGCCGCGTGACCGTTCATGTCGGGCGCAAGGCCGGGCCGCAGTTCGAGGGGCGTGCCGAATGGGTGGACGGCCGGCCGGATCTGGAAGAGGCGCTGCTCAAGGCCTACCGGCGCAAGTACTGGCTGGCCGTGCCGCTGTGGATGGGGCGGTACATCCGCAAGGGGCTGGCCGCCAAGACGAGCGTCCTGATCCGCATCATCCCAACGGGCTAGTGTCCTGAGTGGAAGTTCGCTGACGATTCGCCGGGTGGGTCCGGGCCGCTCCCCCCGGAACACGCTGCGTTGCAACCCCCCTGCGCACGCTCCTCACTGGCCACGAGAGCGCGGTCCCCTGCCACACCGACGCGCAGAAGCCACGGTTCCGGGGAGAGCGCGACCCGGCCCTGTTAATTCAGCCCTCGCCTCGCCGCGCTCCTCGCCTGCGGCTCGTCGGCCGCGTCTCAGCTCGAACTTCCTCCGCTTCAGGTGGACGACTTCCGACTCATCACATCAGGCGCGCGGCGCCAGCGCCGAGTTGATGACAGCCGCAAGACGATTCAGGTCGAACGGCTTGCGCACGATGCCGTCCACCCGGCCCTCTTCCGACGAATCCACCGGATCCGCCCAGCCCGTGAGCAGCAGCACGGGCGTGTCCCTCCGCGCCGCCTTGACGACGCGCGCCACTTCCCAGCCATTGAAGTCGGGCATTCCCAGATCGGTGAGCACCAGGTCGAATCGGCCCGCCTCGAAGCGGGCCAGCCCCTCGCGCCCGCCGGCGGCCACCGTCACCGTGTGGCCGCGCCCGGTGAGCACCTCAGTGAGTAGCTCCCGCACATCGGCCTCGTCGTCGATGACCAGGATGCTTCCCACCCGCTCGGGCTCGGGCGGCACGGCCAGAAGGGGCGCCTCGTCGCCCTCGGCTCCCGGCAGCCAGAAGCTCACCGTGGTCCCCAGATCGGGCGCGCTCTCGAGCGCGATCTGGCCGCCGTGACGGCGCACGGCCCCGTAGGCGACGGCCAGGCCGAGGCCGGTCCGCTTGACACCCTTGGTGGTGAAGAAGGGCTCGAAGGCCCGGCGCAGGGTTTCCTCGCTCATGCCGGTACCGGTGTCGGCGATGGTGACGACGGCGCGCCCGGCCTCGGCGCTGGTGGCAATCCGGATGCGGCCGCCCGCCGGCAGCGCATCCACGGCATTCAGGATGAGGTTGGTGACCACCTCACGGAGCTCGGCGCCGCGACCTGACACCTCGGGGACGGTGCCCGGCTCGAAGCGCACCTCGATGGGCGTGCCGCGCATCTGAGCCTCATCCTGCCAGCGCGAGCGCGTGAACTCGATGCCTTCCTGGACAACTGTGTTCAGGTCGAATCGGGCCGACTCGCCGCCGCGGCCCGTCTTGCTGAAGGCCTGGATCCGCCGGACCGTATCAGCGGCGTCCACCGCCGCCCGCTCGATGGTCTTGAGGCTGGGCACCGTCTCCGCGGCCGGATTTTTCATCAGCAGGAGCTGGGCGCGGCCGAGCACGACCGCCATCAGGTTGTTCAAGTGGTGGGCCGCACCGGCGGCCAGCTCGCCGACCGCGCGGAGCGTGGCGCCGCGCACGAGCGTCTCCTGCGTCGCTCTGAGCTCGTCCAGCGTCCGGCGCAGGTCGCCGACCAGGCGGGCATTGTCCATGGCGATGGCCGCCTGGCGCGCCACGGCCGAGAGCACGCGGATCTCGCGCTCGTCGGGGGTGTGCACGTCGTCCCAGTAGATGCACACCGCCCCAAGGGCGGTGTCCCGACTCACAACCGGCACCGCGAGGATGCCGCGGTACCCGTACTTGAGGATGAGGGCGCCGAGCAGCATGCCGGATTGGTCGTGCATCTCGTCGTATCCCGGCAGCGGTTGCTCGAGGACGTCGTGACTCCACGCGGGCTTGAGCGTGAGCGCGGCCGTTCCCGCCGCCCCCTGACCCAATCTCAGCGCGAGTCCCGGCTCGATGCCGATCCCGCGGATCGCCCGCGCCCGCAGCACGCGCGCCGTCGGATCCAGCTCGAAGACGACGGCGCGTTGGGCACCGATGAGGGTGGCGGCGCTATCGGCGATGGCATCGAGGACTTTCTGGAGATCGAGGGTGGAGGTCAGCGTCTCTCCGATGGCGGAGAGCGTCTCGACTTCGCTGGCCCGCTGCTGCGCCTCCTCGTAATGACGCACGGTATCCACGGCCAGCGCGACCTGCGCCGCGATGGTCATGGCGAGGTCCATGTCGGGCTGCTCCCAATCGTGCCGCGTGGAGCCGTGGTCGAGGCTCATCGTGCCGACCACCTGATCATTGGAGACCAGCGGCACGATGAGCGCCGTGCGGATATCGAAGGCCTCGAACCAATGGGCCGGGAGCAGGCCGCTGCCCGGCGTGACCACCACGGGACGCCGGAGGCGGATCGCCTCGGCATGGGCCGGCACCTCTTCCATCCAGTGATTCCGGAGCGCCTTGAACCGGGTCCACATCTCCGGATCGCCGTGACCGTCGGCAAACTGTCCCATCATCGGCACGAGGTGCCCACCGCGCCAGAGGTAGATGGCGCACCGCTCGGCGCCCACGGCCTTCGCCGTCCGCTGCGCAACCTCTTTGAGGAGCGGCGTGAACTCGAGGGTCGAGGTGCAGGCCCGCGCGATGTCGAGCAGGGCCGCGGTTTGCTCGGCGCGACGGCGCTCCTCCGCATAGACGGCGGCGTTCCGCACCGCCGCCGCTGCCGGCGCGGCCAGCGCCTCGGCGACCGCCACGTCGGCGTCCGTGAACTCGCGGCGGCGGCGACTCAGGCAGGCGAGAATCCCGATGGGGTTGTCGTCGAGCGTGATCGGCACGCAGAGGAGCGAGACCAGGCCCTCGGCCTCGAACCAGTCGCGATTCCTGAGCCGCGGATCCTGCTGGACATCGGCCAGGACGAGCGGCTTCTGATGGGCGAGGATCCAACCCGTCACGCCTTCGTGGGCCGGGAGCCGGTCTTTGGTCGCCAGCTCGAGATGGGTCAGGCCTCGGTGGGCCCGCAGGCGGAGCGCCTGCCCACCCTCGTCGAGCAGCCAGATGCGCACGACGTCCAGCTCGAGCCGGCTGCGCGTGATGTCCGCGAGCCGCTCGAGCACCTCGCCCAGATCGAGCGTGGAGCTGAGCAGGCGGCTCGACTCCGCCAGCACTTCGAGCTCGCGCTCGCGCTGCACCTTGGAGTCCTTGCCGCCGTGCGCCGTCATGGCCGAAATATAACGCAAACGCCGGGAGGGAGCCACACCCGCGCCGGCTTGACCATCGCCCGCTTTGGACGTAGCATCGAGTCGGCAATCCCCCACGCGGGAGCTCGGTTCACCGGGCTGAGAGGGCAGCGAGGTCGCTGCCGACCGCTAACAACCTGACCTGGGTAATGCCAGCGAAGGGAGGCTACGCATGAAGGTCTACGTGTCCGGCTCCACCCCCTCGGTCCGCGTGCCGTTCCGAAGCGTGCGCCTCACCAATGGCGAAGGCGTCCATCTCTACGATACGAGCGGTCCGTACACCGATCCCGAGCACGCCGTCGACCTCAAGCAGGGGCTGCCGCCACTGCGCCGGCCGTGGATCCTCGAGCGGGGGGATGTCGAGCCCAGCACACGGGGCGGGCGGGGCCTCGGCGCCAAGTCCGGACGCCGCGTGACCCAGATGCACTACGCGCGGCGCGGCTTGATCACGCCCGAGATGGAGTTCGTCGCCCTCCGCGAAGCGCTCGCCCCCGAGTTCGTCCGCGACGAGGTCGCGCGCGGCCGCGCCATCATCCCGGCCAACATCAACCACCCGGAGTCGGAGCCCATGGCCATCGGGCGCCGCTTCCTCGTAAAGATCAACGCCAACATCGGCAACTCGGCAGTGACCTCCTCCATCGCGGAGGAAGTGGAGAAGATGACGTGGGCGACGCGCTGGGGCGCCGACACGATCATGGATCTGTCCACCGGGAAGAACATCCATGAGACGCGCGAGTGGATCCTGCGCAACTCGCCGGTTCCCGTGGGCACCGTGCCCATCTACCAGGCGCTCGAAAAGGTCAACGGCAAGGCGGAGGAGCTAACCTGGGAGATCTACCGCGACACCCTGATCGAGCAGGCCGAGCAGGGCGTGGACTACTTCACCATCCATGCCGGCGTCCTGCTGCGGTACATCCCACTCACCGCCAACCGCATCACCGGCATCGTCTCGCGCGGCGGCTCCATCATGGCCAAGTGGTGCCTGGCGCATCATGCGGAGAGCTTCCTCTACACTCGCTTCAGGGAGATCTGCGAGATCATGGCGGCCTACGATGTCGCCTTCTCGCTGGGCGACGGGCTCCGGCCGGGCTGCCAGGCCGACGCCAACGACGACGCCCAGTTCGCCGAGCTCGACACGCTCGGAGAGCTCACCACGATCGCCTGGGAGCAGGACTGCCAGGTGATGATCGAGGGGCCCGGGCATGTGCCCATGCATCTCATCAAGGAGAACATGGACCGGCAGCTGGCGGTCTGCCACGAGGCGCCGTTCTACACGCTGGGCCCGCTGACCACGGACGTCGCGCCGGGCTACGACCACATCACCTCGGCGATCGGCGCGGCCATGATCGGCTGGTACGGCACGGCCATGCTCTGCTACGTCACGCCCAAGGAGCACCTGGGGCTGCCCGACAAGCAAGACGTCAAAGACGGGGTCATCGCGTACAAGATCGCCGCCCATGCGGCGGACATCGCCAAGGGGCACCCGCGGGCGCGCGAGTGGGACGATGCCCTGTCCCGCGCGCGCTTCGAGTTCCGCTGGGAGGACCAGTTCAACCTCTCGCTGGATCCGGAAACGGCGCGGGCGTTCCACGACGAGACGCTGCCGGCCGAGGGCGCCAAGCTCGCCCATTTCTGCTCGATGTGCGGGCCGCACTTCTGCTCGATGAAGATCACTCAGGACGTCCGGGAGTACGCGCGCTCGCAGGGCATCGCCGACGAGACGGCGGCCGTCGCCCAGGGGCTCCGCGAGAAGGCCGAAGAGTTCAAGAAGAGCGGCGGCCAGCTCTACCTTCCCACCAAGCCGTAGCGCACGGGGAACCCGGATCCCGCGTTTCCGGTTAGAGTTGGCGTCATCGTATGCTTCCCCTACACCCCCACGGTTAGGAGGCTGCCAAGGACGTGCGCTGCATCGACTGCCACGGCGGCGCCGACGCGCCGATGCGGCTTCGGGTATGGTCCTTGGCCGCGGTCGACACGGCCCGCTACCTGGTCGGCAGCCACCGCGAGCCCGATCACATGAAGCTCGCGCTCCGCTCGAAGGAATGCACTCAGTGCCACACTCCGATCGTCAAGCGCCCGCGGGCAACGCTCTCGGCGGAGCAGGAGGAGGCGCTCGAGGGGCGCGCCGGCAATGCCTATCACGCGATCCGGCCCCACGACGCGGTCCGCATGTCCTGCCTGCGGTGCCACCCCGCGCACACCACCGACGGCGATCCGAAGGCCCAGTTCATCGCCCGCAAGCGCGTGGAGCCGATCTGCCGCGAATGCCACAAGACGCTCGGGGAGTAAGCCCTCGGTTCCATAGCTCAGGGCACATCCCCCCGCCTCCTGCCCTGTGGCCAGGGCACTCACCGTCCCCACGCGGACCTGTTCGATCTTGCCTACACACAGCGACTCGGAGAGCGAACTCAGTTATTTCGAGCGCGGAGCTATACGCGACAGGGCGATCAGCCGTCCTTGGCATTCGCAATGCAGCCTCCCCCGCCAGGAAGACGAGTCCCAACCACTGATCGAAGGGCCGACCTGGCCGGGGGGAAGACATCATGGTCGCGATCTGGAGAGGGAAGCGGACTGTAGCGGGCAATCAGCATGGCTTCACGCTCATCGAGTTGATGATCGTGGTGGCCATCATCGGCATCCTCGCCGCCATCGCCATCCCGCTGTACGCCAACGTGCAGCAGCGGGCGCGGCAGGCCAAGGCCCAGGCGGACGCCCGGGCCCTCGCGTCGGCCATCAGCATCTACTCCGCGCACATGGGCGCGCTCCCCACGGCCCTGACCGATCTCACCTCGGCCGCCATCAACGGCGCCAACCAGAGCGCCGGCCCGTTCATGGCCAATGTCCCGGCTCCGCCGGCCACCTGGGCCGCCTATGCCTACACCTCCTCGACGGCCGGCACCTTCTCGGTGACGTCCTCGAGCGCCAGCGACGCCGCGACGGTTACCGTTCCCTGAGCGGAGCCGGCGCTTTCAGGCGCGCCCGTCGAGCGCGCGCCTGAGCTGGTCGAGGTGGTTGTCGTCGTGCCAGGCCATCACCGTGAGGAAATCGTCGACGGTGCGGCGGCCGCGCGAGTCGGCGTGGATCCCGGCCCGCAGCCAGTCGTCGGGCTCGAGCCCACGCAGGAAGGCCAGGGTCTCGGCGCGGCGGCGCGTGAAGGCCGCCAGCGCGTCGGCCGCGTCATTGCGCAGATACTGCCGCTCCTCCGCCCACCGGTCGGGATTCGTGGTCACGAAGCGCGGCTCGTCCATCAGCATGATCTGCCGCAGGCGCAGCTGAAAGGACTCTTCATTGTCCCGGAGGTGGCAGATCACCTCCGTGGCCGCCCAGTTTTTTCCATCGGGCCGGCGCGACAGGACCGCATCGCTCTGACCGCTCACCGTCTTCTCCAGCTCGACCGGCGTGAGCGCAATCCGCGCCAGCCGCTCCTCCCGTGGCAGCCGCGCGTACGCGTCGATCGCGGCCACGGCGGGCCTCAGCCCGGCAGGGCTTTGAGGATGGGTTCGAGGTTCTGCGGGTCGGGCTTGAGCGTGCCCACCGGATGGCGGCGAACCTCCCGCACGACGGCGTCGTTGACCGGCGTCTTCACGCCCGCCTGCCGGCCCTGTTCGCATACGTAGCCGTTGAGATAGTCGATCTCGGTCCGGCGTCCCTTCATCACGTCCTGGAGTAGCGACGGGCGGCCGCCGCTCAGGGATTTCGCGCTGGCCGCCATGTCCGCGGCCACCGCATCGTAGCCGCGGCCCGCGGCGGCGTCCACGAAGCGCTGGGCCTCGATGCCGAAGATCGGTTCCACCTCGTAGCCGCGCGCCCGACCGACCTGGATCACCTCGGCAGCCAGGTGGATGGCGATACGGCTCGGGCCCGGCAGACTGCGCACCTCGGCCGAGCCCAGGCCGCTCAGCCCCGCCAGCGGATTGGCCATGCAGTTGACGCTGAGCTTCGACCAGCGCTCCCCCCAGAGATTGGCCGTAACCTTGGTGGGTGCCACCGCGTTCATGATCTCGGCGAGCCGCCGGGCTCGCTCCGTCTCGGCGCCATCATGCTCGCCGACCTTGAAGCCGATCTTGCCCGTGTCGGTGCGGATGGCATGCCCGGGCTCGTACATCCCGGCGCCGATGGTGATCACGCAGCCCAGCGACCGCGCCTTGCCGGCCAGCGCCGCCACGCGCTCGTCGTTGACACCGTTCTGGAAATCCACCACGAAGCCGTCGGGCTGCTTGAGGTAGCCCAGCCCGAGCTGGGTCGCCCACTCCGTGTCGTAGGACTTGACGGCGATGAAGACGGCGTCGAAGGGCTCCCGCACGCTCTGCGCTTCATGGAGATGGAGCGCCGTCACGGGGATCAGGTGCTCGCCGCAGGTGCCGCTCAGCCGGAGCCCGTACCGCTTCATGGCTTCCACGTGCTCCGGCCACTGGTCGATGAGGGTGACGTCCTGCCCCGCCTTGGTGAGCAGTCCGCCGACGATGCTGCCGATGGCGCCCGCGCCGATGATCCCGATTCGCATGCCGTCGCGTTCCTTTCTCGATGAGGGCGACGCGGTGTCTCTGCCGTGAGAAGGGCTCACACCGCGTCGGGGTCGATGCCGTGCTCCTTGAGCTTCTTCCTGAGCGTATTGCGGTTGATGCCCAGGAGCTGGGCCGCGCGCACCTGATTGCCCTTGGTCTCGCGCATGACGGCGCGGAGCAACGGCTTCTCGACGAGGCCGACCATGAGGTTGTGCAGGTTGGCCGAGGCGTGGCCCCGCAGCCCGCGCACGCACTCCTGCATCTTCGTCTCGATGATCTCTTCGAGCGACGCATCGGTGCCGACGGCGGCCGCGGCCGACACCGGGCCGATGGGCAGGTGCTCGGGCAGGATCGCGCCGCTCGTCGCCATCACCATGGCGCGCTGGATCACGTTCTCCAGCTCGCGCACATTGCCGGGCCAGTCGTAGCCCACCAGGCGGTCCATGGCCTCGGGCGCGATGATCCGTTCGCCGAGCGCCGCGGCGTACTTGGCCAGGAAGTGGTCGGCCAGCAGCGGGATGTCGCCGCGCCGGTCGCGCAGCGCGGGCAGGGACAGCGTCACCACGTTGAGCCGGTAGAAGAGGTCCTCGCGGAAGCGCCCCTCCTTCATCATGGCCTCGAGGTCGCGGTGGGTGGCGGCCAGCACCCGCACCTCCATCCGGATCAGCTCGTGGCCGCCCACGCGTTCGAAGGTTCGCTCCTGCAGCGCCCGCAATAGCTTGACCTGTAATTCGGGCGGCATGTCGCCGATCTCGTCGAAGAAGACCGAGCCACCGTGGGCCAGCTCGAGCTTGCCCAGGCGGCGCTCCTTGGCGTCCGTGAAGGCGCCCTTTTCGTGGCCGAACAGCTCCGATTCGAGCAGCGTCGCGGGAATGGCCGCCGCCGAGATCCCGATGAAAGGCCGGCCGGCGCGTCGACTGTAGTGATGGAGCGCGCGCGCCACGACCTCCTTGCCGGTGCCGGACTCCCCGCGCAGCAAGACGCTCACGTCGCTGGCGGCCACACGGCCGATGGTCTTGTAAACCTCCTGCATGGTCGGATGACGGCCCACCAGGGCGCCGAACTCCCAGACCTCCTTGAGCCCGGCCTTGAGCGAGGCCACCTCCTGGGTGAGTCGTCGCGCGCTCAGCGCCCGCTCGGCCAGGAGCAGCGCCTCGTCCAGGTCGAAGGGCTTGGCGAGGTAATCGTAGGCGCCGTCCTGCATGGCTTGCACGGCCGTCTCCATGGTGCCGTGGGCGGTCATGGTGACGACCTGGGCGTCGGGCCGACGCTCGCGCACCTGCTTGAGGAGCGTGAGGCCGTCGATGCCGGGCATGCGGATGTCGAGCAGGATCATGTCGAAGGGCTGGGCTTCGGCCTCGCGGAGGGCGGCGGCGCCGTCCTTGACCGCGGTCACCTGGTAGCCGGCGCCGCGGAAGCCCTTCTCGAGGACCCAGCGCAGTCCGTCCTCGTCGTCCGCGATGAGAATGCGCTCGTCAGACATGTGGGGGGGTTACCGGGCGATGGGAAGGAAGCAGGACACCGCGGTGCCCTTGCCCGGCTCGCTCGCGATCTGGATGGCGCCCTTGTGCTCCTCCACGATACGGTGGCAGAGCGCCAGGCCGAGCCCGAGCCCGGTGTTCTTGGTGGTGAAGAACGGCGTGAACAGCTTGGCGCGCGTGGCCTCGGGAATCCCCTCGCCCTCGTCCGCGATCTGCACCTCGGCCATGCTCTTGAGTCCCTGTCCCAGGTCCACCTTGGCGAAGAGCGGGTTCATGCTGAGCCGCGTGATCAGCGTCAGCCGGCCGCCGCGCGGCATCGCCTCGATGGCATTGCGCACCAGGTTGTGGAAGACCTGCAGCATCCGGTCCTCGTCGGCCATGATGGGCGGCAGGCTCGGGTCGTAGCGGCGGACGACCTGGACGCTGCGTTGGGCGGCCAGCTCCTCGGACATGAGCGCCACGCGCTCGAGGAGCTGGTGGACATTGAGCGGGCCCGGGCGCAGGGCCACGGGCCGCCCCAGATCCAGCAGCATTTCGATGGTGCGGTTGACCCGGTCGACTTCCTTGAGCAGCACGTCGGTGTACTCGCGCCAGCGGGCCTCGTCTCCCAGCTCGCGCTTCATGAGCTGCACGGCGCCGCGGATGGCGCCCAGGGGGTTGCGAATCTCGTGGGCGATGCCGAGCGCGATCTGCCCGGCGGCCGCCAGGGTCTCGCCGCGACGCACCTCGGCCTCGAGCTGGTGAAGCCGCGTCACGTCACGGATCACGGCGACGGCCGCCTCGACGGCCCCACCACGGCCGGCCAGCGGCGCTGTCACGACGCTCACGTGCACGGGCCGGCCGTCGCCGCCTTCGACCACCGCCTCCGATTCCGACCGGCTCTCGCCGGTGGCGACGGTGTCCGCCAGATGGCGGGCCAGCGAAGTCTCAGGAGGGAAGACCTCCTTGAGCGTGCGGCCGAGCGTGCGCCGAGCGGAGCGGCCCAACAGCGCTTCGGCGGCAGGATTCCACAGCACGATGCGCAGGGCCTCGTCCACACCCACGACGGCGTCGGGGAGTCCCGCCAACAGCGCTTCGTAATCAAGACGAGGCATGGGGCGAAGGACCGTCAGGCCAGCGCCAGGTCCGCAATGGCGTTCATGGTCAGCGGCGCCCGCTCCCCGGCGTCCAGCCGGTCGTGGCCGGCGGCGGCGATCATGGCGGCATTGTCGGTGCAGAGCCGGCGCGAGGGGACATGCAGCTGCCAGCCGCGCTCGCCACACTCGGCCTCGAGCGCGGCGCGGAGCACGGTATTGGCCGCGACGCCACCGGTGAGCACGATGCGGCGCACGCCGCGGCGCTGCGCCGCCTTCACGGACTTGCGCACCAGCATCTTGACCACCGTGGCCTGGAAGGAGGCGGCGATGTCGGCGACCTGAGCCGTGGACAGTGTTCCCGCCCGCTTGACGTGGAGCGAGACAGCCGTCTTGAGCCCGCTGAAGGAGAAGTCCGGCGCGCCGTCGCTCATCTGCGCGCTCGGGAATGGGATGGCCTTGGGATTGCCGGCGACGGCGATGCGCTCGATGACGGGCCCGCCCGGGTACCCGAGGCCGAGGAGCTTGGCCACCTTGTCGAA